>Ga0164243_10010093_pt1 | contig 13617 bp, 15 predicted proteins | sample OricompcompostOP_FD_108781 | JGI IMG/M metagenome (GOLD analysis project Ga0164243, IMG submission 108781) | Organic Plus compost microbial communities from Emeryville, California, USA - Original compost - Organic plus compost (OP) | ecosystem: Engineered > Solid waste > Mixed feedstock >... | reverse complement strand
GGCGGCTCGGCACCGGCCGGCCGTCAGGTGCCGGGCGGCTGGGTGGGCGACGAGACGCCGGGGTGCTGATGACTCCCGACCAGGTGGCGCGGCGCCGGGCCGGTGACGGGTTCGCCGAGCACCTGGACGCGGCCGGCCAGGTGAGGCCGGCGTCCGGTCTGCTGGACCTCCTCGCCGCGTACTGGGTCACCGGCGAGATCCGGTTCTCCTGGGGGCGTCGGTCCCAGGAGCACCCGCGTCGGTCAGCCGGTTCGCCGGCGAACGGCTGGACCTCCCCCCGGCGACGCCGCACCTCACGCGGCTGCGTCACGTCCTGGCCGCAGGGCACCCGAACCATCACCGCAGTCCCGGAGCACGGCACCAGGCGGCGGACCGAGCCGTGCGTCAGCCGCTGACGGAGGGGAAGCCGACCGCGCTCACATGGGCCATCGCCTTGCTGGTCACCCGGTAGCGGTCGTTGGGGACGTCACGGGACGTGGTCACGTGCACGGCGAGCGGCCCGGCCCACTCGTAGCCGCGGCGCGCGCCGTACTGCGCCAGCTTGTCGGTGAGGACCTGCCCCACCCGGGCGCCCTGGCCGCCGAGTTCGGCGTGGACGTGCTCGGCGAGCTCCACGTCGTAGGCGTTGGGGACCACGACCCGGTTCTCGCCGCACACCACCGCCTGACGGTCGCACTCCTGCCGCAGCGCGGCCACCAGTTCGACCGGCTCCTTGGGGAACCACCGCTCCCACAGCCGGCCGCCGACCCGCTCCAGCGCCTGTTCCCATCCCGTGAGGCTGCTCATCCGCACGCCACTCCTTCGTCCCGTCGTCACGGCCTTGCGTCACGCCATGGAAGGGCGGGTGCCCAGAACGCCGACTTCATTGCCTCGAAGCCCCCGCCTTCACGCACCTCACCCGAATGGGCGTGTCCTCAGGAGGCGGCCACGGGCGGGTAGTCCGTGTAGCCCTCCGCTCCACCGGCGTAGTACGTGTCGCGGTCGCCGTCGGCCAGCGGGTGGCCGTGGGCGAAGCGCTCGACGAGGTCCGGGTTCGCGATGAAGGGCTCGCCGAAGGACACCGCGTCCGCCAACCGCCGTTCGAGCAGTTCGTTCCCGGTCGTCTGCGTGAAGCCGAGGTTGGCGACGACGGCACCGCGGCAGTGGGCGCGGAAGCGGGAGAACGCGGTGAACGTGTCGTCGGTGTGCGCGCCGGGCGCCGGGCCGACGAGGTGGAGGTAGGCCAGGTCGCTGTCGCCGAGGCGCTTCAGCAGCAGGTCGTAGTCCGCCAGTGTCTCGGCGTCCCCTGTGAAGGCGGGCCCGGCGTTCCAGTACGGGGAGAGCTTGACGCCGACGCGCTCGCCGCCCCACACCTCGCCGACGGCCTCCACGACGTCGAGCAGGAACTGGGCGCGCCTCTCACTGGTGCCGCCGTACGCGTCGGTGCGCCGGTTGAGCCGGGGGTTGAGGAACTGGGCGAAGAGGTGGGACCCCTGCGCGTGGATCTCCAGACCGTCGAACCCGGCGCGACGGGCGTTCTCGGCGGCCTTCCGGTAGTCGCGGACGGTGTCCGCGATCTCCGCGGCGGTCAGGGCGCGCGGTGTGACGGTGTCCTTCGGGCCGTCGGGAGTGAAGGACGTCTCCTGCGGGTTGACCTCCGAGGGGCCGACGGGGAGCCGGCCGCCGTGGTGGTCCGGGTGCGAGACGGCGCCGAGATGCCCGATCTGGGAGACGATCCTGCCTCCCGCCGCGTGCACGGACTCGGTGACCTCGGCCCAGCCGGCGGTCTGTTCGTCGGTGTAGATGCCGGGGACGTGGATGTAGCCGATCGCGTCCTGGTTGACCCAGGTCCCCTCACTGACGATCAGGCCCGCGCTCGCGCGCTGCGTGTAGTACGTGGCGTGCAGCTCGGTGGGGGTGAGTCCGGCGTTGGTGGCGCGGGCACGCGTCATGGGCGCCATGACGACCCGGTTGGGCAGTTCGAGCGCGCCCAGCCGTACGGGACGCAGGAGGGGCTGGGTGTCGGATGCCGGGGTCTGGTCGGACATGAACGTCTCTTTCGTGAGAGTGAGGTCCTCCTCGCGGGCGCGGGAGGAGGGTGGACGCGCGACAGGCGTGATGTCAGTCCTGCTTGAGGACGTGCAGGCCGGACAGCGGGCCGCCGAGCTGCATCAGGCGCCCTCCCTCGCGCAGGCTCCCGAGGTCGACGGGCGCGAAGCCGAACGCCGAGGTCAGACCGATCACCGTGTTCTTGGCGTCGGCGTCGTCGCCGGCGAGGAACAGCACCTGCCGTCCCGCCTCATGGCGGGGGTCGGGTGCGATGTACTGCCCGAAGAGCGAGTTGAAGGCCTTGACCACGCGTGCGCCGGGCAACAGGGAGGCCACGTACTCGCTTCCGGTCAGATCGCCCAGGTCGGCGATCCGCGGGTGCGGTGGAAGGGACTCGAACTGGTTGGTGGCGTCGATGACGACGGTCCCGTCCAGGTGGGGCAGCCGGGCGGCGACGTCGGGGATCCGCGGCCAGCCGACGGCGAGGACGACGAGATCCGCGGCTGAGGCCTCCGCAGGGGTCGCGGCGGACGCGAGCGGGCCGAGATCCTCGACCAGAGGGGCCAGGGAGCCGGGCCCCCGGCTGTTGCTGAGGACGACCTCGTGACCGTGCCGTATCGCGTGCCGCGCGATCGCCTGGGCGATGGTCCCCGCTCCGAGCATGCCGATCCTCATCGGGCGGCCCCCGCTCCTGCGCCGGCCGGCTGCCGGGAGGTGAGCACGACGGTCCCGCTCTTTCCCGGGCGACGGGCGTGCTCGACGGCCGCCTCGACGTCGGCGAGGTCGTAGCGGGCCGCCACCTCGAGCAGGTCCGGCGTGTGCTGGGCGAGGTCCAGGGCGAAGGCGACGTCCTGGGCACGCTCGTCCGGGATGCGGCGGGTCCAGTGCCGGACCGTCACGCCCCGCACCGTCAACCCCCGCTGTACGAGGGGCAGTTCTTCGAGGGCCGTCGTGCCGGAGCCGAGCCGGCCGTAGGTGATCAGGGTGCCACCGTCGGCGAGCAGCGTGACGAGGTCCTGGACCAGGGGGCCGCCGACGCAGTCCAGGACGGCCCGAACGGGGCGACCGCCGGTGTGGTGCCGGACCTGCTCCCGCCAGTCGGCGTCGCCGGTCGCGACGACCGGCAGGGTGGTATACAGGTCCCTCATCCGCCGGGCACCGGCCGCGTCGCGGACGAGATTGATCAACGGCAGCCCGTGCCGGACGGCGGCCGCGCCGACGAGCCGTCCTATGGACGAACCGGCGGCCGTCTGGAGGACGGGCCCCTCGTGCTCGCCCAGGGCGTTCTCCAGCGCCCGGTACAGCATGAGCAGGGTCAGCGGGTTGACCAGCATCAGGGCCGCCGTCTCGTCACTGACACCCTCCGGCACCGGCACGACGTGATCGGCCGCGACGACGACGAAGTCGGCCCAGGTGCCCGGCGCCGGGAAGACCGCGACACGCCGACCGGGCCGCAGCGCCCGTACGTCCGGCCCGACGCTCTCGACGACGCCCATGCCCTCCACACCGGGAGTGCGGACTTCGGACGGCCGCTGTTCCGGTAGCCCCGGCAGCCCCTCCACGCCGGCCAGGTCGCCCGGATGGACGGGCCGGACCAGCAGGCGGACGAGGACCTGGCCGGTGCCGGGGCTGGGCGGCGGATCGGGGTCCTCCCTCACCGTGAGGACCTGTGCGGGGTCCCCCTGACGGGTGTGCACGACGGTGCGCATGGCTCCTCCAAGCCCTTTTGATGACGAGCATCATTAAAATAATGATGAGAGGTAACCTTGAAAACGTCAAACACGGTCGGGTGAGGGAGGGCGGACATGCCGCGGATCACCAGGGAAGAGAAAGCCAGGAACCGGCAGAACATCGTGGAGGCGGCCGGGCGCCTGTTCCGCGCCCAGGGCATCGACGCCGTCGGGATCGCCGACCTGATGAAGGAGGCCGGCCTGACGCACGGCGGCTTCTACAACCACTTCGCGTCCAAGGACGACCTGGCCGCCGAGGTGTGCGACGCCTCCTTCACGGCGTCCCTGGGCGTGCTCGCCCAGGCCGTCGAGGACGGGGACGCTCCCGCCGGCTCACCGCTGCGGCGGGTCGTCGACGACTACCTCTCGGCCGAGCACCGCGACGCCCCGGACGGCGGCTGCCCCTCCGCCTCGCTGGTGATCGACGCCGGACGCCACGACGAGACGATCCAGCGCTCGTACGCGGCGGGCGTGGAAGGCTACTTGACGGGCTTCGCGGCGGAACTCGCGCGCGAGCACGACGGGGAGCAGGACGGGCGGCGCGACGGCGAGCAGGACGGGGAGCTCGCCCCGCAGGAGGCCCGCGCCCGGGCGGTGCTGCTGCTCAGCCGGCTGGTCGGCGCGATGGTGCTGGCCCGCGCAGTACGCGACGTGGAGCCCGACCTGTCCGACGAGATCCTGCGGACGTGCCGCGCGCACGCGCTGGACTGAGCGGCGCCGGGCGACGGCCTCGGGGTCAGCCCCGAGAGGCGTCGTCTCGCGAGCTCCGCGCATGCGGCACGACCACGATCTGCACGTCGTCCTCGTAGACGACGCGTCCCGGATCGGCGGACCGCACAAGCTGACAGTCGACGCCGTGCGCGGACAGGATCTCCAGGTAGCCCGGAACACGGGCGAGAAGATGTGTGGCCGACGGCTTGAACCACGCCGCGGCGCCCGGATTCACGGTGTCGTCGTAGACAGTGGGGTCGACGGTCGACGGATCGGTGTACGCGGCGTCGTACCAGCGGTTGCCACGACGCCGGAAAGCCTCCTGCTCCTCCGACAGCCTGCCCTCCCGCGCCAGGTTGTTCACGAGGCCGAAGATCCCGGTGAACCGACCTCGGCTGTTGCGATGCGGCGACTGGTACCGCACGTACTGAACGCCTTCACTGTCACTGGTCCCCATCGGCACATCTTCGCACCGGTCGGGCAACCGGACGGTACGGCCCCCGAGTTCGCCGGACGGCCTCGGCAGGCACACGTCCGGGACGGATGGGCTTCCGAGCCTTCGGAGTGCGCACGCCGCACACCGCAAGCCGCGCGCCGGGCGCTCCGCCGCCCGGCGCGCAGGGGGTACGCGTCAGCGCTCAGCCTGGGCGCCTTGCTGGGCCGCGTGGAACAGTGCGACCAGACCGTCAGGCGTGTTGTCGGGGGAGTCGATGCCGGGCATGAAGTCCTCCTCCTCCGTCTCCGCCGCGCGGGCGAACATGGCCTCCTCGTACACGGCCAACGCCCGCTCGGCGTCCCCGGGGTGCGCGGCGAGCGCCCGGCCCAGTTCGGCGCCGTCCAGCATGGCCAGGTTGGCGCCCTCGCCGTTGGGGGCCGAGAGGTGGGCGGCGTCGCCGAGCAGGGTCACGCCCGGGACCCTGTCCCACCGGTGTCCCGCCGGCAGGGCGTACAGCGGGCGCACCACCGGTGCCACGTCGCTCTCGGTGATCAGCGCGGTGAGTTCGGGAGCCCAGCCGGCGAACTCCCGGGCGACGCGGGCGAGGGCCGCCGCCGGGTCGGAGACGTCGATCGCCGCGAACCAGTCCTGCGGTTCCGCGAGGCCGACATAGGCGTGCAGGGTGTCGCCCTTCTCCCGGTGGGCGAAGATCTCCCTGCCCGGCGACGGCGCGATCAGCATGCCGCCGCCGACCGCCTTCGCGGCGGCGGGGTGGCGGGTGTCGGAGTCGAACAGGTACGTCTCCACGACCGTCTTGCCGATGTACTCGGGCGTGGCGGCGGACAGCAGCGGCCGTACGCGCGACCAGGCCCCGTCAGCGCCCACCAGCAGACCGGTGACGGCCGTGACGCCGTTCGCGAACGTCACCTCGTGACCGCCCGCACCGAGAGCGCGGACGCCGGTGACCTTGTGGCCCCACCGCACGGTGCCCGCGGGCAGGGAGTCGAGCAGCAGCTGCCGCAGGTCGCCGCGCTGCACCTCGGGGCGCCCGCCCGTGCCGTCGTCGGGCACCTCCATCACTACCGTCCCGTCCCGGTCGAGCAGCCGGGTCGCCTGCCGGCCCTCCAGGACGAGCGTCTGGAACTCGTCCGTCAACCGGCATGCCTCAAGCGCCAGTTGTCCGTTGTAGTCGTGGATGTCGAGCAGTCCGCCCTGCGCGCGGGCCGCAGGGGAGGACTCCGCCTCGTAGACGGTGACGGGTATGGCGTGCAGGTGCAGGACGCGGGCGAGCGTGAGGCCGCCGAGTCCGGCGCCGATGATCGTGACGGGGGTCCGCATGATGTGTCTCCTTCGTCCGCGAGCCGCCCGGTGAGCTCCGGCCGGCCTCACCACAAAGGTGCCGACCGCCACCGACGCGTCACCGACAGCGGGCCGACGGCCCCGACAACGCCCCGACACCGCTCCGACAGCGCCCCGACAGCGCCCCGACGAAGCGGCGACACCGCCCCCGGGATGCCGTCCGATGCCTGGCCGAGCCGTGACCGATACACGATGGATGGGTGCGGCAGACATAATGCGCATTCGAACGACAGACCGCCGCGGGTGACGCGGACGGCGCACGGCACGGAAGGAAGGTCGGGCCCCATGGCTGACGGGGACACCCCGGCACCCGTGTCGATCCTGCTGGTCGAGGACGACGAGGTGATCCGCAGGTCGCTCGCCCTGGCGCTGGAGCGCTACGGCTACCGCGTCACCGGCGCCGCCGACGGCCTGACCGGCCTGGAGCTGTTCCGGGAGGGCGGCCACGACCTGCTGCTGCTCGACGTGATGCTGCCCGGCCTCGACGGCATCGGACTGTGCCGCCGGATCAGGGAGAGCAGCATGGACCCGATCCTCATGATGTCCGCGCGCGGCGACGCCCTGGACGTCGTATCCGGCCTCGAGGCGGGCGCCGACGACTACGTCGTCAAGCCGGTCGACACCGCCGTCCTGGTGGCCCGCATCCGCTCCCTCCTGCGCCGGGCGGTCTACGCCCCCACCCCGGACGGGACCCCCGCGGCCCCCGCGCGTCCGCGACCCGCACCCCCGGAGCCCGGCACCCGGCTCGTCTTCGGCGACCTCGTCATCGACACGGCGGGCCTCGAGGTCTCCGTGGCGGGGCGTGCCGTCGCACTGGCCCCGACCGAGCTCCGCCTGCTGCTGGAGTTCGCCGCCAACCCCGGCATCGTGCTCGACCGGCAGACCCTGCTGCGCAATGTGTGGGACTACGGCTGGGACGGCGACAGCCGCGTCGTCGACCTGTGCGTGCAGCGGCTGCGCAAGAAGATCGGAGCCGAGCGCGTGGAGACGGTGCGCGGCTTCGGCTACAAGCTGCGGCGCTGACATGGACGTCCTCCGCGACCTGCGCAACTGGCGTTCGCTGCGCTGGAAGATCGCCCTGCTCGTCGCCGTCTGCTGCTGCGCCGTCGCACTGACCGTCGGCCGTCTGGTGCACACCAGCACCCTCGACCGGTCCATGAACGACGGCGGCGCCAAGGCCGTGGCGGCCCTGGACCGTGCCCTGGACGACTACGAGCGCGACGGCACCCCACCGGCCGGGCTCCGCACCGCCCCCGGAGAACTGCCCGGCGAACTCCTGCGCCGGCTGCGCGGCGGCGACGACACGAACGGCGGACACGTCACCTGGTACGAGGATGACGGCCCCGGTGACCACCCGTCGATGTGGGCGGCGACGACCTACCGCGGCGAGCCCGTCGCCATGGAGACCGACATGACCAGCGACCTGCTCACCCGCCGCGCCCTGGACCGGCACATGTGGAAGTACTCGCTGCTCACGCTGGGCGTCGTGGTGCCGCTCGCGGCCCTCGCCGCCGAACTCCCGCACCGCCGGCTGCGGCGCGTGGCGCACACCGCACGCCGAATCGCCGGAGGTGACCTGACCGCCCGCACCGGGGCCGGCGGCCGTGGGGGCGACGAGATCACCGACATCTCGGCCACGGTCGACTCGATGGCCGACAGCCTGCACCAGCGGCTGCTCACCGAGCAGCGCTTCACCGCCGACGTCGCACACGAACTGCGCACCCCGCTGATGGGCCTGGTCACCGCGAGCGGACTGCTGCCCGACGGCGAGGCCACCGAGCTGGTCCAGGACCGGGTCCACGTCCTGCGCACGCTGGTCGAGGACCTGCTGGAGATCTCCCGGCTCGACGCGGGCGCCGAACGGGCCGACGCCCGTCCCGTGCCGCTGGCGGAGGCCGTCGCGGAGTCGCTGAGCCGTACGGGGCTGAAGACACCGCTCGTCACGCACGACGCCGCCCGCGTCGAGACCGACCCGCGGCGCCTGGACCGTATCGTCACCAACCTGGTCGTCAACGCCCACCGGCACGGTCGGCAGCCCGTCGAGGTGACGGTCGCGGGCACGACGGTGACCGTGCGGGACCACGGCCCCGGATTTCCCGAGGACCTGCTCACCGACGGACCCCGGCGCTTCCGCACCGGGACACCGGAACGCGGCCGCGGACACGGCCTGGGCCTCACCATCGCCGCCGGCCAGGCCCGGGTCATCGGCGCGTCGCTGTCCTTCACGAACGCCCCCGACGGCGGGGCCGTCGCCACTCTCCGCCTGCCGGCGACCGGCCGGCACCACCCCTCCCTCGGCCCTGGCGACCCTGTTACGTGACGGATGCGTGGCCGAGCGGAAGCGAAGACCCGGCCACGGTCACCCCGACATCCGCACCGCCCACAGTGACCGGTGTACGTGAACGCCGCGCACGCCGACCTGTGGAGACGCCCCCATGCCGCCGACGCCCGACCCCGCACTCAGCCCCCGGAACCGGCCCCTCAGGCGCCGCCCCGTGCTCTTCGCGACCGGGACCGCGTCCCTGGCCGCCCTGCTCACGCTCGGCGCCGCCGTCCTCGACGGAACTGCCCCACCCGCCACCCCCCAGGCGCCGTCGTGGAAGCTGCCCTGGCCCCAGGAAGGGCAGGCGGCCGTACGGGTCGACGGCCTCGGCGACCGAGGCGACCTGGGCGCCCACGGCCCGCGCACCCCGGTGCCGATCGCCAGCGTCACGAAGGTGATGACGGCCTACGTGATCCTGCGCGACCACCCACTGCGCGACGGCACGCCCGGCCCCCGGATCACCGTCGACCAGCAGGCCGCCGACGAATCCGTCTCCGGCGTCGAGTCCACGGTCCCGCTGGAGCGGGGGCAGCGGCTGAGCCAGCGGCGCCTGCTGGAACTGATGCTGGTCCCGTCGGGGAACAACGTCGCCCGGCTGCTGGCCCGCTGGGACGCCGGCTCGGAGGAGGCGTTCGTGACGAAGATGAACCGGGCCGCCGACACGCTCGGCATGCGCCGGACCACCTACACCGGGGCCAGCGGCCTCGAACCCACCACCACGAGCACCGCGGCCGACCAGCTGGAACTGGCCCGCCAGGTCATGCGGGACAAGGCGTTCAGATCGGTCGTCGCCCAGCCCCGCACCACCGTTCCGGGCTCCGCCCGCACCCTGCCGAACACCAACACGCTGCTGGACGCCCCGGGTGTGATCGGCATCAAGACCGGCTCCAGCACCCCCGCGGGCGGCGCGCTGATGTGGGCGGTCACCGTGCCCGACCGGCGCGGACGGCAGCACCTCGCCCTCGGCGTCGTCCTGCACCAACGCGCCGGCACCAGCCCCCAGGAGGGTCTGCGGGCGGTCCTCGACAGCAGCCGCGAACTCGTGGAGGCGGTACGGCACCGGATGTCCGGGACCGAGTCCGGGGCCGTGAACGCCGCCGGACGCCGGTGAGGCGGCCATGACCACACTCCTCGACCCCACGCCGGTCGTCCCCGCCCCTCCACGACGCCCTGGACGGTACGACGGCATCTGGCGCAGGGGCCGGATCATCGCCCTGTTCGCGATGCCGGCCGCCGCGATCACGCTGGGGCACTCCCTGATCCCCGACCGGCCCGGCCACCTCGGGAGCCTCGTCCAGACGTTCCTGCCCTGGACCGGCCTCGCGGTCCCGCTGCTCCTCGTGTGCGCGGTCGTCCGGCGCTCCGCCACGGCGGTCGTGGCCCTCCTGCTGCCCGCTATCGCGTGGTGCGCCCTCTTCGGCGGGCGCTGCACCGACAAACGCGCGGCGGGCGGGGACCTGACCGTCGTGACGCACAACGTCAACGAGCACAACCCGCACCCGGACCGTACGGCCCGCGCCCTGGCGGCCTCCGGCGCCGACGTGGTGGCCCTGGAGGAGCTGGGGGACAGCACCCAGGTGTACGAGCGGGAGCTGGCCGCCGGGCTCCCGTACCACTCGGTGCACGGCACGGTCGGCCTGTGGAGCCGCTATCCCCTCTCCGACGCCCGTACCGTCGACATCGCGCCCTGGCCGCGCGCCCTGCGCGCCACCGTCCGCACGCCCGAGGGGCCGGTCGCCGTGTACGTCGCCCACCTGTCGTCCGTACGCTTCGGCGTCACGTCGGGGTTCGGCACGGAGGCCCGGGACGCCGGTGCCCGCCGCCTCGCCGCCGCGCTGAGCGCCGAACCACTCGCCCGGACCCTTGTCGTGGGCGACTTCAACGGCACCACGGACGACGACGCCCTGTCCGTCCTGACCTCGGGCCTGCGCTCGGCGCAGGACGTGGCGGGAAAGGGCTTCGGCCTGAGCTGGCCCGCCTCGTTCCCGCTGGCCCGGATCGACCACATCCTCGTCCGAGGGCTGGAGCCCCGGTCGGCCTGGACCCTCCCGGCGACAGACAGTGATCACCTGCCGGTGGCGGCGTCCTTGAGGCTGCGCGAACGGCGGTGACCAGGCTCTGGACCGCCGTGGGTGCCGGCCGGCGTTGTGATTAACTGCCTGTCGCGGTGCGTAAGCGCCCGTGATCCGGTGGAGGAGGAAGCAGATGAGTCGCCGGGACGAGCCCCCGACGCCGGAGCGCGCCCCCTCCGGTACGGGCGGAGCCGACGCCCTCACCCGTATCCGCGCGGGCCGCCCCACGCTGCCCCCGTCTCTCCGGCGGGTGGCGGACGCCGTGATCGCGGACCCGGCCGGAAGCTCGGAACTCTCCATCGGGGCGCTCGCCGAACAGGCCGCCACGTCGCCGGCCACCGTGCTGCGGTTCTGCCGCACCCTCGGTTTCGGCAGCTACCCGCAGCTGCGGCTCGCGCTGGCCGCCGCCGTCGCGCACGAGCGGGCCGTGGGCGGGGAGCGGTCGGCGCTCGGCACCGACATCGACCCGTCCGACAGCCTGGAACAGGTCGTCAAGAAGATCATCTACAACGAGGTCCGCGCACTCGACGAGACCGCCCGCAGCGTGGACCCGGCGGTCCTCGGCCGTGCCGTCGACGCCATCACCGAGGCCCGGCGCATCGACATCTTCGGCGTCGGCGCCAGCGCTTTCGTCGGCCAGGACCTGCACCAGAAGCTGCATCGCATCGGGCACATCGCGTTCGTGTGGACGGACGTGCACGCGGCCCTGACGGCGACCGCCCTGCTGGGTCCCGGCGACGTGGCGATCGGCATCTCCCACTCCGGTGAGACGGAGGACACCGTCGAGCCGCTGACCGTGGCGGCCTCGCGCGGCGCCACCACGGTCGCCCTCACCAACTTCCCCCAGTCACCCCTGGCGGAGGCGGCCGACCTCGTCCTCACCACGTCCGCGCGCGAAACCCCGTTCCGCTCCGGCGCCACGGTGAGCCGCATCGCCCAACTCGCCCTGGTCGACTGCCTGTTCGTCGCCGTGGCCCAGCGCACCTACGACGCGGCGGCGGAGGCGCTCCAGGAGACGTACACGGCGGTGCAGCTGCGGAGGAAGCGACATCCGTAGCCGCCGCCGCGCCGGCAACCAACCGCTTCACCGGGCCGCAGCTGCGGCCAAACGGGTGTAGCACCGGATTGCCGCGGTGATCGCCGCGGGATCGTGCGGGGCCGGTGCAGTCGGCAGGCGTGTCACCCATGCGTTGTAGGGGTATCGCTGTGCCTGAACCGGTCAGTCCGGGGCTCGTCCGCCACGTCAGCGATGGGCGTCGACAGCACCACAGCAGTATTCCCGCGCGGCTCGGTACTCCACGTGAGGGACGCAGGATCGAGGCCGGTCCGGCTCAGGGCCTCGAAGTCGGCCTTGGGTCCGCGTTGTCAGATCGCCTCGTCGAGATCCCCGCCGGGTCGCGCGAGGTCCTCGGTGCCCGCCGGCCGGTTCCTGGTGAGCTGGGCCAAGTGCGCTTCGAGGGCGTCGAGCTGTTCGGCTCCGATCTGCGCGGCCCAGCGGTCACGTACTTCGGTGAAGAGCATCGCACCGAGAGTCATCATGTCGTGGCCGCGGGCCGTGACGTGAAGTCGCTTGACACGTGCATCGCCTGGGTCGGTCTCCCGCTCGACGTATCCGAGTCGCTCGAGGGAGGCGATCGTCTTGGCGGCAGCCTGCTTGGATACGGACAACCGACGGCCGAGGTCCGCGGCTGTGTCCGCTCCCTCCTCGATGGCGCGCAGGGCGAACTCGTGGGAGGCGCGCACGCCTTCGTGTCCGCGGTTTGCCAGTTCGCCGACCACTTCGTCCACCATCGACTGGAAGCCGCCGAGCAGCAGCAGCGCGAGCTCAGCTCCTGGTGACCGTGTCATAACGCGCATCATACGAGCCATCGCAGCCCAGTCGACAACGAGGTTGTTCATCCATAGACTGGCAACCAGGTTGTCGATCAATTGGAGGACACCCATGGCACCCACGACCCTCGGCGCCGGCCTTCCCGCCCTCGAACGCCATCGCGTCAGCCTCAACGGCACAGAGCTTCACTACGTCTCTGCGGGAACCGCCGGTTCCCCCGTCATGCTGGTCCATGGCTTCCCGGAGACCTGGTGGGTCTTCCGCAAGCTGATCCCCCTGCTCGGCGCGCACCACCGTGTGTTCGCCCCCGACCTGCGCGGCTTCGGCGACTCCGCCGCCGCCACCGATGACCACGACAGTGCGACCGCGGCCCGAGATCTGAGCGAACTGATCAGTCATCTCGACCTCGGCCCCGTTCACCTGACGGGCCAGGACATCAGCGGTCCCACCACATTCCGTGTCGCGGCCGCACACCCCGATCTCGTACGCAGCTATACGGCAATCGAGACCGGCCTGCCCGGGTTCGGCCTGGAGATGCTCGCGGACGTCACCCATGGCGGTGCCTGGCACATCGGCGTCCTCGCCGCCCCCGGCGTCCCGGAGATGCTGCTCGCCGGACGGGAGCGCGAATTCCTCTCCGAATACGCCCTGCCCTCCCTCAGCGCCACCCCCGACGCGTTCACCGACCAGGACATCGACGAGCTCACCCGCTCCTACTCGCGACCCGGCGCCTTCAAGGGTGCGGCCGGGCTCTACAGGTCGATGCTCCGTGAAGGCGAGGAGATCCGAGAACTGGCCTCCGGGCAGCTCGCCATGCCCGTGCTCGCCGTCGGCGGCGCGTCGGGAGACTTCACGCCGGCGACGCTGCGCCAAGTCGCCAAGGGCGTGAGTTCCGCATCGATCGACGGCATCGGTCACTACGTGGCGATGGAAGCACCCGAACGGCTCGCGGACGCCCTCCTCGCCTTCTACCGGAGAATCGACAGCCCGGAATGACGCCCGGCCCTAGGTTCTGTCTCTTTGGTCAGCGTCGGGTCCAGATGAGGATGCCGGCGAGGTGGAGCGCGGCCTGGTAGGCGATCGCGAGCTTGTCAGTTCGTGTGGCCAGGCCGCGCCACTGCTTGAGG
>Ga0164243_10010091_pt1 | contig 13619 bp, 12 predicted proteins | sample OricompcompostOP_FD_108781 | JGI IMG/M metagenome (GOLD analysis project Ga0164243, IMG submission 108781) | Organic Plus compost microbial communities from Emeryville, California, USA - Original compost - Organic plus compost (OP) | ecosystem: Engineered > Solid waste > Mixed feedstock >... | reverse complement strand
TCATCGAGACCAGCCGGGACCAGGTCGTCTGATCGACGGCCCCGGTGGCCGGCAGCCCTCGCTTGTCCTGGAACCCGCGGACCGCGTCGGTCGTCACCGAACCGTAGAACCCGGTGACCTTCTCGTTGAACCAATCCAACTGCTTCAGCCGGGCCTGGAGTTCGCGGACCTGTTTGCTCTGATCACCCTTCTTCATGATCGCCGGGCCGGCATGCACGATGTTGTACAGCTGATCATGGGTGGGTTCCTTGGTCATCGAGACCAGCCGGGACCAGGTGGTCGTGTCGACCTTGCCGGTTCCGGGGAGCTCGCGCTTGCGCTGGAAACCCTTGACGGCGGTCGTGGTGCGATCGTCGTAGTGCTCGGTGACGTCGGCGGTGTACCAGTCGAGTTGCTTCAGCCGGGCCTGGAGTTCGCGGATCCTCTTGCCCTCATCGCCGGGCTTGAAGATCACCGCAGCCGGTTTCGGGCTCTCCTTGGCCGGGCTCTTGCTCGGCTTGGGTGACGCAGCAGCGCTGGACGGGGCCTTCGACGGCTTGCTTGCCGGGGCGCTGGGAGCTGCCGAGGTCGGCTTCGCACTCTCCGGCGACGGCGCCGCGGAGGTTGCCGAGGTGCCGGCCTGCTCCTGCGGTGCGGCGGTACGGTCCGGTACGGCGCCGCAGCCGGCCAAGGCAACGGTCAGCACGGCGGCCGCGATCGGGGCCAGGAGCCTTCGGCGCGAGGGCAGGACTGCCACAGCGTCTCCTTGTGTCGGGGAAGAAAGAGACCGCCGACAAGCTAACCCGATCCGGCTGTTGGAGGAGAGCATCGACACCGCCTGTTATCAGCCCGCAATACTCGCCCCACCTTACGTGACGGCCGCCGATCAGCCGGTTCCCCTGGCGGCTTCGATCTCTTCCAGAGTCATCCCGACGGTCCGCGGCATCAAGAAGAATCCGATCACCCCGCTGATCGCCAGGAACAGCGCCAGCAGCCCGCCGATCACCGTGACACCGCTGTGTTCACCCAGCGTGGGCACGAACAGACTCCAGATGCCGAGGAACAGCCTGGCCAGTCCGAACGTCAGCCCCTGCGCGGTGCCCCGCAACATCGTCGGGAAGAGTTCCTGGGAGAACACCTTGTAGACCGCCTCGCCGGCCAACGCGCCGCCGACACCGGCCATGAACGCGTTGAAGATCACCGTCGGGACGGTGAACGGCACGACGATGAAGATGCCCCAGGCGACGATCTGCATGATCGCGCCGATCCCCCACAGCAGTTTGCGGGTGCCGAACGACCGGTCGAACAACGGCATGAAGATCAACAGGGTGGCCAGGATGCCGATCACGAAGCCGGCCAGCGACAAGCCGACGCTGACGGCCTGCCCGCCACCACCGATGGTGCGCACCATGTACGGGGTGAAGATGCCATTGGTGCCGGCCGCGATGTTCCAGAACAGATAGATGCCGGTGGTCCAGGCGATGGCGCGGAAGTTCGGCCCGTGCAGCAGCGCCTTCAGCCGGTGGGTGTCCCGTTTCCGTTCGCTCGCGGTCTTCCAGCGCAAGGATTCCGACATGCCGCGGCGCAGGAACCAGGTGAGCAGGGCGACCGCGGCGAGATGGAAGAAGACGATCCGGATCCCGATCAGGCCGGTGGAGGACAGCAGCAGGGCCAGCAGGAGCACGATCGCCGGTCCGCTGTTCCAGGCGATCTGGCTGAAGCCGAGCAGCTTGCCGCGGGCCTTGGCGGGCGAGACCTCGCCGACCAGGGCCAGCGAGGTCGGCACATCGGCGCCGACGGTGACACCGACGATGAAGGTGCCGAGGTAGAGCATCGCGGGGTTGCCGGCGAAGCCGATGATCAGCACGCCGAGCGCGTACACCAGGAGATCCCATTGGTAGATCCGCTTCCGGCCGAGGAGGTCGCCCAGCCGTCCGCCGATCAGCGCACCGATCGCGCAGCCGATGGCGTTCGGCCCGATCGCGGCCAACAGACCGACGTCGCCGGCCGACAGGCCGAGGTCGCTGCGGAAGAGCGCCAGGCCCGAGGCCAGTGCGACGATCGACCCGGCGTCGAGGTACGACGCCATGCCGGCCAGCACGGTCCACTTCCACTGTTGCGCGGTGACGGTGGTGTGATCGGCCTCCGGGCCGGCGGCGGTGGCGCCGGCGTCTGCTTGGTTGTTCACGGCATTGGTCCTTCCGACGGCTTCGTCGTTCGGCGGTCTGCTGCCCCAAGATCGTTTTGAACCGTATCAATCGTCGAATTGCTGTCAGGCCGGTACCCCGGTCGATAGCGTTGGCCTCGTGCGGATCTGTGTCTTCTGTGGTTCTTCCCCGGGTCGCATCCCGGCCTATGCCGACGCGGCTGCCGGGCTCGGACGGCTCTTCGCCGAACGAGGGATCGGCCTGGTCTACGGTGGCGCAGCGGTCGGCACTATGGGCATCCTGGCCGACGCGACGCTGGCCGCGGGCGGCGCCGTCTATGGCGTCATCCCCACCCAGCTGGTGGACAGGGAGATCGCCCATCCCGGCCTGACCGAGTTGTACGAGGTCGCCACGATGCATCAGCGCAAGGCGCGGATGGAGGAACTGTCCGATGGCTTCGTCGCGCTGCCCGGCGGCGCCGGCACGCTGGAGGAGCTGTTCGAGGTGTGGACCTGGGCCCAGCTCGGTCTGCACGACAAACCGATCGGTCTGCTCGACGTCGAGGGCTACTACAGCCGGATGACGCCGCTGCTGGATCACATGGTGGCCGAGGAGTTCCTGCGGCCCGAGTACCGCGATGCCCTGCAGATCGACACCGACCCGGTGGCGCTGCTGGAGAAAATGGCCGCCGTCCGGCCGCCCGGCCCGAAATGGTCCGGCGCTGCCGCGGCCTCGGTGTCGGATGGCCGCCGGCCCGTCACCCCCGAAGAACCATGACCCCAAGGCAGGAGGCGGTCGAGGACCAGAACCGTCGGATGCTGCGGGCCCGCGACGCGATGGACCGCACCTTCGTCGAACCGCTCGACATCCCGGCCCTGGCCCGGATCGCGCACGTCTCGGAGGCCCACTTCATCCGGACCTTCGCCGCGACCTTCCACGAGACGCCGCATCGCTATCTGCAACGGCGGCGGGTGGAACGGGCGATGTACCTGTTGCGTACCACCGATCGACCGGTGACCGAGATCTGTTTCCAGGTCGGCTTCTCCAGTCTCGGCACGTTCAGTCGGACCTTCACCGCCATCGTCGGCGAGACCCCGAGCGCCCATCGTCGGCACGGCCCGATCGCACCGGTACCCGGGTGCTTCGTCATGGCCTGGACCCGGCCGGCCGGCCCGCCACAGGATGCGCAGACGAATCGAGCAGTTTCGGATAAGCACCCGGTCGCCGACGCGTCGTAAGTTCAGCACCATGATCAACTCAGTCATCCAGTCGCAGATCTTCGTCCTCGACCAGGACCAGGCTCTGGACTTCTACGTGAACAAACTCGGCTTCGAAGTGGCCGACGACATCGACTTCGGCATGATGCGCTGGCTCACCGTCCACCCGGCCGGCCGGCCCGACCGCAAGGTGTTGCTCGAGCGTCCCGGCCCGCCCGCCCTCGACGAGGAGACCGCAGCCCAGGTACGCGATCTGCTCACCAAGGGCGCCATGGGCGGCTGGCTGATCTTCGAGACCGACGACGCCCAGGCCACCCATGACGAACTGGTCGCCCGGGGTGTGGAGATCGTCGACGGGCCCAACCAGCAGCCGTACGGCATCGACTTCGGCATCCGGGACCCGTTCGGCAACCGGATCAGGATCGGGCAGCTGGTCGAACTCAGCAAGCCGCTGACCGCCGACGACTTCGCCGGCCGGTCCTGACCCCGACTGCTGGGAAGTTCGTGCTGGGTAGTCCCAGCACGGACTTCCCAGCTGTTGAAATTCCTCGATCTCAGATCGACCCGAACTCCGATGATCGGGTCATGGCAGACAACTCCACCCGTCTCGTCGGTCCGGTCCTGGACGGCACCCTGGTCCGGCTGGAGCCGCTGGGCCAGCAGCACGCCCGCGATCTCGCGGTGGCGTGCGAGGAGGATCGCAGCGTCTACGGCTACACCTGGGTGCCGACGGCCGACACGGTCGACGACTACATCGATGCCGAGCTGGAACGCGCCGCGTCCGGCAGGCTGGCGCCGTACGCGATCATCGACAAGCGGGCCGGCCGGGCCGTCGGCGCGACCGCCTACTGGGACCCGCGGCCACGGCCGGACGGCACCGGCCTGGGTGCGATCGAGATCGGCTTCAGCTGGCTCGCCGCGTCCGCCCAGGGCCGCGGGATCAACACCGAGGCGAAGCTGCTGCTGATCCGGTACGCCTTCGAACACTTCGGCGTCGCCCGGGTCGATCTGAAGACCGACGCCCGGAACCGTCGCTCCCGGGCGGCCATCGAGGCCATCGGTGCCACCTTCGAAGGAGTGCTCCGTCGGTGGTCCCGGTCCTGGGCACCCGGCGAGGATGGCCTGCTCCGGGACTCAGCCCTTTACTCCATCATCGCCGAGGAGTGGCCGGAGCGGCATCAACGCTTGCTGCACCGGCTCGCGACTCAGGCAGGCGGGGTGTAGCGGCCGTCGATCGCGGTCCAGCCACCGTCGACCAGCAACTGGCTCCCGGTGACGAAACTCGAGGCATCCGAGGCGAGGTAGACCACGGCTCCTGCCAACTCTTCCGGTTTCGCCCACCGGCCCAGCGCGCTCTTGGCGGCGTACGCGTCGTACCAGTCGGGCACATTGCGGATCTGGGTGGTCAGCGGCGTCTCCACCACGCCCGGGGCGATCACGTTGCACCGAACGCCCTGCGGGCCGAGTTCGGCGGCGGCGGTCCGCATCAGTTGCAGCAGTCCGGCCTTGGTGGCGGCGTACACACCCTGTCCGGGTTCCACGGAGATCGCGCGGATGGAGGTGAAGCCGATCATGCTGCCCCGGCCGCGTTCGGCCATCCCCGGGCCGAACGCGCGGATCAGCTCGAACGCCGACCGCAGGTTCAGCGCCACCACCCGCTCGAACTCCTCGCTGCTGTAGTCCAGCAGTCGCTTGCGCACATTGGTCGCCGCGGTGAAGACCAGCACATCCACCGGCAACTCGGTGGCTGCCTGCCGGACCGCAGTCTGATCGAGGACGTCGAGTTCGCGGGCGGTCAGGCCGTCGCCGAGCTGCGCGGTCCGCTCGGCCGCCCCACGATCACGGTCGGCACAGATCACCTCGGCGCCGTGGGCGGCCAATGCGAGCGCGCTCTCCCGTCCGATGCCGCTACCGGCGCCGATCACCAACGCCGTACGGCCGTCCAGCCGGAAGAGGCCGCGATAGTCGTGCTGCGGTGTCGATTCGTTCATCGCGCTCACGATCGCCCCTTCGCGCTCGGCCGGATCACGGCCATCCGGGTCACCGTCAACTCCTCGATCGCGAACCGCGGCCCTTCCCGGCCGCTGCCGGAATCCTTCACACCGCCGTACGGCATCACATCCGAGCGGAATCCCGGGACCTCGTTGATCACCACGCCGCCGGCTTCGATCTCGTCGATGGCACGGAAGGCGACGCCCAGCGATTCGGTGTAGACGCTGACGTGCAAGCCGTACCGGGAGTCGTTGACCGCGGCAAAGGCGGCGTCCAGATCAGGCACCGAGCGTACGGCCACCACCGGCCCGAAGATCTCCTCGCGCCAGGCGGCGAGCCCGCCGGGCACATCCAGCAGCACGGTCGGCTCGATCACCCCGTCCGCGGTCAGTCCACCGCCGGTGATGATCTTCGCACCGTTCTCCGCCGCTTCCGTGATCCAGGCCAGTACCCGGTCGGTGCCCGCGGAGTTGATCAAGGTCGATACCCGCGTCGTCGGGTCCCTCGGATCCCCCACGACCATATCGGCCAGCCGCGCCGACAGGAGGTCGAGGAAGGCGTCCCGGACCGGATCCACCACGATCACGCGTTGCACGCTGATACACGCCTGACCCGATGCGTAGTAGCCGCCGCGGATGACCGCATCGACTGCCGCATCAAGATCAGCATCGTCGGCCACCACCAGCGCAGCGTTGGAACCGAGCTCGAGCAGCACCTTGGTCGGGGCCGCATCCCGGGCGATCCGGTGACCGACCGCCGCGGATCCGGTGAAGGACACCGCACCTGCCCGGCGGTCGGTGGTCAGTGCGGCCCCGACGTCGACGCCGCCGGTGATCAACTGCACAGCGGCAGCCGGACCACCTGCGGCCTGCAATGCCTGGCGGACGAGGTGGACCAGCCAGAGCGTTGCCAACGGCGTCTGCGGCGCCGGTTTGATGATCACCGGGCAGCCTGCTGCCAGCGCCGGTGCCAGCTTGTGGGACGCCAGCAACAGCGGGTAGTTGAAGCCGGCGATCCCGATCACCACACCGATCGGGCGTCTGGTCCAGAAGCCGACCAGGCCGTCACCGCTGGGCAACAGATCCAGCGGCACGGTCTCGCCGTGCAGCCTGGCGACCTCCTCGGCCGCCGTCTGCAGGGTGAGCAGGGTGCGATCGACTTCGACACGGCAGTCCACCCGGGGTTTGCCCGTCTCCAGGATCAGCAGCTCCTCGAAGGCGTCGCGGTGTTCGCTGATCGTCCGATGGGTCTGCTGCAGCGCGGCACGGCGGACGTGGGAGGGCAGCCGTGCGACCTGGCCGCGGACAGCCACGGCCTCCGAAACCGCCCGGGTCGCCAGCTCGGCGTTCCCGATCGGTGCCGTACCGACCTCCGAACCGTCGTAGGGGAATCGGATCTGTTCGGTGTGGTCGACGCCGACCCACCCCTCACCGATCGGCAGCCCGTCGGGAACCCTGCCGTCGAACACCCCGCGTGACCCGCCGTTCCCTGACCCGTCCGCAGTCATCCCAGTCACCTCGTCGTCCTTCGTGCCCTGATCCGACATTAGGGGGTGACACGCCGACGATGATCCCGGGCCTGCCGATAGCCGAACGATGCGTTCTGGTCTAACCTCAGCCGTTGACCGCGGTGGTCCCGCGGTCAACGCATCAGACCCCCACACCGCCCGCCTGACCGGAGGACGACGATGTCCGCAACCCGACCGACGCCGGAAACGACAGACGCCCAGAGCGCATTCGGCCGCCGGGTCATCCGCAAGGTGACTCTGCGCCTGGTGCCCTTCATGGGCCTGTTGTACTTCGTCAACTACTTGGATCGCACCAATATCGGGTTCGCCAAGCTGACCATGAACGACGATCTGGGGATGAGCGAGACGGCCTACGGTCTGGCGTCGGGTCTGTTCTTCATCGGCTATCTGGTGCTCGAGGTGCCGAGCAATCTGATCCTGCATCGGGTCGGTGCGCGGCGTTGGATCGCCCGGATCATGGTGTCCTGGGGCATCATCGCGTCGCTGACAAGTTTCGTCCCCAATGCCGGCACGCTGTACCTGATGCGCATCCTGCTCGGCACAGCCGAGGCCGGCTTCTTCCCCGGGATGATCTTGTATCTCACCTTCTGGTTCCCGCAGCGGGCCCGGGCCAGGGTGACCGGCTGGTTCATGGTCGCGGTTCCGTTGTCGTCGGCACTCGGGTCGCCCATCTCCGGGGCCCTGTTGCAGTACGCGGAGGGTACCTTCGGGTTGGCGGGCTGGCGGGCGATGTTCCTGTTCGAGGGTCTACCGGCCGTCATCCTGGGAGTGATCACCTGGTTCTTCCTGACCGACCGGCCGGCCGCTGCGAAGTGGTTGGCGGCCGATGAGCGCGAGTGGCTCAGCAACGAACTGGACGGGGAGACTCGAACCGCCGACCAACACTTCGGCTGGTCGCTGCGCAAGTCGCTCACCAGCCCGCGGATCCTGGCGCTCGCCTTCGTCTACTTCGGCGTCGTCTACGGTCTGTACGCCGTCAGCTTCTTCCTGCCCACCATCGTTGCCGGGTTCTCCGAGCAGTTCGGTACCGACTTCTCGTTGTCCCAGACCGGATTGATCACCGGGATCCCCTATCTGCTGGGCGCGATCGCGATGATCATCTGGACCCGACACTCCGACCGCACCGGGGAACGGGTCTGGCACACAGCCATCCCCGCCCTGCTGGGTGCGGTGACCATTCCGGTCGCGCTGTATCTCCATTCACCGGTGGCGGTGATGATTGCGGTGAGCCTGACGGCGATCGGCATCAACTCCGCGCTACCTGTCTTCTGGCCGCTGCCCAGCCTGTTCCTGACCGGCGCTGCGGCTGCGGGCGGCATCGCCCTGATCAACGCGCTGGGCAATCTGGCCGGCTTCGCTGCTCCGTACATCACCGGCGGGTTGACCGATGCGACCGGATCGGAGAAGGCGGGTCTCTGGCTGGTGGGATTGATGATGTTGGGTTCGGCGATCACCGTGATCGCGCTCGGCGCCACTCCGAAACGTCGGGTCGCCTCGGAGTGATCATCCGCCAGGATCGAGGTGCCGAGGGAGGCCGGGACCGGCGGTGACGCAGACTGCCGGCGACGGTCGGTGCACGCAGAACCGGACGTTCGAGGGTGCTGGCTGTCGATCGAGGGCTCAGAGCCGATCGTCCGAGACCCGGACCGGCATGACCAGCGTGGTGACGCTGCCCTGGTCGGCCGATCTGATCACTGCGGCATGGTCGACGGCGGCATCGATCAGGACGTCCGGGCCGACGCTGCTCTGCAGTGCAGAGGCCAGCAGGCCGGGATTGAACGCGACGCGGCGCAGGTCGCCGGAGCAGACCGCAGGCAGTCGGCGGATCTCCGGATCGTGCACCCGCCGGATCAGCACGCTGTCGGTCTCCCGATCCAGGTCGAGGATCACTGTCGGGGTCTGGTCGCCGGAGATCAACTGCAACAGTCGTACCCGGTCGATGATCAACCGCACGCCGTCGGCTGCTTCGGAGAATCCGTCGACCAACCGTCGGTAGTCGGGGAACCTGTCCACGCCGATCGCCAGTTCCCGGCAGTCCGGGCCGGCGGAACAGGTCAGGTCGGCACTTTGGTCACGGTTCGGCGTCTCGGACTGGTTGCGCCGCTGCCGTCGGGTGGAACTGTCCGCGGTCGGCGCCACCATGATCATCCAGTGCGGGCGAAGGCGCTGATCGTCAAGAGACTCGAGGTGCTCACGTGATCATCGTGGGCCCTCAAGCTGGTCGAAGGTCAACCACGGTGCCCACGCAAGATCAACCTTTGACCGTGCGGCTCGGGATTGGCTGGTTTTCGGGCCAGTGGGTCAAAGGTTGAGGTTCGGGCATTCCGGTGCCCACGCAAGATCAATCTTTGACCATGCGGCTCGGAATCGGCCCGAATTCGGGCCAGTGGGTCAAAGTTTGAGGTTCGGGACGGGGCGTTCGGAGTGGGTTCGGAGTAGGGCGTTCGGAGTGGGTCGGCGAGCGTCAGACGCGAAGTGCGGCGCTGATGTCGGCGGCGGCGGCGATGGTGTCGGCGGCGATCTCCTCGACGACGGGATCGATCCGATAGCTGGGCCCGGACATCGAGATGGCACCGACCGGCCGACCCGAGGTGTCGACGAGGGCCACCGCCACCCGGGTGATGTCGTCATGGTTCTCGATGGTCGCCCAGCCGCGCTGCTGGGCCCGTTCCACCTGGGCAGACAGTTCCAGCCGCCGGCCGCGGTCCAGCCGCTGTCCGGCGGCAGCCATCGACTCCCGCATCAGCTGGGTCCGTTCCGCGTGGCCGACCGCGGCCAGTACGGCGATCCCGACCGCGACCTCATGGATCGGCCGGGGAACCATCGGGATCTCGGTACGCACCGCCTTGGTCGTCTGCAGGTAGTCCAGGAACAGCATCTCGCCGCCGTTGACCACAGCCAGATGTACCGCCTCGTCATGGGTGGCGTGCAGTTCCTCCAGCCGCTCCCGGGCCAGCGCCGCGAGGTCCTGGACGCCGGGCCGGCGATGGGCCAGCTTGCCCAGTCTCGGCGTGGTGAAGTAGCGCCGGTTGATGTCCTGCCGGACGTAGCCGAGCTCGCCCAGCGTTGCCAGGATCCTCGACGCCGACGATTTGTCCAGGCCGACCCGCGCCGCCACCTCGGTGACCCCGATGCCGTCCTTGCCCGCCTGGGCGACCAGTTCCAGAACGGCCAACCCGCGCTTCAGGGACGACGTCTGCCTGGTCGCGCCCGGCGCCGGGCTGGTCGCCGGTTCGGGGCGGGCAGCGCGCTCCCCGGCCGCGCGGGCCGGCAGATCAGCCATCGATCCCATCCACATTCGCTCCCACCTGGCAAGAGGGTGGTTGACAAGTCGCCTCGGACGTCACAAACATAGTCAACGCTGTTGCATTCTGCGCAACACCGTGACGCCTTCAGTCTCGTCACGATCCCCGTTCACAAGGACCGCCGATGCTCCTGAGCCGCGAACACGTCATCGACCTCACCCCGCTCTGGGACGGCCCGCGATCAGACGACGGGCGCCCGCTGCCCGATCAGGCCGATCTCGATGCGCTCGCCGTCGCGACCGCCGAGCATGCCTGGTCGGTGCTGGACAAGGCGGGCTACCGCGCCCAGTACGTCGGCGGCTGGACCCAGTCCAACCCGGGTCGGCCGTTCGTGGGACGTGCCCTGACCTGTGGGTTCATGCCCTTCCGCGCGGACTTCAACGAGTCCGTCGTCCGCGAGGGGTTGGCCATCGGGCAGACCGTCGGGGATCGGCAGAACACCTGGGTGATCGAGGCTCTGGGTCCGGGCGACTGTCTGGTCGCCGACATCTTCGGCAAGGTGGTCAACGGGACCGTCGTCGGTGACAACCTCGGCACCGCCGTCGTTTCCCGCACCGGTGTGGGTGCGGTGATCGACGGCGGCGTACGCGACCTCTCCGGGCTGCGGGAGCTCGACGCGAACTTCTACTTCCGGGACACCGATCCGACACCGATCCGCGATGTCGTGCTGAGCTCGATGAACGGACCGATCATGATCGGCGGGACGACGGTGCTGCCCGGCGATGTGGTGCTGGGCACCGAACTCGGTGTCACCTTCATCCCGCCCCACCTGGTGTCCGAGGTCGCCCAGGTCAGTCTGCGCACCGCGCACCGTGACCTGTTCGGCAAACAGCGGTTGGCCGAGCGGGTCTACACCACCACGGAGATCGACACCCCGACCTGGGCACCGCATATCGAGGCCGACTACCAGGAATGGACACGGTCGAATCCGGTCCGCGTCCCCCAGCCGTCCGGAACAGCCCGGTGAGCACCGAGGAGATGATCATGAGCGCCACCGACGCCCCCGTGTTGTCGGAGGAGAACGTCAACACCGCTTCCCGACCGAGCCAGTTGCGGATCACCGATCTGAAGATCGCCAACCTGGTCGGCGTACCGTTCCGGTCCTCGATCATCAGATTGGAGACCAACCAGGGTCTGGTCGGCTACGGCGAGGTGCGCGACGGCGCGAGCGCCACCTACGCGTTGATGCTGAAGAGCCGGATCATCGGCGAGAACCCCTGCAACCTGGACAAGATCTTCCGCAAGATCAAACAGTTCGGATTCCACGCCCGGCAGGGCGGCGGCGTGTGCGGCATCGAGATGGCGCTGATGGATCTGGCCGGCAAGGCGTACGGCGTGCCCGCCTATGCCCTGGTCGGCGGCCAGTTCCGGGACAGGATCCGCTGCTACGCCGACACCCCGTCCGAAACCGATCCGCAGCAGATGGGCCAACGTCTGCTGGGCAGACGCTCACTCGGCTACACGATGCTGAAGATGGACATCGGCATCAACCTGCTCAAGGACAAGCCGGGCACGCTGATCGCACCGGACGGTGCCCTCGTCGACTACGACACCATGCACCCGTTCACCGGCATCCAGGTCACCCAGCGGGGTGTGGAGGAACTGGCTGCCTACGTCGAACAGGTCCGTTCCATCGTCGGCTACGACGTCGCCCTGGCCGCTGATCATTTCGGCCACATCGCGCTGGACTCCTGCATCCGCATCGGGCGCGCGCTGGAGCCGTACACGCTTGCCTGGATCGAGGACCTGATCCCGTGGCAGTTCACCGATCAATGGCGGCAGCTCACCGAGGCGGTGGCGGTGCCGACCTGCACCGGTGAGGACATCTACCTGACCGAGAACTTCAAGCCGCTGCTGGATGCCGGCGCGATCCGCGTCGTGCACCCCGATCCGGCAACCTCGGGCGGGATCGCCGAAACCAAACGGCTCGGGAACTATGCCGAGGAGAAGGGCATCGCGATGGCGCTCCACCTGGCGGCGTCACCGATCGCCACCATGGCCAGCGTGCACCTCGCGGCGGCAACCCACAACTTCCTTGCCCTGGAACACCATGCGGCCGATGTGCCCTTCTGGAACGACCTGGTCACCGGGCTGCCGAACCCGATCATCGCCGACGGCTACATCCAGGTTCCCGAGACTCCCGGGCTGGGCTTCGAGAACATCAATCTCGAGCTGTTCGCCGAACATCTGGACCCGCGGGCACCGATCCTGTTCGAGGACACCAGCAGCTGGGACGGCGAGTACGGCAACGACCGGCTCTGGAGTTGATCTTCGCCGACAGCAGGGGTGACGGCCCAGGGGGTGCGGACCCGCGGCGCGGCCTCGACGGGTCTTACGGACCGCCCTGGCTGATCGCCTCGGCCTTGACCGCCGCACCGGTGGCGTAGGAGTCCGCCTCGCCCGGATAGTTGCGATAGGCCTCGTCGGCGGCCTTGGAGACGTCGAGCAAGGCCAGGTACAACTCCAACAGGAATTGCTGTGCCTTGTTGTCCTCCATCGCCCTGGCATCGGCGTCGAGGGCGGCTACCGCGGAGTCGTCCGGCAGGTCCTTGCCCGATCGCTCCTTGGCCAGCAGGATGAACAGCTTGCCGGCGGTGTTGGTCAGGGCGCGCAGGACGTCTGCGCGGATGGCATCGGGTTTCGGATCGGTCTGCAGATCGCGGATCAACGCATCGGACCGGAAGGAGAGGTCCCGGCGGAACGTCTTGTCCAGTGTCGGGTGAAGCCCCCTCTCCCAGATCGCCCGGATCGCGGCCGCGCCCTGCTGGTCCGGACCCGGACCGGCCCACTCCATGAGCTTCGGGCCGAAGACGAAGTTGAAGATCTCGATCTGGCGTTTGAGTTCCTCGTTCCAGGTCCGGTACGCCACATACCGGCCGCCGCGCATGAAGCTGCGCCAGGCGTCGGCCTTGGCCCGCAGCACATCGGGGAGCACGACGGCCGAGGCCGAGATCGCCGCATCCGCGACGTCGCCACGGATGCCGAGGGACCGGGCCAGGGTGCCCGCGTCGATGGATCCGGCCCGGTCCTCGGCCGCCGCCCGGGCGGCCAGGAAGGCCTGCTCGGCGTGCCGGGCCTCGTGGTAGCAGGACTGTGACAGCTCCGCGACCGCGCCGATCCCCAGGGTCGCCATGGTCGTCGCCGGGGTGACTCCGGCCTGCCCCGAGGCGCCCGCCAGCGCGCTGAGATCGAGGGTGATCTGCCAGTCCTCGGCGCTGAAGAACGCCAAGGTGGAACTGGCCTTGGCGACGGTTCCCGGCACGACGTCCGGTGCCGGCACCCCGTTGTTGACCAACATGCCGACGACCTCGGTGCTGACCGTGTTGACCAGATCGGTCACCGTGGCGGTGGGATGGTTCCGCCAGAACGCCACCGCCGCGGAGCTGTAGTGCTCGATCTGCCCGACCTCGCGCAGTTCCTCGGGCGGCAACCTGATCAGCACAGCACGGTT
>Ga0164243_10010090_pt1 | contig 13619 bp, 9 predicted proteins | sample OricompcompostOP_FD_108781 | JGI IMG/M metagenome (GOLD analysis project Ga0164243, IMG submission 108781) | Organic Plus compost microbial communities from Emeryville, California, USA - Original compost - Organic plus compost (OP) | ecosystem: Engineered > Solid waste > Mixed feedstock >... | reverse complement strand
GGCGGCGGCTGCGCGGCGGTGGCGGCGACGCACTGGTGGTGGAACGCCGGTGGGAACGCTGGCGGAGCGGCACGCCGCTGGCGGCGCGTGGCGGTGGCGCACCGGTGCTCCACCGGCGGCGACCTACCGGAGCGGCCCGCCGGTGGCAGCGCACCGGTGACCGCGCGGTGGCGGCGCGGTGGCGCCCCCCGGAAGCGGCACCCCGTGGCCCCGCGCCAGCGGTGCCCCCGCCGGAAGCGGCGCCCGTGACCGCGCACTGGTGGTGGCCCCATAGCCACGCCGTGGGAGCGGCGACACCCCGGCACTGCGGAAGCCACCCCCATGACCGCGCAACGGAAGCAACCCACCGGAGGCCCACACACCAGTGGCGGCCCCCGAAAGCGGGACCCCGCGGGGCGGCGGAAGCGGCACCCCGGTCACGACAACCAGAGGCCCTGTGCCGGTGGCCGGCCCAGCCACGAGCGGCGAGCCCGCGGCCCGCGGCCCTGCCGCGTCGCACGCCCGCGGACGCCGGCGCCGACCGCACGCTCACGCGCCGGGGAACGCCTACCCGCCCGACGCCACCCCGGCCCCCGCACCTTCCACCTCGCGCACGAGCTCAATCGCACGCGCCAGGGTGCCCAGCCGCTGCCCGAGCGTGTCCCCGGCCGGGTAGAGCCGCACCGTGTCCACACCGGACTCCTGCCACACGCGCAACCGCCGCCGCACCATGGGTTCGGTTCCGATGAGCGTGGTGGCGAGCACCATCTCGTCGGTGACCAGTGCGGCGGCGCCGTCGCGGTCGCCCGCCTGCCACCGGTCGCGCACCTCGGCGGCCACCTCGGTCCACCCCTGCCTGCTGTAGGCGCGGTTGTAGAAGTTCGTCGACGCCGATCCCATCCCGCCGAGGCTGAACGCGAGCTCCTTCTTGCGTCCGGCGACCATCGCGGCGAGCACGTCCTCGTCCGGCGCGAACGCGACCTCGGCACCCTGGCACACGTCGAGGTCCGCACGCGACCGCGCGGCTCTCGCCAGCCCCTCGTCCAGGTGACGGAAGTAGGCCGACGCCCCCTCCGGGACGAAGCTGGTGCCGAGCCACCCGTCGGCGACCTCGCCGGTGAGCCGCAACATCGCAGGCGACAACGTCGCCAGGTACACCGGGATCGGATGTTGCGCGCGTGTGGACAGTCGCATCGGAACGGACTCGCCGGGCAGCGGGATGCGGAATTCCGAGCCCTGGTAGGAGATCTTGCCACCCTCGAACACGCGACGCACGATCTCCACGGTCTCCCGCATCCGGACCAACGGGCGGGCGAACGGTACGCCGTGCAGCCCCTCGATCACCTGCGGCCCGGACGCGCCCAGCCCCAGCAGGAACCGGCCACCGGACAGATTGGACAGGGTGATCGCGGTCTGCGCCACCGCGACCGGCGTCCGCGTGCCCAGTTGCATGATGCCCGAGCCCAGCAACACCCGCTCGGTGCGCGCGGCGAAGAATCCGAGCGCGGACGGCGCGTCGGACCCCCACGCCTCGGCCACCCAGCAGACGTCGAGGCCGAGCCGGTCGGCCTCGGCGACGAAGTCCACCGCACCGGACGCGGAGGCCTCGACCGTCGTCGCGGTGCGCATCAGGACTCGGCTCGCGCCTTGATACGCCCCACGGTGTCGGTCATGGCGCGTTCGAGGTCGCGCAACCGGACGAACACGATCTTCTGTTCCTTGTCCGGCATCCGTTCGATCGCCTGCGACAACCCCGAGCGGCCCGGCCCCATCCGGAACCACTGCGTCAGCGCGGTGCCGCCGTCGCGCGGCTCGAGCCGGAACCGCCAGCTGGCGCCCGGCCGCCCGTCACCGTCGACGTCCCACGCGAGCACCCGCGCCGGTTCGCACTCGACCACCCGCGACGTGGTGGTCCACTCCCCCCGCGCCTCGTTGCTGTTGCGGCCGGTGAACCGCGCGCCCACAGCAGGTCCGGTGGCACCGTCGAGCCACGCGGCCGACCGGAGCTCGTCGCTGAACTCGGCCATCCGGGCGACATCGGAGACGAGCTCCCACACCCGCTCCGGCGGGGCGCCGATCCACGTGCGCACCTCGACCGTCGGGGTGTCCGCGTACCGCGCGCCCGTCCACTCCACCACCGGCCCTCCTCAGCGTCGGGGAATCCGGACCACAGAGTTTCCCAACAGGACTTACCTTGTCAAGACGGGTTCACGCTCAGGTCAGGACACCGCCCAGACGGCTTCGGATGATCTCGCGCGCCTCGGTGACGATGCGCTGGATCAGTTCCGCCACCGTCGGCACGTCGTCGATGATGCCCTGCACCAGACCCGCCGACCAGATGCCCAGCTCGAGGTCGCCCTCCTCGAACACCGTGCGGCCACGCGCACCCGCGACGAGGTCGCGCACGTCCTCGAACCGCCCACCTCGGTCCAGGATCTCGACGACCTCGCGCGAGACCGAGTTGGCGGCGACGCGGGCGGTGTTGCGCAGTGGCCGGAAGATCAGCTCGGTGTCCCGCTCGCTGCCCGCCACCAGCTGCTGCTTGACCTTGTCGTGCACCGGAGCCTCGGCGGTGGCCAGGAACCGCGTGCCCATGTTGATGCCGTCCGCGCCCAGCGCCAGCGCCGCGACCAGGCCGCGGGCGTCGCCGAACCCGCCGGAGGCGATCATCGGGATGGTGATCTTCTCGGCGGCGGCCGGGATCAGCACCAGGCCGGGGATGTCGTCCTCGCCGGGGTGCCCGGCGCACTCGAACCCGTCGATGGAGATGCCGTCGACACCGAGGGCCTGCGCCTTCACCGCGTGCCGGACGCTGGTGCACTTGTGCAGCACCTTCACCCCGCCGGCGCGGAACGCGGGCAGGTGCTCGGCCGGGTTGAAGCCCGCGGTCTCCACCACCGGGATGCCGGACTCGACGATGACGTCGCGGTACTCGGCGTACGGCGGCGGGTTGATCGACGGCAGGATCGTGAGGTTGACGCCGAACGGTTTGTCGGTCATCTCCCGGCAGCGGGCGATCTCCCTCGCCAGGTCGCCGGGAGTCGGCTGGGTGAGCGCGGTGAGGAACCCGAGACCACCCGCGTTGGCCACCGCCGAGGTCAGCTCGGCGCGGCCCACCCATTGCATCCCGCCCTGGACGATCGGGTACTCGACCCCGAACACGTCGCAGAACCGCGTGCGCACCATTGCGTCAGCCCCTTCCGGTGTGCGGCTTCCCGGCAACGGTAGCGCGACTGAACGAGCGCTAGGTAGAGCCCGTGGTCCGCATCTCGTTCCGGACAACGGCCGACGCCCCGCCGGACGGGTGTCCGGCGGGGCGTCGGGGTCGGTTCGTCAGGCTCAGATCTGCGGCGCCGGGCCCGGGGTGGCCGGGCCGATGTGGATGTCGTGGCTCTCCGGGGTGGCGTCCACGGCACCGAGCGTCCACTCGACGGTGGCGCGCGGACCCTCCGGGTGGTTGGGTGTCTCGAGGCTGATGGCGAGCGGCGTCTGCTGCTGCTCGGGGTCGGCGATGGCGGTCCAGGTGAGCTCCACGTAGGCCGACCCTCCGGAGCGCAGGTAGAGCGGCGGAGCGTCCTCGGGCGCGTCGTTGCTGAGCAGCACGTCGTGGGCGCCGGTCAGAGTCACCGGCACCTTGCCCGCCAGGTAGCAGGCCTCACCCGGCTTGGCGGTGAACTGCAGGTAGCCGCCGTGCGTGCCCGCCGCACCCGGACCCTGCAGCAGGTTGACGTCCACCTGGGTGGCGGTGCACTCCAGGTCGGTCGACTCCGCGTTCGCGGTGCCCCCAGCGAAGGCCAGCGCCCCGATGCTCGCGACAGCGGCCACTCCACCGATGCGGGTCATGAGCTTGTTCATCGGTTCTCCCCTTCCGACGTGAGGCTTTCACCTCGTTGACTCTCACCCGGTAAGACGCCCACGGCGGCGGAGGGATGCCCCGCGGTGGGATCCGTCGCAGAAAAGCAACCCAGCTCGATCCCGGACGTCCATCGCTACGGTCAACGGGAACGGCGCGCGCGGGTTAGCGTGGATCGCGTGCGCGTGGCGACGTGGAACGTGAACTCCGTGAAGCAGCGGGTGCCGCGGTTGCTGCCGTGGCTGGACCAGCGGCAACCCGACGTTGTGTGCCTGCAGGAGACCAAGCTGACCGACGACGCGTTCCGGGCTCTACTGGGCGACGAGCTCGCGACCCGCGGGTACGAGATCGCGCTCGCCGGTGAACCGCGGTGGAACGGCGTGGCGATCCTGTCGCGCGCCGGGCTGGCCGACGTGGTCACCGGGGTCGCCGGGGCAACCGGGTTCCCGCACCCGGAGGCCCGCGCGGTGGCGGCCACGTGCGGTGGCGTGCGGGTGCACTCGCTGTACGTGCCGAACGGCCGCACCCCGGGTTCGGACCACTACCGGTACAAACTGGACTGGCTGGCGGCGCTGCGCGAGGTGGTGGCCGACGGGCCCGAGACGGTCGTGCTGTGCGGCGACATGAACATCGCCCCGGCCGACGCGGATGTGTTCGACCCCGCCGCCTACGAGGGGCACACGCACGTGACCGAGCCGGAGCGGGCCGCGCTGCGGGCGCTGACCGACGTGGGACTGCACGACGTCCTGCGCGAGCGCTGGCCCACCGAGCGCGTCTTCACCTACTGGGACTACCGCGCCGGGATGTTCCACCAGGACCTCGGGATGCGGATCGACCTGGTGCTGGCGTCGGCTCCGGTGGCGGGCCGGGTGGCCGCCGCGTGGGTGGACCGGCACGCCCGCAAGGGCACCGGACCGAGCGATCACGCGCCCGTGATCGTCGACCTGGACGAGGCCCCCGACGGCGACATCGGGCCGGTCGTGCCGCCGCCGTCGGCGCCGCGGGCGCGGCCGGGGCGCCGGTTGCCGCAGTCGCGCTGAAGCCCCGGCCGCCGGGCACGCGCGGCGCCGCTCAGGCCCGTGCGCGTGGGGCGTCCGGCGACGCCGAGGGCCCGGGCCACGGAGTGCGGCGGGCGAGGGGCACCGGTACCGGACTTGACTCTGTCCGGGGTGCCCCGGCCGCGGTGTCACGGCGGCCTGGGCGCACAGCCGGCGCGGCGCCGGCTGTGCGCCGCGCGCCCGGTCGACATCACCGCCGGGCCAGGAAGTCGTCCACCAGGCGCGTGCAGAACGCCGTGTCGTTGGGCCGCCGCGTGACCAGCGCGTTGAACAACAGCGGCCCCACCAGGCGCGCCGCGGCGAAGTCGACCTGATCCTCCCCCCGCACCAGATCGGCCAGCACGGCCTCGAACGGGCGGCGGTAGGTGTTCACGACGTGGTCGCGCAACGCCGAGAGCCTGCCCCGCTCGGCGTCGTCCGGGGATCCGGAAAGCCCGACCGCCGCCATCCAGACGAGCCCACCCAGGGCGGGTGCGCGGTCGATCTGCTCGGCCTGTGCCAGCACGAGGCGCAGCAGCCGCTCACGCGGCGAACCGCCCTCCGGTGCGCGCAACGGTGGGATGAGCTCCCGGAACGCCGCGGCGAGCAGATCGGTGCTGTTCGCGAAGTGCCGGTACAGGGTCGACCGCGCGACCCCGCTGCGCGCGGTGACCGCCTCGATCGTCACCTGCCGGACACCACCCTCGGCCAGCAGGTCGACGGCGGCCGACAGGATCGCCGAGCGCGAGCGGTCCAGCCGCGGGTCACGGCGTCCGGGTACCTGCTGCGTCGTCACGACCGGATTCTCCCTCACGCGCACTGCAAAACCGAGTTTCAGAACTCACGGTACTGCTACGATACTGTCGGTTTCGTTACGAGCCGAGCGAGGTGGCATGCGGATCGACGCGCAGCTTGAGGTCACGGCCCTGTCCACCGCGCGGCGGGCCTGGACGGTGGGGCTCATGTGCTCCGCGGTCGGCCTGGTCATCGCCATGGTCACGATCGTCAACACCGCGCTGCCCGCCCTCGCCGCGGACACCGGGGTCACCCAGGCGCAGCAGACGTGGATCGTCGACGTCTACACCCTCGTGCTGGCGGCGCTGGTGCTGCCGATGGGTGCGCTGGGCGACCGGTACGGGCGCCGCGGCGTGCTGATCGCCGGGCTGGTGGTGTTCGCGGCGAGCTGCGCCGCACCGCTGGTGGTGGCGTCACCGGGGTGGCTCGTCGCGGCGCGCGCCGCCACCGGACTCGGCGCGGCGATGATCATGCCGGCGACGCTGTCGATCATCAACGCGAGCTTCCCACCGGAGCGGCGCGGTCGCGCGATCGGCGTCTGGGCGGCCGTGGCCGGTCTCGGCGGTCTCGGCGGGCTCGTGCTCGCCGGCCTGCTGTTGCAGCACTTCTCGTGGCACTCGGTGTTCCTCGGCCCCGCGGTGCTCGCCGCGCTGTTCGCGCTGGCGTGCCTGTCCGTGCCCACGTCGCGGGAGGTGGAGCACCGCCCCTTCGACGTGACCGGAGCGGTGCTCAGCGCGCTGGCGATCGGGGCGCTGGTGTTCGGGATCCTGCGCGCGGCCGATCTGGGCTGGGGCAGCGCACAGGTCGTCGTCGCCCTGGTCGCGGGTGTGGTGCTCGGCGCGGTGTTCGCGTGGTTCGAGTCGCGGCACGCGGCGCCGCTGCTGGACGTCCGGCTGTTCGGCAACCACGCGTTCGCCACCGGCTCGGTGTCGGTGACGGTGCAGTTCACCGCCGCGTTCGGCGCCCTGTACGCGCTGGCGCAGTACCTGCAGCTGGTGCAGGGCTACGACGCGCTCACGTCGGGCCTGGCGCTGTGGCCCATCGCGCTGTCGGTGCTGCCGCTGTCGATGGCCTCGGCCTATCTCGGCAAGCGGCTGGGGTTGCGCACCCTGACGTGCCTGGGTCTGGCGGTGGTCGTCGTGGGTGTCGTCCTGCTGGGCAGGCTCGACGCGCACAGCTCCTACCCGGCGCTGGCGATCGCGGTGTGCGTGCTCGGCGGCGGGCTCGGCCTCACCGCGCCCGCCGCTACGAGCGCGATCCTGGACAACGTGCCACCCGACAAGTACGGCGTGGCCTCCGCCGTCAACGACGCGACGCGGGAAATCGGTGCGGCGCTGGGGATCGCGCTCGCCGGCAGTGTGCTGTCGGCCGCCTACACCTCGTCGGTGCACCCGTCCACCGAGGCGTTGCCCGGTGCAGCGCGCGACGTCGCGGACGGCTCGCTCGCCGGCGCACTGGCCGTGGCGGAGCGGGCCGGCCCCGCGGGCGCGCAGCTCGCCGAGGCGGCGCGCGCCGCGTTCTCCGAGGGCATGTGGTACAGCCTGTCGGCCCTGGCCGGCATCGTCGCGGCCGGGATCGCGGTGGCCGCGTGCCTGCGGCCGGCCAGGGCCTGAACCGTCAGGACTCGTGCAGGACGACGCCGCGGATGTTGCGCCCGGCGTGCATGTCGGCGTAGGCCTGGTTGATCTCGTCCAGGCGGTAGGTCGTGGTGATGAGCTCGTCCAGCTTGAGCGTGCCCGCCTTGTACATGCGTGCCAGGCGGGTGATCTCCAGCGACGGCGTGCCCGTGCCGAAAATGGTGCCCTGGATGCGCTTTTGCATCATCGACAGCGCCCACAAGTTGATCGGCAGCCCCTCGTCCTTGACGTCGCCGATGCCGGTGACCACGACGGTGCCGAACTTGCCGATCGCGTTGAGCGCCTGCGCCACGTGCTCACCGGTGGTGATGCCGACCGTGACGATCGCCGAGTTCGCGCCCTGCCCGTTGGTGACCGAGCGCGCGAAGTCGGCCGCCTCGTCGATGTCGGCGAACGCGTGGGTCGCTCCGAGCTCGAGCGCCTTGGTCCGCTTGAACTCCACCGGATCGACCGCGACGACGTAGGCCGCACCACGGGCGCGGGCACCCTGCACGGCGTTGATGCCGACACCGCCGACGCCCATCACGATGACGGCGTCGCCCGCCTGCACCTCCGCCGCGTACTCGGCCGAGCCCCAGCCGGTCGGCACGCCGCAGGACAGCAGGGCCGCGACGTGGAACGGGATGTCCTGGTCGATCTTCGTCAGGGAGAACTCCGGCACGATCGCGTGCTGGGCGAATGTGCCGACCATCGTCATCTGGGCGACGTCCGCACCGTTGTGGTGCGCACGGTAGGTGCCGTCGGCCATGCATCCGGTGAGGGCGTACATGCCGAGGTCGCACAGGTTGCCCCGGCCCGACGAGCACGCCTCGCAGCGCCCGCACGAGGGCACGAACTGGGCCACGACGTGGTCGCCGACCGCGAGGTTGCGCACGCCCGGTCCGACCGCCTCGACCACGCCGGCGCCCTCGTGCCCGCCGATCAACGGCAGATGCGGCGTCGGCATGTCACCGGTCGTGGCGTGGTCGTCGGAGTGACACAGCCCGGCCGCGTGGAACCGCACCCGCACCTCGTGGTCCGACGGCTCGTCCAGATCGATGTCCACGACCTGCCACTTGCCCGGCTGTTCGAGGAGCGCGGCCGCACGGGTTCGCATCATTGCCCACCTTCCACCAATACAACGCCGACTGGCCGAAGGTAGAACAGGTTCTACTTCTCGTCAAGGACGGTGGTGTGGTCCCGGTTTCCCGAGACCACACCACGACCGTCACGGCGGGGTCATCGCGCCGGTCAGCGTGTCCATCTTCGTGCCGGGAGGTGGGAACTTCGGCAGGAACCCGCGTTCCTTCGCGAACCCGATGTACTGCTCCACCTCGGGCGTCAGCCCCTTGTACTCGGCGTTGAGCACCACGTGATCGCGGATCGACCGCTCCCACGGGTTCGGCGAGTTGGGGAACTTGACGTCCGAACTGACGTCGACCCGGTACTCGACGCTCAGGTTCTGGATGTCGTTGCGGACCTTGGCGTACTGACTCGGGTCGAACCCGGCCCTGGCCAGCTGGTTGTCGTTGGGCATCTGACTCTTGAGCTGCTCGAGCCGGACGTTGGCGTTCTTCAGCGGCCCCTCGAACGAACCCGACATGTTCTTGTTCGCCGTGGACGTCAGCGGCGTCATGTTCTCGGAAACACCGGGACCACCGAGGTTGTCGTTCTGCAGGTGGCCGCGGATCCACTGGTTGGTGCCGTTGGGCTTGTAACCGGGGACGCCCGACAGTTCCTGTTGCAGCTCGGGGCTGTAGTCGGAGTGCTTGTGCTTGTTGAGATCGATGACGTCGGTGAGCTCGTTCGGCTGCGGCTTCGAACCGCCCGGGCGGGGACTTCCGTCGAGCACCTGCGTACCGGACGTCGTGCCGCCGCCCTGGGAGGTGTGGCGGCCGCTGGCGGGATCCTTCGCCCCCTTCGGGCGCGGCGGTGCCGCCGGGCCCGCGGACGACGTGCCACCCGATGCGTTGCCCTTCTTCGGCTTCCTTGGCGGGTACGGGGTGTAGCGCGGCGGTGACGAAGACGAATTCGTGCACTTGCCCTTGCCCCGGTCGGAAAACCGGCGGAAATCGCCGGGATCGAAGCTGCCGCCGGTGAGACCGAGCGGGTCGGACTGCATCAACGGATCCGACACGTAAGCCAGCGGATTCGGCCCCGGGGCGAGTCCCAGCGGGTCGGGCGAGACGAAACGACCGGTGGCCGGATCGTAGTAGCGGAAAACGTTGAAGTGCAGCCCGGTTTCCGGGTCGTGGTACTGCCCGGGAAACCGCAACGGCGTCGCGTCCCCGTCCCCACCACGGGGCAACCCCCACAGGGTGGTGCGCAGCGGCCGCACCGTGCCGTCACCGAGGTCGACGGTCTCGACGGGGGTGCCGACGTCGTCGGTGACCAGCACGGACACCCGCGTCGTTCCGTCCGGACTCGTGACCGCCTGCGCCACCGGTTTGTCGTCGTCGGGGTGGTGGACCCACGTCAGCACCGACACGAGCGCACCCCGCACGCTGTGCAGCGCTTCGATCAGGGTGTTGCCGTCCCACACGAACTCGACCTGCTCGGAAACGGCGCCGTCGGCGCCGAGGCGCTGTTTGGCGACACGGCGGTCGAGCGGGTCGTAGACGTACTGCCACACGGCACCGTCCGGGGTGCGGACCCCGGTCAGGTGGTCGTGGGCGTCCCAGCTGAACGTCCAGGTCAGCTCTCCGGCCGGTCCGGGCACCGTCCGGCGGATCAACCGACCCTGCGCGTCGTGGTCGTAGCGCACCGCACCGGCCACCTCGACGACTCCGCCGCGGTAGTGCCGCGGACCCGCTTCCGCCCCGCCGCCCGGCTGCGACAGCACGACGTTGCCGAGAACATCGTAGGCGTAGTGTTCGGTGTTGCCGGGCGTGTGCACGGCAGTGACGCGGCCGAGCCCGTCGAACTCGTAGCGGGCGCCGCCCGCCGGGTCCTCCCGCGCCTGGATGCTCCCGTCAGGACGGCGGTGGTAGCGCCACGTCCCGGCGGGCGTCCGTTGCGCCAGCAGTCGTCCGCGCGCGTCCAGGTCCCTGTTCACCACGGGGGTGCCGCTTGCGTAGGTTGCGACCGTGCGTCCCGCTTCGTCGCGTTGCAGGGTCAGCGACGTCCCGCCCACGGTGAGGGTGTCCACGCCGCTCTCCGAGCGTCCCCACTGTACGTCCACTCCGGACGGTGTGCGACGGCTGGTGGAGAACGGGTCCGGGTACGCGAACGTCGTGGTGTGTCCACCGGCGGTCTGGCGCACCACCCTGCCGTCGTCGTCCCGCTCGAGCGTGATCTGCGCACCCGGACCCGCGAAGTGCACCAGCCTGCCGACCGGGTCGTGCCGGTAGGTCTCGGTGCTCCCCGTGCTCCCGGTGATCTCGTCGGTCGCGGTGCGCGAGATCAGGTTGCCGAGCAGGTCGTACCGGTAGTCCACCGCTTCGCCCGCCGCGTTGACCACGTGCACCAGTTGCCCGGCGGCATCGTACGCGCACCGCGTGGTGCGCCCGTCGAAGTCGGTCTGACTGGTGAGCCTGCCCTCGGCGTCGTAGGTGAACGTCCAGGTCAGCCCTGCGGGGTTGGTGAGGCCGGTCAAGCGCAGCTCGGTGTCGTAGTGGCGGACCGTGCGGCCTCCCGCCGGGTCCACCGTCGCGGTGGCGATCGCGAACGGGCCGCGCTCGGTGACGGTCACGCGGTCGAGCTCGTCCGTGTGCGAGGTCTCCTCGCGTTCACCGTCGTAGGTCCACCGCTGCCGCGCGCCATCGGGTGTGGTCACCGCGCGCAGGTCGCCCTCCACGGTCCACGCCAGCGTGACCGGGCCACCCGGCTCGCGGACCACGCGCGGCCGACCGAACAGGTCCGTCTCGACGGGATTGACTGCCGTGGGCGCGGTGCTCTCGACCACGGGCTCCTCGTCGTCCTCTTCGGACACCCCGAGCGGTGTGGTGTACGGATCGGGCACCGGGGCGGCGTACCGGCGCCGGAAGGTGCGTCCATCCTCCGTGACCGCGATCTCCAGCGCGTCGGCCGTCTGCTCGACGATCACGACCCGGCTGCCGTCCGGGCGCACCACCGCACGCAGGATTCCAGCCGCGTCGTGCTCGAATTCGGTCCGCCTGCCGAGCGGGTCGGTCCGGGCCAGCAGGAGCCGGTTGGGGCCCCACTCACTGCGGGTGACCGAACCCAGCTTGTCGGTCTCGGCGACGAGGTTGCCCTCGTCGTCGAACTCGAAGATCTTGCGGTGCCCCAGCGAATCGGTGGTCACGGTGCGACCCGGTGCGAACTCCAGCGAACCCTGGAGGAAACCCCGGTCCCCGAGCGTGCGGACGCAACGACCGGCGTCATCGTAGACGTAGCGGTACCACGATCCGTTGTGGTCGGTCCATCCGGTGATCCGCCCCGCAGCGTCGTGCTCGTACAGGGCGGGGCGCGGACTGGAGTTCCACCGCCGGGCGAGGTGGCCGTGCTCGTCGTAGTCGTAGCGGGCCACCCCCACACCGCCCGCCGGGGAGAGCGCGCGAGCGGCGCGCACGCGACCGTCGCCGATGTCGAAGGCGATCCGCGCCCCCTCGGAGTGGGCGAGTTGCCGGGGCGCGCCCTCGGCGTCCCGGCTCAGCGTGAGGAACTCACCGTGCTCGGTGCGCACCTCGCGCAACAGGAACTCGTCCGGGTTGTCCGGCGAGGGCGCGAATCGGCGGGTGATACCGCGGCCTGGATCGGTCACGACGTACTCGTCGGCGTCGCCGTGCAGCAGCCGCACCGGGCCCTGCTGCACGGCGGAAGACTTCCCCGGCGCGGGAACCGGGAACCGCAGCACCATGGCGTCGGCGGAGTAGTAGGACACCACCGCGTCCGCAACGGTGAGTCGTTCGTCCACGACGGACGTCCACGACGGACCAAACCAGCGACCGTCCCGGTAGGACGACACATGGTTGCGAGTGATCAGCTCGCCGAGCGCACCGGGGACGACGAGGTCCACCTCGGTGAGCACGACGTCGCCGGTCGCGACGTCGATCGGGTCGAACTCGCAGTCCTTCTTGCCGGGTTCCTTCGTCTTCGCCGGATCGCCCTTGGACCCACTCGTCGACGAGGGTGTGGTGGTGTCCCCCTGCCCCTTCAGCTCCGGCGGATCCTGCACCTTGGGCGTCTTGGCCGCGGGTGGCGGCGTTGAGGACGGGGGCGTCGTCTCGTTCAGTTTCGGGCCGCCCGACACCGGCGGGGTTTCCGCGGGCGGGGTGGATCTGGGGGTACCGCCCGGTGCTGCGCCGTCGAGTTTGGGCGGGTCGGCCACCTTGCCCGCGTCGGTCGCGGAGGAGGCCGTGGTCGTGCCCGACGGGGGCTTGTTCAGGTCCGGCGGTGGCGCCACCTTCTCGGCGTCCGGGGGCGGGGTCCGCGGTGCGGTGTTGCTCGGGACGGTGCCGCCGCCGCGGCCCTCCATCGGGTCGACGCTGCGCGGACCGGACGGCAGGCTGTCCTGTTTGGCCGGTGTCGGCGGCTTGTTTGACTTGATCTTCTTCAGCGTGCCCGCGGCGTCGTTGAAGATGCCGCCCGCCTTCTTCAGCAGCTGGGACAGCGCCTTGAGCGCGTGGGTGAGCTTTGAGGTGAGGTCGGCGATGCGGGACGCGGTCTTGGCGACCTCGCCGATCACCTGCGGCACGACCCACGCCAGCGCGATACCGAGCGTCGCGATCACCTGCAGCGCCCACGAGATCAGGTGGGCGACGACCTCCGCGATTATGTCGCGCACCAGCGTCCGCACCGCGCCCACCACGGTGCCCGCGGTCTCGATGCCCTTGGCGGTGCCGTCGCTGGCTTCCTGCGCCGCCGTGATCAGGTCGCTGACGTCCTTGGCCCGTTCCCGGTAGCTGTCGGCCGCGGGGCCCGACCAGCCGGTGAGGTCGTTGTTGACCGCGTTGATCAGGTCGGTGGCGACCTCACCCAGCTCGCCCGAGATGTTCTTCCACGTTTCCGAGTGCGCCTTGACCGCGTCCGGGTTGCCGGCCAGGGCGTCGAGGGCGTCCTTGAGCGGCCCGACGTGCTCGATCAGCCATCCGACACCCGCGGCGAGGATCGACCCGAACGGGTCGAGCACGAACCCGAGCGCATCCAGGCCCGCCGTGACCGCCCCCACCGCGCCCGAAGCCCAGTCGCCGCTGTCGATCGCCTGCTTGACGTCCCGCGCACCCTCGAGGACGGAGATCCCCGAGATCGCGGTCGTGGAGCTCTGCTCTTCCGCGACCAGGGGGTTCACCACGGGTTGTTCTCCTCGTCGTCGTCGGCCGCCCGGTCGCCCGTCTGCTCACCGGCCGGCTCCGCGGCGTGCTCGTCCGCCTCGTCGTC
>Ga0164243_10010089_pt1 | contig 13619 bp, 12 predicted proteins | sample OricompcompostOP_FD_108781 | JGI IMG/M metagenome (GOLD analysis project Ga0164243, IMG submission 108781) | Organic Plus compost microbial communities from Emeryville, California, USA - Original compost - Organic plus compost (OP) | ecosystem: Engineered > Solid waste > Mixed feedstock >... | reverse complement strand
TCGGTATGTGTTTCGCCGGCGGCGTGATCAGCCGCCTCCTGTGCGAATGCCGATGCCACAAACATGGCTTTCCCCTTGTCATCGAATCCGGCCGCGCAAGCGCGGCCGGTTCAGGCACGAAAACGCGCTCTTAGGTGAACAGGAGAAGCAGCGCCACCAGCAGCGAGAAGATGCCGAGCGCTTCCGTCACGGCGAAGCCGAAGATCAGGCGGCCGAACTGACCGTCGGCTGCCGACGGGTTGCGCAGCGCGCCCGCCAGATAGTTACCGAAAATGTGGCCAAGGCCGATGCCGGCGCCGCCCATGCCAAGGCAGGCGATGCCTGCACCGATTGCCTGTGCTGCGTCTAGTTCCATCTTGCAACTCCTGTGGATGTAGATTTCAGATTGGCTCAAATTCTGGCGGAGGCCGCCGGTGATCTTCCTAGTGGCTCGGGTGGATAGCGTCGTTGATGTACATGCAGGTCAGCACCGCGAAGACATAGGCCTGCAGGAAAGCCACCAGAAACTCGAGGCCGGTGAGCGCCACCGTCATGGCCAGCGGCAGCACCGCGCCCGCCGCACCCGCCAGGCCGAACGCGCTCAGCGATGTGACGAAGCCGGCAAAAACCTTGAGCGTGATGTGCCCGGCAAGCATGTTGGCGAAGAGACGCACTGAAAGGCTGATCGGCCGCGAGAGGAAGGAAACGACCTCGATCGCAACGACGAGAGGCACCAATACCGCCGGAACCCCTTCAGGCACGAAGAGCTTCAGGAAACCGAGACCGTGCTTCCAGAAGCCGTAGACGATCACGGTGCCGATGACGAGGAGCGCCAGCGCGAACGTGACGATGATGTGGCTCGTCACGGTGAAGAAATACGGAAACAAGCCGAACAGGTTCGCCACAAGAACGAACATGAACAGCGAGAAGACGAACGGAAAGAACCGCATCCCGTGGCTGCCCGCCGCATCGCGCAGCATGGAGGCCACGAATTCGTAGCTCATTTCCGAAATCGACTGCATCCGGCTCGGGACAAGGCCGCGGCTGGAGGTCGTGAGATAGAGGAAGGCGCCGGCCGCAGCGACGACGGCGACCATGAAGGCCGAGGAATTGGTGAAGGAAAAATCCAGTCCGCCGATTTCGATCGGGATCAACTTCGAGATCTGAAACTGGTGGATCGGGTCGTTGGCCACGTGGATCCCCTCGTCCTCATCTTGCGGCCCGTGCCGCTATTTCTTTTCCCGTGGATCGATGTCGCCCCTTCCGGGCGCCCTCGATCCGAATTCCGCAACAAGCCCCGCAGAACGCAGGACATTCAGGATTCCTGCCCCGAAACCGAGAAGCAGGAAAACGATCAAACCCCAAGGCGAGGTGCCGGCCATCCTGTCGATGAACCAGCCCAGAGCCGCCCCGACCACAATGCCGGCAATGAATTCGCTGGAAAGCCTCAGCGCATTCCCATAACCGCCCGCATTGCGCGTCTTCGTCCCCTCTTCGCTCGACTCTTCCGGCCTTCGCGCTGCCAGGGCTGCCTCGAGGTCGCGCCGCCGCCGCTCCAGATCGCCTGGCTCTCGATCATTCGCCATCAGAGCCTCCACGCCGGTGCCGGCCGGCGGAATACCCGCCCCTCGAAGTCGCGGGCAACATAGTGAGAGGGCCTGCGGCAGTCAAGCCGCGCGGCCCGCAAGCTGCCGACGATGTTTTGATTATAAAATCAAGTGCTTACGATAGTGCGACAAAGCGTCTTGCGCGGAGTCGCGGGGAAGAAGCCTGGAATCGGCCTCCTTCGGCGACGGGAGTGCCTTCTCCTGCGCGTGTCGGGGCGGCTCAATCCCAGCCGCCGCCATAGGTGCGATAGAAGACATGCTGGCCGATCTTCTTCGTCCGCTCCATGAACTTCGCCCAGCGCGGATGCACGTAGGTAGCATGGTAATGGGTGGAGGAACCCACCTCTTCCAGCCATATCCTGCCCGCAGTGACGGCCATCGCCACTTCCTTGGCCATCTCCCAGTGCTTCCGGCTTGCCACGCGGTCTTTGATGCCGTCGCAGGCGAAGGAGAACTGGCAGCGGTTACGCCAGTTCTCGTTCTGGTAGACCACGCCGCAGATCGAATTCGGATAGGCGGGATTGCGCACCCTGTTCAGGATCACCTGCGCAACGGCGGCCTGGCCGCGCACCGGTTCACCACGCGCTTCGAAATAGATGCCTGCCGTAAGACATTGCTGTTCGCGCTCGGAAAAGACCTCCGGCGGCAAAGGCTGGCGCGCCCAGGGATGGTCTTCCGGCGGCACGGGCGGAATGAAGCGCCCGTCATTCTCGTCGCGCAGGATGCTCGCGAACGGCGACATTTCCGCATAATCGGGCTCGGCCGGCGCATAGGCGGTTGCAAGCACGTCCGCCCTGTCATTGTTCACGAGATCCGCAAGGAAGGATGGAAGGTTTGGATCAGACCCTTGATGCTTCACGTAGAAGGCCGACGCGATCTGAACCTCCTTGCCCTTGATCTCGGGCTTGGCGAAGGCCATCGGCCGCTCACCCAAGGGATCAGGCCTCAAAAGCTTGCTCGTCTGCTCGAAAATCGAGCCCGCATTGAAAAGCCGGGGTGGCGCCATCGGAAGCGTCTTGACGAGACGGCCCTTCTTTGCGGCACGGTTGATGTTGTTCTCGTCGGAGCCGTCCCCGGTCTTGCCATGGGTGCGGAAGGCGACTTCGCCTATTCCCGGCGCCTCGACGCCCGCACCAGACACGATCGAGACCGGCGCGTCGGGATTTGCAAAAGGCATCTCGGCCTGGTGCACAGAGCCCGCAACGGCGCGTTCGACCACCGCCGTCCAACGCGTGCTCATCTCTTGCCCGGAAATAAGGCTCACCATGTCCTGATAAGCCGCCGTCGTCGGGAAGCCGATCCACATACCAAGGCCAAGGATGATGGAAGGAAGAAGTGAGCGCTCCCTGTCGGGCACTCCACGCCGTCGCTTTACACCTGAAACTGGCACCCCAACCCTCACGAAAACTCAACACGCGATCGTCCTGAGGGTAATTGGTTAACCTTGATCACCGGTTAACGAGCACCGGTCATCGCGGCAAAAGCGAGATCCAATTCGGGAGAGCTTCCGGCAGAAGCGGCGGTGGACTACGCGTCGCCTACCGTGCTTCCGTCCGAGTACAAACCGCTCAATCATTTCAGTCTTTCATGGAAACACTGAAATGATCCAAGTCCTTGTTCCGACGAAATTCCAGACGGAAAACCGGTTCCCACTTTTCCTGGAATTGCTCTAGCCGCGCTTGCGCGCCCGGCCGGCATAGGGGTTTTCCGACGTGCGCAGCGAGACCCTGATCGGCACACCCTGAATGTCGAACGTCTCGCGCAGGCCGTTGACCAGATAACGGACATAGGACTGCGGCATGGCTTCCGGCCGCGAGCAGGAGAGCACGAAGCCCGGCGGCCGGGTCTTTACCTGCGTCATGTATTTTATCTTCAGGCGTCGGCCGGCGACCGCGGGTGGCGGATGCTGTGTGGCGGCCTGCTCCAGCCAGCGGTTGAGCGGGCCGGTGGGAACACGACGGTTCCAGACCGCGTGAGCACCCACGGCAGCCTCCATGAGCTGGTCCAGCCCGCGGCCGGTCTCAGCCGAGATGGGCACGGCCCGCACACCGCGCGCCTGCGGAAGCAGACGCTCAGTTTTCTCACGCAGTTCGGCGAGCTTTTCCTGCCGGTTTTCGATCAGGTCCCATTTGTTGAAGGCAATGACAGGCGCCCGCCCCTCGCGAATGATCAGATCCGCGATCTGCAGATCCTGCTTCTCGAAGGGCATGGTGGCATCGAACAAAACGATCACCACTTCCGCGAAGCGGATGGCCCTGAGGGTCTCGCCGACCGAAAGCTTCTCGAGCTTTTCCTGCACACGCGCCTTGCGGCGCATGCCGGCGGTATCGAACAGCTTGATCTGCCGCCCGCGCCAGGTCCAGTCCACGGAAATGGAATCCCGGGTGATTCCCGCTTCCGGGCCGGTCAGCATGCGGTCCTCGCCGATGAGTGCATTCACCAGCGTCGACTTGCCCACATTCGGCCTGCCGACCACCGCGATGCGCATCGGCTTCGTCGGGTCATAGGCGGGCCCTTCCGCGTCCGGATCGATGTCGTCGCCCACCAGCGCAGCACCGCCGCCTTCGACCTCCTCCTCGGGCTCGGCCAAATCCCCGGCGGCCTCGGCAATCGCGTCCCGCAGCTCAACCATGCCCTGGCCGTGTTCCGCCGAGATGGCGACCGGATCGCCGAGCCCGAGGCTGAAGGCTTCCAGAACGCCGGCTTCCGCGCTGCGGACATCCGTCTTGTTGGCCACAAGCACGACGGGCTTGCCCGTACGGCGCACCACCTCCGCGAAGGCTTGATCGTCGGGGACAAGGCCGGCCCGGGCATCGATCATGAAGAGCACGACATCGGCTTCCCTGATCGCCGTCTCGGTCTGGGCACGCATGCGGCCGGCAAGCGTTGGCGGAGCCGCCTCCTCGAAGCCCGCCGTATCGATGACGTCGAACCGGAGATCCAGCAGGCGGGCAGCGTGCACGCGCCGGTCCCTCGTCACGCCGGGCGTGTCGTCGACGATGGCGATGCGGCGCCCGACGAGCCTGTTGAAGAGGGTCGACTTGCCGACATTGGGCCGGCCGACAATGGCGACCTTGAAAGCCATGGAGCCTAACCGGACTCGCTGTTGGTACCTGCGATCAGCTCGGACATCATTTCGGCGCGCCCGCGGGCGCCCGGGGGCGATTCCGGATCGTTGATGATCTGCTCGAACAGGGAAAGCGCATTCTCGCGGTTTCCTTCCTTCCAGGCAGCAAGCGCCAGGGCCTCCCGCGCGATATGGCGCATGGGGTTGCCTTCCGCGGTCAGCGCTTCGACCCGCGCGGCTACATCCGCATAGCTGCCGTGGTCGACCAGCAGCAGCGCGGCGCGCAAGCGCGCCATGTCACGGATCGCAGCCGGCGCTGCGTCGTCGTTGGCAACCTCGTCGAACTTGGCAATCGCCTCTTCAGGCTTGCCCATGTCGGCCAACGCCGTCGCCGTGCGCAGGCGGGCGAGCATCGGATAGGCGCCATAGCCCGAATTCTCAAGTTCCTCGAGCGTCTTCAGCGCTTCCTCGTTCTTGCCCTCCTGAGAGAGCTCGAGCGCTTCCTGGAAAAGATCGCCGGACTGGTTGGCGCGCGAGGTCGACCAATGGTCGTAGACGACCCAGGCGGCCGTCGCGAGCACAACGAGCACTGCGGCACCAATCGCCAGCGGCCCGTAGCGACGCCCCAGTGCCTTTATCTGGTCCTGGCGAAGCTCTTCGTTGACTTCGCGAATGAAACTGTCGTCGGACATCGAATCCCGTTTCCTTCCCGGACTCCTGCCCGGCTTCCGCCACGCCTTTTAGCCGAAATTCGCGGACATGGAAGGGGGCGGGAGAAAACACCTGCATTTAGTATGGCGCGGCGCACGGGGCGGTGGGCGGTCCGTTCGCTCCTTGATTGCGGCGATCCACAGGCTTTTTTGCTTGCATGCGGACAATTCCGAGCCGGGTCCAACCCGCGCCATAATTGCTTCATAACCCGCACCGCATCTTTCATTTCGATATTGGTGGGGTATGCCGTTTATTCTGCGCCTCGGCGCGCTCGCGCTCGTTCTGTTGTCGTCCTCCGCATTGGCCCACGCGGCATCGAAGCCCAAGCAATATGTGATCATCTCCTTTGATGGGGCCTCCTTTATCGAGCAATGGGAACGCAGCCGCGCACTTGCCGCGCGCACCGGTGCCCGCTTCACGTACTTTCTCTCCTGTGTCTACCTGCTTTCGCCGGAGAACCGGCGCCTCTATGAGGCGCCAGGCATGAAAGCGGGCCGCTCCAATGTCGGCTACGGTCTTTCGCGCGAAGACGTCCGCGCGCGCCTTGGCGAGATCTGGAGCGCGCATAATGAAGGCCACGACATCGCCAGTCACGGCTGCGGCCATTTCGACGGCAGTCACTGGAGCACGGCCGACTGGCTCAAGGAATTCGAGCAGTTCCGAACGATCGTCCGCGATGCGTGGCAGATCAACGGGATCGAAGGGGAACCGGAAGGCTGGCGCGATTTTGCCGAGAACGGTTTCGTCGGCTTTCGCGCGCCTTATCTCGCCGTCAGCGACAGCCTCTACCAGGCGCTTGCGCACGATGGATTCCGCTACGATGCCAGCACGGTCTCTCGTGACCCCGCACATCCGGTGGAAAAGAAAGGCGTCACGCGGTTTTCGCTGCCGCTCATTCCCGAGGGGCCGTCCGAAAAGCGCATCATCGCGATGGACTACAATCTCTATGTCCGCCACTCGGGCGGGTCCGAACGGCCAAACAAGGCGGCGCTTTTCGAGGAGCGCGCGTACAAGGCCTTCCGCGCCGCCTTCGAACGGGAATATGCGGGCGAGCGCGTTCCCCTGCAGATCGGCTTCCATTTCACGCTGATGAATGACGGCGCCTATTGGCGAGCGCTCGAACGCTTTGCCGAGGAGACCTGCTCGAAGCCGGACGTGCGCTGCGTGAGCTATAGGCAATATCTGGACGAAACCGCGCCTCTTTCGGCGGGGCTCCGCCACAGCATCGACGGCTAGCCTTTTCAGGCGGCGGGCTGGTCTTCCGGCTCGAGCCCCCTCTCCTCCCGTGCCAGGTAACGCTGGTCGATCTCCGGCAGCGGCTCGTCTTTGATGGACGCTTCGAAGGCGTGCAGGCGCTTGTGGACCGACAACAGCTCGACGATGGTCGACCAGGAATTCACGAGGAACTGAAACGAACCGGTGACCTGGCTGAACGCATAGCTGATCTGGTTCAACAGGCCGAGCGTGATCGTGCCGGCGACGATGGAAGGCCCGAGGACGAGCAGCGAGAAGATGTTGTTGGCCTGCAGGTAGGTGTAGCGGACCACGTTGAAATAGACGTAGTGGAAGTAAAGCCGGAAATAGTTCCTGCGCACATTGTCGAAAAGCTCGCGCACGGTTTGCGGCTGCGCCCGGGTCTGGTCGTCTTCGCCGTAGACAAGCTCCTTGCGGAAGGCTGCTTCCACCCGCTGGTTGCGGAACTGCAGGCCCGGCAGCTTGTAGCCTGCGACCACCAGGCTGATGGTGCCGATCACCGACCAGGCGATCGCAGCGAAGACGAGCGGATGGGGAATCGTTCCAACCAGCGGCAACTCCCCCACATGCTCGGACAGACGGATGAGCACCGGCATGAAGGCGATCAGGGTCATGATCGAATCAACGAAGGAGACGCCCAGTCCCTCCACGATCTGAGAAAAGCGCATCGTGTCTTCCTGAACACGCTGCGAGGCACCTTCGATGTGGCGCAACTTGTCCCAGTGGAACATGTAGTAGTCGTTCATCGCGTTGCGCCAGCGGAAGATCCAGTGGCTGACGAAAAACGCGTTGAGGACAGCGACGTTCATCCCGACAAGCGCAAGGCCGGCGAAGCTTGCGACCTGTCCGTAAAACTCAGCGTTCGTCGAGGTCACCGTCTTTGAAACGACCGCCTGGATATAATCCCAAAAGGGTCCATACCAGTTGTTGACGGCAACACTGACCTGGACCTGGAAATAGACCACGAAAATGATGAGGGCCGAGCCCAAAACGGACCATCTCTGCCAGGGGTGTGGCGAATAGATGCGCCAGAAGGCATAAAAGAGCGCTACCACCACCGCGAAGTAGATATAGAACCACAGAAACGGCGGCGACCAGAAGACCTGAACGCCAATCTCCGGTTGCTGTCCAGCGGCCAAGGGGGGCAGTCCGAAGGCGGCCCCTAACTGCTGGCCGCCCATGTACCAGACGAAAATGGCCAGAAGACTCCAGATTGCCGCTGATATGAAGAAGAGCTTCGGCCGGGGGAAGAACGATACGAACATGGAAACCCTTGTGCGCAAGGTCCGCCGCCCACGTTCTGCGGACGGCGGACCCTCCGGCTGCCATCTTAAAGACCGGTATCGCCCACCACAATATCAGAAACGAACGTTCTTCCTTTCACCGGATCGGTTGCCCCGGCGCCGCCGCGAGGGCGGCCCGTCGGTTCAAGAACCGTAACCTTTTGTAATCATTCAGTGCTTGACGCGAGCGGCGCGACAGTGGAGCATCGCGCGCGTTAGAGCCCCGGAACGAATTGCCGCGTGGCGAATTGTGCCGGTGCAACGCCATCTTGGAGAGTCCCATGAAGAAGCTCATAGTTGTAATTCCATTCCTCCTTGCCGCGGCCGCCTGCACGCCCACCCAGCAAGGTGCAACCGTTGGTGGCCTGGGCGGCGCCGCGATCGGTGCTGCCGTTGCGGATAATGATGTTGAAGGCGCGGTCATCGGCGGCGCCGTGGGCGCCATCGCCGGCGCGCTTGTCGGACGTGCCTCCGAAGGCAGCAACCAGTGCATTTACCGCGACCAGTACGGCCGCCGTTACACCGCCGCCTGCCCGCGCGGCTATTAAGCGATTTGATACGCCCGCGTTTGCCGGGCGGTTCCTGAACATAAAGGCTGGGGCGCTGCTTCAGCCTATATCTTTTCAGCGCTGCGGACGGCGAGCCGCACGCTGAATTGACTTTTGTCAACGTCCATGAATAATGTCTAGCCGGAGGAGCGACATGGCACTTCGTCCGGCAGAACAGATCGTCCACAAGGCCGCCTGGCTTTATTATACGCACGGGCTGCGACAGGACGAGGTCGCACAGCGGCTGAACATCTCCCGTGCTTCGGTGGCGCTCTATCTGCGCCGCGCCCGCGAGATCGGCATCGTCAACATTTCCACCTCCACGGATCTCTTCCGCAACGAGATGATGGCCCGACAGGTAGAGGACGCCTTCGGGCTCGAAGCTGTCTGGATGGTAAGCGAGGAAGGTCTCACCCACGACGCTGCTTCGGAAATCCCTATGCTCGCAGCGAATGTTTTCCTCGACATGGTGCGCAATGGCGACCGGGTGGGCGTCGCCTGGGGGCGCACGGTCTATGCCATTGCCGATGCCATGTCCTATGCCGACAGGCAGGGCGTCACGGTGGTGGAGCTTTGCGGCAATCTCGGTTCGCCCTACTCCTATCGCCCAGACCAGTGCACCATGGAAATCGCCCGAAGGCTCAACGCCAAAGGCCTGAATTTCTATGCGCCGCTGGTGCTCAGTTCCGAAGAGCTTGCACGGCAGTTGCGCCAGGAGCCTGTGATCCGAGAGCAGCTCGAAGGAATCCGTTCCTGCGATCTTGCGCTTTTCACGGTCGGAACCTTCAACGAAGACAGCCATGTCATCAAATGCGGGGCTCTCAGCCTGGAGGAGCTTACCGAGATAAAGAAGATGGGCGGCATCGGCGTGATCGCGGGCCAGGTCATCACGGAAGACGGCACACTGCTTCCCTGCGACTACAACCGCCGCATGATCTCCGCCGACTTCGACGCGATCCGCGCCATCCCGCGGCGGCTGATGGTGGTGCAGGAGGACGAGAAGTTCGAACCTCTGATGGCGGCGCTCGCCGGGCGTTTTGCGACCCACCTCGTGCTGACGTCGCGTATGGCCGCGCGCCTGCTCGACCAAGCGAAAAGAGTGGAAGGCAAGGCCGAGACCACTAAGGCGATAGCCTGACGTTTCCCACCGATTTTTGAACAGACAGGAAGATAATGCTCAATCTCTGGAATGACGGCGACGCTGAAAAGCTGGTGGAAGGTTATGCCGCAAAGGGCGTTTCGCGCGACCTCGCGCTGAGAGTCTATACGACGCGGCTGCTCGGCGGCGAGCCGCGGCTGGTGCTGCATGGAGGCGGCAACACCTCTCTCAAGACGAAGGCTACGGACATCCTTGGCAAGGAATGGGACGTGCTCTGCGTCAAAGGCAGCGGCTGGGACATGGCCGTCATCGAGCCGGCGGGCCTGCCGGCGGTGAAAATGGAAGCGCTCCTCGAGGCGCGCAAGCTCGACCGGCTCTCGGACGAGGACATGGTGGCGATGCAGCGGGCGAATCTCCTCGACCCGTCAGCACCCAATCCCTCCATCGAAACGCTGCTGCACGCGTTCCTGCCGCACAAATTTGTCGACCACACACATTCAACGGCCATTCTTGCACTGGTGGACCAGAAGGAAAGCGAGCCGCTCTGCCGTGAAGTTTTTGGTGAACGGCTCGGCTTCGTGCCCTACATCAAGCCCGGCTTCGACCTCGCCAAGGCAGCGGCCGAGATCTACGAGGTCGACCCTTCCGTGGAAGGCCTGATCCTCGACAAGCACGGCATCTTCACCTTCGCCGAGGGTGCGAAGGAGGCCTACAGCCTGATGATCGAATTCGTGACCATGGCCGAGGAATTCGTGGCCAGGAAAGGCAAAAAGCCTTTCGTCTCGGTCTCCCTCCCCTCCTCGCTCGCCAAAGCCAGCGAGATCGCGCCCTATCTGCGCGGCGCGGTGGCGGTCGATCACGGCGAGGGACGCTTCGACCGTATGGTCTCGGACTTCCGCACCTCGCCCAAGATCCTCGACTACGTGAACGCCGAGACCGCAGAGGAATTGGCAAAGCGCGGGGTTTCCACACCCGACCTTTCGATCCGGATCAAAACCGGACCAATGGTGCTGCCGGCCCCGGAAGCCGGCAAGCTGGAGGAATACGCCACCGTCATCCGGGAGCGCGTGGCCGAGTTTGCAACGCGCTACCGGAATTATTTCGAGACGAACGACGCGCGCGACGACGTGAAGCGCACGATGCTCGATCCGATGCCGCGGCTGACCTTGGTGCAGGGTCTCGGTCTCTTCGGCCATGGACGCAGCCTGAAGGAGGCGAAGATCGCCGCCGATGTGGGCGAGATGCTGATTGAAGCCGTGACGGGCGCAGAATCAATCGGCTCGTTCCACCCGTTGGCGCTTTCCGACCTTTTCGAGCTCGAATACTGGTCGCTGGAGCAGGCGAAACTTGCTTCCAACAAGCCCAAGCCGCTCTCGGGCCAGGTGATGCTGGTGACGGGAGGAGCCGGCGCGATCGGCGCGGCGACGGCGAGGCTCTTTGCTTCCTATGGTGCACATGTGGTCGTGGTCGACCTCGACGCGGAGAAGGCGAAAGCCACTGCAAAAGAGGCCGGCAACAACTCTATCGGCGTCGGCGCAGACGTGACCGATCCGAGCGATGTGCGCGCCGCCTTTGACAAGGCGGTGGAAACCTATGGCGGCGTGGATATCGTCGTCTCCAATGCCGGTGCCGCATGGCAGGGCAAGATCGGCGACATCGACGATGCGCTTCTGAGAAAGAGTTTCGAACTCAATTTCTTTGCCCACCAGAGCGTGGCAAGCAACGCGGTGCGCATCTTCAAGATGCAGAAGACGGGCGGCGTCCTGCTCTTCAATACTTCCAAGCAGGCTGTGAACCCGGGCCCGAATTTCGGCGCTTACGGCCTGCCCAAGGCGGCGACCCTCTTCCTGTCCCGCCAATACGCGATCGACTATGGCGCCGACGGCATCCGCTCCAATGCGGTGAATGCGGACCGCATCCGCTCGGGCCTGCTCACCGATGAGATGATTGCGAGCCGGGCAAAGGCGCGCGGCGTCTCGGAGAAGGAATATATGGGCGGCAACCTGCTCGGCCTCGAGGTGCGGGCTGAGGATGTTGCACAGGCTTTTCTGCATCTGGCGCTCGCCGAGCGCACCACTGCCAGCGTGACCACGGTTGACGGCGGGAACATCGCCGCGGCGCTGAGGTAGAAATTTCACCTGGTGGTCGCGGCCGACCACATCTCGTCATCCCGGCCGAGCGAAGCGAGAGCCGGGACCTGTTGACCGCCAGATTGTATGGCACGGCCCCGTTCTCGCGTTGACGTTCTTCCGGATTGCTCCGGCCTCTGCGGAAACCGGCCGCGCCTCTCAATGGGTCCCGGATAGCCGCTGCGCGGCTTCCGGGATGACGAAGGTGCGGTAAAGAAAAAGGGCGACCGAAGCCGCCCTTTCCGTTGATGCAGATTCTGCCTCAATCCCGCGGCGGGAGCGGCATCCAGGCCGGCACGGCGACATCGGCGTGGGCGAACTGCGGCAGCTTTTGCGACAGTTCCTCCATGTTCTTGATGTCCTCATCGTTGAGCTGGGCCTGCGTAATGAGCGTCGGCGGGACAATGACGCTCTTGCCGGGATCCTCCCCTGCAAGCAACATTGCGAGGGCGCGAACCGAAACCTCGCCGACGACAGCCGGATTGGTGGCGGCGGTGGCCGCCCAGGCGCTGCCAGGCTCGCGCATGGCGGAAATGTCGGCTGTCGAGATGTCCGCCGAGTAGATCTTGATGTTGCCGGACAGACCCGCCTCGTCCACGGCGATCTTCACGCCCTTGGCGAACTCGTCATAGGGGGCGAAAACCACCTGCACGTCCGGATTGGCGGTGAGCACGGACCGGGCCTGGTTCGCCACCGAATTGGCGATCGGGTTGTCGAGCGTGCCGAACTGCGCCACCTCCTCGATGCCCGGGTATTTCTGCTTGAATTCGCGCCAGGTCTCGTCGCGGCGGTCGAGGGGAGCGATGCCGGCGACATAGACGTAAGCCGCTTTCCAGCTCTCGCCATTGTCCTTGATGGCCTGCTCGAGGGCAAGGCGGGCAAGGTCGCGGTCCGATTGCTCGATCTGCGGGATGGCCTCGTTCTCAACGTTCACGTCGAAGGCCACGACCTTGATGCCGGCATCCACCGCGCGCTGGGCCGCTTCCTTCATGGACTCGGTCAGGCCGTGCTGGATGATGATGCCGTCAACACCGAGCGCGATCGCCTGATCGACCATGTCGGCCTGGAGCGCAGCGTCCTGCCGGCTGTCGAAGACGCGCAGATTGACGCCGAGCGCCTTTGCCTGCGCCTCCACGCCCGAGAGATAGGCCTGGAAGAAGTCGCCCGTCGAAAGGTAGCGCACCAGGGCGATATCGACCTCTCCGGGGTTGTCGAAAGGCGCGGGTTTGTCCTGCGCGACCGCGACAACGGGTGCGAGAAAGCTCGCGCCCAGAAGGGCAAGCCCCATCTTGCCCAGAACTCTTCTCGTGAAAATCATGCTTCTCCTCCATTGAACGGAATTTCAGCGCTACCGGGCAGTACGGCCGAGCAGCGAGAACGTGAAGACGAGCGCAATGACGAGCACCGCGCCCTTGACGAAATCCTGCGTGTAGTAGGGCACATTCATCATGGTGAGGCCCTGCAAGAGCACGCCCACGAATAGCGCACCGATAGCAGTGCCGAAAGCATTCGGCTTCGCCGCACCGAGCACCGCGAAGCCTATCAATGCTGCGGCGACCGCATCGAGCAGAAGATTGTTTCCCGAAGCGATGTCACCGCGCCCGAGACGAGCCGCCAGCAGGATCCCGCCGATGGATGAAAAAATGCCGGAGATGACGTAGGCCCAGATCTTGTAGGCCCTGACCGGCGCGCCCGCGAACTCCGCCGCCCTCGCGTTCGAGCCCACCGCATACATCATGCGCCCGAAGCGGGTGTATTCCAGGAAGAACCAGATGAGCACCGCAAGGACGATGAGCACGACCACGGAGGCCGGCACGAGATCCGGAATGAAGAAATCGAAGCGATGCCGGCCGAGCGCCAGGAAATTGGCGCTGAAGGTGCCGGCGGCAGTCGAGCCGTCGGGCATCGTCATGCCGGCGGCGATGGAGCGGCCCTCGGTCGG
>Ga0164243_10010088_pt1 | contig 13620 bp, 14 predicted proteins | sample OricompcompostOP_FD_108781 | JGI IMG/M metagenome (GOLD analysis project Ga0164243, IMG submission 108781) | Organic Plus compost microbial communities from Emeryville, California, USA - Original compost - Organic plus compost (OP) | ecosystem: Engineered > Solid waste > Mixed feedstock >... | reverse complement strand
CGACGTGGGCCTGCTGCTGTCGATGCCGCGCCAGGGCCTCGGCAACTCGGCGATCGCCTCGGTCGCCGACGACGAGCAGCTCAAGCGGTTCGAGGGCGTCTGGGCCGCGATGGCGATCACGGAGCCCGACTACGGCTCCGACTCCGCCTCGATCAAGACCACCGCGGTCAAGGACGGCGACCACTACGTCCTCAACGGCGAGAAGATCTTCGTCACCTCCGGCGACCGGGCCGACCACGTCGTGGTGTGGGCGACGCTGGACAAGGAGCTGGGCCGGGCCGCGATCAAGTCCTTCGTGGTGCCGAAGGGCACCCCGGGCATGACCGTGGAGCGGTTGGAGCACAAGCTCGGCATCCGCGCCTCCGACACCGCGACGATCCGGTTCGAGAACTGCCGGGTGCCGGCCGAGAACCTGCTCGGCTCGCCCGAGATCGACACCAAGCAGGGCTTCGCCGGGGCGATGGCGACGTTCGACAACACCCGGCCGCTGGTCGCCTCGATGGCCGTCGGCTGCGCCCGGGCCTCGCTCGACCTGACCCGCGACCTGCTCCAGCAGGCCGGGGTCGAGGTCGACTACGACCGGCCCGCGCACACCCAGTCGGCCGCGGCCGCCCGGCTCCTCCAGATGGAGGCCGACTGGGAGGCGGCGTACCTGCTGACCCTGCAGGCGGCGTGGATGGCGGACAACCGCAAGCCCAACTCGCTCGAGGCCTCGATGGCCAAGGCGAAGGCCGGTCGCGTCGGCTCGGACATCACGCTCGGCTGCGTGGAGCTGTGCGGGTACGTCGGCTACAGCGAGACCGAGCTGCTCGAGAAGTGGGCGCGTGACTCCAAGATCCTCGACATCTTCGAGGGCACCCAGCAGATCCAGCAGCTGATCGTCGCCCGGCGGGTCCTCGGGCTGACGAGCGCCGAGCTGAAGTAGCCGCTCAGCCCTTGTCGACGTCCGCCGCCCGGCGGAGGGTGTCGGCCTCGCTGGCCACGGACCTCGTGGTGGCCGGGTCCATCAGCGGCTCGGTGCCGGGCTGCTCGAGCCCTGTCTCGGCGGTGTCCGGGTTGTGGCCCGCACCGGCTCCGGTGGTGCCGGCCGGGGTCGGGACGTCGTCGGAGGGGGCCACCCGCTCGGCCAGGTCCGCGGGGGTCGGCAGGTCACCGGATGTCCGGGTGCGCGGCTCCTCGGCCGGCGGCGTGACCGTCGAGGTCTCCGGCCCCGTGGAGGCGGCGAGGTCCCGTTCCGGGTCGTCGCTGCGGCGGCCCAGCACCGCCTGCGTGGCGGCGACGGCGGTGCCGCGGGCCAGCCCGACGGCCCTGCCCGCGACCTTGAGCGGCAGCATGGCGATCGAGGTTGCGTGCTTGGTGAGTCCCATGCCCGACCGGTCCCCGGACCGGGTCGGCCGAAACGCCGTCAGCCCACGATCTCGGCGGGCCCGGAGGGCATCGCGACCAGGAGGTCGGGGGCCCGGAACCCCTGGTCGCCGAAGGCGGCCCTGACGGACGCCCCGGTCCGACCGACCGCGGCGCGCTCCACCAACGCGATGGCCGACCCGCCGAAGCCGCCGCCGGTCATCCGGGCGCCGAGCGCGCCCGCCGCGAGGGCGGCCTCGACGGCGGCGTCGAGCTCGGGGGAGGAGACCTCGTAGTCGTCCCGGAGCGACGCGTGCGAGGCCGTCATCAGCCGACCCAGCTCGTCCCAGCGGCGCTCCTCGAGGGCCGCCACCGCCTGCTGGACGCGGGCGTTCTCGCTGGTGACGTGGCGCAGCCGGCGCGGGTCGCCGGCCTCGCTCTCGGCCCGCCGGTCGGCGTACCCGCCTCCGGCGTGCCGGTGGTGGACGCGGGTGTCGATCACCAGGACGGCCAGGTCGCCCTCGTCCAGGGGCAGCGGCACGTCCCGGGTCGCCAGGTCGGCGAAGTCGATGAGCAGCGCGTGACCCTCGCGGCAGAGCAGCGAGGCCATCTGGTCCAGACCGCCCGTGGGGGCCCCGGCCACCTCGGTCTCGGCGCGGCGGCAGACGTCCACGAGCGTTCGCCGGAGCCCGGGGGTGAGCGCGCGGCCCAGCAGGCCGGTCACCGCCACCGCCACCGAGACCTCCAGCGCGGCGGAGCTCGACAGGCCGGCGCCGACGGGGACGGTGCTGTCGACCTCCACGTCCACGCCCGGCACCGGCCACCCCTCCTCGCGGAGCGCCCACAGCACGCCTGCGACGTACGCCGCCCAGCCCTCCGCCTCCGCGAGGCCCTCGACGGGACCCTCCCAGGGCTCGGCCTCCTGACCGCTGACCACCCGGACCCGGTCGTCCTCCCGCTCCCGGACCACCGCGGTGGTGCTCCGGTCCAGCGCGAAGGGCAGCGCCAGGCCGCCGTTGTAGTCGGTGTGCTCGCCGATCAGGTTCACCCGGCCGGGAGCCCGGCCCACAGCGCGTCGCACCGCTCCACCCTAGGGTGGTCGGCGTGCAGTTCCTCCACTCCCCGCCGGCCCACGACCTGACCTACGACGACGTGTTCATGGTGCCGCGCCGCTCCGGCGTCGCGAGCCGGTACGACGTCGACCTGTCCACCTCCGACGGCACGGGGGCGACGGTGCCGATCGTCGTGGCGAACATGACCGCGATCGCCGGCAAGCGGATGGCCGAGACCGTGGCCCGCCGCGGCGGCATCGTGGTGATCCCGCAGGACATCCCCGCCGACGTCGTCGGCGAGGTGGTCCGCTGGGTGAAGTCCCGGCACCGGGTCCTGGACACCCCGATCGAGCTCCGACCCGACCAGACGGTCGCGGAGGCGCTCTCGCTGATCCCCAAGCGCGCGCACCGCGCCGCCGTCGTGGTCGACGACGGCCGGCCGGTGGGCGTGGTCACCGAGGCGGCCTGCGCCGACGTGGACCGGTTCGCCCAGGTCGGCCGGGTGATGGCGCCGGTGAGCGTGACGGTGCCGGCCGACACGGACCCGCGGGCGGCGTTCGACGCCCTCGACGCCGCCCGGGAGTGGATGGCCGTGGCCGTGCACGACGACGGCCGGCTGGCGGGGGTGCTCACCCGCACCGGCGCGCTGCGCGCGACGCTCTACGAGCCCGCCGTCGACGCGGACGGCGGCCTCCGGATCGCCGCCGCGATCGGGGTCAACGGCGACGTCGCCGCGAAGGCCGAGGCGTTGCTGGCCACCGGTATCGACTGCCTCGTCGTCGACACCGCGCACGGCCACCAGGAGCGGATGCTCGACGCGCTCGCCGCGGTGCGCAAGGTCGGCCCGCAGGTCCCGGTCGCCGCCGGCAACGTCGTCTCGGCCGAGGGCACCCGGGAGCTGATCGAGGCCGGCGCCGACATCGTGAAGGTGGGGGTGGGGCCGGGAGCGATGTGCACCACCCGGATGATGACCGGCGTCGGCCGGCCCCAGTTCTCCGCGGTGCTGGAGTGCGCCGCCGAGGCCCGCTCGCTGGGCCGGCACGTGTGGGCCGACGGGGGAGTGCGGCACCCCCGGGACGTCGCGCTCGCCCTCGCCGCGGGCGCGTCCTCGGTCATGATCGGCTCCTGGTTCGCCGGCACCCACGAGTCGCCCGGCGACCTGATCCAGGACCCGGAGGGCCGCCCCTTCAAGGTGTCGTTCGGCATGGCCTCCGCGCGGGCCGTGGCCGGCCGGACCGCGGGGGAGTCGGCGTACGACCGGGCCCGCAAGAGCCTCTACGAGGAGGGGATCTCGTCCTCGCGGATGTACCTCGACCCGGACCGCCCCGGCGTCGAGGACCTCATCGACGAGATCTGCTCCGGCGTCCGCTCGGCGTGCACGTACGCCGGCGCCGCGACGCTCGAGGAGCTCCACGAGCGCGCCGTGGTCGGGGTGCAGTCGGCCGCCGGCTTCCACGAGGGGCGGCCGCTCGCCACCTCCTGGTGAGCCGGCTCAGCCGCGGGTCGACCGCTCGGTCCGGCCGCGGACGATCCCGATGAACACCTGCACCCGCGGGTCCTCGTTGTCCACCAGCCAGGCGAGCCCGACCGTCGTCGTCGGCAGGTCGGTGACCGGACGGTAGATCGCGTCCTTGCGGTGGTGCAGCCGGGCCAGCGACATCGGCATCACCACCACCCCCGCGCCGTTGGCGACCGCGGCCACCGCGTCCTTCGCCGGGATCGCCGACCAGTCCACCTCGTCCTCGGCGATGTCGGCGTGCACGACCTCGTCGGCAGCCGCCAGGTAGTGGTCCCTGGCCGCGACCGCCACCGGGCGCTCCTCGTAGAGGGGGATGCAGTGCAGCCCGTCCCGGTCGATCGGGAGCCGCACGAACGTCATGTCGAGCGCGCCGGAGCGCAGGCCGCCCTCCTGGTCGGCCTGCGACACCGGCACCAGCTCGATGGGGTCGCGGCGCCGGCGTCGCCAGGTCGCGATCCACCGGTCGGGCATCGCCCCCTCGACGAAGCCGACGCGGAACATGGCAGGAAGCCTAGGGGGAGTCGCTGTCGGGCCCGGATCAGGTGGCGAGGACGGGCACCGGCCCTGTGACGCCGCGGGACGTGCGCTTCCCGGTGCGGCCGGAGGGCAGACAGCCGCGGGAGGCGCCCACCCGGCGCAGTGCGGAGAGGTCGCCGTTGCCCCAGCGCCGGTTGCGCGGGGTCGCCACGCCGTACATCAGCTGGGTGCGCGCGTGCGCGTGACCGATCCCGAGCACGTGGCCGACCTCGTGCGTGATCAGCTGGCGCCACACCGCTCGGGGGTGGCGCTCGGTGCGGTCGAGCACCATGTAGCCGTCGAAGCGCCGCTCGCCGAGCACCCAGTGGCCGCCGAGGCCCGCCACCCGGCGCGCGAGCCGCGGCTCCTCGGACGGGCGCTGCCAGTCGACGAGCACGTCGGTGCCCTCGGGGAAGTAGCCGTACCGGGACCGGTCGACCCGGGTCGTGGTCCCCCCGGCGTACCGGAACCGGAGGCCGGTGACCTGCCCCACGCGACGGAACGCACGGCGGATGTCGGCGGTCGCCGCCGGGTAGCTGCCACGTGCGTTGACGCGGTAGGTGATCGGCCGGCAGGGGTCCCAGCGCGCGCCCGGGTCGGAGATCCAGGTCCAGTCCCGGCGCGGTCCGCGCGGCCGGTACGGCATCCGCACCGTGACGGTGGTCGTGTGGCTGACCTCCTGGCCGAACAGGGCGGTGGCCGGCGCGACCACGCGCAGCCGGTGAGTTCCCTCCCAGGCGGGAGCGGGCAGCGTGTACCTGCCGCCGAGGCCGGTCACGGTGCTGGCGACCGGCTGCCAGCCGTTCTCCGCGGTGCGCAGCTGAAGGACGAGGCGACGCAGGCTCGGGCCCGTGCCGGAGACGACGACGTCCGTGCCCAGGGCGACCCGGTGGTCGGACACCGTGATCGACGGGTAGCCCGGCTGGCCCTCGACGGCGGACGACGTCGTGGGCAGCACGGGTGTGGCAGGGGTGGCGAGGAAGAGGGTGGCCCCGAGGGCCACCAGGAACGCGCGGTACACGGTGGGCTCTCCGAGAGGTGCTGGACGACCGGATGGGCGGCGACCGCGCGTGGAGAGCCGCACGGTGGCCGGTCCCGATACTGCGCCGATGTCGGGGCCGGGCGCATCGGACGAACGGTCGAGCCTCCCTGGTCACCCCGGACCAACCGGAGCTGTCGACCGCGGGGGCGGAGCGGGGCCGGTGGAACGGCCGGTCGGGCGCGGGTTGCACCCGCGATGGTGTCCGAGGGGGGACTTGAACCCCCACGCCCTAATACGGGCACTAGCACCTCAAGCTAGCGCGTCTGCCAATTCCGCCACCCGGACGAGTGCGCAGGAACCTTAGCAAAACGAGGGGCGGTTCCCCGCATCGGGGCGAGGCCCCTCGGAGTGCCAGTATGGCCCCATGGGAGACGAGGCTCAGGGACCGGCGTACGACCCCGCCGCAGAGGTGGTCGAGGTCTGCCGGGAGCTGATCCGGATGGACACCACGAACTACGGCGACAAGGAGGGCCCGGGGGAGCGCAAGGCCGCCGAGTACGTCGCCGGGCTGCTCGACGAGGTCGGCCTCGAGCCTCGCGTCCACGAGTCCGAGCCCGGCCGCGCGTCGGTCGTCGCCCGCTGGGGAGGCGGCGACCCGGAGCGGCCGGGGCTGCTCCTGCACGGGCACCTCGACGTGGTGCCGGCCGCGGCCGAGGACTGGCGGGTCGACCCGTTCAGCGGGGAGATCCAGGACGGCTACCTGTGGGGTCGCGGCGCGGTCGACATGAAGGACTTCGACGCGATGCTCCTGTCCCTGGTCCGGGCCCGCCAGCGGGCGGGCCGGGCCCCGGAGCGCCCCGTGGTGCTGTGCTTCACCGCCGACGAGGAGGCGGGCGGTCACAAGGGCGCCGAGGTGCTGGTCCGCGACCACCCGGAGGAGTTCGAGGGCTGCACCGAGGCGGTGGGCGAGGTCGGCGGTTTCAGCACCACCGTCCGGGGTCGCCGGATGTACCTGATCGAGGCCGCCGAGAAGGGCATGGCCTGGATGCGGCTGAGGGCCCGCGGCCGGGCCGGGCACGGGTCGATGATCAACCGCGAGAACGCGGTCACCGAGCTCGCCACCGCCGTGGCCCGGATCGGCGCCCACGACTGGCCGGTCCGGTTGACGCCGACGATGCGGACGCTGCTCGCGGCTGTCGCCGAGCTCGCCGGCACCGAGGCCACCCCCGAGAACGCCGAGGCGCTGGTCGAGGAGTTCGGGACGGCCACCCGGATGCTCGGCGCGGTGCTGCGGAACACGACCAACCCGACGATGCTCGAGGCCGGCTACAAGGTGAACGTCGTCCCGACCGAGGCCACCGCCCACGTCGACGGCCGGTTCCTGCCCGGTTACGAGGACGAGTTCTTCAGCACCCTCGCGGAGCTGTGCGGGGAGAACATCGAGATCGAGTTCGAGTCGAACCAGAAGCCGTGGGAGATGCCCTACGAGGGCGACCTGGTCGACGCGATGGGCCGGTCGATCCTCGCCGAGGACCCCGACGCCCTGGTCGCGCCGTACCTCATGAGCGGCGGCACCGACGCGAAGCACTTCATCAAGCTCGGGATGCGTGCCTACGGGTTCGCCCCGCTCCGGCTGCCCGCCGACCTCGACTTCACGGCGCTGTTCCACGGGGTCGACGAGCGGGTCCCGGTGGACGCGCTCGAGTTCGGGGCGCGCGTCTTCGACCGGTTCCTCGACGAGGTCTGACGCGGCTACGCCGTCCGGACGGCGCGGATGATCCGGCGGCGCAGGATGACCCGCCGGACGCCGTCGGGGCCGATGCGGACCCGGTCGAGCTCCCAGCCGCCGTGCTCGGCGCGGTCGACGAGCACCTTGGTGACGATGGAGCGGGAGAAGTCACGCGAGAACGTCACGCTCTTGAACTCCCACTCCACCCCGGGTCGGAGCGGTCGCCGTCGGCTCGTGGTCGTGCTCATCCTTCCTCCGACACGTCGTCGAGTGCCTCCACGATCTCATCCGGCAGGGTCTTGTCGTCGATCGAGAGGGAGCCGCGCAGCTGGGCGGCGGTGCGCGCCCCGACGATCGGGGCCGTGACGCCGGGGCGGTCGCGCACCCACACCAGCGCCACCTCCAGCGGGGTCCAGCCCAGGCCGTCGGCCGCCTTGACGACCGCCTCGACGATCCGCGAGCAGCGGTCGTCGAGGTAGGCGCCGACGAAGTTGGAGAACGCCGTGGACGCCGCGCGCGAGTCGGACGGCGTACCGGTCCGGTACTTGCCGGTGAGCACGCCGCGGCCCAGCGGGGACCACGGCAGCACGCCCAGCCCGAGCGCGCGGGCGGCCGGCAGCACCTCGTCCTCGACGGACCGGTTGAGCAGGCTGTACTCGACCTGGGTCGAGGCGATCGGCGCGCGGCCGGGCACGGCGCGCTGCCAGGTGGCCGCCTGGGCGGTCTGCCAGCCGCTGTAGTTGCTGATGCCGACGTACGCCGTCCGGCCGCTGGTCACCGCGTGGTCGAGGGCGGCGAGCGTCTCCTCGAGCGGCGTCGTGTCGGTCCACACGTGGACCTGCCACAGGTCCACGTGGTCGACGCGGAGTCGCTCGAGCGAGCCGTCGAGGGCGCTCAGGAGGGCGCGGCGGGAGGTGTCGGTCACCCGTTCGCCAGTGCGGCGGGAGATCCCGGCCTTGGTGGCCAGCACGATCTCGTCGCGGGCCACGACGTCGCCGATGAGGGAGCCGAGCAGCTCCTCGGAGCCGCCGTCGGTGTACCCGGCGGCGGTGTCGACGAGCGTGCCACCGGCCTCGGCGAAGGCGATCAGCTGGTCGCGCGCCTCGTGCTCGTCCGTGTCCCGGCCCCACGTCATCGTGCCGAGGCCCAGCCGGGACACCGTGAGGCCGGTGCGGCCGACGGGACGCTTCTGCATGGGCGCAAACCTAGCTCCCGACCCGCGGCGGCGGGCGGCGGCTCGCCAACCTCGACGAGCCGGCCTCTAGGATCGGGGCCCGTGTGGGACATCCTCCAGGCCGTGGTGCTGGGAACCCTCCAGGGCCTGACGGAGTTCCTCCCGATCTCCAGCAGCGCCCACCTGCGGATCTTCCCGGATCTCTTCGGGTGGGGCGACCCGGGCGCGGCGTTCACCGCGGTGATCCAGATCGGCACCGAGCTCGCCGTCCTCATCTACTTCCGCAAGGACATCTGGCGGATCGCCTCGACCTGGCTGGTCTCGCTGTTCAAGCCCGAGTACCGCGGCCACTTCGACGCCCGGATGGGCTGGTTCATCATCGTCGGCTCGCTGCCGATCGTCATCCTCGGAGTTCTCTTCAAGGACACGATCGAGGACGACTTCCGGAATCTGTGGGTGATCGGCACCACCCTCATCGTGCTGGGCCTGATCCTGGGCGTCGCCGACCGGGTGGGGTCGACCGAGAAGCGGATCCGGCAGATCTCGCTGCGCGACTCGGCGCTCATGGGCCTCGCCCAGGCGCTGGCGCTGGTCCCGGGGGTGTCCCGGTCCGGCGCCACCCTGTCGATGGGCCGGTTCCTCGGCTACGAGCGCGAGGCGGCCACGCGCTACGCGTTCCTCCTGGCGATCCCCGCCGTCGTGGGTGCGGGCCTGTTCGAGCTCAACGAGATCGGCGACGTGGGCGTCGCGCACCCGGGCGAGGCCGGCTACGGGTGGGCGCCGACGATCGTCGCGACGGTGGTGTCGTTCGCGGTCGGCTACGCCGCGATCGCCTGGCTGCTCCGGTACGTCACCACGCACTCCTACACGCCGTTCGTGCTGTACCGGGTCGCGCTCGGCGGCACCACGCTGGTGCTGGTCGCGACCGGCGTGCTGTCGGCCTGACCCCCTACAACCACCCCGACTTCTTGAACGCGACCAGCAGGCCGCCCGCGATCAGCGCCATCAGCGTGAGCGCCATCGGGTAGCCGGCGACCCAGCCGAGCTCGGGCATGTGCCGGAAGTTCATGCCGTAGATCGAGCCGATGAGCGTGGGGCCGACGAACAGCGCGACCCCGGCGGAGATCTTCCGCATGTCGTCGTTCTGCCGCATCGTGATCTGCGCCATGTGGGCCTCGAACGCGCTGGAGAGCAGGCCGTCGAGGGTGTCGACGGTCTCGGTGAGCCGGGCGAGGTGGTCGCCCACGTCGCGGAAGTACGGCCCCGCCTCCGGGACGATGCCGGCGACGGACCCCTGGGCGAACTGGTGGATCGGACCGCGGAGCGGCAGCACCGCCCGGCGCACCTCGGCCAGCTCGCGCTTGAGCACGTAGATCCGCGCCGAGTCGTTGGTGCGCTCGTCGGAGAAGACCGAGGTCTCGACCTCGTCGACGTCCTCCACGAGGTCGCGGGAGACCGCCTCGTAGTGGTCGACCACCTGGTCGCAGACGGCGTACACGACCGCCGAGGGACCGTGGGCGAGCACCTTCTGCCGGTTCTCGAGCGCCTGTCGTGCCTCGTGCAGCCCACCCCCGCTGCCGTGTCGGACGGTGACCACGAAGTCACCGCCGACGAAGAGACTGATCTCGCCGGTCTCGACCGCGTCGTCCTCGTCGACGTACCAGAGCGTCTTGAGCACCAGGAACAGCGTGTCGTCGTACCGCTCCAGCTTCGGCCGCTGGTGCGCGCTGACCGCGTCCTCGACGGCGAGCGGGTGCAGGTCGAAGACGTCGGCGACCTCCGAGAGCTCGGCCTCGTCGGGCTCGAACAGGCCGATCCAGACGAAGTCGTGGGGGCCGCACCGGTCCCGGACCGTCGCCAGGTCGCGGACGTCGCCGTCCAGCGGCACCCGCACCCCGTCGCGGTACACCGCGTTGTCGACGATCACGGTGCCACGGTAGGGGCTCGTTAGAGTCGCGGCCATGGCGACGGTGATCCTCGTGCGGCACGGACGGACGGAGGCCAACGCGACCGGGGTGCTCGCCGGACGCACTCCGGGCGTCCGCCTGGACGAGACGGGCGAGCAGCAGGCGGCGCGGACCGCGGAGCGGCTGGCCACGGTGCCGCTGGCCGCCCTGGTCTCGAGCCCGCTGGAGCGCTGCCGCGACACCGCCGCCGCGATCTCCCGGGCGCAGCAGGGGCGGGTCCGGGTCACCCGCGACAAGGGGCTCACCGAGTGCGACTACGGCGAGTGGCAGGGCCGGCCGATCAAGGAGCTCGCCAAGGAGAGGCTCTGGCGCACGGTGCAGACCCAGCCCTCGGCCGCGGTCTTCCCCGGCGGGGAGTCGATGACCGCCATGCAGGCACGCGGGGTGGCCGCGGTACGTCGTCTGGACGCGGCGATCGAGGCCGAGCACGGGCCCGCGGCGGTGTGGGCGGCGGTCAGCCACGGCGACGTGATCAAGTCGATCCTGGCCGACGCCCTCGGCCTGCACCTGGACCTCTTCCAGCGGATCCACGTGGACCCCGCCTCGATCTCGATCGTCCGCTACACCGCGACCCGGCCCTACGTGCTGGCGACCAACACCCACGCCGGCGACCTGGGCTGGCTGGTGCCGCCGAAGCGGTCGCGCGGGCGCCGCTCCCGCCGCTCCGAGGACGCCCCGGTCGGCGGCGGCGGGGGCCCTTCCGCGGCCGTCTAGGGTGAGAGCCATGCCGATCGTGCACGCCTTCGACCAGCCCGAGCGCTTCGTCGCCGGGACCGTCGGCGAGCCCGGTGCGCGCACGTTCTTCCTCCAGGCCCGCCAGGGCAACCGCCTGGTCAGCGTGGCCCTGGAGAAGCAGCAGGTCGCCGCCCTCGCCGAGCGCATCGACCAGCTGCTCGACGAGATCATGGCCGCCGACGCCGCGACCTCGGTGGTGCCCGCCGTCGCCCCGATCGCCCTGGACGACACCGACCCGCTGGAGCAGCCCATCGAGGAGGAGTTCCGCGCCGGCACGATGACGCTCTCCTGGGACCCGCAGGACGAGCGGGTGGTGATCGAGGTGTTCCCGTTCACCGAGGCGGCGGTGGTGACCCCCGACCAGGTCGACGAGGACTTCGAGGAGCCGGAGCCCGAGGAGGTCTTCCTGGTCCGGGTCGACGCCGGCCACGCCCGTGCGTTCGTGAAGCGGGCCGAGCGGGTGCTGGGGGCGGGCCGGCCGAGCTGCCCGTTCTGCGGCAACCCGATCGACCCGGACGGTCACCTCTGCGTGCGCGCGAACGGCTTCCGGCGCCGGGACCCGTGACCTCCCACGACGCCGGGCCACCGCTGACCGGCGACGTGGTGCTGCACGGCCGGATCATGCCGGCCTCGAATGCGACGTTCCTCGGCGAGATCGACGGCACCCAGGTCGTCTACAAGCCGGTGGCGGGGGAGCGGCCGCTGTGGGACTTCCCCGACGGCACGCTCGCCGGCCGCGAGGTCGCGGCGTACGTCGTCTCCGAGGCGCTGGGCTGGAACATCGTGCCCGAGACCTGGTGGGGCGACGGGCCGCACGGCGAGGGCATGCTCCAGCGCTGGCAGGAGCCGGACCCCGAGCAGGAGGCGGTCACCCTGGTCCCGAGCGGCGAGGAGCGACCGGGCTGGCTCGCGGTGTTCGAGGGCGTCGACCAGCACGACCGCGACGTCACCCTGATCCACGAGGACACGCCGGCGCTGCGCCGGATGGCGGTCTTCGACGTGCTGGTCAACAACGCCGACCGCAAGGGCGGGCACGTGCTCGAGATGGCCGACGGGCACCGGTACGGCGTCGACCACGGGGTGACGTTCCACCACGAGCCCAAGCTGCGCACCGTGCTGTGGGGGTGGCACGGCCAGCCGTTGACCGACGAGGAGGTGGCCGGGGTCGAGCGGGTCCTGGCCGCGCTGGACGGCCCGACGGGGCAGCGGCTGGCCGGCCTGGTCGCGGACCTGGAGATCGACGCGCTCGCCCGCCGCTGCCGGCGGCTGCTCGACCGCGGGGTGCTGCCGGCCCCGCGCGGTGACTGGCCGGCGATCCCCTGGCCACCGTTCTGACTGGTGCGTCCGTCTAGGCTGCGCAGCATGCGCGCCTGGTCCGCCCCGGAGATCCCCTCCCTGCCGATGACGGCACCACCGGTCGCCGTGCACGACACGGCCAGCGGCCGCAAGGTCGTGGTCGACCCCGACGGGCCGGCCCGCATGTACGTCTGCGGCATCACGCCGTACGACGCCACCCACCTGGGCCACGCCGCCACCTACGTGGCCTTCGACCTGCTCAACCGGGCCTGGCGCAACGCCGGGCACGAGGTCAACTACGTCCAGAACGTCACCGACGTCGACGACCCCCTGCTCGAGCGCGCGGCCAAGGTGCACGTGGACTGGCTGGAGCTGGCGGAGCGGGAGACCGAGCTGTTCCGGCAGGACATGCAGGCGCTGCGGGTGCTGCCGCCCGCGCACTTCGTCGGGGCGATCGAGTCGATCCCGCTGGTGGTGGAGCTGATCGAGCGGCTGCAGCGAACCGGTGCGGTCTACGCCGTCGACGACGACCTGTACTTCTCCGTCTCCGCGGACCCCGCCTTCGGGTCGGAGTCCGGGTACGACCGGGAGACGATGCTCCGGCTGTTCGGCGAGCGCGGGGGAGACCCGGACCGGCCCGGCAAGAAGGACCCGCTCGACTGCGTCGTGTGGCGCGCCGAGCGCGAGGGGGAGCCCTCCTGGCCGAGCCCGTTCGGGCCCGGCCGTCCCGGCTGGCACATCGAGTGCACCGCGATCGCGTTGCAGCACCTGGGCCCGACGTTCGACGTGCAGGGCGGCGGCAGCGACCTGGTCTTCCCGCACCACGAGATGGGCGCCGGGCACGCCCAGGTGGCCGACCCCGGCACGCCGTTCGCACGCACCTACGTGCACGCGGGCATGGTCGGCTACAACGGCGAGAAGATGTCGAAGTCGCTGGGCAACCTGGTCTTCGTCTCCGCGCTGCGCAACAGCGACGTGGACCCCGCGGCGATCCGGCTGGCGCTGCTGCGCCACCACTACCGCAGCGACTGGGAGTGGACCGACGACGAGCTGTGGCGAGCGGTCGACGACGTGGCCCGGTGGCGCAAGGCGGTGGCGCTGGGCGCCGGGGCGCCGGCGCGGCCGGTGGCCGAGGAGGTGCTCGCGCACCTCGCCGACGACCTGGACGCGCCGCGGGCGACCGCGGCGGTCGACCGGTGGGTCGCCGCGACCCTGGGCACCGACGGGCTCGCGGACACCAGCGACCCGGACGCCGCGGTCACGATGCTGGCCGTGGTCGACGCCGCGCTCGGGCTGGCGCTCTAGG
>Ga0164243_10010086_pt1 | contig 13622 bp, 10 predicted proteins | sample OricompcompostOP_FD_108781 | JGI IMG/M metagenome (GOLD analysis project Ga0164243, IMG submission 108781) | Organic Plus compost microbial communities from Emeryville, California, USA - Original compost - Organic plus compost (OP) | ecosystem: Engineered > Solid waste > Mixed feedstock >... | reverse complement strand
GTTCATGCGAGCACTCTGTGTCACGATAAGTGACGACACGCAGCAAAAAGCGGATGTTCACGAGAACGTGGACATCCGCTTCTTTCGGTAGGTGCCCGGTGTGGGATTCGAACCCACATGCCCCGAGGGGCACGGCGGTTTGAGCGCCGCGTGTCTAGCCTGTTCCACCAACCGGGCTGGCTGGGTCGCTGTCGAAGCATACCGGGTCACCGCAGCCCCCCGCCTCTAGGTAGGCTGCTTAAGCAGCAGCACCTGCCCGGCCCGCAACAAGGAGCCCCCGTGACCGCCCCCGAGTCGCCCCAGCCCGTAGACGCGCCTGACGACGACAAGTCGCACGTGCCTCCGCTGACGACCCGTGTCGTCATCGCCGAGGACGAGGCCCTGATCCGGCTCGACCTCAAAGAGATGCTCGAGGAGGAGGGGTACACCGTCGTCGGTGAGGCCGGTGACGGTGAGCAGGCCGTCGAGCTCGCGCGCGAGCACCGCCCCGACCTCGTCATCCTCGACGTGAAGATGCCCAAGCTCGACGGCATCTCGGCGGCCGAGAAGATCGCCGAGGAGAGCATCGCGCCGGTGCTGATGCTGACGGCGTTCTCGCAGCGCGACCTCGTGGAGCGTGCCCGCGACGCCGGTGCCATGGCGTATCTGGTGAAGCCGTTCAGCAAGAGCGACGTCGTCCCGGCGATCGAGATGGCCGTCTCGCGGTTCACGGAGCTGAAGGAGCTGGAGAAGGAGGTCGCGGACCTCAGTCAGCGTCTGGAGACCCGCAAGCTGGTGGACCGGGCGAAGTCGGTGCTGCAGACGCAGTACGGGCTGACCGAGCCGGCCGCGTTCCGCTGGATCCAGAAGACGTCGATGGATCGCCGGATGTCGATGCAGCAGGTCGCCGAGGCCGTGATCCAGGACGCCGAGGAGAAGAAGGCCGCCAAGGGCTGAGCCCTGGAGGACGTGACTGAGGCCCGTGCCCCTGACCGGGGGGCACGGGCCTCAGCTTTTTCGAAGGCGTCAGTCCTCGCCGAGGTACGCCTTGCGTACCGACTCGTCGTGCAGGAGGTCCTGTCCGGAGCCGGAGAGGACGATCTTGCCGACCTCCATGACGTGACCGTGGTCGGCCAGGGAGAGCGCGGCCTGGGCGTTCTGCTCGATGAGCAGGATGGTGGTGCCGGAGGCCTTGAGCTCCTGGATGGTCGCCATGATCTTCTGCATCATGATCGGCGAGAGTCCCATGCTGGGCTCGTCGAGCATGAGCAGCTTCGGCCGGGACATCAGCGCCCGTCCCATGGCGAGCATCTGCTGCTCGCCGCCGGAGAGGGTGCCCGCGGCCTGCTTGCGGCGTTCCCCGAGGATGGCGAAGAGGTCGTAGGCGCGCTGGATGTCCTTCTCGATGCCGTCCTTGTCGTTGCGGAGGAAGGCGCCGAGGCGGAGGTTGTCCTCGATCGTCATGCGGGGGAAGATGTGCCGCCCCTCGGGGGAGTGGGCGAGTCCCAGCGAGACGACCTTGTGGGCGGGGATCTTCTTCAGCGATTTGCCGTCGAACTTGATGTCGCCGGACAGGGGCTGGAGGAGGCCCGAGAGGGTGCGCAGGGTGGTGGTCTTCCCGGCGCCGTTGGTGCCGATGAGGGTGACGACCTCTCCCGCTTCGACCTTGAACGAGATGCCTTTGACGGCCTCGATCTTGCCGTAGGCGACTCTGAGGTCCTCGACCTCGAGCAGTGCGGTCACTTGTCGTCCCCTTCCGTGGTGCTGTGCGCGTCGCCCTCCGCGGCGTCGGCCTCGGCGGCTTCGACCTCGGCGGCTTCGGCGGCACCGGGCGCGCCCTCGAAGGGCTCGCCGAGGTAGGCGGCGATGACGCGCTCGTCGGCCTGGACGACCTCGGCGGGGCCTTCGACGATCTTCTCGCCCTGGACGAGTACGGCGACCCGGTCGCAGAGGTTCATGATGAACCGGATGTCGTGCTCGATGACGAGGACGGCGATGCCCTGGTCCCGGATGGCGAAGATGAGTTCTTCTGCCGCGCGGGTCTCCTGGGGGTTCATGCCGGCGGTGGGTTCGTCGAGGAGGAGCAGGCCGGGTTCGCTCGCGAGGGCCCGGGCGATCTCCAGCTTGCGCTGTTCGCCGTAGGGCAGGTTGCGGGCGAGGTGGTCGGCCTTGGCGGCGAGGCCGGTGAACTCGAGGAGTTCCATGGCTCGTTCGCGGGAGGCTTCTTCGGCCTTCCTGAAGCCGGGCAGGCGCAGCAGGGCGGACCAGAGGCCTTCCTTGGTGCGGGTGTGCCGGCCGACGAGGACGTTCTCCAGGACGGTCATGTTGGCGAAGAGCCGGATGTTCTGGAAGGTCCGGGCGATGCCGGCCTGGGTGACCAGGTGCGGCTTGGGCGGCAGGACGGTGCCCTTGTAGGCGACCTTGCCCTCGGTCGGCACGTACAGGCCGGTGAGGCAGTTGAAGAAGGTCGTCTTGCCGGCGCCGTTGGGGCCGATGAGGCCGACGATCTCGCCGGTGTTGACGGTGAGGTCGACGCCGCGGACGGCGGTGAGGCCGCCGAAGCGCATGGTGACGCCGCTGGCGTCGAGCACCGTCGTGGTGGTGGGTGCGGTCGTGGTGGTGGTCATGGCGGTCACGCCCCTGCCTTGGCGACGCCGGTCGCGCCTTCGGGCAATGGCTTGTCCTCCGGTACGTCGAGCTGTCCGGTCTCGTGGAATTCGAGCTGCTTCCTGCGGTCGGCGACCAGGCCCTCGGGGCGGAAGCGCATCAGGAGCATGAGGGCGATACCGAAGAGCAGCAGCTGGTACTCGGCCATGAACTGGAGCTTGGCCGGGATCAGGTAGAGCAGTGCCGCGCCGATCAGGGGTCCGCTGATGGTGCCCATGCCGCCGAGGATGACGGCGGCGAGCAGGAAGGCCGAGTTGGGCGGCACGGGGCCGGCGAACTGGTACTGCTCGGGGGTGACGCTGTAGGACACGTGGGCCTGGACGGTGCCGGCGAGGCCGGCGAGGCACGCGCCGAGTGCGAAGGCGAGGAGCTTGAGGCGGAAGCCGTTGATGCCCATGGCGGTGGCGGCGGTCTCGTCCTCGCGGATGGCGACCCAGGCGCGGCCGATGCGGGATTCCGCGGAGCGGCGGAAGACCATCACGACGATGATCGTGAAGACGAGCATCAGCAGGTAGTAGTTGGCGGAGCGGGTGAGCTCGTGGCCGAGGACGTCGTGGGGGACTCCGAGGTTGAAGCCGAGGATCTCCAGGTCGGGGATCTGCGGGATGCCGTTGGAGCCGTTGGTGACGTCGGGTCCGCTGTTGCCGTTCAGGTTGTTCATGGTGATGCGGAAGATCTCACCGAAGCCGAGCGTCACGATGGCGAGGTAGTCGCCGCGCAGTCGCAGGGTCGGTGCGCCGATGACGACGCCGAAGATCAGCGAGGCGACGGCGCCGGTGAGGACGGCGGCCCAGAACGGGAAGGTGACGCCGATGGTGGAGGCGGGGGAGCCGGACACCAGGGCGGCGGCGTAGGCGCCGACGCCGAGGAAGGCGACGTAGCCGAGGTCGAGGAGGCCGGCGAGGCCGACGACGACGTTGAGGCCCAGGGCGACCGTGGCGAAGATGAGGATGTTCGCGCCGATGAGGGCGAACTGGTCGTTGGTCTGGGTGAAGGGGAAGCAGATCGCCGCGGCGAACGCCGCTCCGAGGGTGACGTTGCGGTGTTTGGCGGTGAGTGCGGAGAGCCGCTTCAGCAGTCCGGCGCGGGTGACGGCGGTGAAGCCGAAGGCCGCGATGATGAGGAAGCCGATGAACAGTTCGCTGTACTCGGTGCTGATGCCGTACGCGAAGACGTACAGGCCGACGCCGAAGCCGGCGGCGATGATCAGGATCTCCAGCCAGGAGGGGAGGTCCTTGGCGCGGCGGGGCTCGGGGGCGGTGAGGGCGTGGCGGACGCGGCCCCACAGGTGGGGGTCGGGGTCGCCGGCGTCGTAGGGCTGGTCGACGGGGAGGCCGAGGGCGCCGACGACGGCGACGAGGGCGCCGATGCCGGAGACCCAGGCGCCGGGTTCGAGGTTGACGAGGCCGCCGAGTTCCTGGGCGATGGCGCCCATGGCGTAGCCGGTGACGCCGAGTACGCCGAGGGCGGCGAGGAGGACGGGGCTGTTCTTGCCGCCGGGGGTGAGCCAGCCCAGTCCGCGGATGCCGTAGCCGGCGAGGGCGAACAGGAGGGTCAGCGCGGAGCCGACGAGGGTGAGGACCTGGAGGCCGCCGGGGTAGCCGGTGACGGTCAGGTTGCCCGGGAATTCGTCGGTCCAGGTCCAGGCGAGGAAGGTGCCTATGAGGGCGAGGGCGGAGCCGGCGACCGTGAGTCCGCGGGCCGCGGCGTGCGGCAGCGGGATGATCGGGGTGGCTTCGGGGGTGGACACCTTGGTGGTGTCGTCGGTGGTCTTGTCCATGGGGATGTCGGTGGTCATGGGTATCACGCCCGATCCGCGACGCGTTCGCCGAGCAGGCCTTGTGGCCTGAACAGCAGGACGAGGATGAGGAGGCTGAACGCCCACACGTCCTTCCAGGCGCCGCCGCCGAAGAGGTCCATGCCGGGGATCTCGCCGATGTAGCCGGTGGCGAGGGATTCGGCGACGCCGAGGACGAGGCCGCCGAGCATGGCGCCGTAGATGTTGCCGATGCCGCCGAGGACGGCCGCGGTGAAGGCCTTGAGGCCCATCAGGAAGCCCATGCGGAAGCCGACCTGGCCGTTCTTGAGGCCGTAGGCGACGGCTGCGACGGCGGCGAAGGCGGCACCGATGGCGAAGGCCATGACGATGATGCGGTCGGTGTTGATGCCCATGAGCTTGGCGGTGTCGGGGTCCTGGGCGGTGGCCTGCATGCCGCGGCCGGAGCGTGTCTTGTTGACGAACAGGCCGAGGGCGATCATGCAGAGGGGGGCGGCTATGAGGACGAAGATGTCGCCGCGCTGGATGTTGGCGCCGAGGATCTCGACGGGGTCGCCCTGGAAGCGGGGGAAGGGGACGTCCTTCTTGGCGTCGGGGAACCACATCCATACGGCCTGCTGGAGGACGATGGACAGGCCGATCGCGGTGATGAGGGGCGCGAGGCGGGGTGCGCCGCGCAGGGGGCGGTAGGCGAACCGTTCCGCCGCGGTGCCGACGGCGACCGAGACGAGGACGCCACCGATGATCATGAGGGGGATCGCCGCCCCGAGGCCGAAGCCGTCGGGGAGGACCATCCAGACGGTGAGGGCCCCGAAGCCCCCGACCATGAAGATCTCGCCGTGGGCGAAGTTGATGAGCTGGACGATGCCGTAGACCATCGTGTAGCCGATCGCGATGAGTCCGTACATCGCGCCGAGGATGAGTCCATTGGCCAGCTGTTGCGGCAGTTCGTTCACCGCAGGGCCTCCGTGGAGTGGTTCGGATATGGCGCCGCGCGGGGAGCGCTGGTGGGCGCTTCCCGCGCGGCCTGGATCAATGTGCGAGTTGGATGGGTTCTCTGACTCGTCCTTCGTCAGCCGAGCTTGGGCTCGCCGCTGAACTCGGGCGCCCAGGCGTTGTCCTTGATCTTGTAGGCGGTCATGGTGTGGTTCGTGGTGTCACCGAACTCGTCGAACGAGATGGTGCCGGTGACGCCGTCGAACTTGACCTTGGCCATGGCGTCCAGGACCGCCTTGCGGCCGTCGGACGGGACCTTGCCGTCGTTGCCCTCGACCGCCAGCTTGACGGCCTCGATGATGGACCAGGTGGCGTCGTAGGTCAGGCCGCCGTAGGCCTCGTAGTCGTCCTCGTAGCCCGCGGCCTTGTAGTCGTCGATGAAGGTCTTGGCGGAGGGGAGCTGCTCGACGGGCCGGCCGACGGAGGTCGCGAGGTCGCCCTCGGCCTTCTTGTTCAGCTTCGGGAACTCGCCGGAGTAGATGCCGTCGCCGCCCATGAGCGGGATCTTCTGGCCGCTGTCCTTGAGCTGCTGGCTGAGCGGGCCGGCGGCCGGGTACTCGCCGCCGTAGTACAGGGCCTGCGCGCCGGTCTTCTTGATCTTGGCGACGACGGCGTTGAAGTCACGGTCGTCGGGGTTGATGTGGTCGGTGCCCACGATCTTGCCGCCGAACTTGGTGAAGTTCGCCTTGAAGGACGCGGCGAGGCCGGCGCCGTAGGTCTTCTGGTCGTCGATCAGGTAGACCTTGTTGAGCTTGGCCTTGTTGTACAGGTAGTCCGCGGCGAAGGCGCCCTGGATCTCGTCCGTGGTGGCGGTGCGGAAGAAGGTCTTGAACTGGCGGACCGAGTTGCCGGTCTTCCAGCCGTCGCCCTGGGTCAGCTCGGTGCCGGTGTTGGCCGGGGAGACCTGGGTGAGGCCGGCGTCGTTGAGCGGCTTCTGCATCTGCTGGGAGACGCTGGAGTTCAGCGGGCCGACGACGCCGAGGACGTCCTTGTTGCTGATGAACTTCTGGGCGTTCTGCTGGCCGACGGACGGCTGAGCCTGGTCGTCCAGGGCCTCGATCTTGAACTCGACGCCCTTGACGAACTCCTTCTTGTTGGCCGTCTTGGCGGCCAGGTCCGCGGAGTTCTTCATGCCGAGGCCGAGCGCGGACAGGTCGCCGGACAGCGGGGCGTCGAGGCCGATCACAACTGTGGTCTTGTCGCCGTTGCTGCTGCCGCCGTCGTCGTCACGCGACCCACAAGCCGTGAGTGTCAGCGATCCCGCCGCGAGCGCGGCGGTAATGGCGATGATCGAACGTTGACGCACGAATCAGGTCCTTTCCCTGGCACGGCGGTTCCCCATGGAACGCGCCGAGTCGAGCGCTGGGGACGAAGTGACTTCGAATCCGATGGCTCGGTGACTGGCCGTGACTCTAAGCGCGGCTGGGGAACATGGAGGAGGCTCTGACCAAGGCTGTGACGCTCTTGTTATGACACGCGGTATCCCTGAGCGGTACTGCGTGGGGGGAAGAGCGGATTTCCGGCCGATTCGCCCTGTCCACATAGTGAGAACCCGCAGCGTTCGCGCGTAGCTTCTTCATTAGTGTTCAGGGGTTTTGGTGATGACGGCATTCGTTGTCGAAGGCTGCCGGAAGGCTCGCGGAGCCTTGCGGCAAAGCGCCGGGCCGCGGTGGACGGGGCGCCGTTTATTGCAGCCGTATTACGCAGAGTTACCCGGGTGAAAGATGTCCGGCACGCCTCCCCATATTCGTGTAGGGGGCACGAAAGTGGAATTCCTGATTTCGGCCCTCGGCCCCATGAGCCTCCGCACCTCAGCCCCATGGGCCTCCGGTGGGCGTGCCGTCGCGGTACCGCTTCTCGCAGGCCGCGCGCGTACGGCGGTCGATGAGCCGGCCGGCGGCCGCGTCACCGGCGCGTGCGCGCTCGGCGCGGGCCGCGTCGACCACCGTGCGGAGGATCTCGTACTGCCCGTCGGACAGCCCCATGGACTGGTAGTCGCCGTAGGTGTCACCGGTCAGCGCGCGGCGCGACCAGTACGCGATGATCCGCGTGCACAGCTCCGCCGGTGAAGTCGCCGTGGGGGAGGGGGAGTTGCGGTCCGACGGGGAGGGCTTCGCGGCCGGGCCACCGCAGCCGCCCGCCGAGCAGGCGGCCAGCAGGGCCAGTCCGAGCGCGGCCCCCCTCCGGCACACCCCTGCCTTGGTCATGCCCCGACCGTATGCCGCCGCCCCGCCGGGATCAACGGCCGGACGGCAAAGGAGAGTTGACCCGCCGTCACTCCGCCGGGCGGACCCGCTCCGCGTCGCCCGGGTTCACGTCCCGCAGCATGCAGGTCAGCCGCGCGGTGCACACCCGCCGGCCCTCTTCGTCGCTGATCACGATCTCGTACGTCGCCGTCGAGCGGCCCCGGTGCAGCGGCGTGGCCACGCCGGTCACCAGGCCGGAGCGGGCGCCCCGGTGATGGGTGCAGTTCAGGTCCACACCCACCGCGATCTTGGAGGTGCCGCCGTGCAGCATGGACCCCACCGAGCCGAGCGTCTCGGCGAGCACCGCGGACGCGCCGCCGTGCAGCAGCCCGTACGGCTGGGTGTTCCCCTCGACCGGCATCGTCCCCACGACCCGCTCGGCGGACGCCTCCACGATCTGGACGCCCATGCGCGTGCCGAGGTGCCCGGCCGAGAACAGGGCCTGAAGATCGACGCCGAGCGCGGCGTACTCGTCGATGACCTCCTGCGGGAACTTCACGTGCTGCTGCTCGCCCATGGGCCCGGCTCCGTTCGTCGTGAACACTCGGTGGCGTGATGACACCGACTGAGCAAACGCTCAGTCGGTCGCCGATTGTTCCAGACGCACGATCACGGACTTGCTGGCCGGGGTGTTGCTGGTGTCCGCGGTCGCGTCCAGCGGCACCAGCACGTTGGTCTCCGGGTAGTAGGCCGCCGCGCAGCCCCGCGCCGTCGGGTAGGCGACCACCCGGAACCCGGGCGCCCGCCGCTCGACGCCGTCCCTCCACTCGCCGACCAGATCCACGTACGAACCGTCGGCGACCCCGAGGCGCCGGGCGTCCTCCGGGTTGACCAGCACGACCCGGCGTCCGTTACGGATGCCCCGGTAGCGGTCGTCCAGGCCGTAGATCGTGGTGTTGTACTGGTCGTGCGAGCGCAGCGTCTGCAACAGCAGCCGCCCCTCGGGGAGCTCCGGGTACTCCACCGGCGCCGCCGTGAAGTTGGCCTTGCCGGTCGCCGTCGGGAAGCGGCGCTCGTCGCGCGGGGCGTGCGGCAGCGTGAAGCCGCCGGGACGCGCCACGCGCGCGTTGAAGTCCTCGAAGCCGGGGACGACCCGCGCGATACGGTCCCGGATCGTCGCGTAGTCCTTCTCGAACTCCTCCCAGGGCGTACGGCTCTTCTCGCCGAGCACCCGGCGGGCCAGCCGGCACACGATCGCCGGCTCCGACAGCAGATGGGGACTCGCGGGCTCCAGCCGCCCCCGGGAGGCGTGCACCATGCCCATGGAGTCCTCCACGGTGACGAACTGCTCGCCGCCGCCCTGCACATCGCGCTCGGTGCGGCCCAGCGTCGGCAGGATCAGCGCCCGCGCGCCCGTGACCGCGTGACTGCGGTTCAGCTTCGTCGACACGTGCACCGTCAGCCGGGCCCGCCGTACGGCCGCCTCGGTGGCGGCCGTGTCCGGCGTGGCCGCCACGAAGTTGCCGCCCATCGCGAAGAACACCTTCGCCTCGCCGTCGCGCAGCGCCCGGATGGCCCGGACGACGTCCAGGCCGTGCTCACGCGGCGGCGCGAACCCGAACTCCCGCTCCAGGGCGTCCAGGAAGGCGGGCGCGGGCCGCTCGAAGATGCCCATCGTGCGGTCGCCCTGCACATTGGAGTGACCGCGCACCGGGCACACGCCCGAGCCGGGACGGCCGATGTCGCCGCGCAGCAGGAGGAAGTTGACGATCTCCCGGATCGTCGGCACCGAGTGCTTGTGCTGGGTCAGGCCCATCGCCCAGCACACCACCGTGCGCCGCGAGGCCAGCACCATCTCCAGCGCCCTGTCGACGTCCTCGCGCGCGAGGCCCGTCGCCGCCAGCGTCTCGTCCCAGTCGGCGGCGCGGGCGGCCTCGGCGAACTCCTCGAAGCCGTGCGTGTGGTCCCGGACGAAGTCCTCGTCGACGGCGCCCCCGGTCTCCAGGATCAGCTTGTTCAGCAGCCGGAACAGCGCCTGGTCGCCGCCGATGCGGATCTGGAGGAACAGATCGGTGAGCGCGGCGCCCTTGAGCATGCCCTGCGGGGTCTGCGGGTTCTTGAACCGCTCCAGACCGGCCTCGGGCAGCGGGTTGACGGTGATGATCCGCGCGCCGTTCGCCTTCGCCTTCTCCAGGGCGGACAGCATCCGCGGATGGTTCGTGCCGGGGTTCTGCCCGGCGACGATGATCAGCTCGGCCTTGTACAGGTCCTCCAGCAGGACGCTGCCCTTGCCGACGCCGATCGTCTCCGACAGCGCCGACCCGGACGACTCGTGGCACATGTTCGAGCAGTCCGGCAGGTTGTTCGTGCCGAGCTCGCGGGCGAAGAGCTGGTAGAGGAACGCCGCCTCGTTGCTGGTGCGGCCCGACGTGTAGAAGACGGCCTCGTCGGGCGAGCCGAGCGCGGCGATCTCCTCCGCGACGATGTCGAAGGCCCGCTCCCAGGTCACCGGCTCGTAGTGGGTGCCGCCCTCCGGCAGGTACACGGGGTGCGTGAGCCGGCCCTGCTGCCCCAGCCAGTAGCCGCTGCGCGTCGCCAGGTCGGCCACGGGGTGCGCGGCGAAGAACTCCGGGGTGACCCGGCGCAGCGTGGCCTCCTCGGCGACCGCCTTCGCGCCGTTCTCGCAGAACTCCGCCGTGTGCCGGTGCTCCGGCTCGGGCCATGCGCACCCGGGGCAGTCGAAGCCGTCCTTCTGGTTGACCCGCAGCAGGGTCAGCGCGGTGCGCCTGATCCCCATCTGGCGCTGCGCGACCCGCAGGGTGTGGCCGATGGCGGGCAGGCCCGCCGCCGCGTGCTTCGGCTCGGCGACCTCGGGCGCGTCCTGGACCGGATCACCCGTGGGCGGCTTGCTGGCCATCGCGCACTCTCCTTCGTGTACACGTGTGAGCTACGTCTCCGATCCTCGCACGCGGAACCGGCCCTGCGGGGAGCGGGTGTTCGGGCCCCGCACGGCACCGGGGCGGCCCCGGCGGCACCCCGGCGGGGGCCCGGCTGTCAGTGGGGCGTGGCAGGATCGGGGGCGTGGCAGAGACAGCATCGAAGCAGACCGACAGCACCCCCGGCGGCGGCCGGCCCCGCCTGATGCTCATGGACGGGCACTCGCTGGCGTACCGCGCCTTCTTCGCGCTGCCCGCGGAGAACTTCACGACGGCGACGGGCCAGCCGACGAACGCGATCTACGGCTTCGCGTCGATGCTGGCCAACACGCTGCGTGACGAGGCGCCCACCCACTTCGCCGTGGCGTTCGACGTCTCCCGCAAGACATGGCGGTCCCAGGAGTTCACGGAGTACAAGGCGAACCGCTCCAAGACCCCGGACGAGTTCAAGGGCCAGGTCGAGCTGATCGGCGAGCTGCTGGACGCGATGCGCGTCTCCCGGTTCGCCGTGGAGGGCTTCGAGGCCGACGACGTGATCGCCACGCTCGCCACGCAGGCCGAGGCCGCCGGTTTCGAGGTGCTGATCGTCACCGGCGACCGTGACTCGTTCCAGCTGGTCAGCGAGCACACCACCGTGCTGTACCCGACCAAGGGCGTCTCCGAGCTGACCCGGTTCACCCCGGAGAAGGTCGTCGAGAAGTACGGCCTCACCCCCGCCCAGTACCCCGACTTCGCGGCCCTGCGCGGCGACCCGTCGGACAACCTGCCGGGCATCCCCGGCGTCGGCGAGAAGACCGCCGCGAAGTGGATCAACCAGTTCGGGTCCTTCGCGGAGCTGGTCGAGCGCGTCGACGAGGTCAAGGGCAAGGCCGGGCAGAACCTCCGCGACCACCTGGAGGCCGTCAAGCTCAACCGCCGCCTCACCGAGCTGGAGCGGCAGGTCGAGCTGCCGAAGACCGTCACCGACCTCGCGCGCGAGCCGTACGACCGCAAGGCCGTCGCGATGATCCTCGACACCCTCGAGATCCGGAACCCGTCGCTGCGCGAGCGGCTCTTCGGCGTCGACCCGGGCGCCGAGGAGGCCGAGACCACGCCGATCTCCACCGAGGGCGTCGCCCTGGACGGCACCGTCCTCGGCACCGGCGAGCTGGCCCCCTGGCTGGCGGAGCACGCCGGCGCGGCGCTCGGCGTCGCCACCGTCGACACCTGGGCCCTCGGCACCGGCTCGGTCGCCGAGGTCGCGCTGGCCGCGGACAGCGGCGCGGCCGCCTGGTTCGACCCGTCCCAGCTGGACGAGGCCGACGAGCAGGCGTTCGCCGGCTGGCTCGCGGACGCCGGGCGGCCCAAGGTCTTCCACAACGCCAAGGGCGCCATGCGGGTCTTCGCCGAGCACGGCTGGACCATCGAGGGCGTCCGCATGGACACCGCGCTCGCCGCCTACCTCGTCAAGCCGGGCCGCCGCTCCTTCGACCTGGACGCGCTGTCCCTGGAGTACCTGCACCGCGAGCTGGCGCCCGCCGCCACGGCCGACGGGCAGCTGGCCTTCGGGGCCGACGAGGGCGCCGAGGCCGAGGCGCTCATGATCCAGGCGCGGACCGTCCTCGACCTGGGCGAGGCCTTCGAGGGCCGGCTCCAGGAGGTCGGCGCCGCCGAGCTGCTGCGCGACATGGAGCTGCCGACGTCCGCGCTGCTCGCCCGCATGGAGCGGCACGGCATCGCGGCGGACCGGGCGCACCTGGAGGCCATGGAGCAGATGTTCGCGGGCGCCGTGCAGCAGGCCGTGAAGGAGGCGCACGCGGCGGCCGGACACGAGTTCAACCTGGGCTCACCCAAGCAGCTCCAGGAGGTCCTCTTCAACGAGCTGGCGCTGCCCAAGACGAAGAAGACCAAGACCGGCTACACCACCGACGCCGACGCCCTGGCCTGGCTCGCCGGCCAGACGGACAACGAACTGCCGGTGATCATGCTCCGCCACCGTGAGCAGGCGAAGCTGCGCGTCACCGTCGAGGGCCTGATCAAGACGATCGCCGCGGACGGCCGCATCCACACCACGTTCAACCAGACCGTCGCCGCCACCGGCCGCCTCTCCTCCACGGACCCCAACCTCCAGAACATCCCGGTCCGCACCGACGAGGGCCGCGCGATCCGCAGGGGCTTCGTCGTCGGCGAGGGCTTCGAGTCCCTGATGACCGCGGACTACAGCCAGATCGAGCTGCGCGTGATGGCCCACCTGTCGGAGGACGCGGGCCTGATCGAGGCGTTCACCTCCGGCGAGGACCTGCACACCACGGCCGCCTCCCGGGTCTTCGCGGTGGAGCCGTCCGCCGTGGACGCGGAGATGCGCCGCAAGATCAAGGCGATGTCGTACGGCCTCGCCTACGGGCTGTCGGCCTTCGGCCTCTCCCAGCAGCTGAACATCGAGGCGGCCGAGGCGCGCACCCTCATGGACGCCTACTTCGAGCGGTTCGGCGGCGTCCGCGACTATCTGCGCCGCGCGGTCGACGAGGCACGGGCCACCGGGTACACGGCGACCCTCTTCGGCCGCCGCCGCTACCTGCCCGACCTCAACAGCGACAACCGCCAGCGCCGCGAGGCGGCCGAGCGCATGGCGCTGAACGCGCCGATCCAGGGCACGGCGGCCGACATCGTCAAGATCGCCATGCTGAACGTGGACCGGGCCCTGCGCGAGTCCGGCCTCGCCTCCCGCATGCTCCTCCAGGTCCACGACGAAATCGTGCTGGAGATCGCCCCGGGCGAGCGCGAGACGGCGGAGGAACTGGTCCGCCGCGAAATGTCGAACGCCGTCGACCTCAGGGTCCCCCTGGGCGTCTCAGTAGGAGCAGGCCCCGACTGGGAGTCCGCAGCCCACTGACCACCCGGCACACCCGCCGGGCCGGTCCCCACCGGCCCGGCGCCCGCGCCACCCCCTTCAGGGCCGCGCCCAGCCCCGGCACGGGCCACCACACAAGGCACCAGGCCGCCCCCCCTTCAGGGGCGCGGGGAACTGCGCGCCCAGCCCCCACGGGCCCGCAGCGAAGGCACGACCTGGCCCCCCTTCAGGGGCGCGGGGAACTGCGCGCC
>Ga0164243_10010084_pt1 | contig 13623 bp, 15 predicted proteins | sample OricompcompostOP_FD_108781 | JGI IMG/M metagenome (GOLD analysis project Ga0164243, IMG submission 108781) | Organic Plus compost microbial communities from Emeryville, California, USA - Original compost - Organic plus compost (OP) | ecosystem: Engineered > Solid waste > Mixed feedstock >... | reverse complement strand
ATAGGTACTGAATTAATTCACAAATACGGATTACATCACTTTTCAAAAATACCTTATAATATTGGTTGCAATAAAGGGTTATTACCCGATTTTCGTGCATCGTATTTTCCGCAACCGGCTGCATAATTGTGTACATGCGCAAAATGCAGGAAGAACAGGGGTTTGAGCCGGTTGAGCGGGCGCGGGCAGGGCCTGAACTAAAGATTCCACTTATCCCCGTAAACGGTAATTTACGCGGGCAGGCATGTATAAAAGTACCAGCTAATCGGCGTACTTTTGTCGCGGGCTTTTATCACAAAAAATTGGCAACCAAAGGTTTTTATGACAAAATCCACTATTACAATTGACGTAGTGCTCGATGAGAAGCGTTTGCCCGAACAAATAGAATGGCAGGCAACGGAAAGTACAGCTGATTCCGCAAGAAAAGCCAAGGCGATGATGCTGGCTTTCTGGGATGGTGCAGAAAAAACTGCCCTGCGGGTAGATCTGTGGACAAAGGATATGATGATTGATGAAATGGGTGACTTCTTTTACCAGACTTTTATGACCATGGCCGATACGTTGGACCGGTCTACCCACCAGCATGAGCTCACCAAAGACATTAAAGACTTTGCAGTGAATTTTTATAAGAAATTCCGGCAGGCAGAGCTCAACCGCGTTAAATCGTAACTATAGTTTAAATCCAAATTGAGAAGTTATGAGCCTGGAACAAAAAATCAATGAGGAATTAAAGACCGCCATGAAGGCAAAGGACGAAAAAGCATTGCGCGGTCTTCGTGCAATCAAGTCTGCCATTCTGCTGGCCAAAACTTCAGAAGGTGCTTCCGGAACATTGGGGGAAGAGGAAGAGATCAGGATTTTACAAAAACTGGTAAAACAGCGCAAGGATTCCCTGGACATTTACCGGCAACAGAACAGAGCTGATCTTGCCCAAAAAGAGGAAGAAGAAATTGCGGTAATTGAAAAATTCCTGCCAAAGCAACTGTCGGCAGATGAGCTGAAAGCAGTATTGCAGGAAATTATTACACAAACAGGTGCTTCCTCGCCTGCAGATATGGGAAAAGTAATGGGCATTGCCACCAAACAACTGGCAGGCAAAGCCGATGGGAAGGCCATCAGTGCAGTGGTAAAAGAGCTACTTGCCAGATAGCAGATGTGAAAACCGGAAAATGTGAAAATGCCGCCATGGCCGGATAACTTAACTAAGTTTTGCACTTTCACATTTCCCCTTTTGCTAATTTTCACATTTGCACGTTTCCATGATCATTGATATAGCAACAGCAGTATTGTTGGTAAGTGCCATTATAAAAGGATTGCGGCGCGGCCTGGTGGTTGCGTTGTTTTCTGTAATTGCTTTTATAGTGGGCATTGCCGCGGCATTAAAACTGTCTGTGGTGGTGACCCATTACCTGGAAAGTTCTTCCGGAGTTTCCGCAAGATGGCTGCCCGTATTGTCGTTTATGCTTGTGTTTGTGGGCGTAGTGCTGTTGATCCGTTTAATAGCAGGCCTTATTGACAAAGCGGTGGAATGGTCTTTATTGGGATGGGTCAACAAACTGGGCGGCGTGTTGCTATATGTGTTTCTGTACATTGTTGTGTTGAGCGTATTGCTGTTTTTTGCAGTTCAGGTCAACCTTATAGGTGAACACACCATCAAAAATTCTGTTACCTGGGAGTGGGTACAGCCCTGGGGTCGTCGCGCCATCAACGCGTTTGGAGCTTTGGTGCCGTTGTTTAAGGATATGTTCACCGAGCTGGAACAATTTTTTGATCGTGTAGCACAGCATGCCGCACCATGAAATCTTGTCTGGATAAGGGTTATACACTATAGTACGTACCGCAAAAAATCAGTAGCTTACAGTGAATTTTTCCTGCAATACGCAGAACAATGTAATATTTGCTGTAAATGATTATTTTAGCGATTAATTGAACTGACCAGAACCGATCAGAGTGATGAATTACGAGATCAAACAAGCGGACAAATTCAGGTTTATTGAAGAGGGCGAGGGAGAACCGTTGATTTTGTTACACGGTTTATTCGGTGCGCTAAGCAACTTCAATGAATTGATAGGCTATTTCCGCCATCATAATAAGGTGGTGGTGCCTATGCTGCCCCTGCTTGACCTTGATCTGCTCCATACATCTGTAATGGGCCTGCAAAAGTTCGTGCACAAATTCATTGAGCACCGGGATTATCAGAATGTGCACCTGCTGGGCAACTCGCTCGGTGGTCATGTAGCCATACTCCATGTGCTGAAACAACCGCAGCGCATCAAATCGCTGATCCTTACGGGCAGTTCCGGCCTGTTTGAAAACGGTATGGGTGACACGTATCCCAAGCGCGGCGATTATGACTACATCAAGAAGAAAACGGAAATGACGTTTTATGACCCCAGGATCGCTACCAAGGAACTGGTAGATGAAGTGTATGAAACCGTCAACAACCGTTTGAAAGCCATCAAAATAATATCCCTGGCCAAAAGCGCCATAAGAAATAATCTTGGCGAAGAACTCAATCAGATCAAACAGCCGACGTTATTAATCTGGGGTAACAATGACGCCATTACCCCACCGTTCGTAGGTCGGGAATTTCAACGGCTCATCCCGAACAGTGAACTGCATTTTATTGACAAATGTGGTCATGCTCCCATGATGGAAGTGCCGGACGAATTCAACCGTGTTCTTCATAAATTTCTGACAAAATTAAACACGCCTGCAGCGGTGGCCTGAATTGCGTCGTCTAATCATTATTGAACCCTTAAAGCAATACCGGATCTTTTGCAACTACCTGCCCGGGATGTGAGCAGTGCCTGATTAAAATATGCAGGTTACTTTCCCGGTTGGTTTAACGTATTATCAGATATAAACCGGCAACAGTGCTGAACAAACAATTAATATCAGGCTCTATTCCTACACTCAGTCTGGAAGACTCTGTTTCCCAGGCCCTCGAACTATTGTCGGAATACCACCTGGGTCAGTTGCCGGTTGTGAGCGACGACAAATACCTGGGCCTCGTATTTGAAGAAGATCTGATGAATGTTGATGAAAACGTACTGTTGAAAACACTGGATACACATTTCTCAAAAGTGGCAGTAAATGCAAATACCCACTTCCTGGAATCGGTACAAACGGTAAATGACTACAATCTTTCCATTGTGCCGGTAACAGAAAAGGAAAGTGAATACATTGGCGTGATTCCCGCTGATACACTGCTGAAAGAATTGGGCAAAATTACCGGCGCCAGCGAACCTGGCGGCGTAATTGTGCTGGAAATGGAACAACGCAATTTTTCCTTCTCCGAACTGAGTAAACTCGTTGAAACCAACGATGCCCAGATAACCCAGCTCAATACCTATTGGGATAATAATTCAGGTTCTTTTCTGGTTACGCTTAAAATCAATAAATTCGAAATTTCTGACATTGTAGCCACTTTTCAGCGGTACGAATACCAGGTAAAATATTATTTTGGGGAAGAACTGTATGTAAACGAGTTGAGAAGTAACTACGACCACCTGATGAACTACCTGAATATTTAGATAAGAACTGGTTTGGCACCCGGTTAAGCATCCTGTATTACGAATTATTAATTCAATCAACAAGGATAAGCGACAGCTTGCTGCATGGGGATGGGAAAGAAATATTACTGTTTAGCAGCGATATTGGTTTTGAGTGCTATTGTTCATGCGCAGCCAGAGCCCGCTGATTCATCATACACTCCGTCTAAACCTGTGGTGTACGACAGGAATTATTCCACCCCCTTCATTATGGGTGAGATCTACGTGGAAGGAAACAAACGTACCAAAGCCTACATCATTCAACGCGAACTTCCCTTTAAAACCGGCGACTCTATTTACCTCACAGACCTGGTGGAAGGTTTTGAAATTGCCCGCCAGCAACTGTTCAACACGGGCTTGTTCAATGAAGTGATCGTGGCATTGAAATCATTTCGCGGCTACCATGTAGACGTGCAGATACAGGTGAAGGAACGCTGGTACATCTTTCCCATTCCATACATCAAACCTGTTGACCGCAACCTGGCAGAATGGGCCAAGCAGGGCTATGGGGTGGACCGCCTGAATTACGGGTTCAAGTTTACCCATTACAATTTCACCGGCAGAAATGATAAACTGCGGCTCTGGCTCATTACCGGTTATACGAAACAGATACAATTCCAGTACGATCAGCCTTATATTGACAAATCGCTGAAACACGGATACCGCCTGGGTTTCACCTATGCTTCCAACAAAGAAGTGAACTACGAGACCAGGAATAACCAGCAACATTTTGTTGACAGTTTTGGCACAGGGTTTAAACAATGGTCGGCGCACGTGGATTATACCTATCGTCCCGGTCTTCGTACATTCAATGCCGTTAGGTTAAGCATTACGCAGCAGGAAGTGGATTCTTCCATCCTGGAACTGAATCCGAAATATTTCAACTCGGGGCGTACCCGCATCACGTATCCCGAACTGTCGTACCAACTGAACTATTACAAAGTAGACTATATTCATTTCCCCCTTACCGGCTGGATGGGCGAAGTAGGATTTCTGAAGCGAGGGTTCAACAAGGATATGAACATGTGGCAACTGCATGCCAAGGCAACGCGCGCCTGGCAACTTTCGAAAAAGAATTACTTCATGTGGCAGGGGTATGGGGTCATCCGGTTACCGTTTGAGCAGCCATTTGTGAACCATCGCCTGTTTGGTTACGGGGATATGTATTTAAGAGGACTGGAAGAATATGTTATTGACGGTGTGGCCGGATTCCTCTCCCGGCAATCGTACCGGAGAGAATTGTTCCGCTTCAGCATACCCACCTACCTCAAATCAAAAACACACGACCGTGTTCCCTTCCGCATCTATGCCCGTGCTTTTATGGATGCCGGATACAGTTATAACAAGAGCTTTACCGACAATTCGCTGGTAAACCGCATGTTATATACCACCGGCCTGGGTGTGGACATTGTTACTTTCTACGACTTCATCATACGCCTCGATTACAGCTTCAATCAATTAGGGCAAAACGGGCTATTTTTACACCTTAAGAACGATTTGTAATGTGCCTGTAAGGCCATGTGCCCGTGAAAAGGTCTGCAACGGCAGACCGCCCATGAGCATAGCCACTGATCAGCACATTCCCAAAATACTCATCATGAAGGTAGCTATATACAGCAGGGTTATTGACTACGAACAGCACGACAAATTGCAGCAGTTACTGGATGAATTTGCGAAGGAAAATATAGAGCCTGTTTTCTACGCTCCATTCTTTGAGATCATTAAAACTTCATACCGTTTTCCCGATAAACTTTCTGTGTTCAGCGACTCCCGGGACCTGGAAGAGTCCATTGATTTCCTGGTAAGCCTGGGCGGCGATGGTACCCTGCTGGATACCGTTAGCCTGGTAAGAGATACCAATGTTCCCGTTCTGGGAATCAATTTTGGCAGGCTGGGTTTTCTGGCCAGTATCGGGCGTAAGGAACTGCATATGGCCGTGCAGGCGATGGTCAAGCGTAATATTGTGATAGACAAGCGAACGCTGGTCCATCTCGATGCCAGCAGTGCACTGTTTGGGGAAGTGCCGTACGGGTTGAATGAATTTGCCATTCATAAAACCGACACTTCGCCCATGATCAAAATTCACACCTACCTGAATGGCGAATTTTTAAATACGTATTGGGCTGATGGTTTGATTGTTGCCACCCCAACCGGTTCTACCGGTTATTCATTGAGTTGCAATGGTCCCATCGTTTTTCCTGAATCTTCCAGTTTTGTCATCACACCGGTTGCTCCGCATAACCTGAATTTAAGGCCCATTGTGGTGCCCGACGATAATGTTATATCCTTTGAAGTGGAGGGCCGCAGCGACCAGTTCATTTGCGCGCTCGACTCACGCCGCGAGCTGGTTGATAAAAAAACGCAGTTAGCCGTTAGAAGAGAATCATTTACACTTAGCCTTGTACGATTAAATGAGAATAATTTTCTGCAAACGCTGCGCAACAAGCTGTCGTGGGGCCTTGATACAAGGAATTAACATTTTGACGGGAAAGAAAAAAGGGGCTGAAAACGTTTACCAGCCAGCACTTAATTCATATATTGCAATACTTATTATCAGGGTATGAAGAAAACGATTTTGGCGGCGTCACTGCTCGCTTGTATAGCTTTTTCAAAACCAACTGCAGCCCAGTACGAAAGCATTGTTCAGGAAGGAGAATTTGGTATTTCTGCCGGCGCCTCGCATTATTTCGGCGATCTCAATACCAGGGCAAGGCTGAACCGGCCCAAGCTGGCTGTAGGTGCTTTTTTCCGCAAACAATTCGGTAACTATACTGCATTGCGCATCGCAGCGCATTTTACACAGCTCGGTTATTCGGATGTGTACAATACCCATAATGAGTATATGCGTAGACGTAACCTCAGTTTTAATACGAATGTATTTGAACTGAGTTTACAGGGTGATTTCAATTTCTTCAAATTTGTTCCTGCTGATCCCTATCACAACTTTACACCCTACATAACCCTGGGGGTGGGCGTATTCAGTTATGATCCGTATGCCTACCTCGGTGGAAAAAAGGTGTTCTTGCGTCCGCTGGGCACAGAAGGCCAGGGCACGGCAGAATACCCTGACCGCAAGCCTTACAATACCATGTCTTTTTGCTTCCCCTTTGGTGTAGGTGTAAAATATGCGTTGAACGACCGCATGAATATCGGCTTTGAAGTGACCCACCGGTTTGGTATGACCGATTACCTGGATGATGTGAGCAAAACCTATGTGGGCGCCGATAAATTTCCTCCTTTGCCCGATGGCAGTCCGTCTGTGGCGCAGCTGTTACAGGACCGTTCTTATGAAACCGGAGATATCATTGGCATTGAAGGACGTCAGCGCGGATTCTCCAAACAGCGCGACCAGTATATCATTGCGGAGATCACTTTCTCATTCAACCTCACTTCATACCGTTGTCCCACGGCCGACTGATGTAGTGTTGCAGTCACTTTTTTGTTGAGGAATGGTGGCGCACAGCTGGTGGATGGCTTCTATATCAGCATAGGTCCACTGCATGCTTTGCATGATCCTGATCAGCATTTGTTCACCGATGGGTTTCTTCTTTTCCAGTTTGGAGTAAGCTTGCTGGGTAATGCCCGGAACTGCACGCTGGTAAAAAAACAGATGCCATGGTTGTAAAATACAACGCCGGAAACCCCCTTCTCCATTCATTATTCCTTGTTTCTTGTACATTCTTGCCTTTATTGTACCTTTGTGCCCTTCAAAAATCGAGGAATGTCAAGCCTGAAGGAGCAAATTGATGTAGCCCGCCTGCCCCGGCATATTGCCATCATTATGGACGGCAATGGCCGCTGGGCCCGTGAAAAAGGCCAGGACCGCCTATATGGCCATGCCCACGGGGTGGAAAGTGTGCGAGATATTGTAACAGGTTGCGCGGAACTGGGTATCGGGTATCTTACCCTGTATGCCTTTTCTACCGAAAACTGGGACCGGCCTGCCTTTGAGGTGACCGGGCTGATGGAACTGCTGGTGGAAACGATCCGGAAAGAAACGGAAACGCTTAACAAAAATAATATCCGCCTGCATGTGATTGGCGATATGAATATGTTGCCCGAATATGCACGGAAAGAACTGAACGAATCACTGGAAATAACCAGCCGCAATACCGGGCTCAACCTCATCATGGCGTTGAGCTACAGCAGCCGCTGGGAACTGGTGGAAGCCGTTAAACATATTGCTGCAGATGTACAGGCAGGGAAACTGGACCCGGCGGCCATTACACAGGACATTCTGCAAAAATACCTGGCCACCAGTGATTTCCCCGATCCTGAACTGATGATCAGGACAAGCGGCGAATATCGTATCAGCAATTTTTTGTTATACCAACTGGCATATGCAGAACTGTATTTTACTGATGTACGCTGGCCCGATTTCCGGAAGGAAAATCTGTATGAGGCCATCATTAACTACCAGGGTCGTGAAAGAAGATTCGGTAAAACAAGCGAACAGTTACAACAGGAATCTGTGAACGGATAAACCTTACTCCCAATTACGATTACAGTAATTACCCATTCTTTAACAAACACTTTTAATAAATCCCTTTAATTTGCTCCAGTTTAAACGTTCCGGAATGCAGCGTACGCTTACTCCCAGGTCTATTTTATTGGTTCTCATCGTTTTTCTGGCCAGTGCTGCTTTCGGGCAAGTGCAGGATACTGTCCCCACTTCAATAGATCCGGAGCTTGAAAATCTTCCCCGTCAGCGGGTACCCAAAGAGTATACCATTGCAGGTATCAAAATAACAGGCACCCAGCGCTACGACGAACAACTGATCCTTTCTATCATAGGGTTAAACGTAGGTTCCAAAGTGACCATCCCCGGTGGCGATGAATTCAGCAAAGCCATTACCAAACTCTGGTCTCAACACCTGTTTTCTGATATCGAAATCTACTATACGAAACTGGAAGGCACGAACCTGTGGATTGAGATTGCCCTCACGGAACGGCCTGCCTTATCGAATTTCAATTTTAAAGGCGTGAGAAAGTCGGAGGCTGATGAGTTGAAAACGAAGAGCGGGCTGGTGCGTATGCGTGTGGTAACGGAGAATACCAGGATGAGCGCTGTAGACGCCATCAAAAGATATTATGCTGAAAAAGCCTTTCACAATGTAAAGGTTCGGATTGAAGAAGTGCCCGACCCGTCACTACCCAATGCCGTTATACTCAATTTCCATATTGACAAAGGGAATAAGGTCCGCGTGGCCAATATCAATTTTCACGGCAATGAAAGCGTATCGGACCTGAAGCTGAAGAAACAAATGAAGGGCACCAGGGAAATGACCAGGATCAGTCTGTATCCGCAGCGCGACAGCTCCGCCTATGGCCCCGCTGACCCTGTTAGTTTCAGGGAATACCTGAGCAATGCCGGCTTCCTCTCCGTTACCAAAACAAAGGAATTCCTTGATCCTTATTTCCGGTTCAAATTATTCAGCTCTGCCAAATTCAACGAAAAGAAATACGCAGAAGACAAGGAAAAGATACTGGCATACTATAACGCTCTTGGCTATCGCGATGCCACTATTCTGGACGACACCACCTATTCAAACAGCAGAGGCAATCTCAATGTAGACCTTAAGATCAGCGAAGGCAGCCGTTATTACTTTGGTAACATTACCTGGAAAGGCAATACCAAATATTCCGATTCGGTACTGAACTTCCTGCTGGGTATTGAAAAGGGCGATGTTTATAATCTGGACATTCTCAACAAGCGGCTGGGTAAAACCATGTCGCCCGAAGGAGGCGATATCAGCGGTTATTATTACGATGATGGTTACCTGTTTTTCCGCATAGAGCCTGTTGAAACGGCCGTATACAACGACACCATTGATTTTGAGATCCGCATTATTGAAGGCCCTCAGGCCACTATCAAGAACATTACCATTTCCGGTAATGAAAAAACAAAAGAGCATGTGATCCGTCGTGAACTGCATACCATTCCCGGCGAGAAATTCAGCCGAACCGATCTCATCCGTTCACAACGTGAAATTGCGCAGCTCAACTTCTTCAACCAGGAGACCATCAGCATTAACCCGGTACCCAACCCGGAAGATGGTACGGTAGATATCCATTATGGCGTGGAAGAACGTTCATCAGACCAGTTGGAGCTGAGCGCCGGCTGGGGTGGTGGTATCGGTCTTACCGGTACGCTGGGTGTTTCGTTCAATAACTTCTCTATCAGGAATATTTTCAACAAGAAGGCCTGGGACCCGCTTCCTACGGGCGACGGTCAGAAGCTGAGCCTGCGCGTACAATCAAATGGCCGTGCGTACCAGTCGTATAACTTTTCATTTACAGAACCCTGGCTGGGCGGTAAGAAAAGAAACTCGCTCACCGTAAGTCTGTATAAGAGTATGTTCCGCCAGGGCGGTTATGATTATACCACCAACCGTTATCGCTTCAGCGATACCAGTTCATTGAAAAACTTTGGTGTTACCGTTGCGCTTGGCAAGCAGTTGAACTGGCCCGACAACTATTTTACGCTTATCTATTCGCTGAACTATACGCAATACAAGCTGCAGAACTATCCGTTCATATTTGCCGGTATCAGCAATGTTACATCGAATAACCTGAGCTTAAAGCTGGCGCTGAGCCGCAACTCATCGGGCCCCATGCCGATGTTCCCCACAAGCGGCAGCAACTTCCTGCTGAGCGCCCAGTTTACGCCGCCCTATTCGTTGTTCAGAAAGAATTCAACGAATGATGATGTATACCGGCTGCCCGAATTTCATAAGTGGCGCTTCAATGCCGAATGGTTCATTCCTATCGGTAAAAAGATCGGCGACAACAAACAGTTTGTATTGCGGGCCGCAGCCAAATATGGCTTTATGGGCCGCTATAACAGGAACCTCGATTTCTCACCCTTTGAGCGATTCCAGGTGGGTGATGCAGGTCTGGCCAACGGTAATTTTGTGCTGGGTTACGACATCATAGCGCATCGTGGTTATCCGGTGTATGAAAACTCCGATCCCAAGATCAACCCCGATCAGCAGAATGCAAGTCAGTTCTTTACTATATTCAATAAGTATACGCTGGAACTGAGGTATCCATTTACCACCAATCCCAGCAGCACCATTTATGGTATGGTATGGTTTGAAGCCGCCAACGGATGGTACAATTACAAAGATTACAATCCATTCCGCCTGCGCAGAAGCGCCGGGGTAGGTATGCGTTTCTTCCTGCCAATGTTTGGTCTGCTCGGGTTTGACTATGGTGTTGGCTTTGACCGCCTGCAACCCGGCGGCAGACTTCGCGATGCAGCCCGCTTTACCTTTATGCTTGGATTTGAACCTGAATAATGCGTATATTTCAAGTGTTACTAACCTGCTGGTCCGATCACCAATGGCAAATCACGCCCCGGCAACCATCCAATGGAATAGTGGAGGCCGGAGCAGTGACCCCGGAGGATCCAGTTTGGTAGCCAATGCCGGATTTGTACCGGGGTTAGTTGCCTGTGACATTTAATAATTAAAATTCATACAGATGAAAAAGATACTGTCCTTATCTGTTGCGCTGATGGTGCTGACTACGCTGGTACCCGGCATCAATGAGGCTAAAGCGCAGCGATATGCCATAGTTGATACACGCTATATCCTGGAAAAAATGCCGGAATACAAAGAAGCGCAGAAAGCGCTGGACCAGATCAGCCTGCAGTGGCAGAAAGAAATAGAAGAAAAGCAAGCTGCCCTGGACCAGATGTACCGCAACTACGAGGCGGAGCAGGTAATGCTGAGCGAAGAATTGCGCAAGAAAAGAGAGGATGAGTTGTTTGTAAGGGAGAAGGAAGTCCGCGACCTCCAGCGTAAGCGCTTTGGCTTTGAAGGCGACCTTTTCAAGAAACGCCAGGAACTGGTAAAACCCATACAGGACAAGGTTTACAATGCCATCCAGAAGCTGGCGGTAAACCGGCAATATGACTTTATTTTGGATAAAAGTGAAGGAATAACTGTTATCTTTGCCGACCCCAAACTGGATAGGAGCGAGGATATACTCAAAGACCTTGGTGTTAAATAAACGTAAAAGAATTCCGGGGTGAACAACTTATAGAACTGATTTTTCAACTTAAACCAATTAATCATCCACCCGCAAAAAACAGTAAACAGGTGGTGTGAAAAAAAGCATTGAAATCGCCCGCAGTCAACAAGCATGGTTTCAATGTTACCCGTTACAAAAAAATGTATACCGGGTGTGACCTTCAAAAAACAAATATTAGACAGATGAAAAAGTTATTTACTGCATCGCTGTTTGCCCTGGGCCTTTTAGTAGCTGGTGAGGCACATGCACAAGTGAAGATCGGTTACATCAGTTCACAGGAACTGGTTAGCATCATGCCTGAAACCAGAAGAGCTGACTCATTATTGACAGACTTTCGCAATGCTTTAATCCAGAGCGCCACTGAAAAGCAAAACGCTTTTTATGCGGCGATAGAAAAATTCAATAAAGACTCCAGTACGCTTACCGAAGCGCAGAAAACGGTGAAAAGACAGGAACTGACCAAAATGGGCCAGGACCTGGGTGGTGAAGAAGAGCGCATTCAACAGCAATTGCAGCAAAAGCAACAGGAATTGATTGCTCCCATCAACAGAAAGGCATACGAGGCCGTACAGGCAGTTGCCAAAGAAAATGGTTACACCTACGTTCTTGAAAAAGAAGCCCTGCTGGTGGCTCCTCCGGGAGATGATATTCTTGAGCTGGTAGCAAAGAAGCTCAATATCAAGCTGCCTAACCGCACAGCTGCCGGCAACAATCCCCCGGCCGCTGCCCCGAAAAGGAATTAAGCTGTAGCATAAACGTATTTGAAGCAAAGAGCCGTTCCGTTCAGGGGCGGCTCTGTTTATATAGGCTATGAACTACCATCCCATTGGCATATTCGATTCCGGTTACGGAGGATTGACGGTAATGAAGGATATACTTACCCGTTTGCCTCAGTACGATTACCTGTACCTGGGCGACAATGCCCGTGCCCCTTATGGCAATCGTTCTTTTGATACCGTCTACCGTTACACTTTGCAGTGTGTGGATTGGTTCTTCCGGCAGGGATGTCCGCTGGTAATCCTGGCCTGCAATACGGCATCCGCCAAAGCGTTGCGTACCATTCAGCAGCAGGATCTTCCTGCAATGGAATCGGGCAGGGGTGGAACCAACCGCGTGCTGGGCGTATTGCGACCTACTACAGAAGTAATCGGGCAATATACCCGTACCAAAAAGATCGGGATCCTGGCTACCACCGGCACGGTGCTGTCTGAATCCTATCCCATTGAAATCAGGCGGTTCTTTCCTGAAGTGGCTGTATACCAGGAAGCCTGTCCCATGTGGGTGCCGATTGTTGAAAACAATGAATATGACCAACCCGGGGCGGATTACTTTGTGAAAAAGCACCTGGAAGCGATCCTTGCCCGTGACAAAGACATAGATACCCTGTTGCTGGCCTGCACGCATTATCCTTTATTGCGGAAGAAGATAGCTCAGTTTCTGCCGCCGGGCATAACGGTACTTAGCCAGGGGGATATAGTGGCGAAGAGCCTGGATGATTACCTGCAGCGGCACCCGGAAATAGAAGTGCGGTGCTCCAGAGGCGGAACACGTGTTTTTTATACTACCGATTCGCCGGAAGATTTTGATAATCATGCGAGTATTTTCTTTGGCACGAATGTTAGCTCCAGGCATTTGAGCCTGGAATCAGCCGTTTAGATGGTCAGACAGGCAGGGTGGTCCATTCATTCAACCATTCAGCCGTCCGTTCTGTCGTCAAAATTCCTTGTTCTTCCTTCATTATTTCCCGATTTGTCCTACCTTTGCCGTCCTTTCATCCCGACGGGTATGGTGGCCCGTCTGCGAAAACCGAAACCTGGCCTGTTTTCCCCACGGAATCCGGCGCCATATTTCAAACAAGTCCCGCCAGCGGCGGGAAATAAAATGAAAAACGAGTAAGAATATGAAACGTACTTTTCAACCGCATCGCCGCCGCCGCAAAACCGTACACGGTTTCCGCAAGCGTATGGAAACAGCGAATGGCCGTAAGGTATTGGCCAGCCGTCGCAGGAAAGGTCGTAAGAAGCTGACTGTT
>Ga0164243_10010082_pt1 | contig 13624 bp, 11 predicted proteins | sample OricompcompostOP_FD_108781 | JGI IMG/M metagenome (GOLD analysis project Ga0164243, IMG submission 108781) | Organic Plus compost microbial communities from Emeryville, California, USA - Original compost - Organic plus compost (OP) | ecosystem: Engineered > Solid waste > Mixed feedstock >... | reverse complement strand
TGCGCGCAGTCGTAGCAGTGCATGGTTCAACTTCCCCTCCGCAGCGGCCCGTTGGCCCTTCGCGGCGTACGGACCTTGGACCGCTCCGCCGCTTCCGCTTCGCTACCGGTGCCGGTCGCCCTTCGGGCGGCCGGACTGGTCCGGAGTGCCGTGCGGCGGGGGATGGTAGGGCTCACCGGAGCCGGACGGCCGTACCGGCGAACCGGCGGCCGCACCCGCCCCGTGCGCCGGCGGTGGTGCGCCGCCGGGCGAGGGCCGTGCGCCCGCTTCGAGCTGCCGCTGCCGCGCGGCCAGCAGCTCGATCACCGGAGTACGCGCCGCGTGCTCCCGTTCGTACCGCATCAGGTCCGCCAGCTCGGCGGCGCTCAACGAGCGGATACGATGCGCGAGTTCACCTGCTGACAGTTCGTCGTAACCGGGCAGCGGAGGAGTGTCGACGCCGTGTCCGGAACCGTCTTCGGAGCCGCCGCGAGGGCCGGTCGTGCTCATGCGGCGGCGAGTTCCCGGGCGCTATGCCCGGAAACTCCCGTACGTCGCACGAAGATGCGGCCGCCCAAGTACCGGATTCCTTCCAACGGAGCCCGTGCGATCAGTAGCCTGAAGCCCGCTGAGGCACGCCTCCGCAGAGCTGACCGACCTGGAGACCCCCGCATGGAACGTCCCGCCTGGGCGCCGCAGGGCATCGATCTGACGGTGCCGAGCGTGTCCCGCATGTACGACTACTACCTGGGGGGTTCGCACAACTTCGAGGTGGACCGCGAGGCGGGGCGCCGGGCCATCGAAGCCTGGCCGAGCCTCCCGAAGACCGTGCAGGCGAACCGTGCGTTCATGCGGCGGGCCATCGAGTTCGCGGCGGCGGAAGGGCTCACGCAGTTCCTGGACATCGGCTCCGGCATCCCCACGTTCGGCAGCGCGCACGAGGTGGCGCAGGCGGCGGCCCCCGAAGCGCGCGTGATCTACGTCGACTACGACCCGGTGGCCGTCGCGCACAGCAGGGCGGTGCTCGACGGCAACGACCGCGCGGACGTCGTCTCCGCCGACCTGCGCTCGCCCCAGGACGTCCTGGAGTCCCCCGAAGTCGAGCAACTCCTCGATCTGGAAAGACCGGTGGCGCTGCTCCTCGTGGCGGTGCTGCACTACGTGGAGGACAAGGACGACCCCTGGCAGCTCGTCGCCCGGTTCCGGGACGCGCTCGCGCCGGGCAGTCTGCTCGTCCTCTCGCACGGTTCGGGCGACTCCAGCACGGAGCAGGAGGCCGGTGAGTCGGTGCGCGACGTCTACCGCAGCACCAGCACCCCGCTGATCATGCGGCCCCGGTCGGACATCGAGCCGTTCTTCGCCGGCTGGGAGCTGGTCGAACCCGGCCTCGTCCCGCTCCAGCGCTGGCGGCCCGAGGAGGATCCAGGAGCCCACGATCCGGTGCTGCCGTGCGGCTACGCCGGAGTCGGCCGTAAGGCGGGAAGAGCCGGTTGAGTACGGACACGGACGAGCTGGAAGAGCCCGGAGCCGGGAGAGACGGGCTGCGGCGGTTCGCGACGATCTGGAGCCGCGCGGTCTACCCCGCCACCCAGACCTCCATGACGCGGGCCGAACTGGCCGACTACCTCTACCCGTTGGCCGTACGCCTCTGCGACGCGCTGCACGAGCACCCCTTCTCCCCCGCACCGGGCCGCGAGGTCGGCGCCGCGCTGGTGGACGCGCACTGCACGAGCCCGGACGCGCTGCCGCACCTGCTCGGCGTCGTCGACTCGTACCTCGTGCTGTACGGCCTCGACCCGGAGTACGGGCTGCCCGCCGACGAGGCGCGGGCCCGCTGCGCCCGGCTCCAGCACGCGATCGCATCCGGCTTCTCGCGGGCGCTGCGGGACCGTACGCTCGCCGAGCAGGAGTCGCTGTCGCGGGCGGCGCTGGCGGCGCAGACGGCCGTGGAGGAGGCGCTGCACGCGAGCGAGACCCGGTTCCGCGCCGTGTTCACGGACGCCACGATCGGCATCTCCATCGCCGACATGAACGGCCGTATCAAAGACGCCAATCCGGCCCTTGCGCGGATGTTCGGGCGCACCGAGGAGGAGATGCGGCGGCGGAACGTCAACGAGTGGGTGCACCCCGACGACGCGCCCGAAGTGTGGCGTATGCACCGGGAGTTGGTGCGCGGCCAGCGCGACCACTTCCGCGTCGAGAAGCCGTACCAGCGCCAGGACGGCACCGTGCTGTGGACGAACCTGACGGTCTCGCTGCTGCGCGACGCCGAGGGCGAGCCGCGCTACCAGCTGTCGCTGCACGAGGACATCACCGAGCGCCGGCTGCTGCATCTGCGGCTGCGCTACGAGGCCACGCACGACGAGCTGACCGGGCTGCCCAACCGCACGCTGTTCGCGGAGCGGCTGGAGCGGCTGCTGTCGGGCAACGGCGGCGTGCAGCGGTTCGGGCTGTGCTACCTGGACATCGACGGCTTCAAAGCGGTCAACGACAGTCTCGGGCACGCGGTCGGCGACCAGTTGCTCGTCTCCGTCGCGGAACGCCTGCAGTCCTGCACCACCGCCCCGGACCAGCTCGTCGCGCGGATCGGCGGCGACGAGTTCGCCGCACTCGTCACCGACCCCGCGGACGCGAGCGAGGTCACCGAGCTGGCCCGGCAGGTGCTCGCCGCGCTGGCGACCCCGATCGGCGTCGACGGGCGGGAGTTGACCGTGCGGGCGTCCATCGGCGTCGTCGAGGGCCCGAGCGGCACGCTGCGCCCCGAAGAGGTCATGCGCAGCGCCGACATCACGATGTACCGCGCGAAGGACGCGGGCGGCAACCGCTACGTGCTGGCCGACCCGGACTCCGACGCACGCGCCATAGACCGGCACAGCCTGACCACGCACCTGCCGGGTGCGCTGGAGCGGGACGAGTTCTTCCTGGAGTACCAGCCGCTGATCAGGATGAGCGACGGGCGCGTGGACGGCGCCGAGGCGCTGGTGCGCTGGAAGCACCCGGTGCACGGCAGACTCGGCCCGGACCGCTTCATCCCGCTCGCCGAACACACGGGCCTCATCGTGCCGTTGGGCAAGTGGGTGCTGGAGCAGGCGGTGGCCCAGGCGTGCGCCTGGCGCGAGCAGCACGCCGCGGACGCGGACGGGCCGGAGGACGGTGCCGGAGCGGACCGGCCGCTGCGCGTGAACGTCAACCTCTCGCCCCGCCAGCTGCACCACCCCGACCTGGTGCCGGACACGGTGGCCGTGCTGGAGGCGGCCGGCGTGGAGCCGTCCTCGCTGTGCCTGGAGGTGACCGAGAGCGCGCTGATCGGCGCCGACGAGGACCAGTTGAAGCCGCTGCGGCAACTCGCCGAACTCGGCGTGGACATCGCCCTGGACGACTTCGGCACCGGCTACTCCAACCTCGCCAACCTGCGCCGGCTGCCGGCCACCACCCTCAAGCTCGACCGCTCCTTCACCCAGGGCCTCCAGCAGCACCCTTCCGACCCGGTGGACGTCACGTTCGTCGAGGGCATCGTGTCGCTGGCGCACGCGCTCGGGCTCGAAGTGACCGTCGAGGGCGTCGAAACCCAGCACCAGGCCGCGCAGTTGCGGGACATGGGCTGCGACACCGCACAGGGCTGGTACTACGCGCGCCCGGCCCCGGCCACCGAGTTCACGACCTGGAGCACCGACCCGGTCTAGCCGCACTCCAACGGCTCTCCTCCGCCCAACTCCCCCCAATACGAGACTTCTGTGCTCAACTCCCCTTCGGCACAAGGCTTCTGTGCTCAACTCCCTCTAGCGGCAACTCCGGTGAGGGAGCCGAAGGGCCCCCGCTGGTGTCGAAAGCGAAGAGGTCAAGGAACGGAGCGACGAAGGAGCGTAGAGACGTAGGCCGAGGAGTGTCGACACCAGCTTTCAGGGGCCCGGAGGCGAGCGAACAGAAAACCAGTACAAGAAAAACCAGAACAAAAATTCAGACCCGGCTCCCCAACCACCGCAGCACATCGCTCTGCACTTCGTCCCTGTTCGTCTCGTTGAGGATTTCGTGCCGCGCTCCTGCGTACGCGCGCCAGGTGAGGTCGCGCAGGCCCACGTACCGGAAGTCTTCGAGTAGTTCGTAGACGAGTGTCATGCCCTGGTTGCAGGGGTCTTGGTCGCCGACGGCGATGTGGACGGGCAAGTCCTGCGGGATGCGGGCGAGTTGGGCGGGGTCGTTGATTTTGCGGCTGCCGAGTACCCAGTCCAGGGAGAGTCCTGCGCTGAACGGGAAGCCGCAGCGTTCGTCTTCGGCGTAGCGGTCGACTTCGTCTTCGTCGCGGGAGAGCCATTCGAAGCCGGTGCGGTGGGTGTAGGGCGTGTTGAAGGAGCTGAAGAGGTCGGCGACGTAGTCCGAGATCGCGTTCCGGCCGCCCTTCTCGATCTCGTTCTCCAGCCGGCGGATGTCGGTTTCGGCTTCGCTGCCGGGGAGGGAGCGGAAGGTGCCGGAGAGGATGAGTCCGGCGAGTTCGTCGCCGTGTTCTTGCGCGTAGTCGCGGGCGAGTTGGGAGCCCATGCTGTGTCCGAGGAGCACGTATGGGGTGGTGTCGGGGAGTTCGGCGCGTACGCGGTCGGCGACGGTTTTGAGGTCGGTGACGGTGGCTCGCCAGCCGCTGTCGCCGACGACGCCGTAGCCGCCGGTGTGTGCGGCGGTGCTGCCGTGGCCTCGGTGGTCGGAGGCGACGACGGCGTAGCCGTAGCGGCCGAGGAAGCGCGCGAACCGGTCGTAGCGCTGGGCGTGTTCGGCTGCGCCGTGGGCGATTTGTACGAGGGCGCGGGGGAGCCGGCCCGCGCCTTCGGCGTCGTCGGGCAGCCAGGTGTAGGTGGCCACCGGGGTGCCGTCCTCCGCCGTTGTGAAGTCCGTGCGTACGCCGCCCACTGTGCATGCCTTCTTTCTCAGGTTGCTGCTGATCGCCGTTGATCGTCGCGCCGGCTGCCGCCCCCGTCGTGCCGGTCGCAGACGGTAACCGTACTGGTAGGAGCGGTTCGCGTGAAGGAGGGGTTTCCGTTGCGGGGCCTTGTGCGGCGGGCTGCTCAACGGGCCCGGGCTGCACGGAGGTTGGCGGGTGCGGGCCGGGTGCGCGGGCCGAACTCCTGGGAGACGGCGGGGACTTGCGGACCTCGACGTACTGCCGGGCGGGCGGGACGCGCTGCGGCTGACGGTGGGAAACGTTCGCTCCGGCCGCGGCGCAGTAGTCAGGGCGGAGCATATGGGGCGCCACAGTGCTTGTGGGGCGTCGGGGTTTCCGCACAGTCGACCGGTTCTGCCGTCGGGTGCCGAATCGTCAAACTTCAGCCATAGTAGGTGACTTCGTGCCGTAGCCGCGCTATGCCATTGGGTAATGCCAGGGACTGTGGTGTCGTGGCGAGGACACCGCGGCCGAGGTTCCCGGTCGGCACGCGGCACCAACACCCGTTGCAATAGGGAGGGTTTCGGCCAAACCAGGAGCGCGATCTTGAAGTATCCGTGAATCGGGAGAGGATACTCGTCGTCGGCCACGCCGGAGACGGGCCCGCTGCCGAAGAACCACCTCCGCCCAGACCGGAAGCGGAGGCACCACCGCGGAGGAGACTCGTCGTGGATCGCTACTTCATGGACCCACTCCATGAACAACTGCGCAGCGAGGTAAGAGAGTTCGCAGAACGGGAGGTCAGACCCCGGATACCGGACATGGAGGCGTCCCGGGAGGTGTCCTTGGGGCTGTCCCGGATGATCGCACGCCAGGGGTGGATCGGGGCCACGGTCCCGCAGGAATACGGAGGGATGGAGGCCGGGCATCTCGGCAAGACGCTGATCATCGAGGAACTGGCCCGTGTGAGCGGTGCGATGGGCGCCATGGTGCAGGCGTCGCAGCTCGGCGTCGCCAAAATCGTTCACTATGGCAACGACGAGCAAAAGAAAACGTGGTTGCCCGCAATTGCCAGCGGCGACTGTCTGCCGACCATCGCCGTGACAGAACCGGACTCCGGCGGCCACGTGCTCGGCATGACGAGTTCCGCGACCCGCGACGGCGACGACTACGTCCTCAACGGCAGCAAGGTCTACGTCGGCAACAGCCACGTCGGCGACCTGCACGGCGTCGTCGTCCGCACCGGGCCGGGCTCCAAGGGCCTGTCCGCTTTCCTCGTCGAGTCCGACCGGCCGGGCTTCTCGCTCGGCGGCCAGCGCCCGGCGATGGGGCTGCACGGCTTCAGCTTCGGTGAGCTGTTCTTCGACAACTGCCGCGTGCCCGCGGCGAATCGGCTCGGCGACGAGGGCGACGGGCTGCCCGTCGCGTACTCCTCCAGCGTGCTGTACGGGCGGGCCAACCTCACGGCCGTGTCCCTCGGCATCCACCAGGCGCTGCTGGAGGAGACGACCGCGTTCTGCGCCGAACGCCGGCGCTACGGCGCCCCGTTGGCCGAACTGGGCTCCGTCAAGCTGAAGTTGGGCCAGATGCAGTCCCGGCTGATGACGGCCCGGCTCGCCGCGTACCACGCCGTGCATCTGCTGGACCGCGGCGAGTCCTGCGATGCGGAGCTGATGAACGCGAAGCTGGTGAACGTGGAGTACGCGCTGGACTCCGCCCGCGACGCGATGGAGATACACGCGGCGGCGGGCCTGTTCACGGACCGGCCCGTCGAGCGCTATCTCCGCGACGCGCACCACATCTTCGCGCCCGCGGGCACCTCGGACATCCAGCGGCTGCGGCTCGCGGAGACGGCGCTGGGCACCGCGAAGGGCTCGTGGTCGCAGCGGCTCGGCGAACTCGTACGCCACGGGCCGACCTCGGCCGCCTGGACGCACTGAGCGGGCCCAGGCGCCGGCCGCCGCGCCGCCGGAAGCTCCGGCAGCACCGCCGGCACCGCCACGACGACGGACCGGCGACGTCCGCCCGAACTGCCGCGACGGGCCTGGGACTTCGGCCTCCGTACGCACCGGACGTACCGGACGCAGCGGACCTGACGAGCGCGCCGGACCCACCGGCCCGGGACCGGCCCGAGGGCTGCCCACCCGGCCGGACCCACCGTTCCCGCCGGGTCAGGAGCCCTCGCGCTCGCGGCGGTGGATCCGCTCCACCAGCTCGGCCGCCCTCGCCTTGATCGTCTCCAGGCCCTGCCTCCCCCACGGGCGGGCCTCCTGGTCCACGACGCACACCGTGCCGAGCGCGGTGCCCGTACGGTCGATCAGCGGTGCGCCCATGTACGAGCGGATGCCGATCTCGTCGACGACCGGATTGCCCGCGAACCGCGGGTAGTCGCACACGTCGTCCAGCACCAGCGCCTTGCGCCGGGCCACGACGTGCGGGCAGTAGCCGTGGTCGCGCGGCATGAACCGGCTGACCGCCTGCCCGGCCGCCGTCGGGTCCAGTTCGACGGTCTGGTCCACGCCCGGGTGGTAGAGGCCGGCGAAGTACATCTGCTCCGCGCCGATGAAGTTGACCATGGCGAACGGCGCGCCGGTCGTGTGCGCCAACTCCCGTGCGAACTCGTCGTATTCGGGCACCGGCACCTCGCCGAGCCCCAGCTCCTGCAGCCGTCGTATGCGCGCCTGCGCGTCGTTGTCCTCGGGTGTCACCAGCAGATGACCGGTGGGGTCAAAAGACATCGGTGGCATGAGCGCTCCTTGTGTTGATGAGGTGCCGGACGAGTGAGACGAGTACGCGGGTGCCGGAGCCCTCGCTCCGTGCGTCGCACAGCACCACCGGCACATCCGGCTTGAGGTCGATGGCGGCACGTACTTCTTCGGGCGTGTAGTGGTACGAGCCGTCGAACTCGTTGACCGCCACCAGGAATCCGATGCCGCGGCGCTCGAAGAAGTCCACGGCCGCAAAGCAGTGCTCCAGCCTGCGGGTGTCGGCGAGCACCACCGCACCGAGCGCCCCGGCCGACAGCTCGTTCCACAGGAACCAGAAGCGCTGCTGGCCTGGAGTCCCGAACAGGTAGAGCACGTGGTCCGCGCTGAGCGTGATCCGGCCGAAGTCCATCGCGACGGTCGTGGTCGCCTTGTGCTCCACGCCCTGCAGGCTGTCGGTGGCGGCGCTGACCTGAGTGAGCACTTCCTCGGTGCTCAGCGGCTCGATCTCGCTCACGGCGCCCACGAACGTGGTCTTGCCGACGCCGAAGCCCCCCGCCACGAGGATCTTCAGCGCGGTGGGGAACGGATCGGCGCCGCTCGCTTCAGAGTCGTTTACGGAGCCCATCCAGCACAGCCTCCAACAGGTCTCGGTCGTTCGGGTTCGGCCCCAGTGGAGCGCGTGCGGGCGCCCGCGAAGTGATGGCGCCGCAGTCCACGAGGTCGGAGAGCAGCACCTTGGTCACCACCGCGGGCTGGGAGATCTGTGCGGCGATCTCGGCCACCGACACCGGGCCCCCGCACAGCGCCAGTACGTGCGTGTGGTCGGGCCCGAGGTAGTTCTGCGGACGGGCGCCGGTGGCCATCACCAGTGTCATCAGGTCGAATTGGGCGGTCGGTTTGGTGCGTCCGTTGCTGACGGTGTACGGGCGCACCAGCCTTCCCGCGTCGCCGTCCAGCCATGGTTCTCTTCCGGGGTCATGTGTCATACGGCCGCCTCATTGCCCGGGCTGCCCGGCCGGCTGCCTCGCGGGCGTGCCCAGGTACGGGCGCACGCTCTTCACGAGCATCGCCATCTCGTACCCGAGGACGGCGGCGTCCGCCTCGCGGCCGGCGAGCACCGCGAGGCAGGCGCCCTGGCCCGCGGTGGAGACGAACAGCAGCGAGGTGGCGAGTTCGACGACCACCTGGCGCACCTCTCCTCCGTCTCCGAGCTGTGCTCCGGCGCTGCGCGCCAGGGAGTAGAGGCCGGAGGCGAGGGCCGCCATGTGGTCGGCGGTGTCGGCGTCCAGCCCGTGCGCGGCCTTCACCAGGCCGTCCGAGGACAGCAGCAGAGCGCTGCGCGAGTGGGGCACGCGCTGGACGAGTCCGGTCAACAGCCAGGACAGATCTCCCGTGTGGCCGATCGGCGCTTCACTCATCATGATCGCGTTTCTTCTCCTTGAGAGGGGGGTCGCGGGCGCGGGCTGGGTGGAGGGCGCAGCGGCCCGGCTAGCGAGCGGTGCGTGAGGGGTCCCCGCCTGCGGCGGGGTGGGGGGCGCCCGCGCCCGGGACGGCTCCGGTGCCGTAGGCGCCGGCGTCGCCGTACGAACTGCCGTGCCGGTAGCCGCCGTTCGCGCCGTCGGTGCCGGCGCTGCCGTCGGCGCCGTCCGTGCCGTCGGGCTGTTCGGCGCGCGAGGTGCCGCGCTGGAACGCGGCCATCAGGCCCGGGTCGTGGCCGTGCTCCGCGGCGTCCCAGGCGTCGGCCGCGGAGGCGTCGCCGGGCGCGGGGGGCGCGTCGCGCAGCTCGGGGGCGAGGTGTTCCTGGCGGCGGCGCTTCGGCAGCGCGGGCCGCTCGTCGACCGGCGCGCCCGCGCCCTCTCCGCCCTGCTGCGGCGGGAGTTGGGGCTCGGCGCCGGCGTGCGCGTACGGGGCCTGCTGCTGGAGCGGACGGGCGTCCGGGTGCGGCTGCGGCGACTGCGCCTGCGGATGCGGCCGGGTCCGCTCGAACCACCCGGCCTGCTCGAACTGCCCGGTCTGCTCGAACTGCCCGGCCTGCGTGCCGGGTTGGGCCTGCGCGGCGGCGGCAGGGACGGCCGGACCGGGCCGCATACGCTCGTCCTCCGCCCACGCGGCCCCGGAGGAGTCGGGGCCGCCGGCGCCGTTCGGCTGCGCCTGCGGTGCGGACGGCACCGGGTCCGCGGACCGCGCCGGCTGCGAACCGGCGCCCTGCTGAAGGGAGTCGGCGGACTGCTCCGGTACGGCGCCGTGCCCCCGGGCGTCCGCGGAGTCGCCGAGCAGTTCGTGCGGCAGCACGAGCACGGCCTGGACGCCGCCGTAGATGTTGCCCTGGAGCCGTACGACGATGCCGTGCCGCTGGGCGAGCGCGGACACCACGAACAGGCCGATGCGCCCGTCCTGAAGCAGCTCGCCGACGTCGATCCGCTCCGGGTCGGAGAGGATGGCGTTCATCCGCTCCTGCTCCTCGGCGGTCATGCCGAGGCCGCGGTCCTCGACCTCGACCGCCAGACCGGACGTCACGTACTGGGCGCGCAGCAGGACTTGGGTCTGCGGGGACGAGAACACCGAGGCGTTCTCGACGAGTTCGGCGAGCAGGTGGATCACGTCCGCGACCGCGTGGCCGCTGAGCCTGCCCTCAATCGGCGGCACCAGCTTCACGCGCGAATACTGCTCGACCTCGGCTATGGACGAGCGCAGCACCTCGGTCAGGGTGACCGGGCGGCTCCACTGGCGGCGGGAGACGGCGCCGCCGAGCACCGCCAGGTTCTCCGCGTGCCGCCGGATGCGGGTGGCGAGGTGGTCGACGTGGAAGAGGCCCTTGAGCAGGTCCGGGTCCTCGACCTCGTTCTCCAGCTCGTCCAGCAGCTCGATCTCGCGGTGCACCAGCGACTGCAGCCTGCGCGCGAGGTTGACGAAGACCTCGACCTTCTCCTCGCTCTCACTGGAGCTGCTGCGTACGAGCGCGGCGGCGTCGACGACGGCGGACGAGGCGAGCTGCCGGGCCGACTCCAGTTCGTACGCGAGCGCTTCGTAGGCGTCGGCCCCGGCGGGCGGCAGGGGCGGCCGGGCCTGCGCGGACGACTGCGGCTGCCCCGTGGGCTGCGGCGGCCGGCCGCGCTGCCGCTGCGCGGGGACCTCGCCGCGCTCCAACTGCCGCAGTGTGGCCCGTACTTCGGTGGTCCAGTGCAGCACCGCACGGCGCAGCCCGGCGACCCGTTCGACGTTGCGTCTGGCCTCCGCCGACGCGAAGTACGCCGCCGCCGCGACCACCGCGCACACCAGCGCCAGCGCCACGCCGAGCACCGACCACAGGACGGTCTCGCCGCCGTCGCCCGGCGCCCCGGAGGCCCCCGCGCTCATCACGTACGCCACGACTCCGGCACCCACGACGGCGATCAGTGCGGCGGGAAGCACCGCGAGCCGCACCAGGCGCCGCCGGGCCGCGGCGTCCCGCGGGCTCTCGCGCACGGGCGTGCGTGCGTGGTGCGCCGGGGAGGTCTGCGCGGGAGCGGATGCGCCCGTGCCTGTGGTGGCGGCTGCGGTGGCGGTGCCGGGCCGGCGCGGCTCCGGTTCCCGGGCGCCCTCGGCCTCGGCCTCGGCAGAACCCGGAGCATAAACGGGACCGGACGCTCCCCTTCCTGTCTGCAACGCATGAGTCGGGGGTTCAGGCATCGTATTCCTCGGGTGCGTAGAGGGTGCAGAAGGCTTGCTCGCGGAGTGTGGGGGCTCGCAGCGCCGTGGCTACGCTCTCGCAGTCGTGGCAACGCTAGCGGTCCGTGCAACTCCGCGCAGTCGCGGATGACATATTCGCCACCCTTCGCCAGCTCCCGTCACATGACGGCCCGTTGCCCTCGTCGGAGCGAGGTGCTTGATCATAACTCCCTTGCGGAGCCCGCTCGTTGCTCCTCAGAGCGAACCATACGGCAGGCTCCGGCACCCGGCGCCCCTCGCGCCACACGCACCCGTACGCGTCGCCCGTTCCGTCAACACACCCTTCTGAGCAGGGAGTTGACGGTGTGACCGCCCAATGGCCGGTGGGCGCAGGCAGCGTCCGGTCACCACCGCACGCCGCCTCCGGCACCGCACGGAAACGCTGGACGCACCGTCATCCGGAATCTGCCGACGACCCTGTGTACGGGCCGCGGGCACCGCCGTACCCGATCCGCATATGACCGTGGCGCGAAGGGGCGCGAAGCCGACCGGGCGGGCGCACGCCCCGACGCCGGAACCGGCCGATGGGCGGCCGCCGGCGCAGCCGCACTACGGCCGCGGGGCCGACCGCCCTACGGCCGATGTCGTATCGTCGGCGGCACGCGGCAAGCAGGCAGACAGACAGGCAGGCAGAACCGCAGCAGCAGACGCGCAGAACGAGCAGAACGAGGAGCGCCCGTGACGCAGCAGTCCGCCGATCCCCCGCTGACCGGAGTCCGGAACTTCCGCGATGTCGGCGGGCTGCCGACCGGCGACGGCCGCCGGGTCCGCCGCGGAGTGCTGTTCCGCAGCGGCCACTTGGCGCACGCGACCGACGACGACGCGGCGTTCCTGACCGGCCTCGGACTGCACACGATCTTCGACTTCCGCAACTCCGCGGACCAGGCACTCGAAGGCCAGGACGTGCAGCTGCCGGGAGTGCGCAACGTCAACATCCCGCTGTCGGACCCGGCCGAAGGCGCGGAGTTCTGGAAGATGGTGCGCGAGGGCGAGTTGGAGCGCGTACGCGCCGCACTGTGCGACGGGCAGGCGGCGGACCGGATGATCGCCACCTACCGCTCCATCATCACGACGCGGACCGCCGAGCACAGCCGCGTCCTCCACCACCTCGCCGACGGCGGCGTGCCCACGCTGATGCACTGCGCCGCGGGCAAGGACCGGGCCGGGCTGTCGATCGCGGTGACGCTCCTCGCGCTCGGCGTCGACCGGGAGGCCATCGAGGCCGACTACCTGGAGTCCAACTCCCCGCAGCACCGCTACCGCGTACACCGCGGCGACACCTCCAAGGAGCCGCTGCCCGCCGAAGTGCAGGAGCTGATCTCGCCGCTCTTCGACGCCCGCCCCAGCTACCTCGCCGCCGCGCTCGCCACGATCGACGAGACCTGGGGCGACACGGAGACGTATCTCACACGCGGTCTCGGCCTGGAGCGTGACACCCGGGAGCGGCTGCGGAAGCGGATGCTGGAGGACGGCTGACCGCGCTCCCGCAGAGCCCCGGCGCCAGTACCGGCACCCGCGCCGGCCCCGTGCGGCGTTCCGTCAGCGGTGCGCGACCGCCTGCTTGACGAGCGTGCGCCCGAAGTCCCACAACAGCCCGCCGCCGGCGTGCGCTTCATCCATGAGCGCGGTGAACGCCGCGACGAAACGGTCGACTTCGGGTTCTCCGATGACCAACGGCGGGATCAGTTTGATCACTTCGAGTTCGTCGCCCGAGACCTGCGTGAGGATCCGGTACCGCTGGAGCAGCGGTACGACCACCATCTGCGCGAACAGCCCCTTCCGCGCCGCCTGAAGCATCGCCCAACGCCCGCGCAGCGCAAGCGACTTGGGCCTGCCGAACTCGATGCCGACCATCAGCCCCCGGCCACGTACGTCGTACAGCAGCTCGTACCGGTCCACCAGCGCGGCGAGCCGGCCGCGCAGCAGGTCGCCGACGCGCCGCGCACGGCCGACGAGGTCCTCCTGGTCCAGCACCGCCAGCGTGGCCAGACCGGCCGCCATGGCCTGCGCGTTGGCCCCGAAGCTGGCCGAGTGCACCTGCACCCGGTCCATCGACGAGTACACCTTCTTGAAGATCCACTCCTTGCCGAGCGTCGCACCGACCGGCACATAGCCGCCCGAGAGCGCCTTGGCCGCACACACCAGATCAGGCCGCGCCTCCGGCTCGTGCTGGTACGCGAAGAAGTCGCCGGTGCGCCCCACGCCCGTCTGCACCTCGTCCACGATCAGCAGCGCGCCGTGGCGGTGCAGCAACTCCCCCGCCGCGGTGAGGAATCCGTCCGGCACCGGGTGCACGCCCTTGCCCTGGATCGGCTCGACCACCAGCGCCGCCACGTCCCCGCGCCGCAACTCCCGCTCC
>Ga0164243_10010080_pt1 | contig 13624 bp, 18 predicted proteins | sample OricompcompostOP_FD_108781 | JGI IMG/M metagenome (GOLD analysis project Ga0164243, IMG submission 108781) | Organic Plus compost microbial communities from Emeryville, California, USA - Original compost - Organic plus compost (OP) | ecosystem: Engineered > Solid waste > Mixed feedstock >... | reverse complement strand
CGCAGTCTCGGTAGCGGCCAACCCACACCTCGCCCATGTGGATCACGCCGGGCGCAGAGAGCGCGACGACGATCCGCCACTTGCGCTCGACGATCGGCACCGGAAGCGCGACCGACCCGTCACCGCGCACGTTCAGCGCCAGCGTGCCGGCCGTGATCGGAAAGCCGGTCGACAGGTGGTAAGCCATCACGCTGGAGACGCCGACGCCCGCCGTGAGAACGCGCAGATCGAACAGTGCTAGGAAATCCACGGCCTGCGCCGTCCCGATGTCCACGTCGAACGACCACGTCGCGGCGGCGGTGAGTCCGCGGTATGGCACCGCGAGCAGCCCGTCGACGAGCGCCGATGACGGATAGCCTGGAAACGACGCCGGAGCCGTCACGGCGGCGCCGCGAGCGAAATTCTGGAGCGACAGGCGCAGGCTCATGCGGGCCTCCCGGTGCGCGGCTCGGCGACGCGCCGACGCAGCCCCGCAATCTGCTTTCCGTCCTGCCGCGCCGCGCCGCGCCGGTACTGCGCCGGCTCGACCGCGTGGCCGATCACTTCGAGCATGCTGCGCGGATCGAACGCGGCGACGTTGACGGTGGGCGCGTAGACGCCGCCGACCATGCCTGCCGCCGCGCCCTTCCCGACGTATCCACCGTTTGCGAACGCAGGGATCGACGGGCCGATCCTGCCGCTGTTGATCGCCTCAAGGAGCGGGCGGGCCTTCCGCGTCGCCGCGGCGTTCACGATGAATTCGCCAGGGCTCACGAGCGCGAGGTTCCGATCGTCGCGAGGGCCGCCGATGCCCGTGATCAAGCCGCCCTCCGCGAATGCACCGACGAGACTTCCGAGCGACGCCATCCCAGCGCCGAGCACCTGCCCGCCGGGGAACAGCGATGCGAACGAGCCGCCGACCTGGAGGATGGTCGAAAGCCAATCGCCCGCGTCACCCTTGCCGTCGATGACACGCTTGAACGAGAGCAAGAAGGACTCGCCGAAGCGGATGCCGGCGATCGCTCCCTGCTCGGCAGCCTGCTCATCGATGCGCGCCTGGCGCAGCGCCTCACGCTGTGCCTTCGCGTGCGCGTCGGAGAGCTTCTTCGCATCGTCTGCACGAATGGCCGCAATCTCGCGCGTGGCGCGGTCGTTGATCTCCGCGCGCTGCCGCAGGTACTCCTCCTCCCACGCGAGGTCGGCCTGGCCGAGTTCGATCTTCGCGGCGTACAGATCCTCGAGGGCGAGCAGTTCGCGTTCGCGTTCGAGGCGCACGCGGCCGATGCGCTCGTTCTCCGCGGAGTCGAGGACGTCGCGCTCGTGCAGGAGATCCTTCGCCGCCTGCACGGTACGCTCGGCCTCCTTCTGCCTCTCCTCGCGTTCGCGCTTCTCGCGATCGAGTTCGCGTTTGCGCTCCTGCTCGGCCTCGCGGGCGCGACGCTCGCGGTCTGCCTTCGCCTTCGCGGCGTCGGCCTCGTCCTCCTTGCGCGCCTTGTCTGCGCCCTCGAGCATCTCGGTGCGGCCCGACTCCTCGCGGAGCCTCTCCGCGTCGGCGCGCAAGCGCTGGCGCTCGCCCCGCAACACGCGGATCGCGTCTTCGGCGCGCTCCCTCTCCTCGTTGCTCACGAGGTACACAGCGTTGCGTTCGGCCATCCGGATCTCGTTCGAGATCCGTACGGCCTCTCGCTCGAGCTCATCGGCACGGCGCAGAAGCTGCTCGGCCATCGTGGGCCCGAAGAGCTCCTGCTCCTTGGCGTCGTTTGCGGCGCGAGCCCTCCGGAGGACGTCATCGGCCTTCGCCTTCGCTGCCTCCTGCGCCGCCTTGCCGGCGGCGTCGACGGCGGAGCTGCCGTCGATGTCCATGAGGCGCTTCACCTCGGCGCCCATGCCGGCGATCTCGGACGCGGTCAGCCCCGCCTCGAGGCCAGCCTTCATGATTGCCTGCACGGTGCTGCGGTCGAGCTCGCCCGTGAAATCAGCGAACGCGTTGCCCACCATGCGAACGTCGCGTGCGGTCGTGCCGAACGTCGCAGAGAGCGCGTCCATCTGCGCTTCGACGCGGCGCATCTCAGCGAAGTGCTCCACCAGCGCGTTCGCCACCGCGCCGACGCCAGCGAGCGCGAAGCCGAAGATCGTCGCCTTCCCGGCGCCCTTGACCATCGCGCTGGTGAACAGCGTCATGCCGTCCATCACGCTGTGCGTCTGCATGCCGAGCGCGGCCATCACCGAGCGCACGCCCTCCATGCGCTCGCCGGCCCACGTGAGCTGCGCGTAGATGTCGCCGCCCTGCGCCCCGGCCTGCGCCGAGCCGCCCCGCGACAGAGGCGGCGCGAGGTCATCGTTCGCCGCGCCGCCACGGCGATTCAGCGCCGCGCGCCGGGCCGCGTAGTCGGTGAGCAGCTTCGTGCGTGCCGCCTCGAACTGCTCGATCGTGATGAGCTTCTGGCGGTTCATCTCGCGGAGCGTCGCCAGCTCCTCGGTGGCCTTGCGACGCAGCGCCTTGCCGGGCTCACCGCGTTCGAGGATTTCTACGATCCGCTTTTGCGCCGACTCGGCCGTGGGTGGAACCTTGCCGAACTCCCGCTTGGCCCTCTCGATGTCCGTCGAGAGCGTCGCAGTGCCAGCGCGGATCTCAACCAGCATCTCGCCGATCTTGCCAGCCATGCAGCTATCCCTTCATTCGCGCCTGGGCGGCGGCGATGATCAGCGCCTTCATCTCGTCCTCGGACTGCTTCCGCGGCGCCGGCCTCCTGCCGAAGAACGTCCCCGGCGGGTACGGCGGCTGCCCCTCGCCGCGGTACGGGTCGGCGAGCATTCGGCAGATCGTGTCGGCGTACGCGTCGCAGCGCTCACGCTCGACATTGCGACGATCCAGCAGCGCGTAGAACTGGCTCGGCGACAGCCGCCAGAACTCCGACTCGTCGAGGCGGAGATCGTAGCGGCCAATCGCCCAGAGTTGCGCCCACGTCAGGGGTTCGACGGGGGCGCTGTCGGAGGGCCCGCGTCGGCGTCCTCCTGCGGCTTCGGCTTGTGATCACCGATCCATGCCAGCGTGATCGCCGCGCGGATCTCCTCGACCTGCGACGGGTGCACCAGATCCTCGACCTGTTCGATCGTGAGGCCGGGCTCCTCGTGGACGAGGCCGCCCCACAGCAGGATCGTGAGCGTGCGCGGCGTGACCGGCTCGGAAAGCAGCGCCCCCTGCAGGATCGAATTATCCCTGCCGCTCACCTCGTCGATGCGGCGGCAGCTGCTCATCCTGTAGCGGAGCGTGCGCTCCTTGCCGTCGAGCAGCCGCACGCGCACCGGCTTATCGAGATCGATCATGCCGTCCATCACGACACCACGAAGTTCGGCTCGCCGGTGATCTCGGCGGTGAACGAGCACGACAGCACGCCGTTCATCGCGACAGCCGGCGAGACGTTCGAGATGAACGCCTTGACCTGCCACGTCGTCGAGTTGCCGTCGGGGAACACGATCTGGAAGTTCCGTTCGGCCCGCGAGGTCCAGTCGGTCATCAGATCCTTGTGCGCCCCCGTCGCGCCGGGCAGCAGGTGCACGGTAAACTGGAGCTGGCCGGCGTCGAGCATGCCCGGCTTCTTCACGCGCCACGTGCTCGACAAGTCGCTTGCGTCGATGGTCTCGGTCGTGCCTCCAAGCGGCGTGATCTGCGTGACCTCGGCGATGGCGGTGAACGTCTCCGGCCCACCGGTGCCGCTGCCGCGCTTGAGGATCGTTCCGACGCTCGGGATTGCGTTCTCGCTCATGCTTCCTCCCAGGCACCTACTCGCGGTGCCAGATCGTGTAGTCGCGGCTCACCGCGTGAAATTCGGGGTCCATGTCGGCGGGCTCGTCGCCCTCGCTCGAGGAGACGCCGTAGACGAGCACGTCGCCCCACATGCTGCGCGTGGTGGTCGAGAGAGCGGCGCGCACCTGGCTGGCGAGATCCTTGGCCTCGTTCCACGTGAGCGCCCATGCGGTCACGCGGATGACGGGCGCCGCCAACCCGCTCGCGCCGGTCAGGCTCTCGACCGTACCGGGCGAGATCGTCTCGTACGTCACCAGCGGCGGCGGCTCATCCTGCGGGGCGAACTTCGGGTAGACCTTCGCCACGCCGGCCGCCACGAGCCGGTGATACAGCGCGTCCTCGATCACGGGTCACTCTCCCTGCACGAGCAGGATGGCGGCAGCGGTCTTGAGCGCAGCCTTCTCGATGCGCTTGCTCGCGTACGCCTGCATCGCGCGCAGCACGCTGTCGGCCTCCTCGCGGATGGTCGTGCGGATGAACGGCCGCTCCGCGACGAAGCCGAGGTTGCGCTGCTTCTTCTTGAACTTCTTCGGCTTGCGGGGATTCGTGCCGAACTCGATGAAGTGCCAGATGCGCGCGGGGTCGTAGTTGCGCGTGACCACCTTCCCGCTGCGCAGCCGGTGCTGGTAGACGTAGCTGCGGTGCTGGATGGCGATGCCGGCGATCATCTCGTCGCCCCTCGCGCGCTTCGTGCTGATCACCACGTTGTCGGCGAGCCGCCCCTTGCCGCGCGAGTACGGCCCGGCTCGCGTGGAGACGCGCGCCTTCCGCGCGGCGGTCTTCTGCAGCACCTTCGCACCGGCACGCACTGCGCCGCGCATCACGTTGCGCTGGATGCGGACGGGCAGATCCTCGAGGTTCTTGCGTATCTCGTCGAGCCCCGCAACCTTCACCTGCCACGCCTGCGGCCTCGCCATCGCTAGATCTCCGTGGCCTGCGCGGCGATCTCGAGTCCTCCCCGGCGCCCGAGTTCCTTGATGCCGGTGATGTCCCACTCGCGGCCGTCGTAGACGATCCGCATCGACTCGGTGACGTCCGAGCGCCAGCGAATCGTGAAGGTCGACGAGCGCTGCGCCATCTCCTTCGGCGCGCTGGCGCGCTCACTCGCGGAGACATCGCGCACCTGCGCCCAGGTGGTGAAGGCGTCCGCCCACGCCTTCGTCGGCTCGCCGCCGCGGCCGGGCGTGGTGGCGAGGCGCTGGAAGGTGACGCGGCGATCGAGGTTGCCGGCGCGCATCAGGGCACCTCGTAGCGATCGAGCATGCGCGCGAACGTGCGGGCGAGCTGGCTGCTCACCGTGCCGACGATCAGCGTGCCACGCTGGTCGTAGCTGTCGGCGACGTGCAGGAGCATCGCGTGCTTGATGCCGGCCGGCACGTCCGCAGGCTCACCGTAGCCTGCGACGAACTCCACCTCGACGGCATCGGGCCGGTCCTCGGTGGTCGGCCACGACGCGCCCGCCTTGAGCGTCACGACGCCCGGCATCGGCGCCTCGGTCAGCACGGGAGCCGGATGCGCGCCGGAGACGTGATAGACGGCAGGGTCGAGCGTCTGCAACGTGCCGGCGGCGTCGTAGTACCGGACCGCCGTCACCGACTGCAGGGGCGGCCGGGGGATCTCTAAGTACCGCCCGGCCGGGAATGCTTCGAGCGTAAGGCGCAGCGTCGCGGTGACGAACTGCCGCTTCGTGCGGCTCTCCGCGTCGCTGCGCGCGCTCTCGATGTAGGTGCTCGCGAGGTCCGCGTCGTCGGCGAAGTCCGCGCGAACGTGCGTCTGCGTCACCACGTCCGCCGCCGAGATGGGCTCAGCGGCGGGCGCCTCGATGATCTGGACCGCCATGCGTCACCGCCCCTTGCGCTTCGGCGGCGCGGTGCGCGCGGCCGTTTCGTAGTCGCCAGCGACGGCGAACACAGGCTCGGTGATCTGCTCGGCGAGACCGAGGCCGATCCACTCGAGCGCGGTCGATTCGTCGAGGCTGATGACCTGCCCGCGACGGTAGGCGCCGCCGGCCGTTGCGATGCTGGTCAGGATGCGGATCTGCATGGCGGTCCTCCGGTTGGTTAGGCGTGGACGAGCTTCGCGAACGCCTCGCCGAGCACGACCTTACCGTCGAGACGCTGGTGCATCTTGAAGCCGATCTGGCCGTTGGCGGCGTAGAGCTCGTTGAGCCTCTGCATCGAGCGGCCGAGGCGGTCGACGATCCAGTAGTACGAGAAGTCGCCGAACACGACCGAGGTCTTGCCGGTGCCGATGGTCGGCATCGCGTCGGAGGTGAAGACCGGGCGGCCGTTGAACACGTCGGGCTGGCCCTGCTGCACGCTCGGCTGCCACAGGTACTGGTCGTCCGAGCCCTTGAGCTTGCGGAGCGCCGCGGCCGTGCTGTCGTGCATGAGGTACGAGCCGTTGGCACGGTACCCCTGCTTCACCTTGTAGGCCAGGTCGATCATGTTGTCCGCGGTGATCGCGGCGGCTGCGGCGGCCTGCGTGTTGCTCGCGCCAGAGATCACGCCGGTCGGCTTGCCGGTGCCGTTGCCCGCGACCATCGCCGCTTCCTCTGCGGTGCCGAAGGAGCGCGCGAACACGTCGGCGAGGTACGCCTCTGTGGCGAGGAAGGAGTCCTGCAGGAACTCCTCGCTGGCCTTCGCGATGCGGCCGAGCTTGCAGGCGCCGAAGGTCACGCGGCCGAACGCCGGGTTCGACTCGGTGTAGCCCGCGGCCTCGTCCAACCACGCCGCCGTGCCGGCGTCCGCCTCGACCGTGACCAGCTTGTCGCCGGAGACGGACGGCAGGACGCGCGAGATCTGGCGCATGACGTTGGCGTTCTGCAGCGCGACCACGAGGGCGCGCTCGAACTCGTCGGGCACCGTGTAGCCGCCCTGCGCGTCGGTGGTGATGTTCAGCGCGCGGAGCTCGCTGTCGGCGATCCGCTCGCCCTTCATCACCCGCCAAAAGGCCGCGCGCTGCTCCTCGTTGACGACCTTGCCGCCGCGCTGCTCTCCGCCCGCGATGGCGGGGGCCGGCGCGGTGCGGAGGTCCGCCTCGAGCTCGGCGACGCGCTCCTCGTCGGCGATGCGCTTGCCGAGGGCGTCGATGTCCGTGTTGATGCGCGACCACTGCGCATCCTCGTCGGCGTTACGGGCGCGCCTCTCGTTCTCGGCGCGCTCCAGGATGGCGCGGGCCTCGGCGACGAGGCGGGCGCGCTGCTGCTTCAGCTCGTTGATCTTCGACATGCGTTCTCTCCAGAAAAAGGGGTCAGCCCAGTTCAGCGAGGCGGAGGCGCATCGCCATCCGCTGCTGCTCCGCCTCGATGGCGGCTCGATCCGATTCCTGCTGCTGCTTCTGCTGCGCCTCGCGCTCAGCCTGCCGGCGCTCGAGGATGGTCGCCGACGAGCGCGCGCTGATGCTGGTTGCGTCGTAGGCGGGGAAGGTCACGGGGGAGACGTCGAGCAGATCCGCTTCGAGGATCGTGCGAACCTCCTTGCCGTCGCGCATCTCCCACTTGTCGGAGACGACGCGGAACCCGAAGGACATCTGCGACACATCGCCGCGCTTGATCAGCGTCGTGACGTCGCGGCCGAGCTGCGTGTCGGGCGGCAGGATCTCGACGTGGAGCCCGTGCTCGTCCTCGCGCAGCGACAGGGTGCCGCTCGCGGTGCGCCCGAGGACGTGCATCGGGTCGTGGTTCCACAGCGCCCGCACGTCATCGCCGCGGCCGATGCTCTTGGCGAACGCGCCCGGCTGGATGCGCTCGAAGAACCACCCGCCGATGTCGGCCTCGGTGTTGAACACGGCCGCGTAGCCAGCCAGTTTGCCGGCATCGGCATCGTCGGCGCGCATCTCGATGCGGCCGTCCACCATGCGCCTCTCAGGCTGCATCGTCGTCTCCCTTGGCCGGCGTCACGTCGGTGCCGCTCGGCGCCATGTTCAGCGGGGTCAGGTACACGTCGCCGCCGTCGCGCGGGTTTTCGTTCTCGATAGCGCGCGCCTCGTTCGGCGAACGCATGCCGCTCTGAATCGCGATCTGGTGCACCTGGTAGCGAGAGAGCGTGTCGCCGCGGAGCAAACCATCGACGCTGAACTCGGCGAAGTACGTGTCGCGCTCGCTCGGCAGCAGCAGGTCGCGCTTGATCGACTGCTCGATCTTCACGAGCCACGGCCGGATCGTGTGCCGCACGAAGTTGATCGACTGGTGCTCGATGTTCGAGAACGTCGCCCGCTCTAGATCGCCGATCATGTGCGGCGGCACGCGGAAGATGCGGGCGATCTCGCCGAGCTGGAACTTGCGTGTTTCGATGTACTGCGCGTCCTCTGCGCTCATCGTGAGCGGCGTCCACGTGACGCCCTCCTCGAGCACCGCAGCGCCGCCCACTTGCTTGCCGCTGCCCATCGCCTGCCAGCCCGCCGCCAACCGCTTGCGTGCCTCATCCGAGAGTTTGCCGGGATGCGACAGGATGCCGCTCGGCCGGGCCGCGTTGGCGAAGGTGTGCGCGCCGTGCGCTTCGGCGGCGAGCGCCAGGCCGATGGCCTCGCGGTTGTAGGTAATCGGCGAGACGCTGGTCAGGCCGTCGAGCGTGAACCCGCGGATGTGCCACACCTCGCCCGTGCGCAACGTGGCCTTGCCGCCATCCACCTCGTAAAGCAGCGAGCGACCGTCCTTCGCCGGGTAGACGCGCACACGGTCGGGATGCAGCGGGATGAGCTCCACCACCTCACCGGCGCCGTTTCGGACGATCTGCACGTAGCCGGGGCCGCGGAGGTTGAGCGAGGCGACCAGCATCTCGAAGGCGTCGGCGCTCGACATGAGCGCGTTCGGCTGCGAGTGCAGGAGCGAGTACAGCGGATGGTCGGTCGCCCGTTCCTTCCCGCCGTCCGGCAGGCGCCGGTACAGATGCAGCGGCAGGGAGGCGATGGTTTCCGACAGAAGGCGCACGCAGGCGTACACCGCCGTCGAGCGCATCGCCGTGTCGGGCGTGACGCTGACGCCGGACGCGGCAGGGCCACCGCCCCACGCCTCGAACATCCAGGTGTCAGGGCGTGCGAGGGTACTGCGGCGCTCCATGCGGAGCCACGCGCCGACCCGTTCCTTGATGCTCATGTGGCTCCTAGAGGATGAGGAGGTCGCTGCTCTCGTAGGTCGAGCCGGCATCCGGGCCGCTGCGCAGCATCGCGCGCCCCAGCGCGTTGAGCGTGGCGACCACGCCGTCGATCTTCGCTTCCTCGCGCTCCTTGCGCGGGAAGATATTCCCCTTGGCGTCTTCCTTCGCGACCACGTTGCTGACCATCCACGTCAGCACCGGATCGCCCGTGTGGTGGAAGCGCCCCGAGAGCACCAGCGCCTCGAGCTGCTTCATCGGCTCGGAGAGGTTCCCGACCGTCTGCCGCATCTCCACCATCGGCAGGCCCTTGCCCATCATCTGCGTGGCGAACATCGCCGCGTTCCACGGGTCGAACGGGACCTCGGCAATCTCGTATGCGTGCGCCGCGTCGAGCAGGTCGTCGCCGATCTGCTGGTGGTCGATGACCGCGCCGTCCGTGGCGGTAAGCAGGCCGTCGATGTGCCAGCCCTGGTAAAGCGGGTTCCTGCCATCGGCGATGCGATCCTCCGGCAGGTAGTACCGGCCGTAGGCGTGGTAGTGCGTGGCGCCGTCCTGCTCCCGCGGGAACAGCAGCACCATCGCCGCGATGTCGACCTTCGAGGCGAGGTCGATGCCCACATAGCAGGGAGCGCCCTCGAACTCCTCGATGGGCGGCGCGTCGGCGCACGCTTTCCACGCCTCCATGTTCATCCACGACGTCGATGCGTTGACCCAGCAATTCAGGTGCTTGGTCTTGAAGACGTTCTGCTTGCGGCTGCTGCTGATCGCCTCACGCTGCCGGGCGCGCAGGTACTCGAGCGAGATCGACACGTCGAGGTTCGGGTTCGCCTTCCGCAGCGCGAGCTCGCTCGTCCAGTCGTCCTCTGGGTCGATGCCGTAGATCAGCGCAAACAGCTCGTCGTCGTCGAGCGCGCCATCCAGCACCTTCGCCGCGTCCTGCTCGAGGGCGTAGCACGGCGACGCCACGTTGCTGCCGGCGGTGGTGATGATCACGAGCAGAGGCTGCTCGCGCGCGCCCATGCCGGTGAGCATCGTGTCGACGAGCTCGTCGGTCGCGTGCTCGTGGTACTCGTCGACGATGGCGCACGACGGCGAGGCGCCGTCACCTGGCTTGCCGATCACCGGCTCGAACCGGCTGCCGTTGGCGACGATGTGGAGGTTCGATGCGTTCACCTCGACACCGAATGCGTCCTGGTACTCCGGCGTGCGTTCCGCCATGAGGCGCGCGGGGCGGAACACCTCCCAAGCCTGTTTCTCGGTCGTGGCGCCCGAGTAGACCTCGGCGCCGAACTCGTTGTCGGCGGCGAGCATGTAGAGACCCAGCGGGGCCACCATCTGGCTCTTGCCGTTCTTGCGCGGGATCTTCGCGTAGACCTTGCGGTAGCGGCGCAGGTTGTCGCGCTTGCGGACCCATCCGAAGATCGACGAGAAGAAGAAGCACTGCCACGGCTCGAGGCGCAGGCGGTTGCTCGCGCCCGGCCGCCCCACCGCCCACTTACCCTTCGTGTGCGGAAACAGCTCGACGAAGCGGCAGACACGCTCGGCCTTCGCCTCGTCGAAGCGGTACGGATACTCCGTGGCCCCGCTGCGCTCGATGTCGTCGAGGTGCCGCTTGCACGCGGCGATGGTGAGCCGGCACGCGGGCACACGTCCCTCGGCAACGTCGCGTGCGTACTGCAGCGCAGCGTCGGCGTGAGGCGTCTTGCTCGGCTTCATCCCAGATTCTCGAACGGGTTCGCGCTCGTCCTCTGCTTGCCGCCCCCGACCTTGCCGCGCGACGCGGGCGTCAGGCCGAGCTCGGCGTGCAGCGACTGCAGGTGGCGCAGCGCCTCGGAGCGCTGAGCGACGGCCGGGTGGGCGCGGATCATCCCGTTCTCGGTCGTGTAGTACGCGCTGCCCTTGATGACCTCGGCGGCCGTGTCGACCTCGACGCGGCGCACGGCGATCGCCTCGTAGACGAACTGGTACGTCGCGGACGCGAGGCCCAACTCGGCGTGCCGCGCGACCACCTCGTCGAAGTAGTGCCGGTGCGCGTCGTCGAAGTGCTCGGGCGCCACCGGAGCAGCATCGCTCGGCGGCGGGGCGTCTGCGGCGTGTCGGTCAGGCCGGAACGTGCCCTGCACCACGTGCAACTCGGGCGGCTTGCGCTTGCGTCCTCCCGCCATCGGTCAGCCCTCAAAGTGGTCAGATCGCGGAAAGTGGCAAAAACGCACCTCTCGCGCGACGTAACCACTGAATTTTCCTTAGTTTTGACGACGCGAAATGGTTGCTACCCCGCGCGGTTTCTCGGCCGATCCCCCCAGGTTCGCCCTCCCCCCTCCCCCTATCGGGGCCGTAGACAACCTGTGGAAAACTCACAGAACGGCCTCTGGGTGCCGTTTTCTCCGCGTTTACGCGGTTTTCGGCGATCCTCGACAGCGAGCCGCCACAGCCACGTCAGAACTTGGCACGCTTCTTGGCGCGCCTCGCGTCGTCCGCCTTGGTCTTGCGGGCGTGGCATGGGTGACAGAGTGATTGGAGCGATCCATCGATAGCGCCGCCGTCCTGCAGGGCGATGATGTGGTCAACCTCGGTCGCTCGCGTCACCTTGCCCGCCGACTCGCACCACTCACACAGCGGATGCTCGGCGAGGTAGGCGTTGCGGATGCGGCGCCACCTCGACGTGTAGCCGCGCGCGTGCGCCGTGCCGCGGCGCTCGTCGTAGACCCTGCGCTGCAGGCCGGTCTGCCACTGCTTCGGCGCCTGGTGTCTCTCGCACCGGCCCTTGGCGACCAGCGCCACGCACCCCGGATACGTGCACGGCCTCGGAGGTGCGGACGGCATCACCCTCCCGCCAGCGCCCGCACCGCGAGCGCGACGACGCCGGAGGCGACGGCCGACGCGATGAACGACACGACGCCGACGACGACCACAGCCTTCGCGGCGGTGAGCTCCAGCGCATGCACGCGCTGCTCGAGCGAGGCGAGGCGCTTGTCCGTCACGCGCTCGCGCTCGAGCGCGCGGATGCGCTCCTCGTGGTCGTGCCACGGGTCCGGCTTGGGCAGGTTCGCGCTCACGCCAGCCACCTCCCCGCGGCGGCGGCACCGGCGGCGGCGAGGCCGTAGACGATCTGGGCCGCGGTGTCCGGGAGCGCGAGCGCGGCGGCCGCGAGGAGGACGGCGGCGCTGAAGAATGCAGCGGCGGTGGCGATGCGGCGGGTCACGGGCACTCCGGGGCTTCGGGGGTGACGCGGCAGAGACGGCGCACGAAGTAGGGCGGGCTGTCGGCGGTGGAGTTGGGGCCTCCAATCGGTAGCGCCTCGCAACGCTCGGAGGCGCACCGACAGCCGGGGCCCTGGCACACGCCGACGTAGGGCGCGACGGCGGGCTCGTCACCCACGGCGACGCGCTCCACCTCGCCGACTACCGACTCGGGAAACGCCTCCGCGACCGGCACGCGTCGCACCTCCCCCTCGGCCAGCGTGCCGCAGGGGATTTCGCGGGCTTCCGAGTCGATCGTCCACGCGAGCGACGGCGGGTCGCCGCATTCGGTGACGACGGGGACGCGGAGGCAGCGGGCGGGGGCCTCGTCGGTGGCGGGCACATGCGCGTCCACCACGACCATGAACTGCGTGCCCGGGGTGCATTCCGCGTCGGGGCCGCTGCTGGCGATGGCGATGCCGCCGCCTGCGAGAGCGAGGGCGATGATGCTGGTCAGGGTACGGTTCACTGGGACACCCGAATCAGGCGGATGTGGCCGTTGGCGAAGCCGGAGCCTGTCCGGTTGCCCCCGAGCACCATCGTCGGCTGAAACGCGATGGAGCCCGTAAAGGCCGCCGTCCTTGCGGCGACATCGGAGCAACGAACCGAAATCCAGCCGCCTCCCCACGTCACGATCACCTCGTAGGTGGTGCCCGCTACCCACGTCAGGGGCAGACTCCAGGCCGTCGTGGTGGTCGTGCCGTTGCCCGCAAGCGCGTAGACAAGCCCATCCGTCCAGACGTAGACCTGCAAGCCGCTACTGCCGCTGAGTGAGTCGGCAAGGACGCGCACCGACGATGGCGCCCCGCTCCAGCTAGGCGTATACTGCAGCCGCACCTCCCCACTCGCCACCGGCCAGCCCGCCGTGCTGACCGTATGCACATCCGCCGCCCAGCTACACGCCGCCGCGCCGCAGTCGTGGCGGGGGCCGGGGGTGGGGGATTTTTCCATTTGAGCTTGCCGCACATCGACGCAGCCGGAGCCGGAGACGTAGAGATAGGCGCGGGTGAACGTCAGCGTCGGCATCGTCCCCGTCTGGCTGTAGCGCTTCCATTCGGACGAGAGCGCGTGCGTGCCGAGTGTGGCGGAGTTCGGACCAATCTGCGCTGTCGCCGCGGTATTGGCGCGCAACTCGAACGTGCTGGTCCAGACCTCTCCGGTCGCGGCTGTGATCGCGTTCGAGAAGATGCCGCTCCCATTGCCGCAGATGCGCCAAAACGCGCCGGTGGAATCGGACATCTGCGTGCGGGAATCGCCAGTGAGCGTCCACCCCGTACCGAAGTCCGTGGAGCCGGGCACGGAATTCATCCCCGGCCCAAACGCCGCCAGCCCCGCCTTGCCGATGCACGGCACCCCAGCCGCCACCGACTGCCACCCGCTCCACGTCTCGCACCAGCGGGCACTCGCGCGCGTGGTGGTGACGGGCCAGCCGGGGCGGCTCGCCTCGTCCTGCGTGAGCGCGTCGAGTTCGAACGCGAACGTGCTCTCCCCGAGGATGCGGG
>Ga0164243_10010079_pt1 | contig 13628 bp, 14 predicted proteins | sample OricompcompostOP_FD_108781 | JGI IMG/M metagenome (GOLD analysis project Ga0164243, IMG submission 108781) | Organic Plus compost microbial communities from Emeryville, California, USA - Original compost - Organic plus compost (OP) | ecosystem: Engineered > Solid waste > Mixed feedstock >... | reverse complement strand
GCGCCGGGCGACTTCTACATCGACCCCGTCCGCCCCGTGGACCGGGCGGTGGTCACCCACGGCCACTCCGACCACGCCCGCGCCGGCCACGGCGTGGTCGTCGCCACCGCCCCGACCCTGCAGATCATGCGCGCCCGCTACGGCCCGGACTTCTGCGGCCGCGAGGAGGCCCTGACCTACGGCGAGACGGTCCGCCGCAACGGCGTGGAGCTGACCCTGGTCCCGGCGGGCCACGTGCTGGGCTCGGCCCAGGCGGTGGTGCGCCACAGGGGCATGACCCTGGTGGTCTCGGGCGACTACAAGCGCCGGCCCGACCCGACCTGCGCGCCGTTCGAGCCGGTGGCCTGCGACGTCTTCGTGACGGAGGCGACCTTCGGCCTGCCGGTGTTCTGCTTTCCGCCGGACCGGGAGGAGATCCGGCGGCTGCTGCACTCGCTCGCCCAGTTTCCCGAGCGGACCCACATCGTCGGCGCCTACGCCCTGGGCAAGGCGCAGCGGGTGATCAGCCTGCTGCGGCAGGCGGGCTACGGCGAGACCGTGTTCGTCCACGGCGCCCTGGCGCGGATGAACCAGCTCTACCAGGCCCACGGCGTGGACCTCGGCCCGCTCGCCCCCGCGACCGACGACGGCCGGGGCGACTTCGCCGGCAGGATCGTCCTCGCCCCGCCCTCGGCCCTGCAGGACCGCTGGTCGCGCCGTTTCCCCGATCCGGTGGCGGCCTTCGCCTCCGGCTGGATGCGGGTGCGGGCCCGCGCCCGCCAGCGCGGGGTGGAGCTGCCGCTGGTGATCTCCGACCACGCCGACTGGGAGGAGCTGACGGCGACCATCGCCGAGCTGGCTCCGGGGGAAGTCTGGATCACCCATGGCCGCGAGGAGGGGCTGGCGCGCTGGGCCCAGCTCCACGGCGTGGCCGCGCGGGCGCTTGAACTCGTGGGCTACGAAGAGGAAGAAGGCGAGTAGAGAGCCTCCGGAAGAACAGCCGCTTGCCGCCACTGCCCCCGCCCACCCTGGACGACCGGCCCCTGGAGCCGGGGCTGTATCTGGTCTCCACCCCCATCGGGAACCTCCGGGACGTGACCCTCAGGGCGCTGGACGTCCTGGCCCGGGCGGACCTGGTGCTGGCCGAGGACACCCGGGTCGGCGCGCGCCTGCTGAACGCCTACGGGCTGAAGGCGCCGCTCCGGCGCTACGACGACCACGCCGCCGAGGCGGTGCGCCCTCAGGTGCTGGAGAAGCTGGCGCAGGGCGCCCGCGTCGCTCTGATCAGCGACGCCGGATCCCCGCTGGTCTCAGACCCCGGCTACAAGCTGGCGCAGGCGGCCATCGCCCAGGGGACGCCGGTGATCCCGGTCCCGGGCGCCTCGGCGGTGCTGGCGGGGCTGGTCGCCGCCGGCCTGCCGACCGACCGCTTCCTGTTCGTCGGCTTCCCCCCGCCCAGGCGCGCGGCCCGGCGGGCGGTGCTGGCGGAGCTGGAGCCCGTGCGCGCCACCCTGGTGTTCTTCGAGGGCGCCTCGCGGATCGGCGAGAGCCTGAAGGACATGGCCGAGGTGCTGGGCCCCCGCCCGGCGGCGGTGGCGCGCGAGCTGACCAAGCTGCACGAGACGGTGGTGCGCGGGCCCTTGGACGTGCTGGCCGCCGATCCGGCGCTGCAGGCGCCCAAGGGCGAGGTGGTGGTGCTGGTCGGGCCGCGCGAGCAGGCCGCGGCCAGCGCCGCGGACGCGGAGGCTGCGCTGAAGGAGGCCCTGACCCGCCTGGGACCGGCCGAGGCGGCCTCCGAGGTGGCGCGGGCCACCGGCCTGAACCGGCGCGAGCTCTACCGCCAGGCCGTGGCGCTGAAGAGCGGGCATGACCGATAGGGCCGCCCGGCTGAAGGCGCGCCTGGAGGCGCGCCGCGTGCGGGGCGCGGCGGCCCGGCGGTCGGGGCGGCGCCAGGAGATCGTCGCGGCCCTGTGGCTGATGCTGAAGGGTTACCGCATCCTGGGCCTGCGGCTGCGCACTCCCTCCGGCGAGATCGACCTGCTCGCCCAGCGCGGGAATGTGCTTGCGGTGGTGGAGGTGAAGAGCCGTCAGACCCTGGAGGCGGCGCTGGCCGCGGTCGGGCCGGCGCAGCGGGCCAGGCTTGTGCGCGCGGGCCGGGCCCTGGCGGCGCGGCGCCCGTCCCTGATGCGACTCAACGTCCGCCTCGACATAGTGGCGCTCGCCCCCGGCAGATGGCCGCGTCATATAACGGACGCCTGGCGCGGGAGCGCCTGATCTTCGGGGACGGCTCGAGTGGGCGCGATCATGTTTGACTGGACGCAGGCGCGTCCGAACACCGAAGGAGCCATGACCCGGCAGGACGTCGAACACGCTCTGGCCGAGATCGGCGAGGCCACGGACGACCGCTTCAACCTGTTCGAGGCGGCGGTGCTGTGCGCCCTGCACGAGGACCCGTCCCGGGATCCCGACTTCGCCCGCCGGCTGGCGGAGGAGGCGGGGAGGCGGCTGGCCGACCGGCTGGAGCGGGAGTCGCCGGAGGAGGCGCTGGCCGAGACCCTGGCGGGCGACCTGAGGCTCGCCGGCGACGTGCTGACCTACGACGATCCGGACAACGCCGACATCCTGGCCGTCTGCGAGCGCCGCAAGGGCCTGCCCGTGGCGCTCGGCGTGCTCTACCTGGACGCCGCGCGGCGCAACAACCTGCCGGTGCAGGGGGTGGATTTCCCCGGCCACTTCCTGCTGCGCATCGAGACCGAGGAGGGGCCGCTGGCGCTGGACCCGTTCAGCGAGGGGCGCGTGGTGCTGCCCTCGGAGCTGATCCGCCGGGCCCTGCGCACGGGCCTGACGCCCGACGTCGCCGACCGGCTGGACGTGCTGATGACGCCGGTGAAGGACCGGGCCGTGGCGCTCAGGCTGGAGAACAACATCTACGCCCGCGCGACCCGCTCGGGCGACTTCGCCAGGGCCGAGCGGTCGGCCATCCGCCGAGCGCTGCTCGACCCGACCGACCACCGCCCCTGGATCGACGTGGCCGCCGCCCGCGAAGGCCAGGGGGCGCTGGTGGGGGCCCAGGAGGCCCTGGCCAGGGCCCAGATGCTCGACGGCGGCGCCGCGATCGCCGCCCGCGCCGCGCGCGAGCGCGTCCGGCTGAAGCTCAACTAGAGCAGGTCGGCGAGCGCCTGGCCGATCACCAGCAGGCCGGCGGCGAAGATCATCAGGTACATGGCCCAGTAGAAGCGCCGCGGGTCGATGACCCGGATCAGGCGCACGGTCACAAGCGCGCAGACCACCGCGACCGGGGCCAGCAGGGCCGCGGCCGCGAGGTTGGAGGCGTCGAGCTGGCCGAGGAAGAAATAGGGGACCAGCTTCATCGCGTTCACCGCCGCGAAGAACAGCGTCGAGGTCCCTACGAACACCGTCGGCGAGAAGCCCAGCGGCACGGCATAGACCTGGAACGGGGGCCCGCCGGAGTGGCTGACGAAGCTGGTGAAGCCCGCCAGGGCGCCCCAGAAGGCCCCCTTGGGCGCGCTCGGCGTGGAGGGCTCGGGCGCATGGCGGGTGCGGAACCACCAGTTGGCCGCGAACAGCACGGACACGGCCCCGATGATCAGGCGCACGGCGTCCTCGCTGACCCGGGCGGCGGTGAGCCAGCCGAGCCCGATCCCGACCGCCGCCGCGGGCAGCATCAGCCTCAGCGTCGGGGCATGGAAGCTCTTGCGGTAGGAGATCACCGCCACGACGTCCGACAGCACGAAGATGGGCAGGGTGAGCCCCGCCGCCTGGACCGGCGGGACCACGAGGCTGAGCAGGGGCACGGTCAGGGTCCCGAGCGGCCCCAGCCCGCCCTTGGACAGGCCGACCATCATCACCGCGGGGATCGCGACCGCCCAGAACCAGGGATCGTGCAGCACGGCCGGAGTGTTAGGGCGCGTCGGGCCGCCGGCAAAGCGGCGCCTGGCCAGGCCCGGGCGCCCAGGCCGGATCGCCTAGGGCTGGGCCCGGTCGCGGATCCACTGGGAGAGCAGCCACTTCTCGCCGGAGGCGGGCGGCAGGCCGGCGTGGAGCATGCGGCGGTCGGGGCGGCCGTCGGCGGTGAGGTTGCGGAACATCAGGAGCCCGCCCGTGCGGCCCTTGTGGCGCAGGCCGAGGCGCGGGAAGTCGGTTTCGCCGCCCTGGTAGCCCTGGTTGAGGTAGACCAGCAGGGTCAGGCTGCGCTGGCCGCGGGCCAGGGAGCGCGCGTGCTCGGGGAGCTCCGGGTCCATGAAGTCGAAGTGCGGGACGTACTCCTCGCCCGGCGCGTAGTGCAGGGCCTGGGGGGCCTCCAGGCAGCCGACATCCACGCCCGCGGCCGCGGCCAGGCGCTCGCGCAGGGCCTGCACCACCAGGTCCGAGACCATCAGGCTGAAGCCCGCCAGGCTGTTGGTGCGCACGCCCGCGCGGACCTCGCCGGCGACGGCGTCCGCCATCACCGGCGCGGGCGTCAGCCGGTCCTTCGCGCGGCGGATGATCCAGTCGCACACCGCCCGGGCGACGAAGCCCTCGCCGGCGCGCACCTCCGGGTCCTCGGACAGGGCGCGCAGCGGCGGGGGCGCGCGCCAGGCGTCCAGGTCCACGCGCCGGCGGAGCTGGGCCCAGGTGAGGCGGCTCGGCGCCCCCGTCGGATCGGCCAGCAGCCTCAGCTGGTCGCGGCAGTCGGGGTCGCCCGCCTCTGCGCCCCGCTGCAGATGGGCGAGCGCGCGCTCCCAGTCCCGCCGCCCGGCCGCGCCGGACGCGAGCACCCGGGCCAGGATCGAGCAGGCCTCGCCACCGCCGAGGTCGGCGGCCTGGGCCATGAGGCGAAGGCCTGCCGGCAGGTCGGGCCGGACGCCCCGGCCCCACATCAGCTGACCGCCCAGCAGGGTCATGGCGCCGACGTGGCCAAGCTGGCAGGCCTGCCCGAGGAGGCGGACGGCCTCGTGGTGGCGGCCCTGCCTCTGGGCGGCCAGGGCCGAGGCGAAGAGCGCCTCGGCGTCTGCGGCGCGGTCGATGGTCAAGCCGGTCATGGCCCTGCTGAATCCCGGGGCGACTGTCGGCGTCCGGGACTGGCGAGTCCAGCGGCGGCGGGCGCCGGGCGTCGCCTCTGGAGCTTCACCCCGAAACCCCGACGCTGGAGCACGGGCGAGATATGGGCCTGGTCCTTGGATACCGGCGCGATCGGCGGGCTTCTGGACCTCTGCGCCTAGGGCTGGGCCCGGTCTCGGACCCACTGCGACAGCAGCCACTTCTCGCCGGATGTCGGCGGCAGGCCGGCGTGGAGCATGCGGCGGTCGGGTCGGCCGTCGGCGGTGAGGTTGCGGAACATCAGGAGCCCGCCCGTGCGGCCCTTGTGGCGGACGCCCAAGCGTGGAAAGTCGGTCTCGCCGCCCTCGTAGCCGTCGTTGAGATATGCCAGCAGGGTGATGTGGCGCTGGCCGTTCCTGCCGAGTTCGCCGGAATGGCCCGGCAGGACCGGGTCCAGGAAATCGAAGTGCGGCAGGTACGCCTGGCCTGGCGCGTAGTGCAGCGCCTGGGGCGCTTCGAAGGTCTGCACGTCCAGGCCCGCGTGAGCCGCCAGGCGCTCGCGCACGGCCAGAATCACGAGGTCGGCGGTCATGAGGTCGAAGCCCGCAAGGCTGTTGGTCCGGATCGCCTTGCGGACCTCGCCCTCCAGCTGGTTCGAGAGCACGGGGGCAGGGACGAGCCGTCCCCGGGCGCGCTGCATGATCCAGTCGCAGACCGCCGGGGTGAGGACGCCTTCGGCGGCGCGAATCTCGGGATCGGCGCAGACTGGCCGCAGCGCCGTCGTCGCTCGCCACGCATCGAGGTCCACGCTGCGGCGAAGCTCGGCCCAGGTTCGCGGCGGCGCAGCGCCGGAGGGATCGGCCAGCAGCCTGAGCTGGCCTTGGGCGCCCTCATCGCCCGCCTCGGCCGCGCGCTGCAGATAGTCGAGGCCGCCGGGCCAGTCCCGAGGCCCCACCGCGCCGGAGGCGAGCACGCGGGCGATGATGGCCGCGGCGGGGCCGTCCCCCAGGTCAGCGGCCCGCCAGGCCAGGCGCAGGCCGCGCGCCGGATCGGCCGGGACGCCGCGGCCCGACATCAGCTGAAGGCCAAGTACGCCGATCGCGCCGGCGTGGCCGGATCGGCCGGCCTGGGCCAGGAGCCTCGCTTCGTCGGCGTGGCGGCCCGCCTGCCGGGCGCGGAGAGCGGCGGCGAACAGCGCATCCCCGGTCCGCTCGGTCGTCAATCCCGCCACCCCGCCTGGTCTCGCCGACCGGAATCTCGGCGACCGCGGGCGGCAAGTCCAGCGCCGACGTGGAATGCGTGCGCTTGTCCCCTATGCCATACAGGCGTTAAGCCGCCCTCCAGCCAACCGGAGCGCGCAGCATGCCCCTCAAGGTCGCCATCCAGATGGATCCCATCGAAGGGATCAACATCGAGACCGACACGACCTTCCTGCTGATGCTGGAGGCCCAGACCCGTGGGCACGGCCTCTGGCACTTCACCCCCGAGGCCCTGGGCCTGGAGGACGGGCGGGTGCTGGCGCGCGGCCGGTCGCTGAACCTGCGCGCGGTGAAGGGCGACCACCATTCGCTGGGCGGTTTCGAGACCCGCGACCTGGCCGAGTTCGACGTGGTGCTGATGCGCCAGGACCCGCCGTTCGACCTGGCCTACATCACCGCCACCTACTTCCTGGAGCGCATCCACCCCAGGACCCTGGTGGTCAACAACCCGGCGGAGGTGAGGAACGCCCCCGAGAAGCTGCTGGTGACCAGCTTCCCGGGCCTGCAGCCGCCGACCCTGATCAGCGCCGACCCGGAGGCGATCCGGGACTTCCGCGCGCGGCACGGCGACATGGTGCTCAAGCCCCTCTACGGCGGGGCCGGCTCGGGCGTGGTGCGCCTGAGGCCCGACGACCCCAACCTCGACGCCCTGCTGGAGCTGCACGCCATGATCGGGCGCGAGCCGGTGATCGCCCAGAAGTTCATCCCGGCCGTGAGCCGGGGCGACAAGCGCGTGCTGCTGGTGGACGGCGAGCCGGTGGGGGCCATCAACCGCGTGCCGGCCGAAGGCCAGGTGCGCTCCAACATGGCCCGCGGCGGCCGGGCCGAGGCGGTGGAGCTGACCGAGCGGGACCGGGAGATCTGCAGGATCATCGGGCCGGAGCTGCGCCGGCGCGGGCTGCTGTTCGTCGGCATCGACGTGATCGGCGACTACCTGACCGAGATCAACGTCACCTCGCCCACGGGCGCGCAGCAGCTGAAGCGGTTCTCCGGCGCGGACGCGGCCGCGGCCCTGTGGGACCGCATCGAGAACCTGCGCTCGGCCTGAGGAGGGCCCCCGGGGGGCGGATCAGCTTCCGAGCCGGAAGGCGTCGGCGAAGCCCAGGAGCTGACGGTCGAAGGAGCCGGTGATCGCCTGGTCCACCGCGTCCGGACGCCGGCGGCAGGCGCGGGCGAGGCGCTCGGAAAGGTCCTCCAGGACCGGAAGCGCCGGCCGCCAGAGCCAGCCGCCGTCGCGCCGCTCCACCAGGCCAGCGGTCTCGAACCGCCGCAGCATGGCCTCCACGGCCTTGGGGTGGGTCTTCAGCTCCGAGACCAGCCGCCCCGCAGTCCAGACAGCATCGCCCCCCTCGCGCATCAGGAGAAGCGCCTTGACCGCGATGGCCGAGCACATCGCGCTGCGGATGAAGATCAGCAGGTCCGGATCGAGCGTCGAGGGCATGCGCCAGCCTCCTGAACAACAGCCTTGGCCTTAACCGTCCGGCCCGGCCGATGGCCAGATCGGGCAAGATCACTTCAGCACACAGACTCGTGAGCCTGCCCGCCGCCGTGCATCGCGCCAATCCAGTGTACCACGCCCCATCGCCGGTTCAGCCTGGACGGGCCAGTGAAGCTTGGCGTCCGCACGCGAATTCAGGCGCTATGCCGCCGCGCGCCCGCGCGGCCCGAAAAAACACTTCCGCGTGCGCGATCCAAGCGAGACAGGGCGCAAAGGAGGGGTTATATCCGGCCAGGATGAGCCGCCGCCCCGTTCCAGCTCGCCGTCTCACCCTGTCTTCAACGTCACGCCGGAGCGCCGCATGAGCGGCGGCGGGCTCGGCGAGGACCTGCGCGGCTTCATCAAGGCCGCCCTGCCGTCGGTCTGGGCGCTGGAGACCCTGCTCGCCCTTCGCGCGCGCGCGGACCAGAGCTGGACCCCGGAGGCGGTCGCGCGCGAGCTGCGCAGCAACCCCCGGCTCGCCCACGACCTGCTGGAGACCTTCGTCGCGGTGGGCCTGGCGGTGAAGGAGGAGGCGGGCTACCGCTACGCGCCGGCGAGTCCGGCGCTGAATTCGCTGGCCCAGCGGATCGCCGAGGAGTACCGGGAGCGCCCGGTCGCAGTGGTCAACGCCATCGTGCAGGCGCGCGACGATACGCTGCAGAGCTTCGCCGACGCCTTCAGGTTCAAGGGAAAGCCATGAGCAGCCTGGCGTCGGCCGTGTATCTGCTGTGCCTGGCCACCAGCCTGGCCTGCGCGATCCTGCTCATCCGCTCCTGGAAGAGCTCGCGCCGGCCGCTGCTGCTGTGGAGCGCGGTCTGCTTCAGCCTGCTGGCCCTGAACAACCTGATCGTCGTGCTGGACATGGTGTTCCTGCTGGAGATCGACCTGACGGCCTTCAGGCAGGCGACCAACGTGGCGGCGGTGAGCGTGCTGCTCTACGGCTTCGTCTGGCGCGCGGAGTGATCCCCCGCCGCCGCGCCGCGGCGTTTACAATTGCGCGCCCGTGGGCTAGCGAGCCTTGCATGCGTAGCCCCGCCACCAAGCGCATCGCCAAGTCCAACCGCCCGTCGGGGCGGGGGGCGGGCGCGCGTCGGCGCCGCTAGGCAGCCCCCCAGGCCCCGCCGGATCGGACGGGGCAGGCAAAGGGCGCCCCGTCTCCCGGCAAAGGAGACCGACGATGTCAGCCACTCTGGAGTTCGCGCCGGACTCGGCCCGGCCGGCGGGGCCGCGGCGGCTCACGGCGCCCGTGAAGATCGCCATCGTGGGCGCGACCGGCGCCGTCGGCTCGCAGATGGTGGCCTGCCTGCAGAGGCGCGGCTTCCCCGTGGCGTCGCTGAGGCTGCTGGCGTCCGCCGCCTCGCGCGGGCGGACCCTGCCGTTCCGCTCGGAAACGGTGCCGGTGACCGCGCTCAGCGAGCCGGCGCTCGAGGGCGTGGACCTGGCGCTGTTCGCCGCCGGCGCGGAGGTCGCGCGCGACTATGCGCCCGTGGCGCTCGCGGCCGGGGCGGTGGTGATCGACAATTCCTCGGCCTTCCGCATGGACCCGGATACGCCGCTGGTGGTCCCGGAGGTCAACGGCCGGGCCGCGCTGGCGCACCGCGGGCTGATCGCCAACCCGAACTGCTGCGCGGTGGTGGCGGTGATGGCGCTCGCGCCGCTGCGGGCGCTGTCCAGGATCCGCCGGGTGATCGCGGCCACCTACCAGGCCGCCTCGGGGGCGGGGGCCGACGCCATGGCCGAGCTGCGCGAATCCACCGAGGCCTATCTGCACGGCCGGCCCTACCAGCGGCAGGCCCTGGCCCATCCCTACGCCTTCAACCTGTTCAGCCACGACAGCCCCGTGGACCCCGAGACCGGCTGCAACGATGAGGAGGCCAAGGTGGCCCAGGAGCTGCGCAAGCTGCTGGGCGACGAGGCGCTGGGCGTGGGCGTGACCTGTGTGCGCGTGCCGGTGCTGCGGGCCCACTGCATCGCCCTGACGGTGGAGTTCGAGGACCCCGTCGAGCCGGAGGCGGCCCGCCGGGCGCTCGCCGCGGCCCCCGGGGTGCGGGTGGTGGACGACCGGGCGGCCAACCACTTCCCCATGCCCTCCGAGGCGAGCGGCCGCGACGAGGTGCTGGCCGGGCGCATCCGCCGCGACGCGTCCGATCCGAGCGGCCGCTCGCTGGCGCTGTTCCTGGCCGGCGACCAGCTGCTGAAGGGGGCGGCGCTGAACGCGGTCCAGATCGCCGAGCTGCTCCTGGCCCCGTAGAATCGGCGCCGGCGGGGGAACCATTCAACAAGCGGCGCCTTAAAGGAGAGATGTCGCCACAGCGCAGCCACTGTCTCCGCGGCCGGTCCGCGGCATCGGCGTGCGCCCGACGGGGCTGCTCCGCGCTGGAAAACCTCTATGCTGGGGCCCCATGGAGTCGCTGACCGGGGACGAGGCCGGACGCGCGCTGCGGCGCGAGGATCCGGGCGCCCAGCTCGCGCGCGAGCGGCGCGGCCGCCGCCTCCGCGCGGCGTCCGCCGAGGCGGGACGACTGTCGCCCCTGGTCTCCCGCAGCCGCATCCTGTCGGCGGCGGCGGGGGCCGGCGCAGTGGCCCTGCTGGCCTTCGGCCTGGCGCTCGGCGTCTACAACGAGGAGGCCCACCGCACCCAGCGGGTGCAGGAGATCGCCACCCAGGCGCGGATCCTGTCCGACAGCGTCACCGCGGCCCTGGCCTTCGACGACGACCGGACCGCCCAGGAGTACCTGAACGCGCTCAGGGCCAACCGGGAGATCGCGGCCGCGGGCCTGTACGACGACACCGGCCGGCTGGTCGCCGTCTATGCCCGGGAGGGCTATTCCCCGCCGGCCCGGCCGCCGGCCGCCAGCCGCATCGGGCTGCAGGGCTCGCGCGTGGTCGTCAGCCTGCCCGTGACCGAGGGCGACGCCCGGCTGGGCTCGGTCTATGTGGAGACGACCGACGAGCCGCTGGCGCGGCTGGTCACCCGCCACGCGGGCCTGGCGCTGCTGGTGGGCATGGGCTTCCTGCTCAGCACGGTGCTGGTGGCTTCCCAGACCGCCCTGAGGCGGGCCAACGCCGTCCTGGCCGACCGCGCCGAGGCCCTGGCGGAGGCCAACCGCGAGCTCAAGGTGCAGATGGACGAGCGCGAACGGGCCGAGGAGGCGCTGCGCCAGAGCCAGAAGATGGAGGCCGTGGGCCAGCTGACCGGCGGGGTCGCCCACGACTTCAACAACATCCTGATGGTGGCCTCCAGCGGCCTCGACCTGCTCGACCGCACCAGTGACCCCGGCCGCCGCCAGTCCCTGAGGGACGGCATCCGCCAGGCCATCGACCGGGGCGCCAGCCTGACGCGCCAGCTCCTGGCCATCTCCCGCCGCTCGGCCCTGCAGCCGGAGGTGGTCGACCTGCGCGAGCGGGTCGAGGGCATGCGCATGCTGCTGGACCGGTCCCTGCGCGAGGACATCGAGGTGAAGGTCGAGATCCCGGAGGACCTCTGGCCGGTGGAGGTCGACCCCAGCCAGCTGGAGGTGGCGCTGCTCAACATCGCGGTCAACGCCCGCGACGCCATGCCCAAGGGCGGGACCCTGCTGATCCGGGCCAAGAACGCCGCGGGGATCACCGACGGCGAGCTCGAGGGCGACTATGTGCGGCTGTCGGTCGTCGACGAGGGGGTCGGGATCTCCAAGGAGATGCTCGGCCGCATCTTCGAGCCGTTCTTCACCACCAAGGGCGTCGGCAAGGGGACGGGGCTGGGGCTGGCCCAGGTCTACGGCTTCTGCCGCGCCTCCGGCGGCGACGTGCGGGTGCAGAGCGAACTCGGCCGCGGCTCGACGGTGTCGCTGTACCTGCCGCGCTCGCTGAAGTCGCGACCGCGCCGCGCCGCCGAGGATGCAGGCCGAGACCTGTCCGGCGCCGCCCCGCCGGGCTCGCGCGGGCGGGTGCTGCTGGTCGAGGACGAGGAGGGCGTCGCCAGCCTGGTCGCCGAGATGCTGGCCGAACTCGGCTACCAGGCCACGCGCGCCCCGTCGGCGGCGGCCGCCCTGAAGATGCTGGACGCCGGGCCGGGGCCGGACCTGGTGCTCTCGGACATGGTGATGCCGGGGCGGATGAACGGCATGGAGCTGGCGCGCCAGATCGGGCGCCGCCGCCCCGGGCTGCCGGTGCTGCTCACCACCGGCTACAGCGACGCCGCCGAACAGGCCCGCGCGCAGGGGCTGCGCCTGCTGATGAAGCCCTACCGCCTGCAGGCCCTGGCCGACGCCCTGGCCGAGATCGAGGCGCAGAGGACGGCCCAGGTCGGGGGCGGCGCGGCCTGAGCGGCTCCTCCGCGAGGGGTCAGGACGGCCGCTCCGCCGCGGCCGCGGCGTAGGCCGCCGCCAGCAGGTTGAGCCCGGCGCCCAGCAGGGCGCGGACATAGACCGAGGCGTCGCGCCGGCCCGCGTAGGCGTCCCCGCCGAGCGCGTCGGCGGCTTGGCCGAACATCACCACCCCTTCCACCACCTTCAGCACGTCCTCCCCGCCCCGGCGCAGGGCCTGGCGGGCGAGCTGCACCCGCCGGCGCGCGTCCATCACCTCGGCCCGGGCCTCCGCAGGATCGGACGGACCAGGCCCGCGGCGGGGGGCGTCCAGGGCCGCGACCAGCCGCGGCTCCAGCCGGGCCAGGGCCCAGTCCCGCTCCAGCCGCTCGGCGGCGGCGATCTGCGCTGGCGTCAGGTCCCGGAAGCGCGAGAGGCGGCCCCGCACGAAGGCGGCGGCGTCGCGGCGCACGCGCTGGGCCCGGAGGCGGCCATCCCCGTCCGGATCGGCCACGAACACCGTCTCGCCGCGGACCGCGCCCCGGCGCAGCCGCTCGGGCGTCGGCTCGACGTCCTGGAGGCGCACGCGCAGGCGCGGGGCGGGCCGGGTCCTGCGCCGGCGGCCGGCGGCGCTCACGGGCGGCCCCCGGCCCGTCGCTCGTGCGCGCGGACGGCGTAGACCACGGTCGTGTGGTCCTTCAGGCCGAAGTAGTTGGCGATCTGGCGGCAGCTGTAGCGCCGCGCCCCGTCGGCGCGCCGCAGGCGGCGCATGAGGGTCATGGCGTGCTGGCGGGGGCGGGCGATGCGGCGTTCGCGGGTGCGCGAGCGCAGCTCGGCGACGGTGAGGCCGTAGAGCGCGGCGACCTCCTCGGCGATGGCGGCCAGGGAGGCGCCGGACGGCGCGGCGGCGGGCGCCGGCGGGTGGTCGATGTCTGGCATGTGCAAATGATGTGCAATATGCACCCACAATGTCAAGTGCCAATTGCACAGAATCGGCCTGTATCCATGTGCGTTATGAGCACTCCAGCAGAACGTCTGCGCCGCGCCCGCACCGCCGCCGGCTACGCCACCGCCGCCGAGGGCGCCGCCCGCGCGGGGGTCAAGTACTACACCTACGTCCAGCACGAGAACGGCACGCGCGGCATCCCCGCGGACCGGGCCGAGGCCTATGGCCGCGCCTTCGGGGTGGAGCCGCAGTGGATCCTCTACGGGCGTTCGGGCCGGCAGAGGCCCGCCATCCCGGTGGTCGGCTACGTCGGCGCGGCCACCGAGTTCCACGGGTTCGACGACCACGCCCAGGGCGCGGGCCTGGACGAGATCGAGGCGCCGCCAGGCGCGCCGCCGGGGGCCGTGGCGGTGATCGTGCGCGGGGATTCCGGCTGGCCGGCCATCCGCGAGGGCATGGTGCTGGTCTACTGGAACAAGTACGAGGACCCGCCGCCCGACGTGGTGGGCGAGGATTGCTTCGTGCGCCTCAGGGACGGGCGCACCCTGGTCAAGCTCCTGGACAAGGGATCGCGCGAGGGGCTGTGGACCCTGACCTCGATCAACGCCTCCACCCCGCCGATCCGGGACGTGGAGATC
>Ga0164243_10010078_pt1 | contig 13631 bp, 11 predicted proteins | sample OricompcompostOP_FD_108781 | JGI IMG/M metagenome (GOLD analysis project Ga0164243, IMG submission 108781) | Organic Plus compost microbial communities from Emeryville, California, USA - Original compost - Organic plus compost (OP) | ecosystem: Engineered > Solid waste > Mixed feedstock >... | reverse complement strand
CCATTGAAGAGCGTTACATAGTTCAACGCACGTTCCACCAGCGCCGGCGGCAGACCGGCGACCAGCCAAAGTTCCGCAATATTGTTGAAGGGAGCGCCGCGTGGCAGATAGGGCAGGCCCTGGTAGTAATCTGCTTCGCGCTGGGCCTGGTCAGGCTTCGGGCGCGTTCGCCATCCAACAACCCGTTGAGCGAATATATTGGCCTCTTCAGGCTTGGCACCGAGCACGGCAAACAAAGCGGCGATAGTCTCCGGTTTGGCGGCGTTTAGATCAATGCGGGAACTCTCAGAACTGAACCGGACCGCAACATCGGCTTTTGCCAACCGAAAGCGGAAAGCCCCGCGTGTCGGTTGATTAGTACGATCCGGCGAAGAGAGCTGATAGGCAACCAATGAGAGAGACGCGTAAACGCACTCCTCCATCTGCAGCCGATCGTCAGCGGCCGACAGTGCGACGGCAGAAGTGCCGATGTAGCTCGCATATACGGCCGCCAGCGTAGCCAGCGCCATCAGGATCCACAGGACGGCCACGACAATGAAGCCGTCATTTCCTCGTTCTGCCGGTCTCACCGCATCGCCCTTTCTTGTCGAGCGGCGGCGGGGTCCTGGTCGGGGGGCGGCGCCTGTGGCCCCTTGTCCTCGCACGCCGTGTCTTCCGCCGCGCATGGCATGACGGCGGGTGCCTCCACGTGAATCCTTGCAGCGCTGGAAACGGCGAGAGTGCGCTCGCTGGCGGCATCGCGGACCGTGATACGGACCGCGGACGGCAGGACCGGCAAATTCCGCCACGTGTCTTTCCAAACGCCGTCAATGCCGGCATAGGCGAACGACACACGGTAGGGCGCGCGCATCAGAACAACGGGATCGCTGAATTTGACCTGCGCCGACGTGACCGGCCCAGTGCCGAACGGGACAAAAGGCGCTCGTGTTCGCACCACAACCCAACCGTTTCGGTCCGCGGTCTCGCCGATCCGGACGATTTCGAGACCTGGCTTGGTGTTGGGCCCGATCGCTGTGCGCACGAACGTCACGGACAGTTCCGCGCCTTCGAACAATGGTGCTTTCATGTCGCGATTGGGCATCATGTATTCGGCCGCGCCGAGATCGCCTACGATACGGTCCATCGCGATGCTGATTTGTTCGTTGTTCTGTACCCGCGCGAACCCGCGGTTCCAGTTCGGCAACCATTGCGTCGTCAGCGTCGTCAGCGACGCGAGAATCAGTCCCATCAAAATCATTGCGACCAAGGCTTCCATCAGCGTGAAGCCGGCGATACGGGCCGGAGAAGGAGAGTGATGTGTCATCGCCGAACCGCCGATTGAAGGCGGATGGTGTCGATGTCAAATATCGCGCCGCTGGGCGACTGTACGCGAATCCTCATCATGAAGGGTAGCCAAGGGGAGTTTTTTGGCGGTGCAATGCCCTCGGGCAAATACGGTTTGCTATCGACCCGCCAGCGATATCCGAAGGACTCTCCGTTCAGGGGGCCTGCAATATCGGCACGGCGCGGCAAACTCAGCGAGATGTCGCGAAGCGTCGCAATCAGGGCATTGTGCTGCTCAAGCGAACGCACTCCGCGAAACGAGGAGCTAACCAGCGAGCCGATGGCCGCGAGTACGGTCGTTACAAGCGCCAGTGCCACCAACGCTTCGACAATTGTGAAGCCAGCCTCAGCCTTGCCGGCCATAGGAGTTCGTTCGTGTAACAAGTTCGATGCCTCCGGTGAGCCAGTTCACCCGGATTTCAAATCCTTCGCCGGACCGCGTCAGCCCGAGCACGCCGCCGCATGACATGCCGGTAGGGAAAAAACTGATGCTCGAATAGGCCGGACGATTATTGCATCGCTCCGGAAGCATGGCACTAAACTGAACATCTTCCGGAATCTGCATGGCTCTGGTGCTGGAGCCCGAGCGGATCGTGCGGGCGGACACGTCGATTTCGGTTGCAACAGCCCGCTGGCCACGGACGGCACTTGTCCGGTCGAATTTGAGCAAGGTCACCGCCTCGACCGCAAAGGCCTCGAGCCGCTGCCGCGAGGTTCCCGTTGGTGCGCGTGGCAAAAGAATCGCGGCAAGAATGGCCACGATGGCCAGAACGCAGACCATTTCCAGCAACGTGAATCCGGCCTCTCTGGTATGGCGATCAGTCATTCGCAGCGGCCGATATCTTCATCGTCGTAATGTCCGCAGCCGTACCGGTTCCGCCTTCCTGTCCGTCGGAACCATAGGAGATGATATCGTAATTCGCGTGTTCGCCTGGCGACCGATATACATAGGCCTTGCCCCAGGGGTCGAGCGGAACAGCGCCGCCTTTCAGATAGGGGCCATTCCACGATGTTAGCCCGCCGGTCTGCCGCACGAGCGCATCTAGGCCTTCGCTGCCGGATGGGTAACGTCCGGTGTCGAGATAATAGAGGTCAAGAGCGCTGGCGAAACTTTGAATCTGAATCCGCGCCGCTTTTACCTTGGAATCGCTCAGGTAATTAAGGACGCGAGGTCCGATCAAACCCATGATCAGGCCAATGATCGTAATGACGACCAACATTTCGACAAGCGTGAAACCGTCTTCACCGCCACAAGACGATTTGAGGCGAGACTGCTTTCGAATATGAGCACGCATTTGGACCTTCCAGATCTACATGGCGACTTGGCTGACGGAGAGCAGGGCGGTCATCACCGAAACGATGAGTCCCCCCACGACAACACTGATGGTGACGATGGCGAGTGGGCCAACGATACCGGCGATCCGATCAAGGCTGCGCTGCAGCTTGGCTTCGTAGAATTCGGCGACGCGTCCGGACAAAATCGGGAGCTGGCCGGTTTCTTCGCCGAGACGCAGCATGCGGATCGCCATCGCCGGCAGCACGCCGGAATTCGCCAGCGCCTCCGATAATTTTCCACCGTGCCGAACACGATCGCTGGTGGCAGCCCACGAGTCTGCGCGGCCGGTAGTCGCCATGATATCGGTGAGGATGCGCAGCGTTGCCGTCAGGGTTACGCCGCTTTGCAGCAGAATGCCGAGATTCCGGCAAAACAGTGCGGTACGGTAAAAGCTGAAGATTGTCGAAATGCCCGGAAGCCGGGATATTTCTGCAAGTACATAGCTTTTCACGCCGGGCTGCCGCAGCGCGGCCCATGCGCCGCCAATGACCAACACTGCGACGACGCCGATAACAGCGCCGTTTTCTCGCAGAAGGTCGGACAGGTCGAGGAAAGTCGTGATGATCGGATCGGGTTTTGCGCCGAAATCACGCAGGACTGAAGAAAATTGCGGCAGCACAAACATGAGAAAAAAGATCAGAACAGCGCAAGCGGCAAGCAGCACAAAAGCTGGGTATTGCAGCGCGTCGGTGACTTTTCGCCACATGGCTTCCGAACGCAGCCGCTCATTGGCCAGAGTCTCGAGGATGTGGTCGAGCGTGCCGGACATTTCGCCGACACGAACAAGAGAGACATACATTGCGGGAAACATCGCGGGGTGGCGCGCGAGCGCGTCAGCGAAATTGTCACCAGACAGAATGTCAGCTCGGATTTTCGCAACAATTGGCCGCAGCCGCCCCACGTCGCTGTCGTTGGAAAGCAGTTCAAGCGCATCATCGAGCCGCGCGCCAGCTTTCAGCAGCAGGGCAAGGTCGCGCGTGAACGTCGTAACGTCGGCGGGGCGCGGTCCGTTGAACGTAGCAGCGTTGAGGCGCGGAATAGTCCGCTTTTCACCGTCGGCTGCAGTTTCGATCGGTAATAGGCCGAGATATTCGATGCGCCGTGTTACCTCGGAAATGTCCGGTGCGGAAAAGGATCCGGTGACGATTTCTCCAGTTTGCGTGAGTGCGCGGTAGCGGAAATTGGGCATGGCTACCTGATCGTCGTGACACGGAGGACTTCGGAGGGCGAGGTGGCGCCGGCCCGGCATTTGGCCACGCCATCGTCCACCATGGTGGTCATGCCGTTGCGGATCGCGATCCTGTCGATCGAAGCGGAGTCGGTGTGGGAAGTGAGGTGCTCCCGGATTTCGTCGGTCATCTCCAACACTTCGAACACGCCGATGCGCCCGCGATATCCGTTTCCATTGCAACGCTCGCAACCTACGGGGTGAAACAGCCGTTCGCCCTCTTTGAAGCCGAGAGCGCTATAGCGCAGATCGCTGTGGATCTCTTCTGCAGTCAGCAGTCGCGAGGTCTTGCAGCGCTCGCAAAGTTGACGCACGAGGCGTTGCGCCACGACTGCGCGTAACGTCGATTTCAACAGGAAGCCTTCGACGCCGAGATCGAGCAGACGCGGAACAGCGGCAGCGGCCGTCTCGGTGTGCAACGTGGTAAGAACCAGATGGCCGGTGAGCGCCGCATGAATGGCAATGTGTGCGGTCTCGGCGTCGCGCACTTCGCCGACCATGATGACATCCTGGTCCTGACGCACAAAAGCGCGCAATGCGGCAGCAAAGGTCAGCCCGATCGACGCCTTGACCTGGGATTGGTTGATGCCCGGAATTTCATATTCAACGGGATCTTCGATCGTCAGGATTTTCCGGGTCGGTTCATTTAATATGGAGAGGACGCTCGCAAGCGTCGTGGTTTTGCCGCTACCGGTGGGGCCGGTAACGACGACCATTCCGTGCGGCAGCGCCAGGACTGAGCGCAGTTTCCGCTCGTCGTGCGACGCCAGCCCCAGTTTCTCGATGGAGAGGTTTCCGCGATCCTTTGGCAGAAGACGGATGACAGCGGATTCGCCGTACTGCGTTGGCATGATGGCAACGCGGATGTCGATATCCGACCGGGACACGCGCAAACGGGCTGCGCCGTCCTGTGGCAGCCGTCGCTCGGCAATGTTCAGGCCAGCCAGGATCTTGATGCGCGAGATGACCGCTTGCGGCAGAATGCCGGCGGGTGCCGGAACAGGACGGAGCAGACCGTCGATGCGCATGCGGATTGTAAGAGCGGAACGGAACGGCTCTATATGAATGTCGCTCGCGCGCAGTTCCACAGCCTGCTCAAAGAAGTCATTGACGGCGCGGACCACCGGAGCCCCGCTCGCAAGGTCGCGCAGGCTTTCGATGTCGTCATCGCGGGTATCCGCGGCACTGGGTTCGGCTTCGGCGGCAGCCGTTTCGTCCTCGCCCAGGCGCTGGGCAAGGATGGTCGCAATATCCTCAAACGAGGCGACTTTGACGGAAACGTCGCCGTCAAGAACGAGTTCTGCGGCCCGGATTGTGGCCGCATCGGTAGGGTCTGTGACGGCGAGGGTTTGGGCGCCATTGGCCGCGCGGCATGGAAATACGGACATCTCGCGCAGAAATCGCCGCGAAAACTGTTTGGTTAAGGGCGGAGCGGCGAGCAGGTCGGGAAGCTTGATGCGGGTGAGGTTGAAGTGCCGCGCCGTCATGTCGGCGAAATCGTTCGCCGTCAGTTCGGTCTGCTCCCACAACGTTCGGAAATCCTTGGGATATACGGCCGGATCGCTCTTGCCCGGCGAGGGGACCGCCGGGAGATGTCCGCTATCGCGGAGATACCCCACGAAACTCGAAGCCAGATCGGAATCCATGGAAGTGCCCCGGGTCGATCTCGCGTTGCAGTCTTGCGTTGTAGTCTGAGAATCCCGGCGGATTCGAACGTCATCAAAAACGTCGTCAGCCGCGTCCGTCCATGTCTTATTGATCCCTTAATATGACAACTGTGCGAATGCCGGACGTCCTCCTCACAGATGCGGCCGCCTGCGAAAGGCGCGTCTAAATATTTCTGTCATATGACATTGCTAAATACGACGAAGTTTGTCGCGGTCCGCAGTGAGCGGGTGCCGTGCGCATTAGCAATGGCAGGGTGTGTTCGTGGTAGGCCATGTGACATGCGGCGGCAGGCGGTCGCATTTCGGAGTGCGGATCGCAACTTGTTCGCTCGTTATCGGTGGCCTTCTGGTCGGTTGCAGTGGTCCATGGCCGCTGGACAACGACGAGAGCAAAAGCCCGAACGTTTTCGATAAAATTCGCTCACTTGATCTGCTGCCGCGCCAGCCGCGTGATGTCGAGGCGACCGGTGCCGCGACGGGCCGCCGCGTTCAACCGCAAGTTTATTCCGGTGAAGAAATCGCCCCTGTTGCAACGGTAACACCCGTGCCAGGAGGGACCGGCGAAGGATTTGATCTCAACTTCGAGGGCACGCCGATCGCGACTGTTGCGAAAGTCGTGTTAGGTGACATCCTCGGCGTCGGTTATACGATAGATCCGCGCGTACAAGGCACGATCAGTCTGGCATCGGTTCGGCCGGTGCCGAAGTCCGACCTGTTGTTCGTGTTGGAAAGCGCGTTGCGCTCCAACGGGACCAGCCTCCTCAAGGACACCGCAGGCTATCGCCTGGTTCCGATTGCGGAAGCTGTCGGCGCCGGCTCGATCGATTCCGTCGCGGGGCGCGCGGAGCCGGGCTTCGGTCTTTCAGTGGTTCCGCTGCAGTACGTTTCCGCGCAGACGTTGTTGAAGTTGCTGGATAGTTTCGCGACCAAGCCCGGCACGGTTCGCGCGGATTCCGCACGCAACATCCTGCTGGTTCAGGGAAGCGGGGCGGAGCGCCGCGCCGCGATCGAGACGGCGCTGAGTTTCGATGTGGATTGGATGCGGGGACAATCCGTCGGCATTTTCCCAATTCAAAACAGCAGTCCCGAGCCGATTATTGCGGAACTCGAAAAAATTCTCGACACCGCCGAAAACGGCCTCGGCCAGAACTCGGTCAAGTTGCAGGCAATCGACCGCATGAATGCGGTCCTGGTTGTGACCCGGAAACCAGCGTTGTTGCGGTCGGCGGAGCGGTGGATCCACCGGCTTGATAACGCCGACACAGCCCGCGCGGGCGTGCGCGTTTATCGCGTCAAATACGGTGATGCGCGGCAGATCGCGCGTGTCCTCAACGAAATCTTCACGGGTGCGTCGTCGAATTCCTTCGATTCCGCCTCGGGCCAGATCGCCCCTGGCTCGGGCGTCACGTCCATGTCCAGCTCAGAGAAACTTGGGCTGGGTCAGTCATCTTCGACAGGTTTGGGCGGGAGGTCGCAAAGTGGTCTTGGCGGGGGCCTGGGCGGCGGCGGATTAGGGAATACAGGGCTCGGCGGGACGGGCTTGGGTGGAGCGTCGCAGAGTGCGCTCGGCGCGAATGCCGCATCGGCGGCCGGAGCTGCTTTGGCCGCGCGCGGGACGACCCCAGGCAGCAGCACCACCAGTGGCGGCAGCGGGCAGGCGATCCTGCAAGGGGTCCGGATCACGGCGGATGCCGTCAACAACAGTTTGCTGATCTACGCGAGCCAGGAGAATTATCGGATCATCGAGCAAACCCTGCGCCAGGTGGATCGACCGCAGTTGCAGGTCGCCATCGATGCAACCGTGGCAGAGGTGACGCTCAACGATACGCTTGCTTATGGCGTGCAGACCTACCTCACCAGTAAAAACCTCGGGTTGAGGCCTGACAAAGGCTCGATTCTCAACACCCAAACGACACCTGCCGAGGGAACCGCGGCTGCGGTGGGCGCAGCGGCAGGCGCCGCCGCCAATGCGTTCCTGAGCCGTACGTTGCCCGGCTTCAACTTTCTGGTCGGCCCGGAAGCGCAGCCCAGCATGATTCTCGATGCGCTTCACACCGTCACCGATGTCAAAGTGCTGTCGAACCCGTCGGTCGTCGTGATCGATAATCAGGTGGCGACGCTGCAGGTCGGCGATCAGGTCCCGGTCTCGACCGGCAGCGCCACCGTACTCACCACCAGCAATACCATCGTCAATACGATCGACTATCGCAGCACAGGCATTATCCTCCGTGTCGTCCCGCGCGTGAACGCGAATGGCAATGTGCGTCTCGAGATCGAACAGGAGATCAGCAATGTCTCCAAGACGCCGACCGCGAACACGCTGACGCCCACCGTGTCAGAGCGCAAGGTCAAAAGCTCCGTTGCCGTCGCCAGCGGGCAGACGGTGCTGCTGGCCGGTCTCATCAGCGAGAACCAGTCCGGCGACCGTACCGGCATTCCTGTGCTCGATCAGATTCCGGTGCTAGGCGATGCCGTGTCCCGTACTGGTAAAGGCGTGACGCGGACGGAGTTGATTATTTTTATTCGGCCGCAGATTATTCGCGACGGCGTTGACGCCCATTTCGTGGCGGAGGAACTGCGGTCCAAACTTCGCGGAACGCTTGGCGCCAACAGCGAAGTGGATCCGAACCTGCCGAGGATCAGATAGTACGATGACGGGGCAGATGTAGCGGAGTGGCGAGGGCGAAGTGAAGACATCGCGCTGGACAACTCTTGTTGGTGCCGCAGTCGTGGCATCGAGCCTCGTGGCCGAAGCGCTGGCGGCGGACAATCGGCTTCCCGGCGGGTATCGTGGAAACGCCGGCGCCTCGCTCGCTTCGCTCATGCGGCGCTCGGAACAGGGCGATTCCGTTGCGCAGGTGCGGCTTGGATTTATGTATCAGAACGGCATTGGCGTTCCACAGGCCTATGTTGCCGCGGTCGACATGTATATCCGCTCGGCGGAGCAGGGAAATCCCACCGCGCAATACCTGCTCGGTCTCATGTTCGATAAAGGCCACGGCGTCGTCCAGGATTACATCCTTGCCTACAAGTGGCTGAACCTCGCGGCGTCACGCGCGCCACGACGGCAGAGCGAATATTATACGCGGCTCCGCAATGCCGTTGCGTCGAAAATGACGCGCGCGCAGATCGCTGAAGGCCAATGGCTTGCGCTCAATTGGGTGCCCAAGTCGCGCGAATACGTTTTACATGAGCCGATGTCGCCGTTGCCTTATCCGTGAGACGGATCACTCAATTGAGAAAGCGCCGCGCTCAAGCCTTTTTCGGCGAATGAAACACACTTTGTGGCAGAAGAAGCGACCGGAAAAAAGCGCGGTCCTTGCGCCTTGGCTAATCCGAGCTGGCTAATTCGAATACCGAAATAGAAAAGACCGCCTTACAGCGTGCCGTAAGGCGGTCTCGTAGAGACTTTTTATTCAGGCGGGCGTATTAGGCCGCATTCGCCTTTTTCTTGTTGCGATAGACACCATAGCCGAGACCGGCCAGGCCAGTCACCATCAACGGCAGGGCGCCCGGGATCGGAGTCGGAGCCGGCGCATCCATCACGACCAGCACTTCCGAAAACTGATCGGCACCGGGCAGGCCCGCCCAGGGGCGACCGTTTTCATTGCCTGGCGCATTGTCCCAGTCGCACTGTGAGACGCCCGTGTAGAAATAGGCGGCCGCACAAGCACCGTCACTGCCGCTCAGTCCGGCGAATACCGCGCCGCTGTTTGGGTCATCACCACCGTCGGGAACGTTGGCACCGGGAAACAGGAAGTCCAGAGCCGACGGAGCGTTGGCCAATTCCAAAGCCGTCGGAAGCCGCCAGCCGAAAGCGCCTTGCACCGAAAGATCGACGAAATCGCTGCTGAAATCGCCACCGTTGGTCGGAGCTGCCCACGCCCAGTAGAGCCCGCCAAAGAAGATGTAGGCGTCGCTCGGAACAGGAGCATCGAAGTCGCTCGGAACGGCATGCGCCGCAGGAGCTACCGCCGCCCCGATTGCCGTCGCCAACGCTGCCGCGATGACATGAGATTTTAAAGTTGCGCTGCCTTTTTTCATTTCCACTCTCTCTTGATTTTACGAAACCGCACCTTCCGAAAGCCGCGCCTGCCGCCCAGCCCTTCGCGACGAAATCTATTTGCGGTAAATGATGGGTGTATGACAGAAACCGCGGAGCAGCCGCATTTTCCGTATGTGTCGATATTTTTCGAACGCCCTTTGCTGTCACGCGTGGTTGTCACGGACAACGGTTGTTGTTCGCATGTCGTCGTTGCGCGCTCATCGGAATCCGCGGCGGTTTTGTCATCCCATTGTCACGTTCAGGCGCGTAGTTGTTCACAACCTCCTTGCGCGTCGCTCTAAAGGACGATGTATATCGTCCGTCAAAGTCGGCATCGACATCGTCTAGTTCAGCAGAGTTTGCTCTTCGTGTCTGGCTCAACTTGGAATCCTACGGTCGTTCAGACAATCGGGCTGTTCCCGACTCCTGTCACGCGTGTTGAGCGGCTGCTCGACTCGGACATGATCGCCAAAGTGCTCGCCGACGTCACAGCGGCGACCGCCACGACGAATTCAAAGTCGGAGCAGCTCTCGCATACTGAAATCATGAATCCGCAGAGCGTGGGATCGCTGCGCAAGGCCAGCAAGTTGGCGCTTCCTTACGTCGCTGAGTTCGGAAGCTTGCTGTTCGGAGAGCAACTTGATTGGTCGGTCAAGGAAATCTGGGTGAATTTTCTGCAGACCGGCGGGAGCCAGTTGGTCCACACCCATGCCAACAGTTTTGTTTCCGGCGTCTTGTATCTGACGTCGTCGCACTCGTCAGCCAACATCGTGTTCCACAAAAGTCTCGGCGGCACTGACTTCACGTTTCGAAATCAGAACACCAATGTCCGGTATGGCCCTTACAATGGCAGCAAGTGGGCGATGCCAGCGATCAATGCCGGCGACCTTGTTCTGTTTCCGAGCTACCTGCTGCATGAGGTCCCGATAAATCGCGGCGATCGCCGGGTGTCGGTGGCGTTTAACGCCGTTCCTTCGCGGCTCGATTCATTCGGATACACAATCAGATTTTCCTGAAGTTCTGCCGCGGGTGTTGTCATGCGTATAAGGTTTGTCGTTGCAGTGCTTGTTGCGTGCTGGAGTCTGGGGGCCGCCGCCCTTGCAACGGAAATGTATGATCGATCAACGCCAGGAGATGGAGAAACGATCAGCGAATCTCCGGCCGAGTTCTACATCGTATTTCTGGAAGGTATTTATCTGACCAGCGTCCGGTTGCGCGGGTCAGATGGCAGCGAGTGGCCGATCGATTGGAAGAAGACCGAAGAAAACGTGTTCAACACGAGGTTCCGGACGGAAAGGCCGTTGCCGCCGGGTGACTATCAAATTGAATGGGATGCGTATGTGCGCCAGCACCTTCATGATGATGGCGGGACGATCAAGTTCACAATAAAACCCTGACAGGAAAATTCCGACAGGCATCCGAACCAGGCTGAAACAATCGCGAGTCCGCTGCCGTAGCCTTCGCGGTGGAATTTGTCAGGGCACGGGAAGGACGGCGAGCAGCCGGCGAGCCTCCGGCCTGGCAGGGTTAGCTTCATCCAGAGCCTTGAGCAGCGTTCGCGCAGCGGCGGGATCGCTTCGAGCGAGTTGGCGTGCCATCGCCAGCACCGGCGTATAAGCCGCATCGAAATCGCGGCTGAGGCGTACAACGTCGACAAGTTGTGGCGCAACTTGCGCGATGAAGGCGCGAACATCACCGCCCATTTTGGCTCGGCTGCCAATATCGAGGTACTGGTCACGCGCGCGCCAGTAGTCCGTAAGTCGCCGTTTAGTGGTGTCATCACCTTGTAAAATGTCGTCGGCTTTTGGCTGGAACGATTTCAACAAGGTCATCAACCGTTCCCCGGGTGTATCGCCTGCACCATACGCGGCGCGCGGAGCTTCAGCGGTGACGACCGGGTGGTCGTCGTTATTTATCGGGGCATTACCGGCAAAGCGGCCCAAATCGGAAGCATCGGCGAGGTACAGGCCGAAAAGGGACAGATTGTTCTTTAGATCGAGCGCCGCGAGATCTGCCGCGAGCGTGCGGTCCCGCAGGCGTTCGGTCAACCAATCGGCGCGGTAGCGTGTTTTTTTAACTCCGCCGACGAGTCCGATAAGTGGAGTCTCGGTGCTGAACTGGGCTAGATAGGCCGTGGCGTCGGGAAAAACATCGAGGAAAGTCCGCACGATGATCTGCAATGTCGGGAGATCAAGCTGGTAGAGCGGTAGCCATTGGCAGAATAGACCATCGTCCGTAAGCCGGGCTTTGATTGCTGCAAAATGCTCGCGCGTATACAGCGAGCCCGCACCGTCGATCGAAGGGTGATAAAGGTCCGCCACCACAACATCATAGCGGTCGCGTACCGTTCGGGCGAACCGGCGTGCATCGGAGACGTGAATCCGAAGCCGCTCGCTTGCCCCGACATTGGGTGCAGAGCGGGAAAACAGCGGAAAGGATTCCACGACTTCAGGAACGAGCTCGACTCCGTCCACGACGAGATCGGGATGCTCTGCCGCGGCCGACAGGGTCGTGCCGGTGCCAAGCCCGAGGAACAGCGCGCGTTTCGGGTTTGCGTGGAGAAGCAGTGGAATATGCGCTTCGCGATAGTCGGAACGGATCGAGGCGTCGCCGCCCATCCGGAAATGATTGTTGACCTGAAGATGACGTGCGCCGCTGGGATCCTGGATCACGCTCACGGCCGCCATCACGCCATCACGATGCCAGATCACGCTGCCGCCAGGCGCAACCTTCACGAACCGCAACGAGAGCGGCGATTGAACAATGAACGCTATGGCGGCGATGAAAGGAACGGCGAACGCCAGCGTTCGGAGGCGAAGGTGCGGCAAGGCAAGCAGATATCCGGCGGCGATGATCGCTAGTCCGGTCTTGGCTCCCACCGACGGAAGGATGATTGGTCCGAACAGTATCGGTGCCAGTGCGGCGCCGAGCGTATTGACGGCAAGCCCGCGCCCCAGGCTGCCTTCGCGGTTGTGGACGTGTTGCGCAAGCTGCGTGAACAACGCCCCCATCGCGATTGTCGGCGGCAGGAATACGAGGACCGCCAGAATGAATTCCGCACCAAGCCGGCCAGCCATGTCAGGCGGCAAATGGTCGCGGGCGAATGCGAGAATTGCCTCGGAATAACCGAGCACGACAATCCCGGTCACACAGCAGGCCGAGGTAGTAAGGGCGATGCTGGCGGTAAGGACATCGCGCGAGAGCCACGCCGCGAGCCGGCGTTGAATCGATGCGCCGATCGCTGTTCCCAGCAGATACACGGCAAGCAGGATCGCGAACGTGTAGATCGTGTTTTCGAGAACCTGACTGACGACACGGATCGTAAGAACTTCGTAGCCGATACCGAGAAGTCCGGTGATAAACAACTGCGCCAGAGCCGCTGAGGCGCGTACAGGTGCGGAGCGGGTGGGCGTCGGCGCAGCAGCCGCGGTGGAAACACTTTGTCGCGGCATCCATCGCCATGTAGCGATCGCGCAGGCGAAATTGACCGACGCGCAGATTCCGAGCGTCGCCGACAGGCCGGCGAACCGGATCAGCAGGAACGTCGTGGCGAGCGTTCCGACAACGGCGCCAAACGTGTTGGCGGCATAGACGTGGCTGATCGAGCGACCGTTTGGAAGGAGCGGCGCCAGCATGGCGTCGAGCGCCGGGAGCGTGCCGCCCATGGCCGCCGTCGCAGGCAGAAGCAGCACGAACGGCAGCGCGAAAGCGACAGTCCACTGCCACGCCGGCGAAGAATCCAGTGGCAGAAGGACCGGTACGGCATCTGCGACTGCCGGAAGCAACGGGATAGCGGCCAGGGCCCATAGCCCGATGACGAGTTCAAGGACAGCGTACCAGCGCGCAGGGGTTCGGCTGTGGCTGATCCACGATCCGGCCACAAGACTGCCAAGAGCCAGGCCGGCGAACAATGCGGTGACGACGCCAAGGACGGCAACGATCTCGTGGCCAAGCGCCACCGCGAACAGCCGCGCCCAGACGATCTCGTAGCCAAGCCCTGCGAACCCGGAGAGCGTAGCAATGATAACGATG
>Ga0164243_10010077_pt1 | contig 13631 bp, 12 predicted proteins | sample OricompcompostOP_FD_108781 | JGI IMG/M metagenome (GOLD analysis project Ga0164243, IMG submission 108781) | Organic Plus compost microbial communities from Emeryville, California, USA - Original compost - Organic plus compost (OP) | ecosystem: Engineered > Solid waste > Mixed feedstock >... | reverse complement strand
GCACGAGCTGGCTGCGCCGCTTCGTCTGCGAGACCCGCATCACCGATGCGATCCTTGCGACACTCGCTCTGTTCCTGCTGCTGCTTGGTGCGTTCCTCGGCCGTTGGCTGATGGCCGCGGTTCGCGCCGCCAACCGCACCGCCAAGCTGGTCAATGAAGGCGTGCTGGCCGGCCAGCGGCCGTATGTGTTCCTGCGCGAATTCCAGGTGGCGACCACCAAGAATCCGCTCAACGACGAGATCCAGACCTGCGCCATCCAGCCGGTCTGGGAAAACGCCGGCACCACGCCGACCCGTCATGGCCGCAGCCAGGTGAACTGGAAATATTTCGAGCCGAATGTCCCGGCCGAATTCGACTTCGCCGATGTCGATGACATGGGCGACCGCATCACCTCCTATGAGCATTACAGCCCGCTGACGCTCGGCCCGCGCGCCACCGCGCTGGCGCCCGTCATCACCATCGAGCCGTCCATCCTGCGTCAGGTCCGCGACCAGCAGGGCAAGCTCTTGATCTGGGGCTGGGCGGAATATGACGAAGTATTCGATGACGCCAAGCGCCACCGCGTCGAGTTCGCCTATCAGGTGGTGGTGTCCGGCTCACCGGCCAGCCATGTCGGGTTCAGCCAGTATCGGCAGCATAACGGCATCGACGCCGAATGCATGAAGCAGCCGACCGCACCTGTTCGCAAAAGCTAAGCGTCCTTTTAGACAGATTTTTCAACGCGATCGCCCATACCGGCGGTCGCTGATATCTGTTAGAACGATGCTGGTTTGGTGAGCATGGTGACGAAAGCGCATGGCCGACAAGTCCAGTTCGTTGATGCTGTCCTGGCGCTTTGCGCCGTTATTCTGGTGCCAGTTCTTTTCGGCATTCAACGATAACTTCCTCAAGAACTCGATCGTCTTCCTGATCCTGTTCCAGATCCATGCCGGCGCCAGCATCGATGGCTCGCAAGGCGAAGCGCTGATCACGCTGGCGGGTGCCGTATTCATCGCACCGTATTTCTTCCTGTCGGCGCTGGGCGGCGAGATCGCCGACCGGTTCGACAAGGCGGTGATCGCGCAGCGGCTGAAATTCGCGGAGATCGCGGTCGCCGGCATTGCGGTCGCCGGCTTTCTTCTGCACTCGCTGGTCGTTCTCTATGTCGCGCTGTTCGGCTTCGGCATCATCGGCGCGCTGTTCGGCCCGATCAAATACGGCATCCTGCCCGATCATCTGCAGCGCCGGGAATTGCCGGCCGGCAACGCGCTGGTGGAAGGCGCGACCTTCATCGCCATTTTGCTCGGCACCATCGTCGCCGGCATTGCCGCGCATGGCGGCGGCAGCCCCGCGGCCTTCGCGACGCTCGTCATGGTCTTCGCGGTGTTGTGCTTTGCCTCGGCTTTGTTCATTCCGCGAACCGGCGAAGGCGCGCCCAATCTCATCATCAATCGCAACATCGCCGCGTCCACGTGGTCGCTGATCAGTCACCTGCGCAGCGACAGCCGGCTGTGGTGGGGCGCGCTGGTGACGAGCTGGTTCTGGCTCACCGGCGTTGTCGTGCTCTCGCTGCTGCCGCCGGCGGTGAAATCGCTGCTCGGTGGCAATGAAGAAACCGTCACAGCCTATCTGGCGATCTTCTCGATCGCCGTCGCGATCGGCTCCGGCCTCGCCGCGTGGCTGTGCAGTGGCCGCATCATTCTGCTGCCGACCTTGCTCGGCGCGCTGCTGCTGGCCTTCTTCGGCATCTTCATGGGCGTCTCGCTTTATGGTGTGACGCCGGCGACGCAATTTGCCGGACCGCTCGAGGTTCTGCCGACCGCACGCGGCATCAAGATTGCGATCTCGCTGATCGGCCTTGCGATCGGCGGCGGCCTGTTCATCGTGCCGGCCTTCGCCGCGGTGCAGGCCTGGTCGGATGCCGACCGGCGCGCCCGCGTTATTGCCGGCGTCAATATTCTCAACGCGCTGTTCATGACCGTCGCGACCTTGTTCGTCGCGGTACTGCAAAGCCGGGGCATAACGACGCCGCAGCTGTTCATCGGTCTTGGCGCGCTCAATCTTCTGGTCGCGATCGTCATCGGCCTGACGATGCCGACCCGGCCGTTCAACGACGCGCTGTCGATCCTCTATCGCGCCTTCTTCCGCGCCGAAGTGCACGGCCTCGAAAATCTGCAAAAGGTGCACAGCCCCAATGTGATTTTGGCGCTCAATCACGTCAGCTTCCTCGATGCCGGCATTGCCATGTCGCTGCTTGGCCGCGATCCTTTATTCGCGATCGACACGACCATCGCCGGCAAATGGTGGGTGCGTCCCTTCGCGCGCATGACGCGGGCGCTGCCGATCGATCCGCTCAAGCCGATGGCGACGCGCACGCTGATCCAGGCGGTGCAGAGCGGCGAAACGCTGATCATCTTTCCGGAAGGCCGCATCACCGTCACCGGCTCGCTGATGAAGGTCTATGACGGCGCCGGCCTGATCGCCGACAAGTCGGACGCCACCATCGTGCCGATCCGCATCGAGGGACTGGAGCGTTCGTATCTGACGCGCTTGCAGGATCATCAGATCCGCAAGCAGCTTTTCCCCAAGGTCAAGGTCACCGTGCTGGAGCCGACCAAGCTGCAGCTCGATCCCGATCTACGCGGCCGCGCGCGCCGCAGAGCAGCCGGCGCTGCGCTCTACGACATCATGTCGGACATGATCTACAAGACCACGCCGACCAACCGCACCATTCCGCAAGCGCTGATCGATGCCGCCAAAGAACACGGCATGAAGACGATTGCGACCGAGGATCTCACCACCGGCGCGCTCACTTACAAGCGGCTGCTGCTGGGCTCGCGCATTCTCGGCAAGAAGCTGATGCCGCTCGCCGATCTCGGCAAGCCGATCGGCGTGATGCTGCCGAATGCCAATGGCGCGGTCGTCACCATCTTCGGCCTGATGTCGGCCGGCCGGGTGCCGGCGATGATCAACTTCACGGCCGGCGCCACCAATATTCTCGCCGGCTGCAAGGCGACCGGGCTCGATACCATTGTCACCTCGCGCGTCTTTGTCGAGCGCGGCAAGCTCGATGCGCTGGTGGAGAAGCTCGCCGCCGAGGTGAAGATCGTCTATCTGGAAGATGTGCGCACGACAGTCGGGCTGTTCGACAAAATCGGCGGCCTTCTGAATTACAAAAAGCCACTGGTGGCGCGAAAGCCCGATGACTGGGCGGCGATCCTGTTCACGTCAGGATCGGAAGGCGTGCCGAAGGGCGTCGTTCTGTCCCATCGCAACATTCTCACCAATGCCGCGCAGGCGCGCGCCCGCATCGATTTCAACCGCACCGACAAGGTGTTCAACATCCTGCCGGTGTTCCATTCCTTCGGTCTTACGGTCGGCGTCATTCTGCCGATCGTGTCGGGCGTGCCGATCTTCTTGTATCCGTCGCCACTGCATTATCGCACGGTGCCCGAACTCGTTTACGTCACCAACGCGACCATCATGTTCGCGACCGACACCTTCCTCAACGGCTATGCGCGTGCCGCCAATCCCTATGACTTCCGCTCGATCCGCTATCTGCTGGCGGGCGCCGAGCCGGTGCGGGAATCGACGCGGCAGACCTATCTGGAAAAATTCGGCATCCGCATTCTCGAAGGCTATGGCGTCACCGAAACGGCGCCGGCGCTCGCCCTCAACACACCGATGTTCAACAAGTTCGGGACGGTCGGGCGGCTGTTTCCGGGCATGGAGGCCAAGCTCCAGCCGGTCGAAGGCGTCGACGAGGGCGGGCGGCTTTGGGTCAAGGGCCCCAATGTCATGCTCGGCTATCTGCGGGTCGAGCATCCGGGCGTGCTCGAACGGCCGCCGGAAGGCTGGCACGACACTGGCGATATCTGCACCATCGACGCGCAGGGTTTCATCGCCATCAAGGGCCGCGCCAAACGCTTCGCCAAGATCGGCGGCGAGATGGTCTCGTTTGCGGCGGTGGAAGCTTTGGCCGGCGATCTGTGGCCCGACGCGCTGTCGGCGGTGGTGTCGGTGCCGGATGCCCGCAAGGGCGAGCGGTTGCTCCTCTACACCAACAAGGAAAAGGCCACCCGCGCCGATTTCGTTGCCTTTGCGCGCTCGCGCCACGCCTCCGAGCTGATGGTTCCGGCCGAAGTCATTGTCATGGAGAAACTGCCGATGCTGGGCTCCGGCAAGGTCGATCTCCTGACGCTGACGAAGATGGCCAAGGAGGATCGCGCCAAGGCCGAACAGGCGCGGCCGGTGGTGCCGGCTTAAACGGGACAAACGGTGAGCACGTTAAACGTGTGCCGCCACTCTCTCCGTCATGCGCGGACTTGTTCCGCGCATCCACGTCTTCCTTTCATGGCGAAGAAAGACGTGGATGGCCGGGTCATAAGGCGTCAAGAACGCCGTCTTCAACGGCTGATGCCCGGCCATGACGGCAGCGGGCACATTAAAGCTGCGTAAGGTTCGCCACGGCGGGCTTTGCGCGGCCTTCTGCGTGCTTTACAACCCCCGCGCCCGTTACCACATCAGGACGGGAAACAAGGCGCGGTTTGGCATGCTGCAGATTTTCAAGGATTTCCTCGACGAAGTCGGCCTTGGCGACAGGCCGGCCGCCCGTTTCGATGACAGCGATTACCGGCTCGCGGCTGCGGCCTTGCTCATCCATGTGATGACCATCGACGGCAAGGAAACCAGCGCCGAACTCAAAAAGCTGCATGACCTGCTGCAACGGCAATTCAATCTCGATGAAGCCGCCACCGAAGAACTGATCGAGGCCGCCACCGCCGCCGATCGCGAAGCCGTCGATCTCTACAGCTTCACCAGCCTGCTCAATCGCTCGCTCGATGAAGACGCCAGACTTCGCATCGTCAAAATGATGTGGGAGATGGTGTATGCTGACGGCAACATGAACGAGTTCGAAGACAATGTCGTCTGGCGCGCCTCCGATCTTCTCGGCATTTCGCAACGCGACCGCGTCGAGCTGCGGCGTGAAGTGGCGCAGGACGAAAAAGCGGACGAAATCATCGGCGACGATCGCAAGAATGCGTAAGCCTTCATCGCCGTCACAATCTGGACGGCCATGAATACGAAGCTCAACGAACCTGTCGCCGTCATCACCGGAGCTTCCTCCGGCATCGGGCTTGAGCTGGCGAAAATCTTTGCCCGCGATGGCCATCGGCTGGTGCTGATCGCCCGCAGCGGCGACAAGCTCGAACACCTCGCCGATGAGATCGCGTCAAGTGGCGCTGCGCGTCCGCTGGTGCTCGTCATCGATCTCGAACAGCGCGACGCCGGCGACAAGATTGCGGCAGCGCTCGCGCAGCACAATCTCGAACCGCAATTCATCGTCAACAATGCCGGCTTCGGCCTCAATGGCGAAGCGGTCACGCAATCGCGCGCCGAGCAATTTGCGATGATCGATCTCAACATCCGTACGGTCACCGATCTGTCGCTGCGCTTTGCCTTGGCGCTGGAGCGCCATCGCGGCGGGCTGCTCAATGTCGCCTCGGTCGCCGGCTTCGTGCCGGGGCCGCAGGCGGCGGTCTATTACGCCACCAAGGCCTATGTGTTGTCGTTCACGCAGGCGTTGCATCAGGAATGGAAGGCGCGCGGCATCCGCGTCACCGCGCTCTGTCCCGGCCCGGTGCCGAGCGGCTTTCAGGCGCGAGCCGGCGTGCCGCGCCGGGCGCTGAAAGGCCCGTCCGTGGTCACGGCCGACAAGGTGGCCGCGCGCGGCTATCGCGGGCTGATGGCGGGCCAGATGATGGTGGTGCCGGGCTTGGTCAACAAGATCGTCGTGTTCCTGTCGCGGATCCTGCCGCGCAAGACCATGCTGGCCGCCGCCGACGAGCGGCAGAGACGCCGCCAGGCGCACCGCGTGATCGAGTAACGACGATTGGCCAAGTCCGCGGCAGCCCTACGCTGAAAATAAAGCCAGACCATTTGCTCATGGCGGACTTGTCCGGCTTAGCCTTGCCAAGCTTTCGCCGGTTCAGGACATTATCGGTCTGAGCGCAGGGGATTCGCTCTGCCAAGCGTGCCTTGCAAGGATTGCCGCCATCAACGCCCCGATGTTGCTGCCCGTTCTCATCGTCCTGCATCAGGAAACGTCGCAGCCTGGCCGCGTCGGCAATCTCCTTCGCAAGCGTGGCGTGCCGCTCGATATCCGCCGCCCGGTCTTGGGCGATCCGCTGCCCGATACGCTCGCCCAGCATTCCGGTGCCGTGATTTTCGGTGGCCCGCAAAGCGCCAATGACGAGTTCGATTTCATCAAGCGCGAGATCGACTGGATCGGCGTGCCGCTGAAAGAGAACAAGCCGTTTCTCGGCATCTGCCTTGGCGGCCAGATGCTGGCGCGGCATCTCGGCGCGCGCGTGTCAGGCCATGAAGATGGTCATGTCGAGGTCGGCTATTACCCGATCCGCCCGACCGATGACGGCCGCGCCGTCTGCGAGGTCTGGCCCGATCATGTCTATCAATGGCACCGCGAAGGCTTCGAACAGCCGCGCGGCACCACATTGCTGGCGCAGGGCGATGCGTTTCCGGTTCAGGCCTTCCGGCAGGGCGATCATGCCTATGCGATCCAGTTTCACCCCGAAGTGACGCACGCGATGATGTGCCGCTGGGTGATCCGCGGCGCGGAGCGCATGACGTTGCCGGGCGCCAAGCAGCGCGCCGCGCATTTCGAGGATCGCTGGGTGTTCGATTACGCAATGCAGAACTGGCTTGCGACATTTCTTGATCGCTGGTTGAGCGACAAGAAAAGCGAGGCCGCGCCGCTTACGACGTAACCGCCGCCATGGCCGGCGCGCGTTCGGCATCGAGCCGTCGCAATTCTGCGTCCAGCACCTGACCATGCTCCGATTTCGGCAAAGCCGGAATGAACACATAATCGCGCGGACGTTTGTAACGGGCGATCCAGTTCAGACAGAGCAGGTCGAGGTCGCCCGCATTCGCATCGCCGACCACATAGGCGACGACAATCTCGCCCCATTCGCGATCGGGCCGGCCGATCACCGCGGCTTCGCGGACGCCCGGATGGCGGAGAAGTGCTTCCTCCACTTCGCGCGGATGGATGCTGGCGCCGCCGGAAAGGATCATGCCGTTGCTGCGGCCGGTGAGATGCAGATAGCCCTGCTCGTCGAAGCTGCCGATATCGCCGGTCTGCAAATAGCCGCCGGCCAGCGCAACGGCCGTCGCCGTCGGGTCCTGCCAATAGCCGGCCATCACCGTTTCACCACGGCAGAGAATGTCGCCCGTTTCACCGGGCGCCAGGATGGTGCCGTCCGCGTCAACGGCGACGATCTCCATGCCCTTGAACGGCTTGCCGAGCGAGCCAATCCGCTCGCGCCAGCGCCGGTCGCGCGTATAGGCAACGTCGTTGCGCGAGAGCAGCGTCATCGTCAGCGCCGTCTCACCCGGACCATAGACATAGGCGAAGCGCGGGCCGAACCGCTCCATCGCCCGCGTGGTATCGTCGGCCGAGAGCGGCGGGCCGGCGCAGATGATGGTGCGTATATTCTCGACATTGCAGGGCGCCGGATGCGCGACCATGCGGTTGACCATGGTCGGCGTCGTCAGCATCGAACTGCGCGGCCATGTCTCCAGCAATCGAAACAGCTCGTCGGGATAGAAGCCGCCGGATTCGGGAACGACGTTGACGCCGAAATGCTCGACATACGGCACGATGTAAAAGCCCGAACCAAGCCCCATCGGCGCCACATGCAGGAACGGGTCGCCATAGCCGATGCGATCGACCTCCGACATGGTGGCGCGGCTCATCGCGCGCAGATTGCGATGCGTCAGCATCGCGCCTTTCGGCTGGCCATGCGCGGTGGTGTAGAACAGCCAGGCCACGTCATCGCCGTCGCGCGGCACGATCGGCGCGGCATCGGCCGCCAGCATCGCGTCATAGGAGCGCGCGTTGAAGACGACGATGCGCTCGATATTGCGCGGCGCATGGGTGTCGATGACGGATGCGAGATCCGACGAGGCAAAGCAGATCCGCGCGCCGGAATGTTCGAGAATGGCGGCGAGTTCGGTGCCGTGCAGTTTGGCATTGGTCGGCACGGCGATGCCGCCGGCATGCCAGATCGCATACAGCGCCTCGACATATTCCGGCACATTGCTAGCAACGATGGCGACGCGGTCGCCCGGCTGCAGCCGAAACTCGTTTTGCAGGGCGGAGGCGATCTGCGCCACCCGCTGCGCCAGGGTGGCATAATCGTAGAGAAGGCTATCGCCGAAACCGAGGGCGGGCCGGCTGGGATAGGTGCGGCCGGCGTCGTGGAGAGTCTGCGCCAGATTCATAAATGCTCTTGGTCCCGCCACGGACCGCTGAAATGGACAAGGTGAGGCCGACGAAGCAGCCGATTCGGCTACGCTATGAAGGCAGAAAGAAGGAGGCAGAGTAAAGGCCGGGGTGCCGGGTAAGGCCGGTTCGGCGGCCAGCCGCCACGCGGCTTATCGAGGCGTGAGCTTCGCCAGCATCTGCCGCCACTTGTCGGCCAGCGCCTGCCAGCTTCGCTTGTCCTGATCGTCGCGCGAGCAATCCGCCATACGCTGACACTGCCTGACATTCAGGCTGATCTCTTCAATTTCCTCGGGCAAAGCTAATCCCCTCCGCGATGGGGAATGCGCGACCCCGGCCATCGTTCCCGGAACAGAGGGCGCGCGGGCGGATGAATCTGCTTGTGTGGCCGGGCGGCCAGCCCGGTCCCTTTCAAGCCGCCGGATAATCCCGCAGCGTCAGCATGTTATAGGCAGTCTCCGCCTCCTCATCGCGGACATCTTTGTCCGCCGCCGGGCCGGCCTGGAGCGCGGCCAGCATCCGGTTGCGCTCGTCCAGTTGCGCCTGCGTGCGGGGAAAAATGAAGTTGGCGCCCTGGCGGTTGGCCAGCGCCTGATTGGCTTGGATATAGGGCCGCAGCGCGGTTTCGTAGGCGACCAGTGCCTCGGCCGGATCATCATGACTGGCGAGTTCGCCCGCCAGCACATAGGCGCCGACCATCGCCATGCTGGAACCCTGGCCGGACCGGAAGGACGGTGCATAGGCCGCGTCGCCCAGCAACGCCACCCGGCCTTTCGTCCATTGCGGCATCCTGATCTGGCTGACCGTATCGAAAAACAGATCGTCGGCGTGGCGCATCGCCTCGATCAATTGCGGCACCCGCCAGCCGGCACCCGAGAAGACTTGAGCTGTGCGTTCGATCTGCGCGGCCTTGTCGGCATGGGCGCCGAAGGGCGGCGTCTCGGTGGCGAAGATCAGGAAGGCGAACATGTCGGGCTGATCGCGCACGGCGAAGCGCCGGCGATGCGCCCCGGTTCGGCATAGGCGACCGCCTCCTGCTCAAGACCGAGATCGTTCGGCACCGTGAACAGGTTGAAGGTGAAGCCGAGATAATGGCTGTAGGCCTCCTCCGGGCCGAATACGAGCCGGCGCACGTTGGAATGCAGGCCGTCGGCGCCGATCACCACATCGAAGCGCTCCTGATCGCCGCTTTTGAAATGCACCGACACACCGTCCGCGTCCTGCGCGATGGACGCGATCGAGTCATTGAAGCGGTAGCGGATGGCGCCGTCCCGCGTCAGGCCATAGAGCAGATCGGTGAGCGTGCCGCGCGGCAACTCCACGTCGTGATCGAGATCGTTGGAGGTGAGATCGTAAACCGGGACTTTGCCGATGGTTGCGCCCGCAGCATCGACGAAACGCAGGTCTCGCGAGCCGATATGGGCGGCGGCGAGCTGCGCGCGCAGTCCCATGCGCTCCGCCACTTTCAGCGCCGAGCCGCGTACATCGATCGGATAGCCGCCGCTGCGAACAGACGCCGCCCGCTCCACCACGGTGACGGAAAAGCCGTAGCGACCCAGCCAATAAGCCAGGATCGGACCCGCGATGCTTGCGCCGAAGATCAGGATTTTACGACCGGCGCCGCGCGGCGAATGAATGGATGTCGACATCGACCATCCTCCTCCCATAAGATACATTGGTGTATCCAATTCATCCGGGTCGGAATGTCAAGATGCATTAATGCATCTTATTTGTGAGGAAAGATGTCGATACGACGCCGGGGTGCGGATCTTGAAGGGGCCATTCTCGACGCGGTCTGGGCGGAATTGACCGCGCGCGGCTATGCCAACCTCACCATGGAGGCGGTGGCGGCGCGGGCCGGGACCAGCCGGCCGGTGATCGCGCGGCGCTGGGACAGCCGGGCTGCACTCGCCATCGCTGCGCTTCGTCGCCGCATGGCCGATTACCCGCTCGATGTCCCCGATCGTGGCGCGATTCGCGCCGAGCTGATGGAGATGCTGGACCTTGCCGCCGAGCGCGCGTCGGCGCTGGCCGCGACCTTCGTCCTGTTCGCAACCGAATATTTCAACGACAACGGCGCTACACCCAGCGACCTGCGTGCCTCACTGCTAGAAGGGGAGGCCGATTGCCTCGGTGCGATCCTTCAGCGCGGGGTCGCCCGTGGCGAGATCGATGCGGGGAAGCTCACCCGGCCGATCGTCAACCTGTTGCCCGACCTGTTCCGGCAACATGCCTTGATGACATGGTCGGGGCCGGACCCGGACTTGAGGGCCGCCTGGATCGATACGATTTTTCTGCCGCTGGTGCGGATGCCATCCGAGGGAAAGTCTCGCAACTAGCCGGCGTGTTCGCCGAAATACCATTTGTGGAAATTGGTGGAGCCAGGCGGGATCGAACCGCCGACCTCGTCATTGCGAACGACGCGCTCTCCCAGCTGAGCTATGGCCCCCGCCTTGGGCACGCCCCGGAGGTGATGAGGCGTGAATGGTAGCGAGAGCGGCCATTTAGGGCGTGCTTTTTCGCAAGTCAAGGATGCTTCGCCAGTCAAGGACGCTGGCGCGCCAGCGCGGCTGACCGGCTTTGGCGGCGGGGTGTGACCCTCCTTCGACTTGTCGGCGTTCGGCGGAACCGATACATCTTTCACAACATCATCAACGTGATCGTTTCGATCACGTCGGAGCATGAGCGCCCTTGGTCTCCTTTGGCATCATGCTCGCCCTGCTCTGAGAAAAGAAAGTCCGATGCGCTCGATTCTCGACGTCATTCTGCTGGTCCTGCAGCTGTATGTCTGGTTGCTGATCGCCTCGGCCATCCTGTCCTGGCTGATCGCCTTCGATGTGGTGAATACCCGCAACCAGATCGTCGCCACGATCGCCGATTTCCTCTGGCGCATCACCGAGCCGGTGCTGCGGCCGATCCGCTCGATGATGCCCAATCTCGGCGGCATCGATATCTCTCCGGTGATCCTGATCCTGATCATCTTCTTCATCCAGAGCGTGATCACCCGCTACATCTATCCCAACGTGTTCTGACAACTTGGGCCGTTGCCCAAGCATGAACGACGAACGTCCCTGGCGCATCACAGCGGATGGCTTGACGCTGGTCGTGCGGCTCACGCCCAAAGGTGGGCGAGACGCGGTGGACGGCATCGAGACACTCAGCGATGGGCGCGTGGTGTTGAAGGCGCGCGTGCGCGCCGCGCCCACTGACGGGCAAGCCAACGCCGCTTTGCTGGCCTTTCTTGCAAAGACGCTTGACGTCGCGCGCCGTGCAATGACATTGGCCGCAGGGGAAACCGCGCGGATCAAGCGCATTGAAATTGACGGCGACGGTGCATCACTGGCCGCGCGTCTGGAACGGCTTGTGACACATGACGGCAAAGATCATTGACGGAAAAGCCATTGCGCAGGAGCTGCGCGCCGACATCGCCAAGGCTGCGGCGCAGCTGAACAAGGAGCACGGCATCGTGCCGGGCCTCGCCGTCGTGCTGGTCGGCACCGATCCCGCCAGCGAAGTCTATGTGCGCTCGAAGTCGAAAGCCGTCACCGATGCCGGCATGAAATCCTTCGATCACAAGCTGCCGGCGGAGACCTCGCAGGACGATCTCCTGGCGCTGATCAAGCAGCTCAACGACGACAAGACCGTGCACGGCATTCTCGTGCAATTGCCGCTGCCGTCGCAGATCGATTCGACGCTGGTGCTGAATGCGATCGACCCGAACAAGGATGTCGACGGCTTCCATCCCGTCAATGCCGGGCGGCTCGCCACCGGCCAGCGCGCTCTGGTGCCGTGTACGCCGTTCGGCTGCGTCGTGCTCGCCAAGAAGGTGCATGGCAAGCTCGCCGGCATGAATGCGGTGGTGATCGGCCGCTCCAACATCGTCGGCAAGCCGCTGGCGCAATTGCTGCTGGCGGAGGATTGCACGGTGACCATCGCGCATTCCAAGACGAAGGATCTGCCGGCGGTCTGCCGCGAGGCTGATTTGTTATTCGCCGCGGTCGGCCGGCCGGAAATGGTCAAGGGCGACTGGATCAAGAAAGGCGCGACAGTCATCGATGTCGGTATCAATCGCGTGCCGGGAGAAGCCGGCAAGACGCGGCTGGTCGGCGATGTTGACTACAAAGAAGCGCTCGAAGTAGCGGGCGCGGTGACGCCGGTGCCCGGCGGTGTCGGGCCGATGACGATTGCCTGCGTTATTCTCAACACGCTGCGCGCGGCTTGCGCATCGGCTGGCCTGCCGGAGCCGAAGGTCGTCTGAGCGACGCTTTCTGATCCGCGGCCAAGCCTTGCGGCTTCGCCACCGCAGGCCTTGCCGACTGGAGGAAAGAGACGTGAAACGCGTTCTGTTTGCTGCAGTTCTGGGGCTTGTATCGCAGGCCGTGATGGTGCCGGCGCAGGCGCAGGAACGCGCGCGAGAGAGCGCCAATAACATTGTCAGCGTCTATTCGTCATTCGACGCTGACAAGACCTGCAAGCACAAGCCCGGCAAGGACGAGGAAGACTATGGCTCCTGGACCTGTCCCGGCCATGGCGGGCTGAACGTCTATCTCACCGCCGGCGATCAGCGTATGCAGGTCAGCTTCGGCCGCAACGCGCGTGCCGCGTCACGCGAAAAGGCCGCCTCGGAAACATTTCCGGGCTTCAACTCCGTCTATCAGGGCACTATCGAGTGGCGGATGGAGAAGCTGCCGGACGGCAAGGCGCGCCCGTTCGCCACGATCCTGCGCTGGAACACGCGCAATGCAGCCGACGCCGAGCGCGATGACGGCAAGTCGACCGGCCGCACCTTGGTGGTGACGCGCCTCAATCCCGGCGGCGTCTGTCATGTCGGCTATGTCGATGCGCGCAAGCCGGGAGCCAACGAAGAGGCGCGCAGGCTCGCCGACGAAAAGGCGCGCAGCTTCAAATGCGGCAAGGATGATCCGATCAAATAGATCGGCTCATGCGGTCAGCGTCGACGATGGGAGAGCGGCGTTTTTTACGCCTGCCAGGCGAAGGCGACCTTATCCAGCACCTTGGTGCCGAACCGCTCCGACGAGCGCGCCACCGCGCGGCCGCCGAGATTGCGATAAAAATCCACCGCCGGCTCGTTGTCCGACAATGCCCAGATCACCAGCGTCTTCAGCCCGCTTTGCGCCAGATCGCGCCGCGCCGCCGTGAACAGGCGGCGGCCGAAGCCGAGGCCCTGGAATTCCGGCTTCAGGTAAAGCTCGTAGATCTCGCCGTCGTAATAGAGGCTGCGGGCGCGGTTGCGGCCGTAATTGGCATAGCCGGCGATCCGGTCGCCGAACTGCATCAGCGCGATGCGGCTGCCTTTGCGGATGGCCGATTGCCACCAGTCCGG
>Ga0164243_10010075_pt1 | contig 13632 bp, 10 predicted proteins | sample OricompcompostOP_FD_108781 | JGI IMG/M metagenome (GOLD analysis project Ga0164243, IMG submission 108781) | Organic Plus compost microbial communities from Emeryville, California, USA - Original compost - Organic plus compost (OP) | ecosystem: Engineered > Solid waste > Mixed feedstock >... | reverse complement strand
GGCGATGGGCGTCTTCGCCCACAGGTAGAAGCTGCCGTCCGGGCGCTGCACGTCGAGCACGCCGGCGAGGATGTCCAGCACCGCGGCGAACTTCTCGCGGTACAGGTCGCGGTTGGCGCGCACGTGGTCCTCGTCCTGCCAGGCGGCGATGCTGGCCAGTTGGGTCTGCACCGACATGGCGCAGCCGTGGTAGGTGCGGTACAGGAGGAATTTCTTCAGCACCTCGGCGTCGCCGGCCACGAAGCCCGAGCGCAGGCCCGGCAGGTTGGAGCGCTTGGACAGGCTGTGGAACACCACGCAACGCCTGAAGTCCGAGCGGCCCAGTTCGGCGCAGGCGCTGAGCAGGCCGGGCGGTGGGTTCTGCTCGTCGAAGTACAGCTCGCTGTAGCACTCGTCGGCGGCGATCAGGAAGTCGTGCTCGTCGGCCAGGGCAATCAGCTTCTTCAGGGTTTCCAGCGGCACCAGCGCGCCGGTGGGGTTGCCCGGGGAGCAGAGGAAAAGAATCTGGCAACGCTGCCAGACGTCCGCCGGCACCGCGTCGAAGTCCGGATTGAAGCCGTTCTCGGCGCGGCAGGCCAGGTAGTGCGGCTGCGCCCCGGCCAGCAGGGCCGCGCCTTCGTAGATCTGGTAGAAGGGGTTGGGGCTGATCACCAGGCCGTTCTTGCTGCGGTCCACTACCGCTTGGGTGAAGGCGAACAGCGCCTCGCGGGTGCCGTTCACCGGTAGCACGTGGCGCGCCGCGTCGAGCCAGCCGGCGGGGACGCCGAAGCGGCGCTCGCACCAGGCGGCGATGGTTTCGCGCAGCGCCGGCAGGCCCAGGGTGGTCGGGTACACCGCCAGTTGGTCGAGGCTGTCGGCCAGGGCCTTGGCGACGAATTCCGGCGAGCGGTGTTTGGGCTCGCCGATGGACAGCGCGATGTGCGCAAGCCCGGCCGGCGGCTGGGCGCCGGCGAGCAGGGCGCGGAGCTTCTCGAAGGGGTAGGGCTGGAGCAGGTCGAGGTCTGGGTTCATGTGAATCGCTCGTCAGATGCTGATGCGGACCGGAACGGTTTCCTGGCCGTTGGCCTGTGAAAGCTGCTCGACCAGGGCCGCCTGCAGTCGCTTGCACAGGTCCGGGTCGGAGAGTGGCTGGTTGTGCGCGTCGGTGACGTAGAACACGTCCTCCACGCGCTCGCCGAGGGTGGCGATCTTGGCGTTGCGCACCGACAGGTCGAAGTCCAGGAACAGCCCGCCGATGCGCGCCAGCAGGCCCGGGCGGTCGGGGGCGATGACCTCGAGCACGCTGACTTGGCGCGAGGCGTCGGTGGAGATGGTCACCAGCGGCGCGAAGGCGAAGTGCTTGAGCTGCCGGGGCACGCGGCGCTGGATGATGTTCGGGTAGTCGTCGGGGTTCTTCAGCGCGTCCACCAGGCCCTGGCGGATTTCGGCGATGCGCTGGGGATTGTCGCCGATCGAGCCGCCATCGGCGTCGAGCACTATGTAGGTGTCGAGGGTGAACAGGCTGGTGGAGGTGATGATCCGCGCGTCCTGGATGTTCAGGTTGAGCTGGTCCATCGCCGCCACGGTCACGGCGAAGAAGTCGTGCTGGTCGGCGGCGTAGATGAAGATCTGCGTGCCGCCCTCGAACTCGCGCTGGGTGGTTTCCTTGATCAGCACCAGCGGCGTGCCGTCGTCCGGGTGCTGGAGGATGGCCTCGGTATGCCAGGCCACGTCGGCGGCGCTGTGGCGCAGGAAGTAGTCGTCGCCCAGCTGGCTCCAGAGCTGCTCGGCGTCGTCCTGGTCGATGCCGTCGCGCACCAGGATGTCGATGGCCGCGCTCTGCGTCTGGCGGATCTGCTCCTCGCGGTCCAGCGGGTTCTCCAGGCCACGGCGCAGGGCGCGCTTGGTCTCGGTGTAGAGCTGGCGCAGCAGGCTGGCGCGCCAGGAGTTCCACAGGCTCGGGTTGGTGGCGTTGATGTCGGCCACGGTGAGTACGTAGAGGTAGTCCAGGCGCGTCTGGTCGCCCATCAACTGGGCGAAGTCGAAGATCACCTGCGGGTCGGAGAGGTCCTTGCGCTGCGCGGTGGTGGACATCACCAGGTGGTTCTGCACCAGCCAGCTGACCAGTTGGGTGTCCCACTGCGGCAACTGGTGGCGCTGGCAGAACAGCTCGGCGTCCACCGCGCCCAGCTCGGAATGGTCGCCGCCACGGCCCTTGGCGATGTCGTGGTAGAGCCCGGCGAGGTAGATCAGCTCGGGCTTGGGCAGGCGCTCCATGATCTTGCTGGCCAGCGGGTACTTCTCGGCCATGTCCGGGCGCTGCAGCTTGCGCAGGTGCTTGATCAGGTTGAGGGTATGGGCGTCCACCGTATAGATGTGGAACAGGTCGTGCTGCATCTGCCCGATGATCAGGCCGAATTCCGGCAGGTAGCGGCCGAGGATGCCGTAGCGGTTCATCCGCCGCAGGTTGCGATGGATGCCTTCGCGGCACTTGAACAGCTCGATGAACAGGCTGGTGTTGCGGATGTCGTGGCGGAAGTCGTCGTCGATCAGGTGCCGGCTGTCGCGCAGCAGGCGGATGGTGTCGGCGCGCACGCCCTTGATCGCCGGGTGCTGGGCCATCAGCACGAAGATTTCCAGGAGGGCGAAGGGGGTGCGCTTGAAGACGTTGGCGTTGGTCACCTCCAGGTAGCCGTCGCGGACCTGGAAGCGGCTGTTCAGCGGCGTCACCTGGCCGCCTTCGCCGGCGCGCAGGATGACTTCCTCGAAGTGCTGCATGATCAGGTCGTTCAGCTCGGAGACCGCCATCACCACCCGGTAGTACTTCTGCATGAAGCGCTCGACGGCCAGCTTGGCGTCGTTGTCCTGGTAGCCGAGCATCCCGGCGATGCGCCGCTGGTGGTCGAACAGCAGGCGGTCCTCGGCGCGCCCGGCGAGCATGTGCAGGGCGTAGCGGACCTTCCAGAGGAATTCCTGGCAGGAGGCCAGCACGCTGGACTCGCTTTCCACCAGGAAGCCTTCCTTGACCAGCGCGTGCAGGTTGAGGCTGCCGAAGTGGCGGCGGGCCACCCAGAGGATGGTCTGGATGTCGCGCAGCCCGCCGGGCGAGCCCTTCACGTTGGGCTCCAGGTTGTATTCGGTGTCGTTGTATTTGGTGTGGCGGTGGATCTGTTCCTTGCGCTTGGCCAGGAAGAACTGGCCGCTGGGCCACATCTGGCTGCTGGCCGTGGCTTCGAGCATGCGCTGGCGCAGGTGGTCGGGGCCGGAGATGGTCCGGCACTCCATCAGGTTGGTCACCACCGTCAGGTCGGCGCGCGCTTCCTCGGCGCATTCGGCCACCGAGCGCACGCTCTGGCCGACTTCCAGGCCGATGTCCCAGAGCAGGGTGAGGAAGCCCTCGATGGGCTCGCGGAAGACCTCCTGGTCCTCGCTGTCGAGCAGCACCAGGATGTCGATGTCCGAGTGCGGGTGCAGCTCGCCGCGGCCGTAGCCGCCCACCGCCACCAGGGCGATGTCGGCGTCCTCGCACCAGGCGAAGCGCTGCCAGGCCTGCTGCAGGATCTGGTCGACGAACCAGGCGCGGTCCTCGATCAGCCGGCGGATGTCACGGCCGCCGTTGAAGCGCGCGTCCAGCACCTCGTTGGCCTGGCGGATGGCCTTCTTGAAGGCGGGGATGGGGCTGGATTTGAGGGCCAGTTCCGCCTGGAACTGCCCAGGGTCGAACAACTCGGGATCCACCTGCGGCATGGCGGCCTTCCTGATTCTGGGATGGGGGAGGGCAGGGGCAAGTCATCGTCCGGGCCTGGGCGCGTGGCGCCAGGCCCGGCGAGGGTGCCGGGCCGGGATTTCCATGTTCTACCCAGCCGTCGGCGAGATTGCAAACGCCGCTTACGCGCCGGTGCGCGGGAAGCTCTCGTCGTTGCGCAGGGTGAGGATCTCGTAGCCGTCGGCGGTCACCAGCACGGTGTGCTCCCACTGGGCGGAGAGCTTGCGGTCCTTGGTGATGGCGGTCCAGCCGTCGCCCAGCAGGCGGGTTTCCGGGCGGCCCTGGTTGATCATCGGCTCGATGGTGAAGATCATCCCTTCCTTGAGTTCCAGGCCGGTGCCGGCGCGGCCGTAGTGCAGCACCTGGGGCTCCTCGTGGAACACCTTGCCGATGCCGTGGCCGCAGTACTCGCGGACCACCGAGAAGCCGTTCTTCTCGGCGTACTTCTGGATCACCTCGCCGATGTCGCCCAGGCGCGCGCCGGGCTTGACCACGGAAATGCCCTTGTACATGCATTCCTGGGTGATCTGGCACAGACGGTCGGCCCATTCCGGGGTCTTGCCCACCAGGAACATCTTGCTGGTGTCGCCGTGGTAGCCGTCCTTGATGACGGTGATGTCGATGTTGACGATGTCGCCTTCCTTGAGCGGCTTCTCGTTGGGGATGCCGTGGCAGACGACGTGGTTGATCGAGGTGCAGATGGACTTGGGGAAGCCCTTGTAGTTCAGGGGCGCGGGGATGGCCTGCTGGACGTTGACTATATAGTCGTGGCAGATGCGGTCCAGTTCGTCGGTGGTGACTCCGGGCTTGACGTGCTCGCCGATCATTTCCAGCACCTCGGCGGCCAGGCGGCCGGCGATGCGCATTTTCTCGATGTCTTCGGGCGTCTTGATGGTGACGGTCATAGAATTCTCGGACGCGGGCGGAAAAAGGCAATGGTAACAGTTTCGCAGGCGGCAGGCTGCCATGGAGGCTGGAGGCTGGAGGCTGGAGGCTGGAGCGAGGAGTGCCTGCGAAAAGCGAAGAGCGGCGGTACGTCGTCCGGCTTCCAGCTTCTAGCCTCCAGCGGCTTTGTGTGATATAAAGCGCCCCGCTTTTCCAGGCTATGGCCTGCGAAAGCCTAACCCACACATGCATCGACACGATGACCTGGGTGCCCTGCGACGCGTTCGGGGGTTGGTCATTGGGATGCATGGAGGCCCAACCCGACTTATCGAGGAACTATCATGTCCCAAGTCAACATGCGCGATATGCTGAAGGCCGGTGTGCACTTCGGCCACCAGACCCGTTACTGGAACCCGAAAATGGGCAAGTTCATTTTCGGCGCGCGCAACAAGATCCACATCATCAACCTGGAAAAGACCCTGCCGCTGTTCAACGAGGCCCTGACCTTCGTTGAGCGCCTGGCCCAGGGCAAGAACAAGATCCTGTTCGTCGGCACCAAGCGTTCCGCCGGCAAGATCGTTCGCGAAGAAGCCGCCCGTTGCGGCATGCCGTACGTCGACCACCGTTGGCTGGGCGGCATGCTCACCAACTACAAGACCATCCGTCAGTCGATCAAGCGCCTGCGCGAGCTGGAAACCCAGCAGCAGGACGGCACCTTCGACAAGCTGACCAAGAAAGAAGCCCTGATGCGCACCCGTGATCTGGAAAAACTGGATCGCAGCCTGGGCGGCATCAAGGACATGGGCGGCCTGCCGGACGCGCTGTTCGTGATCGACGTCGACCACGAGCGCATCGCCATCACCGAAGCCAACAAGCTGGGCATCCCGGTCATCGGCATCGTCGATACCAACAGCAGCCCGGACGGCGTCGACTACGTCATCCCCGGTAACGACGACGCCATCCGCGCCGTTCAGCTGTACCTGGGTTCGATGGCCGAAGCCGTACTGCGCGGCCGTCAGAACGCCCAGGGCGGTGCCGACGAGTTCGTCGAAGAAGCGCCGGCCGAATCCGCCGAAGGCTGATTCCGGGACGTCCAGACGTCCAGCGGTGCGCAAAAAGGGGGCCTGGCCCCCTTTTTGCCACTCCCGAATTCCGCCCGGCCCGCCGGGCGATCTGGTTTTGAGAACCAACTCAAGAGGATTTGCAAATGGCAGAGATCACTGCAGCACTGGTTAAAGAACTGCGCGAGCGTACCGGCCAGGGCATGATGGAGTGCAAGAAGGCCCTGGTTGCCGCCGAAGGCGACATCGAGAAGGCCATCGACGACATGCGCGCTTCGGGCGCCATCAAGGCTGCCAAGAAGGCCGGCAACATCGCCGCCGAAGGTTCCATCGCGGTGAAAGTGGCCGACGACGCCAAGGCCGCCACCATCATCGAAGTCAACTCGCAGACCGACTTCCTGGCCCTGCAGGACGACTTCAAGAACTTCGTCGCCGCCAGCCTGGACAAGGCTTTCGCCCAGAAGCTGAGCGACGCCGCTCCGCTGATCGCCGAGCAGGAGTCCGCCCGTGAGGCCCTGGTCGCCAAGTGCGGCGAGAACGTCAACATCCGTCGTCTGGCCCGCGCCGAAGGCGACGTGGTCGGCGCCTACCTGCACGGTCACCGCATCGGCGTACTGGTCACCCTGAAAGGCGGCAACGCCGAACTGGCCCGTGACATCGCCATGCACGTCGCCGCCAGCAACCCGCAGTTCCTGGATCCGTCGCAGGTTTCCGAAGAAGCCGTGGCCAAGGAAAAGGAAATCTTCCTGGCGCTGAACGCCGACAAGATCGCCGGCAAGCCGGAAAACATCGTCGAGAACATGGTCAAGGGCCGCATCAACAAGTTCCTCGCCGAAGCCAGCCTGGTCGAGCAGCCGTTCGTCAAGGATCCGGAAGTCAAGGTCGGTGAACTGGCCAAGAAAGCCGGCGCCGAGATCGTCTCCTTCGTTCGCTTCGAAGTGGGCGAGGGCATCGAGAAGGCCGAGGCCGACTTCGCTGCCGAGGTTGCTGCTCAAGTAGCTGCATCCAAGCAATAAGACGGTTTCCACCGTCGCCCCGGAAGAGGCTGCCCGCTCGCGCGTGCGGCCTCTTCGTCAAAGTGGGGAGACCATTCGGGGCGGTCTCCGCGGCTTCGCACCGTTCGTCGGTTCGCGGCGCTGCTAGCCTGGTAGGGCCAGGCTTCCCCGACAGGCGCCCGGTCAGGCGCCACGCATTCCACATCGCCGCAGGAGAAAAAGGTCATGGCTCAGCAGCTGAGCGCACGTCAACCTCGCTATAAACGCATTCTTCTAAAACTGAGCGGCGAAGCCCTGATGGGCAGCGAAGAGTTCGGTATCGACCCCAAGGTCCTGGACCGCATGGCCCTGGAGATCGGCCAGCTGGTCGGCATCGGCGTGCAGGTCGGCCTGGTCATCGGCGGCGGCAACCTGTTCCGTGGCGCGGCCCTGTCGGCGGCCGGCATGGACCGCGTCACCGGCGACCACATGGGCATGCTGGCCACCGTGATGAACGGCCTGGCCATGCGCGACGCCCTGGAGCGCTCGAACATCACCGCCATCGTCATGTCGGCCATCAGCATGGTCGGCGTCACCGACCATTACGACCGCCGCAAGGCCATGCGCCACCTCGCCAGCGGCGAAGTGGTGATCTTCTCCGCCGGTACCGGCAACCCCTTCTTCACCACCGACTCGGCCGCCTGCCTGCGCGCCATCGAAATCGATGCCGACGTGGTGCTGAAGGCGACCAAGGTCGATGGTGTGTACACTGCCGATCCGTTCAAGGACCCGAACGCCGAGAAGTTCGAGCGCCTGACCTACGATGAAGTGCTCGACCGCAAGCTGGGCGTGATGGACCTGACCGCCATCTGCCTGTGCCGCGACCAGAAAATGCCGCTGCGGGTGTTCAACATGAACAAGCCGGGCGCGCTGCTGAATATTGTTGTTGGTGGTGCCGAGGGCACCCTGATCGAGGAGGATTGACATGATCAACGAGATCAAGAAAGAAGCGCAGGAGCGCATGGGCAAGACCCTGGAGGCCCTGGGTCACGCCTTCGCCAAGATCCGCACCGGCCGTGCGCACCCGAGCATCCTGGACAGCGTCATGGTGTCCTACTACGGCTCCGACACCCCGCTGCGCCAGGTCGCCAACGTCACCGTCGAGGATTCCCGCACCCTGGCCCTGAACGTGTTCGACAAGAGCATGATCCAGGCGGTCGAGAAGGCCATCATGACCTCCGACCTGGGCCTGAACCCGGCCACCGCCGGCACCACCATCCGCGTCCCCATGCCGGCCCTGACCGAGGAAACCCGCAAGGGCTTCACCAAGCAGGCCCGCGCCGAGGCCGAGCAGGCCCGCGTCTCCGTGCGCAACATCCGCCGCGACGCCCTGGCCCAGCTCAAGGACCTGCAGAAGGAAAAGGAAATCAGCGAGGACGAAGAGCGTCGCGCCGGGGACGAGGTGCAGAAGCTCACCGACAGGTTCGTCGCCGAGATCGACAAGGCCCTCGAGGCCAAGGAAGCGGATCTGATGGCCGTCTGACGGCCAGGTTGCAGTCATGGACAAGACCAAGCAGGTGGCCGCGGTGCCACGTCACGTGGCCATCATCATGGACGGCAACAACCGCTGGGCGAAGAAGCGCCTGCTGCCCGGCGTTGCCGGGCACAAGGCCGGCGTCAGCGCGGTGCGTGCGGTGGTCAAGACCTGCGCCGAGGCCGGTGTCGAGGTCCTGACGCTGTTCGCCTTCTCCAGCGAGAACTGGCAGCGCCCGGTCGACGAGGTCGGCGCGCTCATGGAGCTGTTCCTCATGGCCCTGCGCCGCGAGGTGCGCAAGCTCGACGAGAACGGCATCCGCCTGCGCATCATCGGTGATCGCAGCCGCTTCCACGCGGAGCTGCAGGCCGCCATGCGCGAAGCGGAGAACCTCACCGCCGGCAACAAGGGGCTGCTGCTGCAGGTGGCGGCCAACTACGGCGGCCAGTGGGACATCACCCAGGCCGCCCAGCGCCTGGCCCGCGAAGTGCAGGCCGGGCACCTGGCGCCGGACGACATCACCCCCGAGCTGATCCAGGGTTGCCTGACCACCGGCGACCAGCCCTTGCCGGACCTGTGCATCCGCACCGGCGGCGAGCACCGCATCAGCAACTTCCTGTTGTGGCAGCTGGCCTACGCCGAGCTGTACTTCTCCGATCTCTACTGGCCGGACTTCAAGAGCGCGGCGATGCGCGAAGCGCTGGCCGACTATGCCACCCGCCAGCGTCGCTTCGGCAAGACCAGCGAGCAGGTGCAGGCCGAGGCCCCCCCGTCATGCTGAAACAACGGATCATCACGGCGCTGGCGCTGCTGCCCATCGCGCTGGGTGGTTTCTTCCTCCTCGATGGCCTCGCCTTCGCGCTGTTCATCGGCCTGGTGGTGACCCTCGGCGCCTGGGAATGGGCGCGCCTGGCCGGCTACAACGAGCAGCCGGCCCGCGTCGGCTATGCCGGTGTGGTCGCGCTGCTGATGCTGCTGCTGTACTGGCTGCCGCAGCTGGCCGGGGCCGTGCTGTTGCTGGCGGTGCTCTGGTGGCTGCTGGCTACCGTGATGGTGCTCACCTACCCGGACAGCGCCTCCAGCTGGGGCGGCCGCTGGCGCCGCCTGCTGATCGGCCTGCTGATCCTGCTGCCGGCCTGGCAGGGGTTGGTGGTGCTCAAGCAGTGGCCGCTGGCCAACTGGCTGATAGTCGCGGTCATGGTGCTGGTCTGGGCCGCCGACATCGGCGCCTATTTCTCCGGCAAGGCCTTCGGCAAGCGCAAGCTGGCGCCGCGGGTCAGCCCCGGCAAGAGCTGGGAAGGCTTCTACGGCGGCCTGGCGCTGAGCCTGGCGATCACCTTCGCGGTGGCCATCTACCGTGACTGGTCGGTGCGCGAACTGCTGCTGGCGCTGCCCTGCGCAGCCGTGGTGGTGGCGCTGTCGGTGGTCGGCGACCTGACCGAGAGCATGTTCAAGCGCGAGTCGGGCCTGAAGGACAGCAGCAACCTGCTGCCGGGCCATGGCGGCGTCCTCGACCGCATCGACAGCCTGACTGCGGCCATCCCGGTCTTCACCGTGCTGCTCTGGGCCACCGGCTGGGGCACGCCATGAGCGCGCCGCAGCAGGTCTGCGTGCTGGGAGCCACCGGCTCCATCGGCCTGAGCACCCTGGACGTCCTCGCGCGGCATCCGCAGCGCTACAGCGTCTTCGCCATCACCGGGCATTCCCGTCTCGCCGAGCTGGAGGCCCTGTGTTTGGCCCACCGGCCGCGTTTCGCGGTGGTCGCCAGCGACGAGCAGGCCCGCCATCTGCAGGGCGCCCTGCAGGCCGAAGGCCTGGCCACTCGCGTACTGGTGGGCGAGCCGGGATTGTGCGAGGTCGCCGGCCATCCCGAAGTGGACGTGGTCATGGCGGCCATCGTCGGCGCCGCCGGCCTCAAGCCGACCCTGGCGGCGGTGCAGGCCGGCAAGCGCGTGCTGCTGGCCAACAAGGAGGCGCTGGTGATGTCCGGCGCCCTGTTCATGCACGAAGTGCAGGCCCACGGCGCGGTGCTGCTGCCGATCGACAGCGAGCACAATGCGATCTTCCAGTGCATGCCTGGCGACTACGCCCGGGGCCTGGGCCAGGTCGGCGTGCGACGCATCCTGCTGACCGCCTCCGGCGGCCCGTTCCGCGAGACGCCGCTGGATCAACTGTCGGAAGTTTCCCCGGAGCAGGCCTGTGCCCACCCCAACTGGTCCATGGGGCGGAAGATTTCCGTCGACTCGGCCAGCATGATGAACAAGGGCCTGGAACTGATCGAGGCCTGCTGGCTGTTCGATGCCCCGCCGTCGAAGGTGGAGGTGGTGATCCACCCGCAGAGCGTGATCCATTCCCTGGTCGACTACGTGGATGGCTCGGTGCTGGCCCAGTTGGGCAACCCCGACATGCGCACACCCATCGCCCACGCCCTGGCCTGGCCCGAGCGCATCGACTCCGGGGTATCGCCGCTGGACCTGTTCGGCATCGCCCGCCTGGACTTCCAGGCCCCCGACGAACAGCGCTTCCCCTGCCTGCGCCTGGCGCGCCAGGCGGCCGAGGCGGGCGGCAGCGCGCCGGCGATGCTCAATGCCGCCAACGAGGTGGCGGTGGCCGCATTCCTCGAACGGCGCATCCGTTTCACCGAGATCGCGGTTATCATCGACGAGGTGCTGAACCGCGAGGCCGCCACGCCGGTCGAAAGCCTCGACGTGGTGCTGGAGGCCGACCGCCGTGCGCGCGAGGCCGCGCAGGCCTGGTTGCATGGGCGTGGTCGCTAGGCCCTGAGCCCTGGAGGTAGAGATGAGCGCACTTTACATGGTCGTCGGGCTGATCATCGCCCTTGGCGTCCTGGTGACATTCCACGAGTTCGGTCACTTCTGGGTGGCGCGCCGCTGTGGGGTCAGGGTGCTGCGCTTCTCGGTGGGTTTCGGCACGCCCCTGGTGCGCTGGCACGACCGCCACGGCACCGAATTCGTGGTGGCCGCCATTCCCCTGGGCGGCTACGTGAAGATGCTCGACGAGCGCGAGGGCGAGGTGCCTCTCGACCAGCTCGACCAGGCCTTCAACCGCAAGACGGTATTCCAGCGCATCGCCATAGTCGCGGCGGGCCCTGTGGCCAACTTCCTGCTGGCCATCCTGTTCTTCTGGATCCTCGCCATGCTGGGCACCCAGCAGGTGCGCCCGGTCATCGGCTCCATCGTGCCCGACAGCCCTGCGGCGCTGGGCGGCCTGGCCGCCGGCCAGGAAGTGCTGGCGGTGGATGGCGAGCCGGTGGACGGCTGGGCGGCGGTCAACCTGCGCCTGGTGCGACGCCTGGGCGAGACCGGCGAGCTGAGCGTCAGCGTGCGCGAGCCGGGCTCCTCGGCGCAGAGCCTGCACCAGTTGCCGATCAAGGCCTGGCTGAAGAGCGCGGACAACCCCGATCCCATCGGCGGCCTGGGCATCCAGCCGTGGCGCCCGGCCATGCCGCCGGTGATCGCCGAACTGGACCCGCAGGGCCCCGGCAAGGCCGCGGGCCTGGCCATCGGCGACCGGCTGCTGCGGGTGGACGGCCAGGCGGTGGACGACTGGCAACAGGTGGTCGACAAGGTACGCGCCCGTCCGGAGCAGTCCGTGAGCATCGCCCTGCTGCGCGACGGCCAGGAGCGCGAGCTGACCCTGAAACTGGCGGCGAAAGGCGAGGGCAAGGCCCGTGCCGGTTACCTGGGGGCCGGTGTGGCCGGTGGCCAGTGGCCGGCGGAAATGCTCCGCGAGGTCAGCTTCGGTCCGGTCGCCGCGGTGGGCGAAGCGCTCTCCCGAACCTGGTCGATGAGTCTGCTAACCCTGGATTCTCTAAAGAAAATGGTGCTGGGCCAGCTCTCGGTAAAAAACTTGAGCGGGCCGATAACCATTGCTAAAGTGGCGGGCGCTTCGGCCCAGTCCGGCGTAGGGGATTTTCTGCATTTCCTCGCCTATCTGAGCATAAGTTTGGGGGTTCTCAACCTGTTGCCGATACCCGTCCTCGATGGCGGGCATCTGTTGTTCTACCTGGTCGAGTGGGTGCGTGGCCGCCCATTGTCAGAGCGGGTCCAGGCTTGGGGGATGCAGATCGGCATCAGCCTGGTCGTTGGGGTCATGTTGCTGGCCCTGGTCAACGATCTGAGTCGACTGTAGCTGCCATTGGGTTTCGGATCTGCCGCCTCACGCGGCAGATTCTTTATTTGTCAGTTGGAAAAAAAAGGACTCCATGAAACGCTTTCTGTTACCCGCGGCTCTTTCCGCGTTGATGATCGCCCAGGTTCACGCAGAGTCCTTCACAGTTTCCGACATCCGCGTCAACGGCCTGCAGCGCGTATCCGCGGGTAGCGTGTTCGCCGCCCTGCCGCTGAACGTCGGTGACCAGATCGATGACCGCCGTCTGGTCGAGGCGACCCGCTCGCTGTTCAAGACCGGCTTCTTCCAGGATATCCACCTCGGCCGCGATGGCAACGTACTGGTCATCGACGTGGTCGAGCGCCCGTCCATCTCCAGCATCGAGATCGAAGGCAACAAGGCCATCAGCACCGAAGACCTGATGAAGGGCCTCAAGCAATCGGGCCTGGCCGAAGGCGAAATCTTCCAGCGCGCCACCCTCGAAGGCGTGCGCAACGAGCTGCAGCGCCAGTACGTGGCCCAGGGCCGCTACTCGGCCAACATCGAGACCCAGGTCACTCCGCAGCCGCGCAACCGCGTGGCGCTGAAGATCACCGTCAACGAAGGCACGGTGGCGGCCATCGCCCACGTCAACGTGGTCGGCAACACCGTGTTCTCCGACGAGGACCTGACCGGCCTGTTCGAGCTGAAGGAAACCAACTGGCTGTCCTTCTTCAAGAACGACGACAAGTATTCCCGCGAGAAGCTCTCCGGCGACCTGGAACGCCTGCGCTCCTACTACCTGGACCGCGGCTACATCCACATGGACATCGCCTCCACCCAGGTGTCCATCACGCCGGACAAGAAACACGTCTACATCACCGTCAACATCAACGAGGGTGAGAAGTACAAGGTCCGCGACGTGAAGCTGACCGGCGACCTCAAGGTGCCGGAAGAGGAAATCAAGAAGCTGATGCTGGTCGAGCCGGGCCAGGTGTTCTCGCGCAAGGTGATGACCTCCACCTCCGACCTGATCACCCGCCGCCTGGGCAACGAGGGCTACACCTTCGCCAACGTCAACGGCGTGCCGGAAGCCCATGACGACGACAAGACCGTGTCCATCACCTACGTGGTCGACCCGGGCAAGCGCGCCTACGTCAACCGCATCAACTTCCGCGGCAACACCAAGACCGAAGACCAGGTGCTGCGCCGCGAGATGCGCCAGATGGAAGGCGGCTGGGCCAGCACCTACCTGATCGACCAGTCCAAGCAGCGCCTGGAGCGCCTGGGCTACTTCAAGACGGTCAACGTCGAGACCCCGGC
>Ga0164243_10010074_pt1 | contig 13633 bp, 9 predicted proteins | sample OricompcompostOP_FD_108781 | JGI IMG/M metagenome (GOLD analysis project Ga0164243, IMG submission 108781) | Organic Plus compost microbial communities from Emeryville, California, USA - Original compost - Organic plus compost (OP) | ecosystem: Engineered > Solid waste > Mixed feedstock >... | reverse complement strand
TGAGGAGACTCCGGTTCAGGCAGTGGTAGACTCTCCCATCGAGACAGTGCAGGCTGAGGAGACTCCGGTTCAGGCAGTGGTAGACTCTCCCATCGAGACAGTGCAGGCTGAGGAGACTTCAGTTCAGGAGCCGGCAGACATGCCTGCTGAGACGGAGGAGTTGAAAGCCGTCGAGTCTACCCGGAAAGCACCAAAGGGTGAAGAGAATACCCCGGCGAAACAGAAATCTACCCGGGCAAAATCGGGCCAGAAGGCGGTTGTTGTCCATGAGATGGGGTCTGACCCGTCTGTACCACCAAAGCCGCGCCGTTTGGAGGCTGTGCCCGAACCGAAAGTGCAGCCTGCGGTATATCCGCCGCATATTGCAGAGCTTGTCGAGAAGACTCGTCCGCATCTTACGGATCTTGCAACTTTCTCGCAAGAGTTCGTGGCCTCTTACGTAACGTTAAACGTAATAGAGTTTTTTAATAAATTATATTTTAATTCTAACGTTACGTTACGTAAAGAGCTTGCTCGCTTTCTCGCCGAAGTCTTTGGAGAGAAGCGGAAAGTGCAGCTTTACCTGAACATGATGAAGAAAACACATCCAGACTCAATTGTTGCAGCTTTTGTGCATGTGATGCATAGTCTGCACTCCGCAGGCTCAGAGACAATTCACAACAAAGCTGCCCTGTTCTTCGGTTTCTGTAAGCAGTACCAGCAGCAGGGTATTACTGCTGAGGCCAGTTGTCTTGTGGAGGAGCACAAGGAGAGATCTCTTGCTGAGTTTTATGTTTTCCTGTTGAAGCAGGACCAGGAGCGTGTTTATCCTCCATCCCAGCAGCCCTTAGCGGATCCATCTGCAATGCATGGAATTCCTGCTCAGCCCGGCAAGGCTTTTGCAATGACCATGCCTACGGACGGCACCTACGATATAGTCGAGCAAAATAATAAAATGGTGTATATAAAAACCAACTTTCCATATGCCGAGCAGTACAAGCGAACCTATTCAGATGCTTGTACACCAGAAGAATATACGAAAAAACTGGAAGGTTATCTGAAGCGTGTAAGAGAGATAGAAGAAGGGAAAAAGTAGAAATGGATTTTTCGCGTCTTAATCCTCAAAAAATGCGCCTCCGTCACGATGCTGGAGAGCGAAGCGAGGCAATCGCCCGGCAAATCAGGGCTATACCTGAATCGCTTCGGAGCCCCATTCAGCGTCAGATGCTGCTTCAGCACGAGAGAGGTGAATGTATCGGTTGCACCAGACAGGGACGGCCACAAAACGCGGATGGCTATGAAACGCCGCTTGTCTACGAAGCAAGTGGCTATGCGGCCCCACCTGAATACTGTGATTGTGAAGCTGGCAAGCAATACGAGCGTTTTATTCAGCGAGAACGTGAAAGATACGAGAGGTCAAGCAGACTCGAGCGGTATAAGCATGCATGCCATGTTCTGGGACTACCTGCAAGCAAAGCAGGGCTCTCGGATCAGCGCTACACCCTGGATGAGTGGCCCGTTGAGCAGAAGAAGGCGGGCAAGCCTGTTGAGGATCAGGAAAGCGGTACTGTAACTGCACGCAGCACCATTCTCAATCTGACAAGAAGTTTTGCCCTCCATCGTTGTGCTTTCTGGGCGGAGCCTACCAAGTTTGGTCTCTGTTTGTGCGGCCTACCGGGAGTAGGCAAGACAACTCTTATCCGTTCGCTTGAGCCCATCTTCAACGAGCAGGGCTACTACATGCTTACGGTGTATGCTCCGGATTTACTTGTGCTGCTTGAGAAGCCAGATCGGGCTGAACAAATCATGACAGTGCTGAAAAAGACAGAGATCCTGTTTCTGGATGACGTCGGAGACCCTGGCATTGCAAAGGCTGCCCCTGAGTGGGTACGGCGCATCTACGCCCGCATCTTCGATGAACGGTACCGCTATCAGCGCCTGACGCTGCTCACGTCAAATCTCAACGAAGAGCGTCTTGAACTTCAGATGGGGCCATATGTTTTCTCGCGCCTTCGTGGTCTTTGCGCCTTTTTTACTGTTCCCGGGATTGATATGCGATAGAGGATGGATGTAATGGAAAGAGCTTTACCGCACAATATTGAAGCTGAAGCAGGTGTACTTGGAAGTCTGCTGATTGATCCTGAAGCAATCCCACTGGTGACAGGATTTCTTCAACCTGAACACTTTTACCGTGATGGTCATAGATTGATTTATGCAGCCATTGTACGCCTGTTTGAGCGCAGGGAAGCAGCCGACTATGTGACGGTATGCCATGAACTGGAGCGTGAAAACAAGCTGGAAGCAGCGGGCGGCGAAGGATATGTGATTGATCTGATTGGTTGTGTGCCTACAAGCGGCAATGTAGAATATTATGCGCGTATCGTTGAACGAATGGCTATTCTTCGGCGTCTGATCCATGCCGGTGGACAAATTGTCGCAAAGGCGTATTCAGAAAATGATGTAGATGCTGCAATTGAGTATGCAGAGCAACTTTTGTTTGATGTGCGGCAAACGTATACCAACCAGAAAACCATCAAGCCTCACATCAGTGACGCACTGGTGAATTATATGGCCCGGTTGGAGTACCTGACCTCCCGCCGTGAACAGCTTGTGGGTACTCCAACCGGCTTTACTGACCTCGATCGCTTGCTTGGAGGCTTGCAGCCCTCTGATCTGGTTATTCTGGCTGCGCGTCCGGCAGTCGGGAAAACCAGCTTTGCCCTCAGTCTGGCTCACAACGCTGCTTTGAAACATCAGCGGCGTGTGGGGATCTTCAGCCTGGAAATGAGCCAGGAACAGCTTGTACAGCGTCTGGTTTCAATGGATGCCGGGATTGATCAGCAGCGGCTGCGCACGGGCGAATTGTATGATGAGGACTGGGAGCGCATTGTGACCTCAATGGCAACGCTATCCGAGTGTACCATCCTGATCGATGACACTCCCGCTCTGACTCCGTTGCAGATGCAGAGCAAGGCGCGACAATGGGTTGCAGAGTATGGAGAGCTTGACTTGATCATTGTCGACTATTTGCAGCTTATGCAACTTCCAGGTAACGATAAGCGACAGGACAATCGAGTGCAGGCTGTAGATGAGATTAGCCGTCAACTCAAAGTAATGGCGCGTGAGCTAAATGTACCTGTATTGGCGCTCTCTCAGTTGTCTCGTGCAGTAGAAACGAGACAATCAAAAATCCCGATGCTCTCCGATCTTCGCGAATCAGGTGGTATCGAGCAGACAGCCGATGTGGTGCTGTTTATCTACCGCGACGACGTCTACAATCCCGATAGCGAGCGCAAGAATCTGGCAGACATTATCATCGCCAAGCATCGTAATGGACCCACGGGCGAAGTCTGTCTCTTCTTCAACCGCTCACAAACCCGTTTTCAGGATATTACCCCGAACGCTCTTGCACCATCCGCTGTTGATCCTGTGACATCAGGATATCATCGTCCACAGACTCTCCAGGAAGACGATTTTGACTGATGTGGCACTTCCAACTCATCTCAAACAAAAAAACGCCCAGAATCGAAAATTTGAGCCCATCTGGCAGATCGTACGCAAAAGGATAGAGGGTCACTGACCTATCCGGCGGCAATGCTTGCTTGTAGGGAGATTGGTCTGCAACCTGGCTGGCAGGTTGCGCAGGGATCACTTGTGTCAGAATGCTGGATAGATCTGGTAGCACTTCAGGGTACCATCTTGTCCCGTTTACGTAAATGTGTACGTATACGAAGACGGCTACGTAGACGTAAACGTAGTCGTACACGTTTACGTAGTCGTAGATGTAAACGTGTTTCTTCTACATGTTCTATAATACCATGCTGCTTTTCTGAATCTGCCTGAGTATGTTACAATGTGGAAGTGTGGCCGTTTTTAATGGTAGACGGCTACGTATACGTCTACGTTGACGTAATCTGCACATCATCTGTTTTCCTCTGAAGTCACCGAGACCGATCGGTAAAAGCTCTTTCAAGAACCGCAGAAGTGAAGTGTAAAAGCGATAGTTTTTGACTTGAGGTGAGTAATGCAATCAACAAGAATCTTTGCCCTGTGCAATAATAAGGGAGGCGTGACAAAGACCACCACAACAATTAATCTCGGTTATGGTCTGGCTCGTGCTGGTCGGCGCGTCCTTCTGGTTGATACAGATGCGCAGAGCAACACAACCTACAGCTTGCTAGGCAATCTGGAACAGGAACCCACACTCTTTGACGTTCTTATTAATGGTACAAAGCTTGCTGATGCGATCGTTGAGACAGGCGAACCCAATCTCCATCTTGTTCCAAGCTCTATTAACCTGAGCGCTGCTGATCTGCTTATGGCATCGGCTCCCGGGCGAGAGCGAAAGCTGATGCGCGCTCTCACTCCTATTAAGGAAAACTATGATTATATTCTGATCGATACGCCCCCCAATCTCGGTGTGCTGACCGTTAACGCATTTATTGCCTGCACAGATGTCATTATCCCGATTGCTCTTACTACCTACGCTTTGATAGGGATCAGCATTCTGGAAAGTACGATGCAGGAATTACGCGATAATCTGGATGTCGAGCTTCCTATTTTTGGCGTTGTGGCGAATCTGGACGATCATACCCGATTGAGCAATAACGTTCTGGGTGCCGTACGTGATCATTTCGGTTCGCTCGTCTTTGATACGGTTATCCCGCGTAATATTAAGGTAGAGGAAGCGCACAATCAGATCGCCTGCATTTTTGATTATGCTCCTATGAGCACCGGTGCACAGGCATATACAAAACTGGTGAAGGAGGTTCTGCACCGTGCCGAAGGAATCTAGGAAGTTTATTAATCCGCTCTTGCGTCCCTCGACAACAGCGGAAACACCGCCAGCGTCTCCGAAGAAAGAGAAAGCTGCTTCCAGAAGAACGGTAGCTCCTTCAAAACCTGCTCAGCAAGAAGTGGTGCAGGACGAGACGCCCGGCTTCCCCGAACCGCCTCAAATCACTGAAAATCAGGAAGAGGCGGTGATGCAACCAATAGATGAGATTCTGGCTGAAGAGGCTGTATCTTCCTTCGCTCCTGAAGAACAGTCACGGGAACGAAAGATGCTGGTTCGAGAAGCAGCGCCTTCGTATGCACCTGAATTTCCCGAAACCCATACGGAGGAAGAAGTTGAGATTCCCTCTGTCTCAGATGAGGCTCTCTCTCATGAGACAACTCCTGTGGATGCTTCGGTTGATAGCCAGGAGGAGCCGGTTCAGGAAGATGAGGTTCGCCGAAAACCTGGCCTCCGTCGCAAGCGAGGCGGACAGTCCTTCGAGAAGACTCATGAGCGCATTACGCTGTGGATTGATAAAGGGCTCAAGTATGCGTTCGATGATCTGGCTCATAAGCTGGAAATCCCCAAAACGACCTTGCTCAATGAGGCTATTTCCGATCTTTTGAAGAAGTACGAGTCTCGCTAGTTGCCTGAGCGCTTACGTAAGGAAAGATGTTCTTCTCTGAAAGATGGGAGGCAACAGGTTGGTGTTACGTAAGCGCCTTTCTTTCTATCTATCGGCCTCCACTCTGTTCCCAATAAGATGCCTTTCTCGCCGCACCTCTGTACTTCCTTCACACACTATGCACGCGGAACAGAATGTATTCGCTCTATATAAAGGAACGGTTTCTCTACATCCCACTACAATGTATGGTAATGCCACGGCAAAGAATCCCTCCTTCTAGATGTTGGGATGGCGACTGCTTCGCCGAGCAGTACGATATCGTTGCAGAAAAGCACGAATGCTGCTCAGCCTGGGGGGAATCGGGTTCTCTATGCTTGTAAGGTTGGTGCCATATTGAGTAATGATGAGAGCTCAAATTCTTGTATAAATTGTCTCATAAACTCATCAGGCCAAACAGGCGTCATAAACACATCCTGGCATGCAGTCTATTTAGCTTCATGTACGTACTCGATCAGGAGTGTTGTACTTCGTGCAGAAGAGAAGAATGCAATAATGTTTACGTACACGTTTACGTATATGTTGCTCTGCTCAAATAAGGTGACGTATACGTACACGTAGTAACAATTTATTGCGTGTACGTATACGTCATCCGGTAATAGAGATTAGCTTTATTCCTCGTTTACGTTTACGTAAATGTATACGTAAACGGGGGCATCTTAAGGAGTACTCTCAGATGTCCGTTTACGTACACGTAGACGAAAAGTTCTAGATATCACGTACACGCAAGAGGCAGACTATGTAAACGTAATCGTATACGTAAACGTAAGCTTATATCATAACGTGACCAACATTTTAAATGAGAGCGTGTACGTACACGTTTACGTAGATTCCTTCAGTAATTTATCGTCAAGTACACGTACACGTAGATGTATACGATTACGTACACGTTTACGATTCTGTGCTGTTGCCGGAAATGTTTACGGACTCTTAAACATCTACGTATTCTAGAAGGCCGTGTACACACCCAATTACGTACACGCTATACTGGAGTTTTTGTAGATTCGTGTGAAATACGTGTACGTACACGTACACGTAAAAATATAGCATCAAGAAAATTTTTGCGCGATTACGTTTACGTCTACGTAGACGTACACATCTACGGGTGCAGACCTATAGGGAAAAGAAGTTATGAATAAACGTCTACGTGGACGTATACATATCTTCTCGAGAAGGACTGTAAAAACGTACACGTAGACGTATACATCTACGTGTACATAACACAGCTCTATTCATATGTACGTATACGTAGACGTTTCTATTTGCAAACTTTCAATTAGCGTGTACGTATACGTTTTCTAGATATAAAATACTCAGGTATACGTATACGTTTATGTACACATCTACGTATACGACATCTTCCCGACACACATGAGTAATAACATCTATATGATGCGTACACGTATACGTAGACGTATACGTGTACGGAATGCTGGAGTAGCGCAATAGAATACATCTACGTACACGTACACGTTTACGTTTACAAAAAAGAGCGGTGCACTCGATAGTCTGAATGTCTACGTGTACGAAAGGGAAATCTCAGTTACGTATACGTATACGTCGGCTATCAAGATTTCCCTGTGCGTTTACGTAAACATCTACGTGTACGGAAACGTACACGTGTACCTTATACCAACTGGTAGTTACGTACACATAAACCTTCGTTTCTAGAGCTCCCTGGTTGGAGAGCTGCCTAAACTGTATACGTAAACGTCTACGTACACATAACTCAACTTATTCAGAGATAGGTTTACGTGTACGTTTCCGTACACGTGTACGTAGATGTAAACCATGAGATGCTGATGGTTGAAGACTACTCATATGCATCTCGCTTCATCAGGAAGTGCATGTATACGTGTACGATTACGTAAACGATTACGTATACATCTACGTCTACGTGAATGAGCAGGATTGTGAATATACGTGTACGGTTACGTGTACGTGTACGGAAACGTAGTTGTTTTGAACTTGATGAGCAGAATGTATACGTGTACGGAAACGTAGTTGTTTTGAACTTGATGAGCAGAATGTATACGTGTACGGAAACGATTACGTGTACGTGATCCAGCGGTTGCTATGTACAAGCAGCTCGAATGCTCTTACAAAAGCTGGTGGCATCTCTCACCATTCAGGTATACGATTACGTGTACGTATACCTTTTTCGAGATTCTTCTGTTAAAAGACGTAGACGTACACGTATACCTATCGGAGTTAGAGTTTTCTTGCTCACGGGAACAGCTATGTTTCCGTACACGTACACGTAAAATATATTACTGTTTCGGAAATCACGTAAACGTACACGTATGCGTACACGTGTTGGGGCAGAGTTCTTTTGCTCGCGTAGACGTACACGTAAACATCTACGTCTACGTTTTGGATGGTTCTCTTCTGGTAAATACGTGTACGTAAACGTGTACATTACTCTGTGTAGAACCACTATGTTTACGTGTACGTACACGGAGAGAAATAGCTTCTCTCTGTTCACATCTACGTAAACGTCTACGTGAATATCTTCTTTCCTCTTCTTCTCGTATACATGTGTACGTCTACGTCTACGTTTACGTAAACGGGTTTTCGTTTCTACAAACGTAGAAGCTTACGTGTACGCAAGAAAGCTCTATCTATTTGTAAATGCGAAGTGTTTACGTAGATGTACACGTATACGTGTACATCTACGCGCATGTTTCGCTCTGATACTCACGGGGTGACACGTGGAGAAAGTTGCCTGGATATCCTCGGGATATCCACGTTTTCTAGAAAACGTATACGTTTACGTACGTGTTTATACCTTCCTGCTTTACCAGGCGTACAGCAGCTTACTACGTAGACGTTTACGTAGATGTAAGTTCGCTTTACCGCTCATGTCTCCGGATAGAGCCCTCATAAAATTACGTATACGTTTACGTGTACATCGCCATAGCGCTAAAGATCTGTCAGCTTCCTTGCTATTCTTATAGTCTTTTTCCTGGCTTGTTGCAATGTGTAGCCAGAGATTGAAGCGAGCTCGATGCAGTTGTGCAATCCTGCATAATCGCCATGAGTTGCGTTCCGGCTGCGTCAGTACTACTTATACAATGCTTGAAGAGAATAGCGTCCGCAAACAGAGAGAAATGCGGTGTCAGAGCGAGCAACACAAACCTACGATTAGAGCGATAGTGTTCGAAGGAGAGAGCGGCAGAGTAGCCAGAAGAGATGCTGTTCTCGACAGAGAAGCGTATCTCATATGTCTTATACGGCGTTCGAGGTGGCACAATCTTTTCTCTGGCATAGAGACAGGAAGCGCCCTTCGTGTTTTGATGTTTCTCGATATTTCTTATAGTATAGATCTCTAATTAGACAGAGGCGATGACATTGTCTGTGTCTTGCAGAGTGATGAGGGCTTGTGCCTGGAGGTTGCAATCTCTGTTGTCGTGTACGTGTACGATTACGTGTACGTGTACGTGATCCAGTGTCGCTATGTACAAGCAGCTCGAATGCTCTTACAAAGGCTGGTGGCATCTCTCACCATTCAGGTGTACGGTTACGTGTACGTGTACGGAAACGCAGTTGTTTTGAACCTGGTGAGTAGAATGTATACGTGTACGGTTACGTGTACGTGTACGTCTACACTCCTGCTGAGCTTATTTTAACAGGTTGCACTGAAAGACACCGGAATTATAAGACTCGGTATAAGACGAACAAGATTTTGTACTGCCGCATCATTGACGTCTTGCATCGTACCCGCAGAGGGCGTGAAGCTGCTTCCTGACGTATCCCGGCACTATCAAGCTGACAGACAAGCACCAGGGTCGACGTTGCCGAATCGATCAAACAGGCGGAAAGAGGAGAGCCTGGCTCAGTTGAAGATCAGGGGAACGAACTTATCTATACGCTGAACCAGATTCCGTTGATGCCGGAGCATCAGTTTTCACCCGCTCTTTTGCCCGATTTCCTTCTTGAAATTGCGTTCTTTTTTCTGGAAGACCTTTAGGAGATCATGGAAAGAGCTCCTGACTATACTTGCGCTAAGAAAAGGGAAAGATATTGTAGAGCGGCCATGTAGTTCCACCGAACAATGTATGCGAGACAAGAAGGGAAGCCGCATCATGAGTCAAAGCGAAGTGGCGCGTCTACGAGAACAGATCGAACAGGAATTTATCGCCTTGCGTCGTGGCCTGTCTGGTCTCTCGTCAGGCATGGCCCGACACTCGTTTATTCACTCGCGTATGGAGCGAATCGGCTCTATTCAATCTTCTCTGGCTGAACATGTCGGGGAAAAAGAGGCCACGCATGTGATGTGTGAGCTCTATATGCAGAATATGGAGCAGATGGTTAACGTATGAACACCCCGTGTCGCGTATTTGTAACTGTACTGGATAGAAGGTCAACAGCATGTTGGAGGCGTTGAAAAGGCTTTATACTCGTTCTTCTGTCATCCGTTTTTTGTCCTGGCTACTGGTTGTGGCGGTCGTCAGTTTTCTCTGGTATCTTAGCGGTTTGCCTCCGCGGAGCTGGTTTCTTCTTGTGCAGTATTCGTCGGCCTTTTCGCAGCACTGGCAGGAGCAACAACTTCTGGCCGTTTCTCAGTTTCTTTTGTTTCTTGGAGCCTCGCTTATCTGGCTCTGTGTCTGGGGCGCTCTTCTCTGGTGCCTCTGGAAGCTCCTCGTCTTCCACTGGCAGTTTTCTCGACAGCAGCGCAAACAGGAGAAACCACCAGAGGAGAAGCCGCCCAAGAAGGAGGTACCTCCACGTGCCTCGTTTGTCCCGGTACCTCCGCGGGCATCGACGCAACTCGATGACGCTGAGGCAGAGGAGAAGAGACCTATGCAAACACATCATACATCCCTTCGGCGTCATCAGGTGCAGCCGATCGAGAGCAATGAAGCAGATGTCCCGGTAAAGGGGCGCTCTTCAGCGGTTGTCACGCAGCGTCCTGAGAGCGCGGTTGCCATCTATGAGATTCCGACAAAACCAGCGCGTCCTGTCTCGCTCCAGGCTGGAACACGCCCGACGTTTTTGCGTATTGCCTCGGTGCGACCGCTTGAAGTCGGTGTTGGCTGGAATACAGGCATTACGCGTATGCGTTCGCCCAATGAGGATAGCCTGATAGCGCTTCAGAGCACCTGCACCTATCAGGACCAGCTTATTCCCTTTGCGCTCTTTGTGGTGGCTGATGGCATGGGCGGGCACGAGAACGGGCGCGAGGCTAGCCGAATTGCTATTCAGAGCATGATGCATACTGTGCTGCAAAGCGTGGTAATGGGCAAAGAGTTAAGCGATAATTTTTTGACCGAAGTCCTGATAGATGGCGTTGAATGGGCGAATAACGCGATTCTGGAATGTGCGCTTCAATGGGGTTGTAGCATGGGGACGACACTCACGGCTGCGCTGATTGTGGGCATGAAGGCCTATCTTGTGAATGTGGGCGACAGTCGCGCATATCTGTTTCGCGAAGGTTTTGGGCTGCGGCAAATCACGCAGGATCATTCGATTGTCGCGTCGCTGGTGGCTCTTGGCGAGATCACACCCGACGAGATGTACACGCATCCTGAACGCAACAAGATTTATCGCAGCCTCGGCTGTGAGGAGCATGTTGACGTCGATTGGTTTATGCTGGATTTACAGGAACAGGATGTCCTGCTTCTCTGCTCAGACGGGCTCTGGGAGATGGTGCGCGATAACGATATTGCACGGATCCTCTATCGCTATGACGATCCGGTTGCCGCCAGTGATCTGCTGTTGCGCTCTGCTCTGAAAGGGGGCGGAAAAGACAATATCAGTCTGATTGTGGCCCGCGTTCCGTAAACGTACACGTAAACGTGAAGCAATCAAAGACGTAGATGCGGAGCTTTTAAAGATGCTGATGTACACGTAAACGTAGATGTGTACGTACACGTATACATTAGCGAGAAACCTGCTGAGCATATGTGAGAAGATAGCAAAGATCCTGATGCAGACGTAGCCGTACACGTAAACGTAGATGTGTACGTACACGTATACATTAGTGGGAAACCTGCTGAACATATGTGAGAAGATAGCTATTCAACGCCTGCCAGTGACTTTTCACGATTTGTGCCGGAAGCTGCTCCGGAGCGAAAAAGCGCACGTCGTTCCCTTCGGTATAATCGATGGAAAGTGTGCCGCTATACGAGTCTGCCAGGAAGACAGCGGTGACGAGATAGGCTTGATCTCCATTGGCGCACAGAAGAAAATGCTCTTTGCCAGAAAACAGATTGATGAGTCGGGGCGCATGGATGCGCAAGCCCGTCTCTTCGTAGACCTCGCGGCAAGCGGTCTCTTCAAACGATTCGCCCGGCTCCATCAGCCCGCCAGGGAGGCCCCACGAGCCCGCTGGCTCCTTTCGTGCCTGTAATAAGATCTGTCCGGCCTGATCCCGAAGAATGACAATAGCTCCGGCCAGGATCAGAGGACGCGTTCCGACCAATTGTCGTAGCTCTTCGATATATCCCACTGGATCATCTTTCCCTTTCTTTCCTATCCTAAAAAATGAGTATAGCATAGAGAGGAAGGTGATAACAGAAGCTCATGGCGTCTGAATCGTTGGAAAACGTAATACGCGTGGATGTGGTACACTATACTAACAAGCAATCAGTATTGAGCTGAGTAGAAAGGAGCTTCCCCTTTTGACTACCTTACGCGTAATGACATTCAACATTCGCGGTATGGGCCGCGATGATGGCGAGAATCAGTGGCGCTTCCGTTCTGATCTGAATGTGGAAACGATTCAGAAGTACAATCCCGATCTGATCGGCTTTCAGGAGGTTGAAGCGGGCAACCTTGATACGTATATGGTGCGTCTGCGTGATTACGAGTTCGTGCTTGGCCCGCGTACAGGCTCCCACACTGGCTATTGTTATAGCCCCATCAGTTGGCAGTATAATCGGCTGGTCTCAATTCTGAATGGTGGTTTCTGGCTCAGTGAGGATCCGACGAAGCCCGCGTTCTCCTGGGGGACGGCCTGTTACCGTTCGATGGCCTGGACCCGCTTCCGTATTGCCGAGAACGGAACTGAATTTATTCATGTCAATACTCATCTGGACCACGTGTCGGAAAAGGCTCGGGTTGAAGGCATGCGCCTGATTCTTAAGCAGCTCGCGGAACAGCAATCGCCTGATGATACTATTCTGGTAACGGGTGACTTTAATTGCACACCCTCCTCCGAGGTCTATGGGTTTATGCGCGAGCAGGGGTTCACAGATACCTTCCTGGCGGCTGGCAACAAGGACGATGAGACCGCGAATACCTTCCACGGTTTTGGTCGATCGACCACGGTAGAGCGTATTGACTGGATTATGCTGCGAGATCCCTCGAAGAAGTTTCAGGTGCGCTCCAGCGAGATTATTCGCGATGCTCGCCCTCCGCTCTATCCCAGTGATCATTATCCGGTCATGACAGTATTTGAGGTATAAAAGACAGTTCTATACTCCCGGTTGGCTCCCGATCGGGAGTTCTTTTTTTGCCCGCTCATCTAGATATTCCGCGTGCTCCTTCTTTTCAGCTTTTTCTTGAAAACTCTGGACAAAGAGGATAGTTGAGTTTATAGTAAGGGAGAACTCGCTAAAAGCTGAGTAGAGACGCTATTTTTAAGATGAAGAAGGGTATTTGCACATGAAGAAAAAAGAACGCCCTGAACCTGGGAGTGGAGAGCTTTTCCCCGGTCAGTTTTCTGACCCGGCTTCTTCGCCTCGGCCGCCGAAAAGCCATCCCTTTGCGTTAGCGCTGCTCATCGCGCTGACCGTCGTTGCTTTTGCGCTTGTAGGGCTGAACGGGAATAAGCCCGGAATGGAGCATGCGGTCTGGGCCAGCCTGGGAACTGCGCTGCTCCTCGGTCTGATGGTCGCGTTGCCCCTGATCGACTGGCCCGGGTATAAGTCACTCTTTAGCGCACTCAGATGGAAGGAGCAGCCCGCAGGCAAAAAGTTCGGGATCGGATGCGCGTTTGTCTTTCTGTTTCCGCTGATTGCTATTATATCGATGTTTGCCTATCTTATTTGTGTCGGAGTCTGGACATTTCGTGACAAGCGTCCCTGGCCTCCTGCACATAAAGGGATCAAGCGAGCTCTGTCGCTGGGCCTGGTGATGCTCGTTGTGACCTTTTCCTGTGGCCTCTTTGCTGCTCTTCCCGTGCCGAAAGCGCCGGTTGCACAGAGTGTCGTGGTGACGCCCACGCTTGCGCCCACTGCGACGCCCACGCT
>Ga0164243_10010073_pt1 | contig 13637 bp, 14 predicted proteins | sample OricompcompostOP_FD_108781 | JGI IMG/M metagenome (GOLD analysis project Ga0164243, IMG submission 108781) | Organic Plus compost microbial communities from Emeryville, California, USA - Original compost - Organic plus compost (OP) | ecosystem: Engineered > Solid waste > Mixed feedstock >... | reverse complement strand
CGCAGTCCCGCGGCCCTGGCCTGCTCCCAGTCGTGCCGGAACTTGTGGAGCAGCGCGAGGTTGAACCAGGACTCCGAGAGCCACGGCTCCAGATCGGCGGCGCGGGTGAGCAGGGCACCCGCGTCCTCGTACCGGCCGTCGCCGATGAGCGTGAACGCGCGGTCCGTCGCCTGCCGCCACGAGGCGGACGGCCGGTGCCGCACCTTGCCGAAGATCCTCACAGTCTTTCCCGCCGTTCCCGGCTTTCCCGCCGTTCCCGCAGTTTCCACGGTTTCCGCTGTCTGAAGCTGAATCCCGCCGTTCTGCCTGTCCGCCGGGCGGCTGCCGCCCGGCCGTTCACTGCCGTCGGGGCCCTCGGTGCCGGACGCCGCGGCGTCCGCCCACGTCTGTCGCGGTTCCCCCTTCGCATCCAACCATGCCCGCTCGGGTGCCCGCTCATTACCCGTGCGTCAGAGGTGTGCGGGGCGGGACACGACGCGTGACAGGGCCTCGACGACGCGTGGTTCGTGGTCACGGCCGGTGGCGGTACGCAGCGCGCGCAGGGCGCGTTCGCGGGCTGCGGCGTCCGCCGTGCCGCTGCCCGCCGTCAGATCGTCGTAGGCGTTGACCGTCGCCACGACACGCGCCGTCACGGACTGCTCGCGGTACGGATCGGCCTGCCCCTCGACGGCGGAGGCCACCCGCCAGCGGACTCCCGTCTGGCGCACCACGGCACCGCCCAGCAGGGCGATACGCCGCTGCCGGCCGGGTTCCAGCGCCGCGGTGACGCCGCCGGGCACCGGATCGGTCAGGGACAGCTGCCCCACGTCGTGGGTGAGCGCCGCGTACTCCAGCGCGGTGAGTTCCGCCCCGGTCAGTCCCAGCTCGCGGCCCACGGCACGGCTGAGGTCCGCGACCCTGCGGGCGTGCCCCGGCGGGGTGCAGCCGGCCACCTCGGGGGCCCGGGCCAGGGAGGCGAGGGTGCGCCGGTGCGCGGCCCGCGCGGGGGCCCTGCGGCGCAGCACGAACTGGACGAGCAGCAGCGGCGCGCAGCACAGCGGCAGCGCCCACGGCCCGGCCCCGGCGACGGTCACGGCCAGCAGCACGGCGGTGACGGCGACGGACGGTACGAGGACCGCGCGGGTGCGCAACTCCGCACGCAGCGACGGCCGCTCCGGGCCCGGCTCCCGGCCGGCGGCCCCCACGAAGGCCGTGGCGGCGGCGAGGAGGGCGTCCGCGTACCCCGTCAGCAGCGCGAGAGCCAGCAGGCACACCAGGAGGACCGGCCCCGGTTCGGCTGTCCGTCCCAACGGGCCCTCGACCAGGAGGGTTCCGCCGCACAGGGCGGCGCCGCCCACGCCGAGCGCGAGACGGGCGGCGGGCTGCGGCGGCGGGGCCTGGCCCAGCGCCACGTGCGGCACCAGCCCGACGAGCGAGCCGACGACGGCCACCGCGACGGTCTGCCCGACACCGTGGCCGCCCGGTGGCTGCTCCATCGCGGCGAGCAGCGCGTAGCCGAGCGCTCCCGCCCCCGACAGCAGTCCCGTGGTGCGTCCGCCGCCGTCCGCGTCGGGCAGCCGCACCCGCACCAACTCCCCGACGGCGACGACCAGCCCGAAACCCACCGCGACACCCGGTTGCACCAGCCCGTGCTCCAGGGTGTGGCACAGCGCGGCCACCACCGCGAGAGCCGCCGCCAGGTGCGCGGCGGCGACACAGCGCGCCAAGCCCCGCCGGTGCGGCGCCGGTTGCCGGGTGCGCGGTCTGCGTGCCGATACGTACCGCTGCTGCTTCCGTCCCACGGCGCTGTCCGTCCGGGCGGGGGACGGCCACCAGGCGCGGCGGCTCATACGGCGACACCGTCACCGGTACGGGCCCCCGCGCACTGTTCCCGCGGCACGGGTACGTGACCGGTGACGGACTGTCCGGGGCGCACGGACTCCCCCGGCTGCCCGGACTTCCCCGGCTGCCCGGGCTGCTCGGGCTGCTCGGGCTCTTCGGTGAACGGCCAGCCGTGGGCGGCCAGCGCACGGCGGAGCGAGGCGACCATACGGGGGTCGAACTGGGTTCCCGCGCAGCGTTCGAGCTCTTCGAGGGCCGCGGCGACGGGGCGGCCCCTGCGGTAGCTGCGGGTGGAGGTCATGGCGTCGAACGCGTCGGCGACGGCCACGATGCGCGCCACCTCGGGAATCCGTTCCCCGGCCAGACCGTGCGGGTAGCCACGCCCGTCCATGCGCTCGTGATGGTGCAGGACCGCGGCCCGGGCCTCGCCGAGGAAGTCGAGGCCCCGGACGATCTCGGCCCCGTGTTCGGGGTGCTGTTCCATGATCCGGCGTTCGGCCGGGGTGAGGGGGCCCTCTTTGCGCAACAGCCGGGCGGGGACGCCGAGTTTCCCGATGTCGTGCAGGATGCCGGCGCAGCGCAGCACCTCGGTGCGGTCCTCGTCCAGGCCCAGCTCGCGGGCGATGAGCACGGCGGCGAACCCGACACGTTCGCCGTGGCCGCGTGTGTAACGGTCCTTGATGTGCACCGCCTGCGCGAGGGCGCGGACGGCGGTCTGCCGGGCGGCGTGTTCGGGGCGGCACCGGCGCAGGGACCGCCAGGCGAGGTAGACGGGCCCGACGGCCAGCAGCGCCGCGAGGGGACCGAACGGGCTCCGCCACAGCAGGACGGCCACCGGAGCGGCCGGCACACAGGCCAGCACCCATGCCGGACCGCACCGTCTCCCGGCCCCACCCGGCACCCGCGGCCCGCGTGTGGGCCTCCTCCCCGCCTGCTTCATGGCGGGGAGGATAGGAGCGGCCCGGCGCGGCGGCCCCCCTGCCGACGGGGCGTTCCCCCGTACGAGGAGGACCACCCTCACTCGTTGGAGGGGAAACCGGCGGTAACAGCCGCGCGTTCCCGTAGAACGTGGAGGGTGCGCGGGGTGTCAACAGCGGGCGCTGCGCGGCGGGTTCACCCGCGCGCTGCCCGCCGGCTGTCTCAGGCCGGGTTCTTGTCCTGGTCCTGGGCGGCGGTCTGGGCGGCCTGCGTGTCCCGGACCTCGCGGACACCCCGGTCCTCCGCGGTCCGTCCGAGAGCGTCCCCGGGCGCGTCCTCGCCCTGGGAGACCGTTGCGCTCTCCTGCGGGGCCGTCTGGCCCTGCCGGATCACCTCGATCCGGCCCATCACCTTCTCCCGCAGGCCCGCGGGGACGTCGTCGTGCCCGCAGCAGCGCTTGACGAGCTTCTTGACCTCGCGCTCGATGCCGTACTTCTCGAAACACGGGGAGCACTCGTCGAAGTGTTCCCTGAACTTGGCGCAGTCGCCCTCGGGCATCTCCTGGTCGAGGTACTCGTGGAGATGGCCGAGAACCTCAGCGCAGTCCGTCTCGTGCGGCTCTCCGCAACTCATGAGCCCGAGCCTTTCCGGTCGTGCGACCCGTCCGCCCCTGCTCCGGCCGGGACCAGGCCGCGCTCTTGCGCGTAGCCCTCCAGCATCTCCCGCAGCTGCCGCCGTCCACGGTGCAGCCGGGACATCACCGTGCCGATGGGTGTCCCCATGATGTCGGCGATCTCCTTGTACGCAAAGCCCTCGACGTCGGCGAGGTAGACGGCGATGCGGAACTCCTCGGGGATGGCCTGGAGGGCCTCCTTCACATCCGAGTCCGGCAGGTGGTCGAGGGCCTGGGCCTCGGCCGAGCGCAGTCCGGTGGACATGTGGGACTCGGCCCGGGCCAGCTGCCAGTCCTCGATCTCCTCCGCCGCGCTGCGCTGCGGCTCGCGCTGCTTCTTGCGGTAGGAGTTGATGAAGGTGTTGGTCAGGATGCGGTACAGCCACGCCTTGAGGTTGGTGCCCTCGCGGAACTGGTGGAAGGAGGCGTACGCCTTCGCGTAGGTCTCCTGCACCAGGTCCTCGGCGTCGGCGGGGTTCCGCGTCATCCGCAGCGCGGCCGAGTACATCTGGTCCAGGAAGGCGAGCGCGTCCCGCTCGAAGCGCGCACTGCGCTGCTCCGCCGTCTCCGACGCCTGCGTCTCCGGCTGCGTGTTCGAGTCGCCTTCGGTCCCGGTGACCGGACCCACCTCCTCCGTTATCTGGGCGAGTCCGACCGAGGACCCGCTCGATTCGGAGAATAGACGACGATCCATATCGGCCGCCGCTCGAACCGTCGTCCCAGAGGCCAGCGCGAGCGTGGCCCAGTCCAGGTCAGCGGCCCGCGGACGCTGGGGACAAGCGACAGAACCCATCTGGGCGGCTCCCTTTCACCTGAGAGAGGTGCATCCTGAAGTCTTCGTCCGGCCTGCCGGACACCCTGTGCAACAGGCGGTCCGCCCGGACCATTCCCGACCCCGACGATCATTCCCGCGCCCGGCCCCCCGGCCACTCCCCGCGACCGCTCCCGCCCCGGCCCCTCGCCCCCGGGCCCTCAGCCCGCCGCCGCGCCCGCGCCGATCCAGTGGGCCACCGCACCGGTGATCACGCCCATCGCCTCCTCCTCGGTGACCGCCGCCGACTTCGGCAGGGCAAAACCGTGATCACCGTGCGGCACCTCGACCAGTTCGGTGCCCTCGGGGAACTCCGCGGGGCGGCCGAAGGGGTCCCGTCCGCCCTGGACGACCAGGAGGGGCAGGGTCACCCCGGTCAGCTCCTGGGCACGGGACCTGTCCGGCCTGCCCGGCGGATGCAGCGGGAAGGAGAGGGCGAGCACCGCGCGGGCGCCCAGGGCGGAAGCCGTACGGCAGGCCACACGGGCGCCCGCACTCCGCCCGCCCGCGATCACGGGCAGCCCGGGCCGGGTGAGCGCGGGCCACAGCGCCGTCCACGCGGTGTCCAGCGTCCTGGGGGCGGGGGCCACCTTCTTGCCCGCGACCCGCCAGGGCTGCTCCACCAGTGCCACGGTGACGCCCTCGGCGGGCAGCGCAGCAGCGAGGGCCCGCAGGTCACGGGCCTCGATGCCGCCGCCCGCGCCGTGCCCGAGCGCCAGCACGGTGTGCGCCTTCTTCGCGTCGTACCAGGTGATACGGGCCTCACCTGCGGGCGTGCCCACCGTCTCGGTGCGCCCGCCGTCCGTGGGTGTGTGCGCGTTCATAGGCGCATGGTGCCAGGCGGACGGGTGCGGGCCCGCGACGGCGGCATGGTGCGCGGCGGCGCCAGGGTGCCGGGGCGGGCCGGCGGCGGAGGGCAGCTCAGAAGAGGGTCTCCTCCTCGGGCGCCGGGAGCTCCTTGAGCAGCTGGGGGCCGTTGTTGCGCACGTTGCTCACCTCGGTGGAGACCGGGTGGGCCCGCATCGACCCGGGCGGGGGCGGGGTCAGCAGCGCGCGCAGCCCCTCGGGGTCGGTGTGGGAGGGGTCCAGCCACGCGTCCCAGCGGTCGGGGGTGAGCACGAGCGGCATACGGGGGTGGATGTCGGCGAGCGACCGGGGGCCGCCCTCGCTCAGCTCACCGGCGTTGGCCAGGGGCGTGGTCTCCGCCTCCGTGGTGATCACTGTGCAGGTGGCCCACCACGCCTGGGGGTGGTCGTCGGGCAGCGTCTTGTCGCGCCAGAACTCGTACAGTCCCGCCATCGCCATCACCGGCTGCTCGCCGCCGTCACCGGAGGGCGCCGGCGCGATGAAGTACGGCTGCTTGCGGGGGCGCTTGCGCTTGCCCTCCTGCTCCAGCTTCAGTTCCTGCTCGGCGGTGACCCACTCGTAGTAGCCGTCGGCCGGCAGCAGACAGCGGCGGGCGACGAAGGGACGCCGGTAGGCGGGCTTCTCGTGGACGGTCTCCGCGCGGGCGTTGATCATCTTGACGACCATGTCGGGCGTCCTGGCCCAGCCGGGCACCAGCCCCCACCGCAGCGGCCGGAGCTGCCGCACGGGGCGGGGGTCGTCACTGCCCTTGAGGGGACGGTCGAGCACCGCGTGGACCGCCTTGGTGGGCGCGACGTTCCAGTCCGGCGCCAGCGCCTCCTCGGGCTCCCACTTCTCCACCTCGAACAGCCGGGCGAGGTCCTCGGCCCCCCGGCTCGCTGCATACCGTCCGCACATGCCTGCAAGACTGCCACGGCACGCCGACAGCCCGCCGTGCGTTGACCGTCCGACGGGACCGGGACGACCGGGCCGGGGAGGCCCCGACCGGGGCGGCCGGACGGGGACGGCCGGACTGGAGGACCAGGACCGAGGCCGGGACCGGGGCCGGGCTGCCCGGTCACCGCGGAGCACACGAGGAGAACGCCCTGAGCATGGACAGCGCGAGCATCACGGACGTCTGGGACCGCGTCGTGGGGAGCCAGCCGGACCCCGACCAGTGGCTGGTGATCGCCACCGGGGTCGTCGCCCTGCTCGCGGTGGTGCCGCACGGGGTGTGGCGGATATCCCGCAACGCGATCACCATCGCGCACGAGGGCGGGCACGGGCTGATCGCCCTGGTGTCGGGCCGCCGCCTGGACGGGATTCGGCTGCACTCGGACACCTCGGGCCTGACCGTCTCCCGCGGCAAACCGACCGGGCTGGGCATGGTGCTGACCGCCGCCGCCGGATACACCGCCCCCTCGCTGCTGGGCCTGGGCGGCGCCTGGCTGCTGGCAGCCGACCACATCACAGCCCTGCTGTGGGGCGCCACGGTGCTGCTGGTGGCGATGCTGGTGATGATCCGCAACGCCTACGGCGTGCTGACCGTCGTCCTGGCCGGCGGCGCCTTCGTGGTCGTGTCCTGGCTGACAGGACCGCAGGTGCAGGCCGCGTTCGGCTACGCGGTGGTCTGGTTCCTGCTGCTGGGCGGGGTGCGGCCGGTCTTCGAACTGCAACGCAAGCGCAGGTACGGCGGCGCCCCGGACTCGGACGCGGACCAGCTCTCCCGGCTCACCAACGTTCCCGCCGCGATGTGGCTGTTCCTCTTCCACGCGGTGTCGCTGTGCTCCCTCATCGGCGGCGGACGCTGGCTGCTGGGCCTGTGAGCACTCCGGCCGCGTCCGGATCGGGCCCGTGCCCAGCCATTACAGTGGGCCCCATGACCGACCAGCGCACCAGCACCGCAGAACACGCCCTCTGGCCCGCCCCCACCGCACCGGGCGCCGTCGAGGCGACCGTCACCGTGCCGGGATCCAAGTCGGTCACCAACCGGGCGCTGGTGCTGGCGGCGCTCGCCGCGGAGCCGGGCCGGCTGCGCCGTCCGCTGCGCTCCCGGGACACCGTGCTGATGGCGGACGCGCTGCGGGCGATGGGCACCGGGATCGAGGAGACCGTCCCCGCGCCGTCGGACGGTACGGACACGGACGGCTCCCGCGTCACCGGTGAGGTGTGGCGGGTGGTCCCCGCCCCGCTGCGCGGCCCGGCGACGGTGGACGTCGGCAACGCGGGCACCGTCATGCGGTTCCTGCCGCCGCTGGCCACGCTGGCCGACGGCCCGGTGCGGTTCGACGGTGACCCCCGCTCCTACGAGCGCCCGCTGCACGGCGTCATCGGCGCGCTGCGGACGCTGGGCGCCCGGATCGAGGACGACGGGCGCGGCGCGCTGCCGCTGACCGTGCACGGCACCGGCTCGCTGGCCGGCGGACCGGTCGAGATCGACGCCTCGTCCTCCAGCCAGTTCGTCAGCGCGCTGCTGCTGTCCGGGCCCGGCTTCCGGCAGGGCGTCGAGGTGCGGCACACCGGGCGGACCCTGCCGTCGCTGCCGCACATCCGGATGACGGTGGAGATGCTGCGCGCCGCAGGGGCCCAGGTGGACGCCCCCGAGGACGGCGGGGCCGCGAACGTGTGGCGGGTGGCCCCGGGCACGCTGCTGGGCCGCGACCTGACGATCGAGCCGGACCTGTCGAACGCGCAGCCGTTCCTGGCCGCCGCGCTGGTCACCGGCGGGCGGGTGACCATTCCGGACTGGCCGGCGCACACCACCCAGCCCGGGGACGCGCTGCGGGAGATCTTCACGGCGATGGGCGGCTCCTGCGAGCTGGACGAGCGGGGCCTCACCCTCACCGGCGGCGGGCGGATCCTGGGCATCGACATCAACCTGAGCGAGGTCGGTGAGCTGACGCCGGGCATCGCCGCCGTCGCGGCGCTCGCCGAGGGCGAGTCCGTGCTGCGCGGCATCGGCCATCTGCGGCTGCACGAGACGGACCGGCTGGCGGCACTGGCCAAGGAGATCAACGGGCTGGGCGGCGACGTCACCGAGACGGAGGACGGGCTGCGCATCCGCCCCCGCCCGCTGCACGGCGGCGTCTTCCACACCTACGACGACCACCGGCTGGCCACCGCCGGCGCGGTGCTGGGCCTGGCCGTCGAGGGCGTCCAGGTGGAGAACGTGGCCACCACGGGCAAGACGCTGCCCGACTTCCCCGGACTGTGGGAGGGCATGCTCGGGGCGCCGGCCGGGGCGAGGGTCTGAGGCAGCCCCCGCATGCGCCGCTACGGCAAGCACACCGACGAGGACGACATCCGGGTCCGCCCCTCGCGCCGGGGCACCCGCCCTCGCACCCACACCCGACCCAAGCACGAGGACGCGGCCGAGGGCTTCGTACTGACCGTCGACCGGGGCCGGATGACGTGTTTGGTGGAGGACCGGACCGTCACCGCGATGAAGGCCCGCGAGCTGGGCCGCAAAGCGGTGGTGGTCGGCGACCGGGTGGCGGTCGTCGGTGACCTGTCCGGTGCCAAGGACACCCTGGCGCGCATCGTCCGCGTCGAGGAGCGCAGTTCGGTGCTGCGCAGGACGGCGGACGACAACGACCCGTTCGAGCGGGTCATCGTCGCCAACGCCGACCAGCTGGCCATCGTCACCGCGCTGGCCGACCCAGAGCCCCGGCCGCGGCTGATCGACCGCTGTCTGGTGGCCGCCTTCGACGCGGGCCTGGAGCCGCTGCTGGTGCTGACCAAGGCGGACCTGGCGCCGGCCGGCCCGCTGCTGGAGACGTACGCGCCGCTGGGGCTGCGCTACGTGGTCACCAGCCGGGACGAGCTGGCCGACGGCGCGGGCGCCGAGGCCGTCCGCGAACTGATGCACGGTCAGGTCACGGTGTGCGTCGGACACAGCGGGGTCGGCAAGACCACGCTGGTCAACGCGCTGGTGCCGGAGCGGCAGCGGGCCACCGGCGACGTCAACGCGGTGACCGGACGCGGCAGGCACACCACGACGTCCGCGCTGGCGCTGGCGCTGCCGCCCTCCACCACCGGCGGGGACGGCTGGGTCATCGACACCCCCGGGGTGCGCTCCTTCGGCCTCAACCACATCGAGTTGCGGCGCGTCATCCACGCCTTCCCCGACCTGGAGGAGGGCGCCGCCGAGTGCCCGCGCGGATGCAGCCACAACGAGCCGGGCTGCGCCCTGGACGCGTGGGTGGCCGGGGGCCACGCCGAACCGGCGAGGCTGCACTCGCTGCGCCGGCTGCTGGCCACCCGGGAGAGACGTGAAGGGGACTGATCGCTTCCGACCGCCCAGGGCTGCATACTGGTTTGCCTGCGCTTGACCTTGTCCGCAACGGGCGTCTCGGGAGGAAGAGCACATGGCGTGGCTGCTGGTGATAGTCGCGGGGCTGCTGGAAACCGGCTTCGCCGTGTGTCTGAAACTCTCCCACGGCTTCACCCGGCTGTGGCCGACCATCGCGTTCTGCGCGTTCGCGCTCGGCAGTTTCGGGCTGCTGACCCTCTCCCTCAAGCGGCTGGACGTCGGCCCGGCCTACGCCGTGTGGACCGGCATCGGGGCCGCCGGGACGGCGATCTACGGCATGGTCTTCCTCGGTGACGTGGTCTCCGCCCTGAAGCTGGTGTCCATCACGCTGGTCATCATCGGGGTGATGGGGCTCCAGCTGTCCGGCAGCGCCCACTGACCGCGGCGCCGCCCGGTCAGCGGGCCAGCAGTGCCCGTACGAGCTGGTCGACCCGCCCGCAGGGCTCGTCGTCGTCCCGGCCGCCCGCCGGCGCCACCACGTAGGAGAGCGCGAGACGCAGGCCCGCCTCGTAGGCGTGCTCCAGTTCCCGGCGGCGGTCGGCGTCCGGGGCGGCGCCGTCCTCCCGGGCGCCCGCGGGGAGCCGCACGGCCCGCTCCAGCCCCAGGACGGCACGCTTGCGCAGTACCCGGGCGAGCGTCCCCGGCTCGGCCGGGCCCGCCGCGGAGAGCACGGGGCGGGCCGGCGGCGGCATCCGGGAGCCCCAGCAGCCGGTGAGCGCCGCGTGCACGATGGGCTCGCTGCGGGCGGTGCGCAGCACCCAGGCCGCGGCGGCGGCACAGCAGGCGGCCGGGTCGGCGCCGCTGCGGCACGCCTCGGTGACCGCGCGGGCCGCACCGTCGAGGAAGTCGTCCACCAGCCGGCCGACCAGCGCCGCGCCGAGCCCGTCCTTGCTGCCGAACTCGTTGTAGAGCGTCTGCCGCGAGACGCCGGCGGCGGCTGCCACGTCCACCATCCGTACGGCTGTCCACGGCTTGGCCCGCACCGCGACGTGTGCGGCGTTCAGCAGGGTCTCGCGTGCAGTGGGCATCGTCGCCTCCCCCCGGCCGTGACCGGCACCGGGCGTCCGGAAGGCCGCCGGCCCGGCGTGCGGCACAGGATTGACGCACCGCCATGAGGTGTCAATACACGGCGCACGCGCATGGCCCGGTGGCCGGGGATCATGCCGCCGGATACTGTGCCGACATGCTGGACTATCACGATGATCTGCGTCTCGCCCACGTGCTGGCCGACGCCGCCGACGCCGCCACCATGGAGCGGTTCAAGGCTCTCGACCTGAAGGTCGAGACCAAGCCGGACATGACGCCGGTGAGCGAGGCCGACAAGGCGGCCGAGGAGCTGATCCGCAGTTCGCTCCAGCGCACCCGGCCGCGGGACGCGGTGCTGGGCGAGGAGTTCGGCAGCGAGGGCCACGGGCCGCGCCGCTGGGTGATCGATCCCATCGACGGTACGAAGAACTATGTACGCGGCGTCCCGGTGTGGGCGACGCTGATCGCGCTGATGGAGATGGGCGAGGGCGGCGACCGCCCGGTCGTCGGTGTCGTCTCCGCGCCGGCCCTCAACCGCCGCTGGTGGGCGGCCCGGGGGACGGGCGCCTACACCGGCCGCAGCCTGTCGAAGGCCACCCGGATCGAGGTGTCCAAGGTCGCCAAGGTGCAGGACGCCTCGTTCGCCTACTCCTCGCTGCACGGCTGGGAGGAGCGGGGCATGCTGGGCGGTTTCATGGACCTGACCCGGGACTGCTGGCGTACCCGCGCCTACGGCGATTTCTGGTCGTACATGTTGGTCGCCGAGGGGGCGGTGGACATGTGCGCGGAGCCGGAGCTGTCGCTGTGGGACATGGCGGCGAGCGCGGTCATCGTGGAGGAGGCGGGCGGCAGCTTCACGGGCCTGGACGGGAACCCGGGCCCGCACAGCGGCAACGCCGTCGCGTCCAACGGCCTGCTGCACGACACGCTGCTGGACTACCTCACGGCCTGACGGCCGGCCCCGGGCGCCCGGAAGGGCCGGGCGCACGCCGGAGGGACCGGAGCCCCATGGCGTCCGGTCCCTCCGGGTTCGTACGGCGAAGCGGTCGGTCAGCCGCGCAGGGCCTGGACCGCGGCCTCCAGCCGCTTGCCGTAGTCCGGGTCCGCCTTGCGGAAGTTCTCGATCGCGCGCTGGGCGATGTCGTCGCGGGAGACGCCCGCGATGGAGTTCGCCAGGTTGTCGATCAGACGCTGCTTCTCGTCCTCCGACATCAGACGGTAGAGGTTCCCGGCCTGGACGAAGTCGTCGTCCTCGGCGTGCGAGGGAGCCGGGTGGTCCTCCGTGGTGCCGCTGACGGGCAGCGGCTCCCACAGCGGGCGTCCGGTCTGGGCCGGGCCGCCGAAGCTGTTGGGCTCGTAGTTCTTCGCACCGCCGTGCCGGCCGTCGTACATCACGCCGTCCCGGCCGAAGCTGCGGGCCTGCGCCGCCTTGGGTTCGTTCACCGGCAGCAGGTCGGCGTTGATACCGACGCGGTAGCGGTGGGCGTCGCCGTAGGCGAACAGCCGGCCCTGGAGCATCTTGTCCGGGGAGGGACCGATGCCCGGCACGAAGTGGTGCGGGGAGAAGATCGACTGCTCGACCTCGGCGAAGATGTTCCGCGGGTTGCGGTTCAGCTCCAGCTTGCCGAACTCGATCAGCGGGTAGTCCGCGTGCGGCCACACCTTGGTCAGGTCGAACGGGTTGAAGCGGTAGTTCGCCGCCTCCGCCGCGGGCATGATCTGGACGTAGGCCGTCCAGGTCGGGTACTCGCCCCGCTCGATGGCCTCGCGCAGGTCGCGCTGGTGGCTGTCGGGGTCCTTGCCCGCCAGCACCTCGGCCTCCTGGGCCGTCAGGTTCTTGATCCCCTGGTCGGTCTTGAAGTGGTACTTGACCCAGAAGACCTCACCGGCCTCGTTCGTCCACTGGAACGTGTGCGAGCCGAAGCCGTCCATGTGCCGGTAGGACGCCGGGATGCCGCGGTCGCCGTGCAGCCAGGTCACCTGGTGCGTCGACTCGGGCGACAGGCCCCAGAAGTCCCACACGTTGTCCGGCTCCTGCGAACCGGTGTACGGGTCCCGCTTCTGGGTGTGGATGAAGTCGGGGAACTTGATGGCGTCCTTGATGAAGAAGATCGGCGTGTTGTTGCCGACCAGGTCGTAGTTGCCCTCTTCGGTGTAGAACTTCAGCGCGAAGCCGCGCGGGTCACGCACCGCGTCCGCCGCGCCGAGGTTGCCGGCCACCGTGGAGAACCGCAGGAAGACCTCGGTCTCCTTGCCGATCTCGGAGAGGAACTTGGCACGGGTGTACTGGGTCACGTCCGCCGTGACGGTGAACTTTCCGTAGGCGCCCGCGCCGCGTGCGTGCACGATGCGCTCGGGGATGCGCTCCCGGTTGAAGTGCGCGAGCTTTTCGAGCAGGTGCTGGTCCTGAACGAGGACCGGGCCGCCCACGCCCGCGGTCTGGCTGTTCTGGTTGTCCGCGACCGGAGCTCCGGCTTCCGTCGTCATGGGTCCGGACGTCTCGTCCTGCACGGTCACGTGCGCCTCCTGTGCATCACATCTGTCCTGTGGGCCAACCACCCGCAACCCTACATTGGACTTTGTCTAAGTCAAGATGGAGACGAAACCCGTACGGGTTCTTGCCATGTACGGGGCGCTGCTAGTCTGGACACATGAGTGACCTGCTGGAACGGCTCCGCGATCGCGGCTGGCGGCTCACCGCGCAGCGGCGAGTCGTCGCCGAGGTGCTCGACGGCGACCATGTGCACTACACGGCGGAGGAGGTCCACGCCCGCGCGGCGGACCGCCTGCCGGAGATCGCCCGCGCGACGGTCTACAACACGCTCAGCGAGCTGGTCGCCCTCGGCGAAGTGCTCGAGGTGAGCACGGACGGCCGCGCCAAGCGCTACGACCCCAACGCGCGCCACACCCACCAGCACCTGGTCTGCTCCCGGTGCGGCACGATCCGCGACGTCCACCCGACGGGCGACCCGCTGGCCGCCCTCCCCGAGAACGAGCGGTACGGCTTCACCATCGCCGACGCCACGGTCACCTACCGCGGCCTCTGCCCCAGCTGCGCCGACGCCTAGCCGTCCACCGCCACCGTCCGATGAGGGCCCGCGCCCGGTGGGCGGTTTCTAGCGGTCGTTGCAACACGTGGTTGTGTTGATCAGGCCGCGAGCAGTTTATGCAGGCGCTCGGCTGGGGTTTCCCAGCCGAGCGTTTTGCGTGGGCGGCGGTTGAGCTGGTCG
>Ga0164243_10010069_pt1 | contig 13639 bp, 10 predicted proteins | sample OricompcompostOP_FD_108781 | JGI IMG/M metagenome (GOLD analysis project Ga0164243, IMG submission 108781) | Organic Plus compost microbial communities from Emeryville, California, USA - Original compost - Organic plus compost (OP) | ecosystem: Engineered > Solid waste > Mixed feedstock >... | reverse complement strand
GGAAGGTGAACGAGCACTTTGTCGGGATAGAGCCCGCTGTTGTACGGCTCGAGCGCAAGCATGAGCTCGAGGTAGCTGCCGCGGAACGAGACGACCGGGTAGGGGAAGCCGAAGCTGCCGGTGGCGAGGGCGTCGGCGAGCTCGGTGAACTGGCGCTCTGCGTCGAGCCAGACGACGAGCCCGCGCTCGCGCACGCGCCGCGTGACCTCGGTCGCAAGCATCCCGCTGGCCGGCAGACGGTCGGTGATTCCCGCGCTCACGCGTCGCCCCGCGTCGTGAGAGGACGCCCAATCATGATCAGGACATGGTACTGGATGCGGCGCCCGAGTCGGTACTCGAATCACGTCCTTCCCGCTCTCCACGGTTCGGCACGGCCTCGGCGGCCGCCGTTCCCTGACGCTCACGATGCTGACGACGCGGACGGCAGCCACGGCGAGTAGCGCCGCGCGCGTGCGCTCGTCAGCGAACGGCGGAGGTTGCGACCTTTCGCTTCGCGTGTGGCGAGCGCATACTGATCGTCATGGTGGATCCGGCCGAGCGCCCCGAGCCGTCGACATCGTCCAGCGCCCTGTACGTGCCGCTGCCGAAGCCACCTGCCGCGTTTTCGCTGACGGTCCGTAAGCTGCTCGGCCGCGTTCAGGAAGGGGCGATCCGGGTGCCGAGCTTTCAGCGCCCGCTCCGCTGGACCTCCTCCGACGTCGTGAAGCTCTTCGATAGCGTGCTCAAGGGGTATCCGATTGGATCGCTCCTCTTCTGGAAGCGCAAGTTCGAGAGAGAGCCGCAGGTGCGTGTGGGCAGCGCGATTCTGGATGCTCCTGCCGTCGATGACGGTTGGTCCATCGTCGATGGCCAGCAGCGGATCACCGCCCTCGCAGCAAGCCTGCTCGAGCTGGATCAGCGCGGCGACGTCACGTGGGATCTCTGCTTCGATCCCGTCAACAACGTCTTCTTGCACGGTCCCGTATCGCCGGCAGAGGCCCGCCGCCACGTGCCGCTTCGGGCCCTCGGAGATCTGCGGAGGCTCGGTCGCTTCCTTCGCGACTGCGATCTGAGCGAAGAGGAGCAGAGCCGGGTCGAGGAGGTGCAGCAACGTCTGCTCGACTACGAGGTCCCGGGCTATCTGCTGGAGACCGACGACGTCGACGCGGTGCGGGCAGTGTTCGCTCGGCTCAACAGCACCGGTGTGCGCATGCGTGCCGACGAGGTCTTTCAAGCTCTGTTGGGTGCTAGCGACGCCCGCGGAGTGAGACGGCGTCGCTTCGATCTGGGGGAGCTCCAGCGCGCTGCCGACATCGATGGGTTCGGAGAACCGCCGCGCAACGAGGTGATGAAGGCCGTGCTGGCGATGAGCGGTCTCGATCCCTCGAAGCGCTTCGACGATTTCCAAGAGGACGCGCTCGGAAAGCTCGTCGCACCGGAGGACGCGGCGGAGGCGTTGCGACAGACGGTGGCGTTCTTGCAGGCGCCGGTGCATGCGAGCGAGCCCGGGGCCGAGATCCCTGCCTACGCGTTCATCCCGTATCCCGTGGTGTTCGTCATCCTGGCGCAATGGTTTTATCTGTTCCCCGGCTCGAGCGAGCCGACTCGCCGCGCACTTGCGCAGTGGCTCTGGCGTGGCGTCGCCACGGGGGTCCACGAGCGCGCAGCGGTGTCGGCGATGCGCCGTCAGGTGCGGTCGATCCGTGCAGCGGAAGAGACCGAGTCTCTCCAACGCTTGCTCGATGCGGCCGGCGAGCCACCGTCGCTCGAATGGTCCCTCGATCCGTTCCACGCGAACCATGCGGCGAGCCGCGTCGAGATCCTCGCCCTCCTCTCTCTCGGTCCCCGCGACCCGAATGGTCCTGTCTCGTGGCGCGCACTGCTCGCGAGCGGGGCCCGCGTCGCGCGCGAGATCTTCCGTGTCGACGCCGTCGACCCTCCGCTCCGGATGCTGGCGCGTACGGCAGCGAATCGCGTCCTCCTCGACACCAGCCATTCACATCTACGGACCCAGCTCCATCGATGGAGCTGGCACGAGCATCGTGACGCGCTGGAGAGCCATCTGATCGACGAGGCCGGGCTCGAAGAGCTTCAGCGCAACGACATGCAGACTTTTCTCGAACGTCGCGGAGCTCGTGTGCGCGCTCTCGTCTCGAGATTCGTTGCGCAGCGCGCGTCGCTCGGAGCGCCTCGCATCCTGCCGGTCGAATCGTACTTCGATAGGCACGGGGAGACCTCGGCACCGTGAAGGAGAAGCGCCTCATCGTTTCACTCCCGGGCCGATCGGTGGGTGAGCTGAGGCAGAACCGCTCTGGGCTCGTGCAGTGGATCCCCGATCCCGACTGGGAGGACGAGGGGCAGATGCCTCGCCTCGGGTTCGATTTCTTGCGACGGCTTGGTCCTCGCGATCACGCGAGCGACCTGCCTGCGTGGTTCGAGAACCTCTTGCCCGAGCGAGGTAGCGTCCTCCGAACGAGACTTTGCCAGCACCATGGCCTTCGCGATGGCCAAGCGTTCCCGCTCCTTCGTGCTCTGGGCCGGGACCTCATCGGTGCGGTGGAGGTCAGAGACGCCGCTCAGGAAAGGCTCGAGGGGACCTCGGACGCGAGCGCGGGGACCGAGACACCTGGTCGGGCAGAGAGCGCCGAGTCCGCCGATCGGCTCTCGGCGCTGACGGGGATGCAGCTCAAGTTCTCCATGTCGATGGTGAACGAGCGCTTGGTGCTGCCGGCCGTCGGCTCGCGGTCGCAATGGATCGTGAAGATCCCGGGAAGCGACTACGCCGAGCTCGCAGAGGTCGAGAATGCGACGATGACCTGGGCACGGCTCGCGGGGTTCGATGTCCCGAGCCATGCGGTGATGCCGTTCTCCGCACTCGAAGGCGTGCCGCTCGATTGGATCGAACAGCCGGCGCCGGTGTTCGCCATTCAACGGTTCGACCGCCGCGCCGACGGAAGCAAGGTGCATCAAGAGGACCTCTGCCAAGCGCTCGGGTTGCGCCCGCAGGACAAGTACGGCGACCGTGTCCTCGTGAGCTATTCCGGCGCCACGCGCCTTGTCGTGGACGCGTGCGGCGAGCACGACGGACGCGAGATGGCCCGGCGTATCGGATTCGTGATCGCGTCAGGGAACTCGGACGCCCACCTGAAGAACTTCAGCCTGGTCTGGGGTGACCGGATCCGTCCGGTGCTTGCCCCTTGCTACGACCTCGTGTCGACCATCGCGTGGCCAACACTGGGATGGCAGCGTCCCGACGGGCCTCGCCTTGCGCTCCGCCTCGGCGGCGAGAGCCTCTTCAAGCGGCTCGATGCGGCCGCGGTCGAACGTTTCGCCAGCGACGCCGGGTACGCATGGGTGAAGGAAGCCATCTTCGAAGGGATGGAGCGAGCCCGCGGAGCGTGGCCGGAGGTCGCGGGCTCGACGCCTCTACGAATGCGCGCTGCCATCATGCAACACTGGCGAGCCGTCCCCGTCCTGGCATCGATGGGCACGCTGCCCGCGTGAGACGGAGCCTTCTCGATGCTGGGCGCGACGCGTCGTGCTCTGCCGGTCTCTGCTATTCCGGCCCGCGTGAGGAAAGCGTCGCGTCGTCCCCTTCGCTAAGCGCGGCGTCCACGAGGCGCGCCCGCTCCTTCAGCTTGGCGTGCCCGACCTTCGTGGTGGCGTCGCGCCTGCTGCCTCGACGCCAAAGCGCTAACAGCTGCGTCTTGGCGATGGCGCTTGCCAGCGCTCGACGCTCGACGGGATCGACAAGACGTTCCTTCTCGAGGTGGCGCCGAACGAGGTCGAGGATCTGCTGCTCGTTCAGGCCTTCGAGCTCCACCGTCCAGCGGCCCTCTGGGGTCGCTCGGGCTTCTTCGCGTCGCTTCGCTTCCGCCCGGGCGCGCCGTTCCGCGTCGAGATCGTCGCGCATGTGCTGAGTCGTGTCAGCTTTGTACGAAAAGCGCCCGTACCCAACAGCCGTCTTCGCGCCGGCGCCAGCGACCTCGAGTGCTTCGCACAGCCACGTGAAGGCACGCTCGACGTCGCTGGTGTCGCCTTTGCGCGGAAGGATGGAGAACAAGAACATCGCGCCTGGTGGTGTGACGAGGAACGGCACGGGAATCGGCCTTCGCCAGTCGCCCGGAGGCGCCTTCTTCGTCCATCCGTGGAAGTGCGGCGTCATCACGTCGACCTCGAGTGAGACGGGCTCGACGGGGAGCGCGTCGAGGAAGATGACCGTTCCGGCACCTCCAGCGGTGTCGAACACGTGCGCGAGCCCGTCGTCCGTCGATGACGTCGCATCGGAGCCACTCTTTGCCCACGCGCGGGCCAGCCCCTTCGCCGAGCTTCCTGGGAGATAGGGCACGCCGAGCGTGGGGTGCCACGCGAATCCGTTCTCGACGGGGTGGCTGCGCCCGATGCCCGTCACGAACGCGCTCTCGGTTCTGAAGATGCCGAAGAGGCCGCGTCTCCCCGTCGTGAGCTCGAGCCTCCGCCGGATCGCCTCCTTGAGCAGCTCTCTCTCACCGGACGCTCGCCCGGCTACGTCTCGGAGCCACGCGAGCTTGCCGCCCCGGCTCGCGCGCTCGTTATCGTCCTTGAGCGTCCACTCGTCGCTCCAGCGGTCGCAGAATTTGTCGAACCAGAGGCCCGTGTTGTGGACCGTTGCGCGGGTCGCCGTTCGCGAGAGCCGCGCGTAGAGCGGTCGAGGCATCCTCAGGACTCCTCTTCGTCGGATGAATCGTCGGCGTCGCTGGGCTCTGGGCGCGGCAAGTATGCCCGGCAGAACTTCTTGTGCCAGACGAGCCAGGAGAGCGCTTCAACCTGGGCTCGAAGGTAGTGGGCCTCGTCGCCCGTTACGATCGCTTCGAGAAGGTCGGGCGCTGACGCGTAGACGCCTGTTGCTGCAGTGAGCCAGTTCTGCAGGTTCTCGTAGAGCTGCTGATGCGCTTTGTGCTGCGCTTTGCTTGGTCTGTCGTTGGCGGCTGCGCGCTCCGAGGCGAGCGCCTGACCGAGGCCGTTCGCCAAGATCGCCGGTCCGAGCCGCTCGACGTAGGCGCGGTACTTTCGCCTGAAGCGGTCATCGTTCTCCAGCGCGTGCACGGCGCGCAGGGCATCGGCAGCGCGGCGCTGTTCCGGGGTTCGGCCGAGCCCCGGTGACTCCGATCCCGGCCGCTTCACGATGCCGCCCCCGCGTGCTCTCGGAAGGCCACGATCGTCCAGCCGTGCCCAACTGTCTCGTTTCCCCCGAGCTGCAAGTATGGATCGGATTCGGTGAAGAGGCCGCTCAAGACGGATCGCGCGGCGTCGTCCCGTGTGCTGATAAGCGAGTAGAGCAGCGTGTCCGGGGGCAGGCTCTCCTCGTACCAGAGATTCATGCTCTGCTTCGTGTGCTCGGCAAGCCGGTTTCGCGCCTGCACGGGCATGGCGTAGCGGCAGAACCAGGCAAAGTCGTCGTCGGCAACGATGACCACCTGAGATGCGAGACGCGTGCGCGTCGCGGCTGGACGAACGAGCGTGCCGAGCGAAGCGTGGAGGTCTGCGGGACACGCGCCCCGGAGCTGGAACTCACGCTCCTCGAGGTAGAGCGTGCCGGTTCCCGCTCCCAGCGCCCCGGCGACGCCGTCGATCCGCCGAAGGTCAGGCACCTCTGGCATCGACGCCGCGATCCCACATCGCGCGAGATCGCGGTAGTACCGCTCGATCACCAACCGGGAGGTGAGCCAGCGATAGCTGCCATTCAGGCAGCGCACCGGCAAGAGCAAGAGTCGAGCGTCGGACACGAGCACCTTGCCTGCGCGGTCCTCCTTTCCGAACAGCGCGTCGATTGTGTCGCGCGGGAATCCGCCCCGCGCTCGATCGCGGAGGGCGCCTTTGACCCCAGAGCCCGCGATAAACGGAAAGTCGGTTGTCGCCTCTCGCGCAACGGGAAGGTCGACGACGCCCGCGCTGCGACCCGCGCCGCAATGGATCGCCGTTTCCGCAAGCAGTCCGATGATCGTGGTCTTCATCCTCTCCTCTCCCGATTCGCGCCGCTACCCACGGCGCAGAGACCAAATCCCATCGTTGTCAGCCGCCCGATGCGCAGGAGGCCATCGGAGATCGCCTCGCGGATGACGTCAGGCCGATCCGTTTCGCAGAACAGCGTGCTTCCTGCCGGAAGGGCGTTCTTCAGCGGGAGCGGCTCGCGACGTCGCGAGTCCCAGCCGCCGATGCGTAGCGGCCGCGCGGTGCATCCGAACACTATCCGTGTGCCGTCGAACACAAGCTGCGCCTTGCCGACGAACACGTCCCGGTCGAGCAGGACGGGCGTGAGCGCGACGAGGACGAACACGCCGGAATCGCCGACAGGGGCGTCGAGCGAAAGGGCGATGTCGGCGTCCCAAGCGTCACACAGTGCGAGGCGTCCCTCCCCACCAAGTGGGGTCAACGAGCCTGCGGGCGATCTCCAGTGGGATGGGAGGCCGTCGGCGCAAACGCCGATGCCTACCTCGGGGCGGAGGCGAACGTGCGCGGTGCTGTAGAGCGCTCCGTCGACGGCCGTGCGCGTCGCGGCCTCGCGCTCGATACCCACACGCGGCTCGCTCGTCCACAGTGCGTCGGTCGCGATCACGTCATCCTCGTTGGGCAGCTGGCCCCGCAAGATCCGCTCGAGGCCGCGCAGGGTGGTCAGCTGCCCATTACCAGGAGAGAGGCGGCCCCCCTCATTCGCTGCCGGGGGTGGCAGTCGCGTAATCTGTCCGAGATCCGTGGGCGTCGACGTCTTCCCGGGCCACACGAGGTCATGCGCGTGCCAGCGGCCATCGTCCTCGACTCGACCGAGAACGTGCCGCGGCATGGGAAGAACCGGCGCTCCGCGGTGAACGATCAGCGGTCCAGTCATACGGAGATGGCCGAGGCTCTCCGGACCGTCGCCGAGGATCGACTCGAGACCGGGCGCCCACGGCGACTGGCCATCCCAGCCGTTCGCGAGCGCAAGCGCAACGCGGAGGGCGCCGGCGACCGTCGGCGGGTACGGAGGGAAGACGCCGACGACGCCATCTTGGGGGGATGCCTTCTTGTCGAACGGCGTCCCATCGCGGAAGAACCACGTATCGACAGGGTAGAACGCGAGCTTCATGGCTGGTGTTCGTCCTCCACCCCGCCGCTCGCGAGGAAGTTGCCGATGGTGAGGGCATCGAGCATGACGTGGCGCGCACCCGACTCGGGTGGCTCGTGTCGGCGAGCGCGGTGGAGGACGCCGGACACAATCGTCGTGACGCGTTCGATCTCACCCTCCGCGAGCGCTACCTCGTGGTGGGCGTTACGGTGCGCGATCTCGGCTCTGATGAGTGAGCGCACGTCAATGCCGTCGTCGAGCGAGACGACGCCGCCAGGCTTGAGCGGTGCAGGCGAGAGCTTGCCCAACATGCTCTCCAAATCGTGCAGGAGCGATCGGGAGAGCGCTCCCTGCTCGAGCTCGAGCTCACGGACGAAGTCGTTCATGCAGCGAGCCGCGTGGCTATGCGCCGAGCTCGAGCTCGCCGAAGGGCGACGCCACGTCGATACCCACTCGGCTGCGACGGAGCCACGACGGTAGATGCTCACTCCCAGAGAGTCTCTACCGTTGTTGGTCTTGGCAACCTCGTCGAGGAGTCGGTGTGCCTCGGTAAGGATTCGGGTCAGCGGATCGCGTGCGTGCGCGAGGACGATGCCGGCCGACAGCGTGGCGACGGTTTCATCGAACGAACGCCGGTACTCGGCCTCGAGCTCCTCCGCACACGTGAGCGCCTCCTCGATCGGCAGCATCGCGAGGACATCGTCGCCGCCCGCGTAGATCGTCACTCCGTGCCGTCGGGCTACGACCGCCGGAACCGCACGGGTGAACCTTGCGAGTGCGTTTGAAACCTTGTCGCTATCCCGACTCGCGATTTCGCCGAGGCTATCTCCGTCTGCGAGCAGGAGCGCGAAGTAGATGGGCGGTCCGCGCCGGCACAGCGCATCGCGACCTCTCAGCAGCGATGTGCGCTTACTCTCATCGACGAGGCGCGCACTCATCGGGCTCGCGAGAAAGGACGGATGAAACCAGTTTGCGTCGAGCCTAGAGAACGTCGGCGCGCGCTCAGCTTGGCTGCTGACGAGGGCGGAGACGCCGCCGGTCTCGGCATGCTTGTTGGCGGAGCGCACCTCGTTCGCGAACGCCTCGGCAAGTGCCGGCGAGTCGTCGAGCACGCGTCGGCACCAACCGGCAGCGGCGACGTCGACGGTCGAGGGCCAGTGACGCGTGTCGACAGCCCAGCCGAACGCCTTGCGTGCGACGTCCGGTCGTCGCGGCGCGAGCCGCTTGACGATCGCAATTGCGCAGAGCCGTTCCTTCTCACGGATGTCGAGCTCGCCTGTACGTTGGCGAACGGCGCTCCAAAATGCGTCCTGGTGTCGTGAGGCTCGGGCACGAAGATGTCCGGACACCTCCTGAAGGTCGGGCATGATGGTGCACTTGTCGCCGGCCTCTTCAGGCAACCAGTGCGTTCGCCAGTGCTTTCGAGCTGCGAGGAGCCAGCGCTCCTCGGGCCCACCGACGACCCAGGCGAGCTCCCAAAAGCCTGTGGTCTGGCGTTCCCAGATTTTCTCCGTCTGGTCACCGAGGGGCGCCGCATCCGCGACGTAGTGTTCCCAGACCGCCAGGCAGATGCGGCCCCACGCGGTGCGCAGAGCATTCTCCGCTGCAGCCGCTGCCGCCGAGGGGTCGACGTCGCGCTCCACCTCGACGGTGAACTGGTTTGGGAGGGATCCGAGTGTCGGTGGGTCGCCCGTCTGGTCGGCGGCGATCCAGCGGAGCATCGGATCGTCGGAGACGCGCGGTCGAACGATCTCCCCGAATCGCTTCGCTCCGTTCATCGCGTGCGCCGCCAAGAACGAAAGCACGTACGAGCTGCCCCAGAGATCGCGCGTTCGACGCGACTGCGCAACGAAGTCTTGGACCGGTCCAATTGCTATCTGAAGATGGCGTCTCATCGCGGCGCCTCCACTTCGAGAGCGTCGCCAAAGGGCTCTTTCCGAGTCTTCGCTTCGATGCTCGAGGGACGGCCGAGAAAGCGTTCCATCAGGACGTTGACGGGTTCCCAGAGTTCCTTCGTCTCATCCGCGATCGGCACGAGCCGGCCATTCACGTTGACCCGCGCCGTTCGGCCCTGCGGGAGAAACCGCGCGGGAAGGAACGTCACCACGGCGACTGGAAGAGGACTGCACTGGTGGATGTGGATGAAGAGGGGGCTCGCCCGACGGTCTCCGTCCTCCGGCTCGACGTTCCCTTCGATGTAGTTGTGCGGAAGTCCGAACACGATTCGACGTGGATGCTGCCGAGCGGTACCGCGAGGGGCGAGCATGTACCGGTGGTCATCGAGGAAGTTTCCTTCGCTCCTCTTTCCGAGGACCTCGTGATGGCGCCCGGTTGGCGACTTCCGGCCTTTACTCCGATAGCGCATGATCTCGCGCCCGACGTGGTCGAGAAGGATGAGGGGGCTGGTTGAGCGTGTCACTGCCGGGAGCAGTACGATGCGTGCCCGCGACGAGAACGCCGTGTACGGGGGGAGCTCGGTTGATGCACGAGCTCCGGCGAGGAGCGGGCGGATCGCCTCGGCGAGGCTCGCGATCGAGGTCGGCGTCGGCTCCAAAGCGGCACCGCCAACCGAGAGAGACTCGAGCATGAGGCTGCCGTAGCCCTTGCGGCTCTTGGCGCCCATCCCACCGAGGAGACCAACGGCCTTCAACGCATCGAGTAACGAGTCGCGGCTTTTCGGGGCGAGCTGGCGTGCGCCGAGCTCGATCGTGAACGTAAACGGCGCATTGATGCAGGCGCGACGAAGCTCGCCCGTGGCGGTCGCCGGTCGGTCATCCCGAGCGCGCCTACCGAAGGCCTCGACAACGCCGTACCCGAGATATCGTGCTCCGTCGATGGGCGCGTTGGCGCTGCCGTCCTTTAGCACCTCTCCCTTGCGCATTAGCCGCGGTGCATCGCACCGGAGAAGGCGCATCGACACCTTTCCTCGACCGCTCCGCGCGCTGCCAAACAGCGCGTCCTCCTCGGCGCGGATCGCGTCGAGCTCGCCGAGCCGGGGCCAGGCGAGTGCGCGCCACCACCAGCGCAGCACGCCCTTGAAGCTTGGAACGCGCACAGCGGCCTGCTCTGGATCTATGCCAGTGCAGAACAGCGGGGTGATGACGCGGTACGTCGCCTCGATCCGCTCAATCGTCATCGCGATCCCCTTCCGGAAGCCAGAAGGCTTCACTCGTGCGCCATCCGTCGTCGTTCTGTTCGGCTGGAGGCCGTCGATCCACGAGCCCGAAGCGTCGGACCTCGCGGCCAAGGCGCTTCGCGTCATCGGCGATCTGGGCCACGGCGAGACCCATCAGTGTCGTACCGCCGGTCAGATTCACGGAGAGCGCGTGGGCATCGAAGAGCAATGGAGCCGCGTCGCGGCGCAGGCGTTCGATCTCGGCGACTCCGCCGAAGGGATCGTGAATGCATAGCTGGTGGACGGCGCCACCATATCCGGCTTCGCGCAGAACGGTGCGGGACGAGTCGGCGGTCTGCTCCGACACGACCACCAGGCATGCATCGGGCTCCAACCCCTCCTGCCGGCACGCCTCGAGTGCGCTCGCGACGACGCCTGGCTTGAGCCCGACGGCGCTCACGAGCAGTCGCTCGACGCGAGGTGCAGGCAAAAGGGCGAGCCGCCGCGACGACTTGAGCTCGCTCCAGGAGGCACGCACCTTATCGAACTTGCTGCGTGCGTCCTTGTCTCCGGCGCCAATGAGCACCTCGTACCGCATCCCGTGGTGAAGGAAGGCGTTTCGGCGATCGCACAGCTGCTTCCAGAACGCGGCGAACCGGCGCTGCTCGTCGGAAAGGCCCTCGCTGAGCCCGGCATGCTTGGTCGCGCCGGCAAGCGCGTGAAGCGCCGACTCCGCGCGCCTGCGGGCTCCCTGCGAGTCGAGCCAAGAGCTTGCGGCCGAGGTCTGATGCAGGGCGAGGCTGACAGTCCATTCTCTCATCAGCCCGAGCGCTGCTGGGACGTTTCCGCGGCCGAGCAGGTCGTCGATCAGCCGCGCCTGCCGGCTCAGCTCGTCGTCATCGAGCGGGGCGGCGCGTTTCCAGGTCTCCGCCTGGATTGGGGCACTGAGGGAGAAGGGAGCTAACGATCCATCGAGTCGCTCCCACAGCTCCGCCTCAAGCAAGGCGCCCCGTTCGCGGGCAGCTTTCACGAACGGTCGCCTGCGGTCGCGGCGAAATTGAGCGCTTGCCTGTGCGAGCTCTACGGGGAGCCCGGCCTCGCGCGCGTTGGCGACACGCTTTAGCTCGGCGGCGGTGTCGCGCGCCGGTCCGCCCCCTCCGTCGATGAGCTTGCATAGCCGGGACGCATCCCCTGCCTGAGCGAAGAGGCGCACTCCGTGGATCCACTCCGGCAAGTCGAGCAGCTCACGAAGGTCCAGGAGCAGGCTGTCTTCACCCGGGCGGTACAGTCCGTAGAAGGCGTGGCGTAGCTCGATTCCTCGCAGTGCCGAGATGTACTGCATCGTGAGGTACGTCAGGATCGCCTGGTGCCGCAATCCATGCGTGGCATCGACGATGAGCCGATCGGGCCGGGCGTCGGCCGGGATCGCCAAGCTCGCGGTGCTCATGAACGCCTTGATGTCCTTCGGGTCTCCCTCCAGAGGTCGACGCTCGGTCTCGATCCCCAGACTCGCGAAGTGGCGTTCCAGCGTTGGCCAGCTCTTCTCGGTCGCCTCCGGCGTGCAAAGCGCGACGATGCGCGAAGGTCGCTCCTCTGGAGGCAGGAGCTCGACGATCGCGATGGGAGCATGCTCGGCGGAGAAAGATGCGTTCCCGAGCATGTAGCGCGCGGTCTTCGGTTCGATACCAGGCACGGTCACGAGCGTTGTAGTCATCGATCCATTTCCGGTCAGCCGGTTCGCGCGCCTCGCGAGAAGGTTGGGCACCAGCCGCCCTGCCGCCGGCCACCCTCCCATGCAACCAATGATACCAGTTCGGTGCGTCAAAAGGGTGAAAGTCGATGTTACGGTACTGGCGCCGAAAGACAAATCACCCCGCGCGGCGATGTCCGTCGTTCATCTGGGTGCTTGCTGGACCGCCTGGGGAAGCCCTCTTCCCATTGATGACGAAGACGAGCGTCGCCGAGGCAACGAAAGATCGGGCGACCGGATCCGCGCTGCGTCCGGTGCTCCGTCGCTCTCGCTGGGCGAGCTCGCATGCGTCCGTCTCTCGTTCGGCGCTCGCGGAGCGCCGCTCGGGCGAGTTTCTGCGAGACTTCTCGTGTCTCCGTTGGCCATGAGTTGGTGCACGACGTTCCGCTCATTCGAGTCGAAGACGAACACGCAGGGTGCACTCTGCTGCCGCTCTCTGGCACTTGGCGTCGACGCACGGCGCTGCTTGGGTCGGTCAGCGCGGGCGGCGAGTCGCCTTCGTGCGTCGGCCGGCGCGTTGCAGGACGTCGACGTCCGCGAGGTCCTGAGGTCGTCCGGCCGCCTGCTTCGACGCGATCAAGTCCTCGAGCGATAGGTAGTGGGCGGGGGTGTCGCCGTAGTGGCCTTCGGCGCGGCGCTTCCAGGCGGCGGCGAACGACGGTACGCCATCGATGCTCGTCAGGATGTCGATGCGCACCGGCGCGATGCCGAGGACGATGAGGCTCCGTGGATCGGTGAGCTTTGCCTCCGTGATGTTCGGAGCGTCGGTGCCGAGGAACTCGCGTATCGCACGCGCCGCTCGACGCGCGTTGGCAGGCGTCCTATCGATGAGGACGTCGATGCCCTTCGTCGCGCGCGGACGTGCGTGGAACCCGACCGCGTAGCCGCCCACGATCAGGTACCGAACGCGGCTGGCGTTCAAGGACGCGATGAGCTCGGCGAAGTCGGGGAACGTCATGCTTCCCCTTCAGCCGGAGCCCATCGAGCACGCATTCGCCGATGAGCTCGACCCGCTCGTCGCCGGACATCGCGAGCCACGGAGCGAGATCGTCGTCCTCGCTCGGATCCATGACGGTCACCGTCCAGGTACGGCCGCGCCGATCGATGACGCGGCTCGTGTCCGACTTCGATTTCGACTTCGACGTCATGCGACGGGTACAGCGTACGCGATTCGCAGGAGGCGGGCCATTCGCGGCGCTTACGTAGAGGTCGTGGCGGGCGACCCGTAGAGCCTGCGACCGCGGGCGTCGGCGAGCGCGGCGGCGGGGCTCCTCGTGCTCGTGCGCCCCTGCGCGGCGTCGCGATCACGCGTCCTCGCTCGACGAGGCGTCTTCGTCGTCCGACGGCGGGGCGGCGTCATCGTCGGGCTCGTCGTTGTCGGCCTTCGTGGCTTTGCGTTCGCGCCGCTGCAGCTCTTTGGCGTGGATGGCGGCGGCCTCATCCGGGTGGCCCTCGAGGAAGGCGGCGCGGGCTTCGTTCGAGCCTTCTTCGTCGATCGTGAAGTCGGGGCGGATCTCGTCTTGGAGGCGGAGCTCCCAGGCGTAGGCCTTGGCTGGGTGGTACTTCCAGAAGCAGCCGTGGGCGACGGCGAGGCTCGGGTCCTCTTGGCACTTGGCGTCGACGCGCGCGGGGAAGTAGCGGCGCGCGAGGTGGGCCCAGTCGTAGTCCTTTTTGCCTTCCGCGAGGCAGAGCTGCTTCCACCACTTCTTCGGGT
>Ga0164243_10010068_pt1 | contig 13639 bp, 13 predicted proteins | sample OricompcompostOP_FD_108781 | JGI IMG/M metagenome (GOLD analysis project Ga0164243, IMG submission 108781) | Organic Plus compost microbial communities from Emeryville, California, USA - Original compost - Organic plus compost (OP) | ecosystem: Engineered > Solid waste > Mixed feedstock >... | reverse complement strand
CGAGGTAGCTGTGCATGACCTTGTCCCCCTCGCTCGGGTCGCCGCCCGCCTCGGCGGCGAACCCCGAGTCGGCGTAGGTCATGATGCTGGGCTCCCCGCCGAGCACGCGTGCGTAGAACGCCATCGCGTCACGGGCCTCGCCCCCGAGGGTGATGTACGGGTTGAGCAAGCTGGCCATGGCGGTCTCCTCGATCCGGCCGAGCGCGTCGTCGCGTGCCTCCAGCCTCCCACCGCGACAGTCACGTCGCAGCCCCTTCAGCCGGGGCGCGCCACCCGACACCGACGACTCGGACCCGGTCCCACGGCGGACGCGCCGGCGACCGCGGGCCGCGCGAGTCCAGCTCGAAGACCGTTCGCTTGCGCGCGGGGCGACGCCGCCACTCAGTGCTCGTCGCCGCCGAGCTCCTTGGAGATCTCGGCGGCCGTCTCGAACAGCTGTGGCAGCAGCCGTGCGACTGTCGCCTCGTCGAGATCGGCGCTCGGGCCGGTCACGGCGAGCGCAGCGACCGTGCGGGCACCAGAACCGCGCACCTCGGTGGCGACGTGCCGCACGGACGCGTCGTCGGGGTCCGTAGCGACAGCGAAGCCCGAGGCCGCTGCGTCCGCCAGCGCCGCCTCGACGTCGGCTCGCTGATCCACGTGCACGGCGGCGAGGTGCAGCGCCTGCTCCGCGCTCGACAGACCGGCCAGGAGCACCTGCCCGGCTGCGGTCTGCGGCAGCGGCAGGGGCGCGCCGACCTGCGCCGGCTCGGGCTCGCCCCCCGGGCCGTGCTTCAGCGCGACCACGGCCTCCACACCCTCCAGGACGGCGAGGTAGACGGCCCGGCCACTGTGCTGTGCCAGCGCCCGCATCGGCCCGTCCGCGGCGCCGACGGCGTCCCGGGAGTCGCTGGCGAAGGACGCCAGGTCGTACAGACGGCGGCCGAGACGGTAGTGGCTCGCGTCCTCGCGCTGCACGAAGTGGTGTCGCTGCAGAGTCGCGAGCAGCCGCAGGACGGTGCTCTTGTGGACCCCGAGACTGTCCGCGATCGATCCGAGGGTGGTGCGACCGGCGGCGATCTCATCCAGGATCCGCAGACCCCGGTCCAGGCTCTGGACCACCGCGCACCTCCTCCTCTCCGACACACGAAGCGTAGGTGACGACGGCACCGGACGGCGCCCAGCAGGGGCGGGCCGTTATCCGGCCTCCGGGAGCCGGTGGAGCGACTCCTGCAGCCGTGCGGAGACCACCTCGCCCACGGGCCCGCCGTGCTCGGCCCCTAGCGCGGCAAGCGCCGCTCCTGCCACCGGCGGCAGCGTCAGGCGCGCCACCGCGGCGCCCGGGAGCCGCTCGGCGAACAGCTCGTCGATCCGGTTGTCCAGACGCTCGTACCCCTGGGTCAGCACGTGACCGGCCAGGATGATGTCCGAGCCGCTGGGGGGGACCAGAGCGCGCTCCATGGCGGCACGCGTCATCGTCACCACCTCCTCGGCGAGCCTGTCGAGGATCGCGCGCGCCACCGGGTCACCCTCGGCGTCCGCGGCGGTCAGCACCGGCAGGAGCCCCGCGAGACGCTCCTCCAGATCCTCCGCGCCCTGCAGGGTCTCGACGACGTCCCGGACGGAACGGCGGCGGAACGCGGCGAGCACGTGGAACCGCAGCGACGTCTCGGGACCACGCCCGTCCTCGGCGCGGCTCGCGGCGTAGAGCACCTCCCGGCCGAGGCTGAGGGCCCCGCCCCAGTCACCCGAGATGGTGCCGAGGGCCAGGTAGCCGAAGGTCCGTCCGGTCGCCGAGCGGGCGATTGCGTTGATGCCCTCGGCGCAGTAGACGGCAGCGCCTGCGGGCCGCCGCAGCCCTGCCCAGAGCACCGCGTGGATGTCGTTCTCGACGGTCACCCCCGCTCCGGGGAACTGGGTGCTCAGCGCGGCCGCGAGGTCGCGGCGCTCGGCGGGCAGGTCGATGTCCGCGAGCAGGGCGACGACCCGATGCACCTGGGCGTCCGGCGGCTCACCCGCGGCCGCCAGCACCTTGGCGCGCAACGCGTCGACGACCGCGACGACCTGCGGGGCCCCGATGCGCTTGACCGAGGTCGACCCGGCGCGCGCCCGCGCGAGCACGGTGCCCGCGCCGTCCAGCAGCAGAGCATCGGTTGCGACGATGCCGCCGCTGACCGCCAGCAGGAGGCGTCGGCTCATCGGCGCGGCACCCCCGACGATCGGTGCAGCGGGGGTGCGGGCGCGACGTCAGCGCCCACTCGTCCGTACCGCGGTGTCGGCCAGCACGCGTGCACCGTACCCGTCCCTGCCGTCCTCGGCGAGAGCCGCCAGCAGCGCACCAGCGACCGGCTTGTGCCGCAGAGGGCGCACCTGCGCGCTCGGGGCCACGGAGCGCAGCTGCGCCGTGAGTGCCTCGATGAACCACGCCGGTGCGTGCGTGAGCGCACCCCCGGCCAGCACGAGCGGGAACTGGTCGGGGAGGTCCGGAGCGCGGCGGACCAGCGCCGCCACCATCCCGGTGACCTCGTCGACGAGCCGCTCGACCACGCGGGAGGCCACGAAGTCACCCTCGCCGGCCAGCCGGTACAGCCCGGGGACGAGGTCGACCAGCGCAGCCTCGGCCACCTCGCCGCGGCGGATACGCATCGACAGCTCGGCGACGCTGTCGACGGCGAAGGCGTCGAGGACCAGCCCGACGAGCCCGGTGGCGCGGCCGCGGCCGTCCTCGGCCCGCACCGCCGACCAGAGCACTTCCCGGCCGAGCGCGAGGCCACCGCCCCAGTCGCCGGAGACCTGCCCGAGCGAGAGATACCCGTGACGGCGGCCGTCGTGGGCCAGCAGCATCGCGTTGATGCCGGCCCCGCAGACGACGACCACCCCAGGATCGCCCCCGGTACCGGCCAGCAGCGCGGCAACCGTGTCGTTGTCGGTGGAGATGCTCGCCCGGTAGGGCAGCGCGCGCTCCAACGCCGCCCGGTATCGCGGCGCGTCCTCCGGGAGGTCGAGACCGGCGGCGAAGACCGCGATCGAGGCGACGGCCTCAGCGGGTGCGCCGGCCTTCGTCAGCGCGGTCGCGATGACGCCGTCGAGGACACCGGCAGCGGCGTCGTCCCCCAGTTTGTCCGGGGACGACCCCGGGCCCTGGCGCAGCGCCAGGACCGAGCCGTCCATGGCGGCGACGGCCACGTCGGTCTTGGAGTTCCCGGCGTCGACACCGACGACCACAGCGGTCATCGGGCCCAGCCCAGGAAGGCGCGGTTGGCGTCGATGACGCGGTCAGCGAGCTGGGCAGCGACCGGCCACTGCCGGATCAGCGGGTGCGCGAGGAGCGCATCGACGACACGCCCCCGGCCGCCGTGGACCGCCGCCTCCAGCGCCAGCTCCTCGTAGGCGTAGACGTCGGCGATCAGCCCGCGCGCGATCGCCGGGACCGCCGGGAGCTCGACGACCTCGACAGATCCGGGCGCGACCTGCGCCGGCACCTCGACGACGGCGTCGTCGGGCAGGAAGTCGAGCGCGCCGTCGTTGCGGACGTTGACGACGTGGCGACCGGGCTGACCCCCGACGAGCGAGGCGGCGAGCTGCACCGCGGCCTCCGAGTACAGCGCACCGCCGCGCCGCGACAGCGCCTCGGGCTTGGTCGTGACCGTCGGGTCGCGGTAGAGCTCCAGGAGCTCGGACTCGATCGCCCTCACCTCTTCCGCGCGCGAGGGTGTGGACCGCTGCTCCTGCAGCACGCTGTCGTGCTGATGGTAGAAGCGCAGGTAGTAGGAAGGCACGACGCCGAGCTGGCTGATCAGCCCGACCGGCAGCTTGACGCGCTCGGCAATCTCCTCGGGGTGGCGAGCGAGGAGCTCCGGGAGCAGGTCGCGGCCGTCGATCCTGACCTCGAGCTCCCAGCTGAGGTGGTTCAGCCCGACGTGCGCCGAGGCGACCTCCTCCGGCCGCACGCCGGCGAGATCGGCGAAGAAGTGCTGCATCGCGATCGCGACGTTGCACAGGCCAACCGCGCGGTGCCCGGCCTCGAGCAGCGCACGCGTGACGATGCCCACGGGATTGGTGAAGTTCACGATCCATGCGTCCGGCGCGATCGCAGCGACCCGCTCGGCGATGTCGAGCACCACCGGCACGGTCCGCAGCGCCTTCGCCAGCCCGCCGACACCGGTGGTCTCCTGCCCGATGCACCCGAGGTCCAGCGGCAGGTGCTCGTCGACCTGCCGGGTCTCCTGCCCGCCGACACGCAGCTGCAGCAGCACCACGTCGGCGCCCACGAGAGCCTCGTCGAGGTCGGTGGAGGTCTCGACGACGAACGGGTCGCCGGCGGCGGCGGTCAGCCGCCGGCACATCTGCGCGACGACGCCGAGCCGGTCCGCGGCGGGATCGACGAGCGTCACCTGGCGCAGCGGCAGGTGCTCGTGGAGCCGGACGAACCCGTCGACGAGCTCGGGGGTGTAGGTGGACGCGCCGCCGACGACGACGAACTTCATGCTGGTGTACCTCTCGATCGGGGGGGGCCGCGGGGCAGCGGCGAGCGCGGCGGGGGCGCGGCGTCAGCGGAAGGTGAGGATCATCTCGATCTCGACCGGCTGGTTCAGGGGCAGGTTCGAGGTCCCCATCGCCGAGCGGGCGTGACGGCCGCGCTCGCCGAACACCTCGACGAGGAGATCGGAGCACCCGTGGATGACCGCCGGCTGGTCGTGGAAGTCGTCGGCGCTGTTCACCAGCCCGAGCAGCTTCACGATGCGGTCGACACGATCGAGGCTGCCGAGGTGGTCGCGCACGGAGCGCAGCAGCTGCAGACCGGTCGCGCGGGCGGCCTGGTAGCCCTCCTCCAGGGTGACCTCGGCACCGACCCGGCCCCGGAAGAGCAGGTTGCCGTCGTTGTCCTCCGGTCCGTGGCCGGAGACGTAGAGGGTGTTGTCGACCGCGACGCACGGCACCACACCGCCGCGTGGGCCGATCTTGGTGGGCAGCTCGACGCCGAGGTCGCGGATGCGCTGCTCGTAGCTCATGGGTGCTCCTTCTCCTGGTGGATGGGTGGGTGTCAGTCGGTGTCGGGGTCGAGACCGCCGCCGAAGCGGGTCAGCCACGGCGAGTCGCGGAACTCCTCGCGACCGTCGTCGAACGGCTCCAGGACGGCGCCTGCGACGATCGTGGTGCGGTGCTCGATGACGCGGCTGAGGGTCAGCCGGTGCCCGGTGGAGTCCTGCTTGGGTCGTGCGGCGTCGACCACGCGCTGGATCGCAACGTCGGCAGGCGCACCCTCCTGCAGCCGGCCCAGGTCCGGCCGGCGCACAGCGTCGGCCGGCCCGGCGGTGCAGCGCAGATAGACCTCCTCCTCCGACATGCCCAGGGAGAGGAAGAGGTCGGCAACGGTCAGCATGCTCTTGATGGGGCCGCCGATGTTCTCGGCGTGGATGTCGGAGCTGAGGGAGTGCGGCAGCAGCCCCTCCGACAGCGCCTGGATCGCGACGTCGTGCGACATGCTCGCGACGCCGTGGCCCACGTCGAGGAGCACGCCGCGAGCGACCGCCTCGTGCACCTCCGGCCGGACCTTGCCGTCGGCTCCCAGGATGGTGCCGCCCGCGTGCGGGTGGAAGCAGTGCGTGATGATGTCGCCGGGCCGCAGCCACGGCAGCAGCTCGGGCAGGGTCGGCGGGGACATGCCGATGTGCACCATCAGCGGGACGTCGAGGGTGTCGGCGGCCTCGCGTGCCTGCGGCATCACGGTGTGGGCGTTGTCGGCGATGGCGTTCGCGCTGGCGCGCACCTTGATGCCACGGACCTCGCCGGGGAACTCGGTCGCGACGCGCAGCGCGGCGCGCAGGTCGGCGAAGGCGGGGTCCCAGAGCTCGCCGATCTCGCGCGTCAGCATCCCGGCGGCCGCGAGCCCGATGTAGGACATGTTGAGGAACGGCAGCACGCGGGTGCGCTGGCGGTCGCGCACGTGCATCAGCAGACCCTCGAAGGTCCCCGCGCCCGCGGTGCCGGCATCGACCCAGGTCGTGACGCCGCTGCGAGCGGCCGTCTTGTCGGGGCTGACGCCGAGCCGCGCCGAGCCGACGTAGACGTGGGTGTGCAGGTCCACGAGCCCGGGCACCACGAGGCAACCGTCGGCGTCGATCCGCTCGTGCGCGGCCGGGGCCTCGCGCTCGGGGCCGACATAGCTGATCTGCGTCCCGGTGATCGCGACGGCGTGGTCCTCGACGAAACGGTCGTCGACGAGGGCCTTCCCGCCGGTGATCAGCAGGTCAGCCGTGGTGCCGCTGGGGTGGTCAGACATCGAGTGCGCTCCTCAGCTCGGCGCCGACGACGGCGATCAGGTGGTCGTTCTCCTCGGCCAGCACCGAGTAGGGGTTGAGGAAGCACTCCCGGGCGCCGGGCAGGTCGAGGCCGATGACGACGGACGGATCGCGCCCCTCGAGGCGACGGGCGAGCTCGGCCGCGGACGGGCCGGACTCCCAGGCGAGATAGAGCCGAGGGCAGGTCTGGCCGAGCCGGCCGGTCGGGACGATCCAGGTGCGGACGCCGGGGAGAGGGCTGAGCTCCTGCGCCCACGCCTCGACCGTGGCCTGCCAACGTGCGTACTCGGCGTCCCAGTCGAGAGCGACGGCCCGCTCGACGGCCGCGAGCAACCCGAGCGCGTTCTCCTTGCTGGTCTTCATCGCCCGGCCGACCGAGTGGTGGGGGTAGGAGTTGGCGGCGCAGGCGGCAACGAGGTCGGCGTCACCGAGGACGAGCCCCGACGACTGCGGCCCGCGCAGCCCCTTGCCGCCCGAGAACACCACCAGGTCGGCACCCTCGTCGACGTAGCGGTGCAGGTTGGAGACCGGCGGCAGCTGCGCGGCCGCGTCGACGATCAGCGGGACGCCTGCGGCCTTGGTGATCGCCGCGACCTCGGGCAGCGGCATCGCGAACCGCTCGAACTGGGTGCCGGCGTAGTAGGTCACCGCGGCCGTCCGCTCGCTCAGGGCGGCGGTGAGGCTCCACGGCGGCGTGGAGTCGGCGTAGCCGACCTCCACCAGCCGCGCACCGGTGGCGAGCACGGCCCGGTCGTAGGAGTTGCGCTGGCTGCGCAGCGCGATGATCTCGTCCCGGACGGGAACCCGCCCGGGCAGCCCGTCGACGCCGCCGGGGTCGGTGCCGACGAGGCACGCGGCAGCGGTGACGGCAAGACCGGCGGCGGCACCGTTGACGACCAGGGCCGCCGGCACGCCGACGAGACCGGCGATGCGCGCGCCGACCGCCGCCAGCAGCTCCTCGACGTGCACGTGGTGCTCCGACGCGGCGGCCATCGCCGCCACGACAGGCTCCGGGAGCCGTCCGCCGCCGAGGGCGGTGTAGGTGTCGGCGGCGTTGATGACGCGCCGGACACCGAGGTCGCGGTAGATCTGCGCCGCGAGCGGCGCGGAGGTCGCCTCGCTCACAGCGCCAGCCTCCGCACCGCGTCCTCGTCGACGGTGACGCCGATGCCCGGCCCGGTCGGCACCGACATCGCGCCCTGCTCGGTCACCAGCCGCTCCACGAGCACGTCGTCGAGATGCATCGCGTAGGTGGAGTCCGAGGCCAGCGACAGCCCTGGCAGCGCAGCGACAGCCTGCAGCATCATCGCGGTCTTGACGCCGAGGTCCCAGCCGCAGTGGTGCGCCATCGGGATCGAGAAGGCGGTCGCCATCGCGGCGGCCTCGACGAGCCCGTGCAGCCCGGCGACGCCCTCGATGTCGACGACGACGGCGTCGACGGCGCGCTCGGCGATGCCGCGTGCGATGCCGCCGCGGGTGTAGGCGTCCTCGTTGATGGCGATCGGCAGCAACCCGCGCTCGACGAGGCTGCGGGTGCCGACGTAGTCGGCGATCGGCAGCGGCTGCTCGATGTACTCGACCGGGAACGGCTGCAGCTCGCGAAGCATCGTGAGGGCACCGATGCGGTCGTAGCCCTGGTTGGCGTCGAGGCGCAGCCGCATCTTGCCGTCGGTCGCATCGACGATCGCCTGCACGCGCTCGAGGTCGGCGTCCAGGTCGAGGCCGATCTTGGTCTTGAGCACCCGCCAGCCGGCGTCGTAGGCACGCCTGGCGATCTGCGCGGCGACGTCGGCACTGGTGATGCCGACGCAGAAGGCGACCTGCACGGCGTCACGGACCCGGCCACCGAGGAGAGCGGCGATCGGGCGGTCCATGCTGCGGGCGGTGACGTCCCAGAGGGCCATCTCGACCGCGCACGCCAGCGCGAGCCGGCCGAACTGCGGCCAATAGGGGGCGTCGAGCAGCGCCATCGTCTCGCGGATGCGGGTGGCGTCGGCGCCGACGATCGCCGGGGCGATCCACTCGCGGACGAGGACGTCGTCGACCGCGCGGGGGAACCCGGTGTTCATCTCGCCCCAGCCCACGACACCGGACTCGGTCTCCACCCGCACGAGCAGGCTCTGCGCCGTCGTGACGCCCGCCTTGTCCTGGCTGCCCGCGTACGGTGCGATGCCGCCGTCGGCGATCAACCGGACCGGCACCTGCACGTGGTGCCCCGTCACGGATCGGATCCTCACTGACCTGCCTCCTTCACGATCAACCTGTCCAGCTCTTGAGGAATGCCTGCGCCGTCGCGCCACCGTCGAGGGTGAGCACGGCGCCCGTCGTGTAGCTCGACTCCTCGCTCGCCAGCCACGCGACCGCGGCCGCGATCTCGGAGGGAGCGGCAGGACGGCCGAGCGGGATGGTGGCGCGCGCCGCCGCCTCGTCGGTGGGTGCGTCGTCGCCGCGCGCGGCCAGCCAGGCCGTCCAACCACGCGTCTCGACGAACCCGGGGGCGACGGCGTTCACGCGCACGCCGTGCGGCGCGGCGTCCAGCGCCATCGCCCGGGTGAGGTTCTCCAGGCCGCCCTTCGCGGCGGCGTAGGCAGCACCACCCGGCAACGGCCGCGACCCATGGATCGAGGAGACGTTGACGACCGCCCCACGGGCGCGCACGAGGGATGGCCAGCACGCCCTCGTCACGCGGAACGGGCCGGTGAGGTCGATGTCGAGCACGCGCGCGAAAGCCTCGTCAGTCATGGCGTAGAACGGCTCGTCGTGACCGACGCCCGCGTTGTTGACGAGGACGTCCAGCCGGCCGTCCAGCCGGCCGGCCACCACCTCGGCCAGCTGCGTCCCGGCCTCGGGGGCCCGGACGTCGAGGACGAGCGGGATGCGCCGCGGGTCGCTCCCGTCGTCGTCCCACGGCTCGGAGTCGACGACAACGACGGTGCAGCCCTGCGCGCGCAGCCGGTCGACGACCGCCGCACCGATGCCGCGGGCACCGCCGGTCACCACCGCGTGCCTGGTGCTCATCCCTTGACCGCCCCGGCCGACATGCCGCGGACGAAGTAGCGCTGCAGCAGCAGGAACGCGATCGTCAGCGGCAGGAAGATCACGGTGGCCGCGGCTGTCGTGGAACCCCAGTCGACCTCGAACTGCCCGGCGAAGTCGGTGAGCGCGACGGGCGCGGTCTTGGCGTCGAGCGAGCGGGTGATCACCGAGGCGAAGACGAACTCGTTCCACGACTGGATGAACGCGAAGATCGCGAGCGCGGCGATGCTGGCCGCGGCGACCGGCAGCACCACCGACCACACCGCCCGCAACCTGTGACAGCCGTCGATCATCGCAGCCTCCTCCAGCTCGATCGGTACGCCCCGGAACGTCGTGGTCGCCATCCAGGTGACCAGCGGAAGCACGATCGTCAGGTGGGTCAGCGCGACGCCCGGGATCGTATCGATGAGGTCGAGCGCCACGACGATCTGGAACACCGGCAGCAGCAGCACGGTGACTGGCAGCAGCTGACCGAGCAGCAGCCCGACGGCGACCGCACCGGAACCGGGGAAGCGCATCCGCGCAATCGCGTAACCGGCGGTTCCGCCGAGCATGAGGGTGATGACGGTGACGAGCAGCCCGGCGACGACGCTGTTGGTCAGGGCGGCGGGCATCGAGGAGTCGGTGAAGACCCGGACGTAGTTGTCGAGGGTGGGGTTCTCGGGGAGGAACGTCGCGGGGATCCGGAAGATCTGGTCGGCCGGCTTGAACGACGTCAGCACCATCACGACGACGGGCAGCAGCCCGAACGCCGCGAGCGCCAGGAGCGTCACGTGGGCGACGACACCACCCAGGGCCCTGCTCGACCGGGCGCCGACCCGGCGGGCCGAGGTCGCGGTGGTGGTGCTCATGCGGCGTCCTCCTTGCGGGTCTGCCGCACGTAGAGGGCGGCGATCGCGACGCTGAAGGCCAGCTGGAACGCGGCGAGCACGTAGATCGCCGTGCGGTCACCGAGCTGGAAGTACTGGTAGAGCTGGACCGGGACGATGTTCGTCGCGCCAGCCGGCCCGCCCTTGGTCATGATCCACACCGGCAGGAACGAGTTGAGCGTCCAGACCGTGACGATGAGGGTGACGATGAAGAGGATGTCGCGGATGCTCGGGAGGGTGATGCTCAGGAACGACCGGAGCGCGCCTGCACCGTCCATCCGTGCCGCCTCGTAGAGCTCGGCCGGGATCGCCGCCAGCCCGGCGGAGGTCATCAGCATCACGAAGGAGAACGTCGCCCACACGTGCACGGCCACGACGGCGTAGAGGGCGATCGAGGTGTTGGTGAGCCAGCTGACCGGCTCGTCGACGACGCCGACCTCGAGCAGGAGGGCGTTCAGCAGGCCGTAGTCGCGGCTGTAGAACCACTTCCACGCCGTAGCCGCCACCACCGTCGGGGTGATCCAGGGGATCAGCAGCACCGAGCGCCACAGACCGGTGAGGCGCACGGTCGGGTGCTGCAGCGCCAGCGCCCCGGCGAGACCGACGAGCAGCGAACCCACGGTGCCCACGACGACCCAGACGGCGGTGTTGCGCAGGGTCTGGGTGAAGCCTGGCGCCTCGATGAGCTGCTGCAGGCGCTCCCAACCGTCGGCCGAGATCGCTCCGATCACCACGCTGACCAGCGGCGCCAGGGTGAGCAGCACCATCACGGTGATGCTTGGCAGCGACAGCAGCCACCCGGCGCGCGCGGTGCGCGCCGCGCGCGAGCGGGCGCGACGCGGCCTCGCTCCGGCGATCGTGCTCATGGTGTCCCTCCAGAAGGCGTGGGGCTGGGGCCCGGGCCCCAGCCCCACGCTCGTTCAGCTGGTCCGCAGGATCTGACCGGCGTGCTCGAGGATGGCCTCGTTGGCCTCCTCCGCGGTCTGGTCGCCCAGAGCGACGCTCTGCAGCGCGCTGTGGATCGTCGGGATGAGCTCCTCCCAGCCGGGGTACGCCGGCCTGTTGCTGGAGTGCTCGCCGTGCTGCTCGAGGAACGGCTGCAGCAGCTCGTCCGAGAACCGCTCGTCCTCGGCCGCGGAGTAGCGGGCGGGGAAGGTGTCGGTCATCAGCGCCTGGTGCTCGGGGAGCGCGAGGAACTGCACGAACTCCTTGACGACGTCGAGGTTCTCGGCCCCCGCGGGCACGATGTAGGAGAACCCGTCGGCGCTCACGGTGCCCGGCCCGTCCGGGCCCGGCCACATCGCGGTGCCGACGTTGACGCCGGCCTCCTTGATCGGCGTCACCGCGTAGGCGCCGTCGAAGTAGAAGCCGAGCTGGCCGTTCATGAACAGGTTCTGGAGGTCGGTGTTGGTCGCCTCCAGCGACGACGGCGTGACCCAGCCCTCCTCGAACCCCTCGGTGATCATCTCGATCGCGGCGAGCGAAGCAGCGGGGTCGATGGTGACCGAGCCGTCCGCCTCCTCGGTGAAGGTGCCACCGTGGGTGTAGTAGGCGTTCAGCCACCGCACGCGGCTGTTGCCGGGGTCGCCGTAGGGCCAGCCGTAGCCGTAGACGCCGAGCTCCTGCATCGCCTGGGCCGCCTCGATGAGCTCGTCCCAGGTGGCGGGGGGACCCTCGAGGCCAGCCTGCTCGAAGAGGTCGACGTTGTAGATCATCGAGCCCGCGTCCCACCGCATGGGCACGCCGTAGACCACGCCGTCGAAGGAGGCCGTCTCCACGGCCGCCTCGTAGAAGTCGTCCCGCGGCATCGCGTCGTCGTACCAGTCGGTCACATCGGCGAGCTGGTCCTGACGGGCGTAGTTGGGGATGCGCGAGGTCAGCTCGGTGATGACGTCCGGGACGTCGCCTGAGTCGAGGGCGACCCGGATCTGGTTGGCCATCGTCTCCCACTGGGTCACGACCGTCTTGATCGTGACGCCGGGGTGCTCCTCCTCGAACTGTGCGATGAGGTCTCGCGACTCCTCCTCGTCCCAGTTCGGAACCCACCACTCGATGGTGACGTCACCGGAACCGGCGGCGTCGTCACCCCCTGAACCGCAGCTGGTCAGGGTCAGCGCGGCGGCGACCGCGACTGCCCCGATGACTGCGTGGCGTCTGCGCATGGGCTGGACTCACTCCTTCGTGTCAGCGTTGCGCATCGCGCAACGGGCTATTCAAGCGTGCGCACATCCTGACGGCAACGGGGGCGGCCCGTCAACTCCGGTCATTCAAGAGGCGAAAGAACCGCAGCCTTGCAACGCTCCGCGCGGGATCGAGCTATGCTCCTGAAGGCCGCGATCTTCGCGTTGCACTATATGCAATGGAGCTTCATGAACCTGACACCGACGTACGAGCAGATGTGCGCTCTGACCGGCTCCTGGGACGGCGAGCGGGATGCCGGGGGCCGGCCCCGGGTGCCGGACGCAGTGCTGCAGGCGCTGCGAAGCGCGACCGTGGAACACGTGTGGCAGGTGATGAAGGACCACGGCTACCCGCCACAGTTCGCCGGGGGCTTCCTGCAGACGCGCCCGGGCGCGGTGCTGGTGGGCAGGTGCGTCACCGCGCAGTTCCTGCCTCACCGGCCCGACCTGGACGCCGCGGTGCGAGCGGCGGGCGGAGCGCTGGGGCTGGTGGCCGACGCTCCGCAGAACGCGTGGGTCGTCGACATGCTGGTGGACGGCGACGTCATGGTCGCCGACATCTTCGGCAAGGTCCGCGAGGGGACGGTCATCGGTGACAACCTCGGTTCCGCGATCGCCCGGCAGACCAGGGCCGGCGCGATCATCGACGGCGGCGTCCGTGACCTGCCCGGCCTGACGTCGCTGCCCGAGCCGTTCGTGGTGTTCTACCGCGGCACCGACCCGACGCCGATCGAGGACGTGGTCCTCGGCAGCTTCAACGCTCCCGTCCGCATCGGTGAGGCCACGGTGCTGCCGGGCGACGTGGCCCTGGGCACCCCGGCCGGTGTGGCGTTCATCCCTGCGCACCTGGCGGCCGAGGTGGCGCGGACCGCGCTGGAGATCGAGTCACGCGACACCTTCTCCAAGCAGCGGCTGCGGGAGGGGCGCTACACGACCGCGGCGATCGACGTCGCGACGTGGCCGGAGGAGATCGAGGCGGACTACCGGGCCTGGCTCGATCACCACGGTCCCGGGACCACCTGACCGTCCGCGAGCGCACGGTCGGCCCGTGCGGTCGGAGGGGGAGGCTTCACCGGCGCAGCTCGCGGTAGCGCCGGATCAGGGCCTGGGTCGAGGGGTCCTGGGCGGCGAGGGCGTCGTCGTCGCCGGCGACCGCGGGCGCGATCTCGAGCGCGAGCTTCTTGCCGAGCTCGACGCCCCACTGGTCGAAGGAGTCGATGCCCCACACGACGCCCTGCACGAACGTGATGTGCTCGTAGAGCGCCACGAGCTG
>Ga0164243_10010067_pt1 | contig 13639 bp, 12 predicted proteins | sample OricompcompostOP_FD_108781 | JGI IMG/M metagenome (GOLD analysis project Ga0164243, IMG submission 108781) | Organic Plus compost microbial communities from Emeryville, California, USA - Original compost - Organic plus compost (OP) | ecosystem: Engineered > Solid waste > Mixed feedstock >... | reverse complement strand
TTGCCGCCCGCGTATCCGGACTTCCCGTATCCGGACATTTACATGCGCAATACGCTCGACACGGATCGCGGCCTCACGTGGGACAAGCTCACGCCGGCGCAAATCGTCGCGTCCGCGGCGAACACGGACAAGGTCGTGTGGGCCGGCAAGCAGGTGACGAAATCCGCGCCGCTGTTCCTCGGACCGTTCGAGACGCTGAAGATCACGGCACCGGCTGCGATCGCGAAGGAGCTGTCGACGGCGACCGCGGCGTTCGGCGCAGCAGCGGATACGACGAACTTCAACGGTGAAGTCGTGCTCGGCGTCGCAGCCGACGGCAGCGGCTTGACCGATGGCTGCACGGCGATCACGCCTGCGGTCGCGGGCAAGATCGCGCTCGTCGATCGCGGCGTGTGCGGTTTCGTCGTGAAAGCTGCGATGGCGCAAGCGGCGGGTGCGAAGGCGGTGCTCGTCGCGAACAATGCGCCGGGGCTCATCTCCATGGGCGGCGCGGATCCGGCGGTCACGATTCCGGCGTTGATGATCACGCAGGCGGACGGCGCGGCGATCAAGGCGAACCTGCCGGGCGTGCAGGTGTCGTGGATCGTCGACAAGAAGCGCCTCGCGGGCGCGAACAAGAACAATCAAGTGAAGCTCTATGCGCCCGCGGCGATCGCGCCCGGCTCGTCGATCTCTCACTACGACATCTCCGCGAGCCCGAACCTGCTGATGGAGCCGGCGATCACCTCGACGCTGAAGGCGGGCACGAACGTCGATCTCACCGCGCAGCTGTTCAAGGACATCGGCTGGCCGATCGAGACCTTGAAGATCGGCAAGTGCGACACGCGCGTGCCGAACGTCACGCCGGTCGGCGACATCATCTCGTCGCAGATCGAGCAGTGCGCGGCGGATTCCGATCGACGCGGGGAATTCGTCGCGTGCGCGGCGCATGTGGCGCTGGGACTGAAGTTCCAGGGCTTCATCGACATCAAGGACTTTGCGCGCATGACCGTGTGCGCGGCGACGGTGAGAAATCCGTAAGTCCATCTCCCCCTCCCCCGCCCCGCGGGGGAGGGTTGGGGAGGGGGAGCTTGGACAGAGCGACCCGGCTCAAACCTCGAACCACCGCACCGAAAGCTCCCATCCTGTCCTTCCCCCGCTCCCGCGGGGGAAGGGACCCAGGAAACTAGTCGACGAAGAAGTCGGGAATGAAATTCTTGTTCCCCGGCGTCACCGCATACTGATCCAGATCCGTCACCCCCGCCGCCCGCAGCACTTCATCATCGATGAAGAAATTCCCGCTGCACGTCTTCGCATCACGCGTGAGCACCGCGTGCGCCGCATCGGCCATGATCGCGGGCGTGCGGCCGAGCTTCGGATCGGCCATCGCGATCACGTTCAGCGCGGCGGTGGCAATTATCGTACGCGGCCATAGCGCATTCACGCCGATGCCATCGTGCTGCAACTCTTCGGCCATCCCGAGCACGCACATGCTCATACCGTACTTCGCCATCGTGTAGGCGACGTGAGGCGCGAACCAGCGCGCCTTCATCGAAAGCGGCGGCGACAGCATGAGAATGTGCGGATTGCGTCCGGCCTTCGCCGACTCCTTGAGATACGGAATGCACGCCTGCGAGCACGCGAACGTGCCGCGCACGTTCACGCCGAACATGAGATCGAAGCGCTTCATCGGCGTTTCGAGCGTGCCCGTGAGCGAGATCGCGCTCGCGTTGTTGACGAGGATGTCGATGCCGCCGAAGTGCTCCGCGCAACGCTTCACCGCATCGGCCACCTGGTTCTCGTCGCGAATGTCGACCTGCATCGCCAGCGCTTTGCCGCCGGCAGCCTCGATCTCGGCGGCGGCCGTGTGAATCGTGCCCGGCAGCTTCGGATGGGGCTTGTCGCTCTTTGCGGCGATCGCGATGTTGGCGCCGTCGCGCGCCGCACGCAGCGCGATCGCAAGCCCGATGCCGCGCGATGCGCCGGTGATGAATAGCGTTTTTCCCTTGAGCGACATGACGACTCCCGATACGCGATGTTGGGGACGGCAAACCTACGCCGCCGCTGCGTGCGGCCGCAAGCCGGCGCGAATGCGCTAGGCTTCCTGTATGTCGCTTCCCTCCATTCTCGTCGTGATGGCCCTGCCGCTCGAAAGCCAAGGCGTGTTCGAGCGCGCGGGTGTTCCGGTGCTGTTCAGCGGTGTCGGCAAAGTGAATGCTGCGTATGCACTGACGCGGCGGCTCGCCGACTATCGAAGCGCGGGCCTTGCGCTGCCGCACGTCGTGAACTTCGGCACGGCAGGCAGTCAGCGGCATGCGACGGGCGCGCTGCTCGAATGCACTGCATTCATTCAGCGCGACATGGATGTGACCGGCCTCGGAGTTCCGCTCGGCACGACGCCTTTCGAAGACCTGCCGGCCCGCCTGGAAGTACCGCCCGTCTTCGCGAGCCTGTTGAAGGGCACTTGCGGCAGCGGCGACTCGTTCGTGATCTCCGCCTGCGCGCACGACTGCGACGTGCTCGACATGGAAGCCTATGCGTTCGCGAAGGTGTGCCGCTTCGAAGGCTGCGCGTTCAACGCCGCGAAATTCGTCACCGATGGCGCAGATCACGCCGCGAGCTCCGATTGGCAGCGCAATCTGCAGCGCGCCGCCGATGCCTTCATCGCGCTCTATTCAGAAGCGCAACGACACCTCTGAGATGGACTAGAACACCGCCACCCACGCCGTCCGCAGGATCAAGAGCGTCACGACGACGATGAAGACCTTGCGCACGAACGTGCTGCCGCCGCGCAGCGCGAGCCGCGTGCCGATCGTCGCGCCGGCGATGTTGCAGACGGCCATGCCGAGGCCGATCTGCCATAGCACGTAACCGTTGATCGCGAAGTAGACGAGCGCCGCGCCATTGGTCGCGACGTTGAGCACGCGTGCGCTGGCCGCGGCATGCAGGAAATCGAAGCCGTAGATGCGCACGAACACGAACATCAAGAAGCTGCCGGTGCCCGGCCCGAAAAAGCCGTCGTAGAAGCCGATCGCCGCGATCAGCGTCGCGCCGAGCCAGTGATGACGCCCGCCGAATTCGCGCGGCGCGTGCTCGCCGCCGAGGTCTTTTCGACGCAGCAGATAGATCAGCACTGCAACGAGCAGGATCGGCACGAGCGGACGAAACACATCCGGCGGCACGGAGGTGGCGGTCAAGGCGCCGAGCCCGCCGGTTACGAGCACGGTGAGTGCGAGCGGCAACAGCGCGCGCCATGGAATCGCGACTTTGCGGGCAAAGCGCACGACGGCGCTCGCGGTGCCGAAGAAGCCGGCGAACTTGCTCGTGCCGAGCAATGCGGGCGGCGCGGCGTTCGGATACACGCCGAACAGCGCGGGCAATTGAATGAGCCCGCCCCCGCCGACCATGGCGTCGATCAATCCGGCACTGAATGCGGCGAGCAGGACGAGAACCAGATCGAAGGAGCCGAACATATTGTTCTTCGTGGTGGGACGAGCGCGAGTATCGCTGATCTGGCGGTGCCGGCGCGGCGGAAGTGCGGCATAGTGTCGGCGGCGCAGGTCATCCCGTTGGCCGTCATCCCGCGGACCGTCATCCGACGGACCGTCATCCCGACGAAAGTCGGGATCGCCGTTGGCACCGTGCCGGATGCGGTCCCGACTTGCGTCGGGACGACGGTTCGAGCTGCGTTGCCTATCTTCAGGAGTGATCCATGCGAGCCCTGCTACGACGCACCGCTCTAGTTCTCATGCTCACGTTCGCCGCCGGAGGCGCCATGTCGCAAGATGTCTGGGATCAGGTCGAGCATCGCTACGCCGATTCGAGCGGCGTGAAAATTCACTATGCGGCGCTCGGGAAAGGACCGCTCGTCGTCTTGATCCACGGCTTTCCAGACTTCTGGTATTCGTGGCGCCATCAGATGCAGGCGCTCACGCAGGCCGGGTATCGCGTCGCCGCCGTCGATCAACGCGGCTACAACCTCTCCGACAAACCAGCCGGCGTCGACAACTATTCCATGCGCATGCTCGTCGGCGACATCGCCGCCGTGATCGCCGCGGAGAAGTCCAACGACGCAATCGTCGTCGGCCACGACTGGGGCGGCTCGGTCGCCTGGAACGTCGCGATGCGCCGTCCCGAGCTCGTGCGTCTGCTGATCATCTGCAATCTGCCGCATCCTGCCGGCATCGCCCGCGAGATCGCGACGAACCCGCAACAGAAAAAGAACAGCGAATACGCGTTCAATTTCCAGAAGCCCGAGGCGCACAAGGCGCTGTCCGCGGAACGGCTCGCGCAATGGGTGACGGACGAGAAGGCGCGCGCACGCTACGTCGATGCCTTCAAGCAATCGAATTTCGAATCGATGCTGAACTTCTACAAAGCGAACTACCCGAGGCCGGATGCGCCGGCGCCAGCAGGTCCGCCGACCTTTCCGAAAGTGAAAGCACCCGTGCTGATCATGCACGGCCTCGATGATCAGGCGCTGCTGCCCGGCGCGCTCAACGGCACCTGGGAGTGGGTCGAGAAAGATCTCACGATCATGACGATTCCGGGCGCCGGCCACTTCGTGCAGCAAGACGCCGCGCAGACCGTGAGCGACACGATGGTGGATTGGCTGCGCCGCCGCGCGCACTGAAAGCTCGCACGCAGTCCGTGGCCCGACGAAAAAGCCCCGACCGCTGCCGATCGGGGCTTGGCCGCGGCTCGCGCTCGCGCCGCTATTTCACCACTTTGGTCACGACCGCCGATCGCGCGCTCTCCGCGCCGGAGGAGTTGTACGCGGTGATTGCGAAGTAATACGTCGCCGGCGCCAGATCCGAAACGACATACGATGCGATGCCCGCGGAATTGATGCTGATCGTCTTCGTCAGCGCGCTCGAGCTCGTGCCGTAATAGATGCGATAACCGGCGAGGTTCGTGAGCGAGGAGCCGTCCGTGTTCCGTGTGGGCGGCGTCCACGTCAGCGTCGCGCCGCCAGCCGAAGGCGTCTGCGACGACGCAGCCTTCACCGCGATCGAGAACGCGGGGAGCGATGCGCTCGATACGCCGTCGCTCACGCTGATCTTGATGTTCGAGTACGTGCCGACGTGGCTGCTGCTCGGCGTGCCCGAGAGGCGTCCCGTCGACGTGCTGAACGTCGCCCACGTCGGCCGATTCGTGATCGAGTAGCCGAGCGTCTTGCCTTCGGGATCGGTGCCTTTCGGCGTGAAGCTGTACGCAGTGCCGACCGTCGCGGAGGTCGCGGGCGTTCCGGAGATCGTCGGCGCGCGATTCGTCGTGCCGCTGGTCGTGCTCGAGGTCACCTTGATCGAAAACGCGGGCAGCGAGGTCGTGAGGCGTCCATCCCACGCGGAGATCACGATGTTCGACCACGTACCGGTCGTCGTCGGCGTGCCTTTCAATTCGCCGGTCGCGCCGCTGAACATCGCCCACGACGGCTTGTTCTTGATCACGAATGTGATCTTCTTGCCGTCCGGATCGCGGGCCTGCGCATCGAAGTAGTAATACGATTTGACGGCGACCGTGGTCTTCGGCGTTCCCGAGATCACCGGATACTGGTCGGCGGCGGCGACCGAGGAAATACCGAGCCCGAGGACGGAAGTGGCGGCGATGGCAATGTTCTTTTGCACGCCCGCTGAGAGCATGCGCGTCACGATGGACATTGAGCGACCCTCTTGGGCTCGCCCATCGCTCGTGATGCATGGGGGACGCACGCACGGGCCGCGCAGCGCGAGGCCGCACGATCACGTGCGCTCGACTGCGAGTGTTCCGGCAACCCCGCCATCCCACGCTCGTGGGACCGGTGGCTTTGCGTCCCCGTCTCACGACGGGTTTGCCCTTATCAAAACACCAAGATTCGACGTGACGAGACGTCGAGACGCGTGCCTGTCGCGAAAGCGCTCTGAGTGCGCGCTCTGAGTGGACCGCTGATTGCTCGTGCCTGGCTCGCCCTGAGTCGGCCCGCTCGCGCGCGAAGAAGCGTCGCGGCGTAAAAGCAATCGCGGAAACTCCGCGAGGCGATACGGAGTAAACACAATCGGTGCGGCGCTCGTAAGTGTCCCAAGCTCGCGACAACGCTAGGAAAAAATTCGCTCTGGCGCCTCACGGCGACGCGATCCGGCGACAAATGAAAAATCCATCGAGAATTTTGTGTCAGCGTTTTTTGTAAGCCGTCGTGAGCGCGCGTTTACGCGATCCGCCACGCGATGAAAATTCAGGGTAGGTCTGAGCCGAGTGCAGCGCGCCATTCACGTCGTGCGCGCAAAATTGCGCAGCAAAGCGCGCACGCTGGCGGCCGTCCGCCGAGCCCTTCCGATGCAAGCTTCGCCGGGAACTGAACGGCGGAGCCGGTGGTCCCTAGGCTGCAGGGTCCGCGGCGCCCGAGCCTTCATCCGGTTCTGGGCCTCGCGGGCCTCTGGTACAGTCGTTGGCTCGCAGGACCAAATGAACAACGTGAAGGGGGATCCCATGCGATTGAGCACGCTCGTTTTCGCCAGCTCCATGCTGCTGGCGCCACTCGTCGCCGCCCAGGCCAAGGACGAAGGATTGGCGAAGGCGATCGCCGGCGCCCATCGCACGCCGAGCTTCGTCGAGCGCGACAAGTACCGCAAACCTCAGGAAGAGCTGGAATTCTTCGGCATCAAACCGAACATGACCGTCGTCGAGATCTCACCGGGCGGCGGCTACTGGACCGAAATCCTCGGGCCTTATCTCAAGGACAAGGGCACGTATTACACGGTGATCAGCCCGCGCCAGGCCGAGGCCTGGAAAAAGAAGCTCGATGCGAATCCCGAGCTCTACGGCAAAGTAAAGGTCAGCCAATCACCCGAGGTCGCGCCCGACGGCTCGGCCGATCTCGTGCTCACGTTCCGCAACGTCCACAACTGGATGGCGGCCGGCACGGCAGAGCAGATGTTCGCCTCGTTCTACAAGGCGCTGAAGCCGGGCGGCATTCTCGGCGTCGAGGAGCATCGCGCGAGCGACAAGACCCCGCAGGATCCGAAGGCCGCAAGCGGCTACGTTCGCCAGGACTACACCGTGCAGCTCGCCGAAAAGGCCGGTTTCAAGCTGGTCGGAAGCTCTGAGATGCTCGCGAACCCGAAGGACACGAAGGATTGGCCGAAGGGCGTGTGGACGCTGCCGCCGACGCTCACGCTCGGCGATCAGGATCGCGCCAAGTACCTCGCGATCGGCGAAGCCGACAACTTCGTGCTGAAGTTCCAGAAACCGAAATGAACGTTGAGCCCTCGCGCGAGGGCTTTCGTTCACAGACGCCAGGAGCTGTGCGTGGAAGAAGACCAGAAGAAATGGCTCTATTACGCGATTCCGGTCGCGGTCGTCGTGGCATTGGGCGGCGCGCTCTACTATGGCAAGCGCCACAAGGAAGAAGCCGCCCAGCCCGCGCCGGTCGCGCAGGCGCCGGTGACCCCGCAGGCGGCGCCGCCGCAGAATAATCCGATCGAGACGCCGCCGTCGGCCGAGCCGCTGCCGGCGCTCGCGGAGAGCGATGCGCCGCTGCAGCAATCGTTGAGCCAGATCTTCGGGAACGCGATCGACCGTTATCTCGTCCCGCGCGACATCATCAAGCACTTCGTCGTGACGATCGACAATCTGCCGCGCAAGAAGACCTCCGTGCAGATGTGGCCGGTGAAGCCGCTCGGCGGCCAGCTCACGACCTCCGGCACGGACGAGATCACGTTGAGCGCCGCGAACTACGAGCGCTACAAGGCGCTCGTGAACCTCGCGACGAGCGCGAACACCGAGCAGCTCGTCGCGCTGTACAAGCGCTTCTACCCGCTGTTTCAACAGGCGTATGTCGATCTCGGCTATCCGGAAGGCTATTTCAACAACCGGCTGATCGAAGTCATCGATCATCTGCTCGAGACGCCCGAGGTCGAAGGTCCGGTGAAGCTGGTGCAGCCGGGCGTGTTCTACGAGTTCGCCGATCCGAGCCTCGAATCGCGCTCGTCAGGACAGAAATTGTTGTTGCGCATGGGCCGCGACAATGCGGCGGCGGTGAAGCTCAAGCTGCGCGACATTCGACGGGAGATCGCTCAAAGGCCGAATTGATCGCATCGCCGGGGAGATCGCGATGAGCAAGGCAGTCATTGTGTTGACGATAGCGACGGTGGCGTCGGCAAGCGCGTCGACCTACTTGTGGCGCGAGCTCGGCAGCGAACGGGAGCAATCCGCCACGCTGCAAACGCGCGTCGCTGAGCTCGAGCGCGAAATGGCGCAGCGGCCCGCCGCGCCGCCGCAGGCGGACCGCGAGCTCACGGAGCCTGCACCCGAAGTGACGCCCGCTGCGGTGAAGACGGCGTCAGCGGCGCCACCGGCCGCTCAACTGGGCGTGATCCAGGGCACCGCCAACGCCGGCTTCGTGGGCGCACAGCGCCTCGGCGTCGCCGATCCGGACATGCGCCGGCGCATGAAGGAAGCGCAGGAACAGCAGGCGCGCATGCTGAAAGACCCCGAATATCGCGAGCTGATGCGTGCGCAACAGAAGCTGGGAATGATGCGCATGTACAGCGATCTCGAGCCGATGCTCGGGCTCACGAAAGAAGAATCCGAGCGGCTGCTCGATGTGCTCGCGGAGCAGTCGATCCGCGGCATGGAGCAGCCGCCGCCCTTCGGCCCGATGGACGGCACGCAGCCGACCGAAGCGGAGATTCGCGAGCGCCAGCGTGCGTTCGAAGAACAGCATCGCAGAAACGAGCAGGAAATCGCCGCCGTGCTGGGGTCGCGCTATTCGGACTGGCAGGAATACCAGAAGAACGGCTGGTCGCGCTCGCAGGTCACGCAATTGCGGCAGACGTTGTCGAGCACGGACGAGCCGCTGCGACAGGACCAGATCAAGCCGCTCGTCAATGCGATCGCGCGCGAGCAGCAACAGATGATGGCTGCGCCGATGCGCATGGGTCCGGGGATTCGCACGGCTTCGGGCGCGATGCAGATGGATCCGCAAACGCAGGCGCGCATGGCCGAAGAATGGCTCGAGCGTACCGCGCAATCGCACGAGCGCATTCGCAACGCGGTCAGCGGGCTGCTCACGCCCGCGCAGTTCGAGCAATTGCAGCGGCAGCAGGAGCAGGAGCTGAAGATGCAGGAGCTCAGCGTGAAGCAGCAGCGGGCGCGCGCCGATGCGATCGCGCGCGGTGAGATCTCACCGGACTCCAATTCGATGAATGCGATCGTGACGTACGGCCGTTGAGGCGAGGATCCGCTCGCGCACCGCGCTCAGCGCCACTTGCGATTCTTGAAAGTGCAGCCGGAATCTCTGCTGCACAATGCATCGTGCCTCGAAGAAAGAATTCTGGATCTCGCACGATGAAACTGTCGCGCCGCTCGTTTCCGTTGCCGCTCTTGGGCCTCGCCGCCATCGTCCTGACGAGCGCAGTCGCTACGGAGGCGCCGCGCTCGGGCGCTGATATCTATCGAGACTTCTGCGCCGTCTGCCACAGCGGCGGCTGGCAAGGCGCGCCCATCGCGAACGAAGCGAGCGAATGGGCTGAACGCGTGAGCGCCGGCGCGGATGCGATGTTCAAGAACGCGAAACAAGGCTTGAACGCGATGCCGCCGATGGGCACGTGCGTGGACTGCACGGACGAAGAGCTGAAGAGCGCAATCGCCGAAATGCTCAAGTAGCCCCCTCTCCCGAAGGGCAGAGGGCCGGGCATCCTGCCCAGCAGCCGCTCCTGCGCATCCATGCGCCCGCGGCATTCGGGCATCCTGCCCAGCAGGTGAGGGACGCGCGCGAGCGCGCTCTCCCTCGCTACGGCCGCGCCGGTGACTGCCTGTCGCGACCGCCGCGAGAACGGCGGCGCTTGCGCCGTTGCTGCCCGCCGGAGGGACCTGCCGGCCCCTTGTGACCGTGTGCTCCGTGCGGAGCCGCATGCGGACGATGCGCGTGCGCACGCGGAGCCTGTGAGCCCTCTCGTTCCGTGCCCTGCGCAGGCCGCGGCTTCGACTGCGATCGATGCTGCCCGCCTCCCGCGCGTCGCGGATGCGACGCCGCGCGCGGATCGCGATAGCGCTCGTTGTGCTCCGGCACCGGCGGCGGCGCGGGCGCGAAGCTCGGCGTCGGCACGACCGGCACCGGCTTGCGCAACACCTTCTCGATGTCCTTCAACAAGCCTTGCTCATCGGCTGATACGAGCGACACCGCGATGCCGGTCGCGCCGGCGCGGCCCGTGCGGCCGATGCGATGCACGTAGTCTTCCGGCACGTTCGGCAATTCGAAATTCACGACGTGCGGCAGCTCTTTGATGTCGAGCCCGCGCGAGGCGACCTCCGTGGCGACCAGCACGCGAATCCGATACGCCTTGAAATCCGCCAATGCCTGCGTGCGCGCGTTCTGGCTCTTGTTGCCGTGAATCGCCGCGGCCTCGATGCCGTCCTGCATCAGCTGCTTCGTCAGGCGGTTCGCACCGTGTTTCGTGCGCGTGAACACCAGCACCTGGGACCAATCGCCGTCCTTGATGAGATGCGACAACAAGGCGCGCTTGTCTTCCTTGCGCACGCGATAGATGCGCTGCTCGACGGCTTCGACCGCGGCATTGCGGCGCGCGACTTCGATTTCGACCGGATGGCGCAGCAAGCTCTGCGCCAGCTCGCGGATGTCGCTCGAGTACGTGGCCGAGAACAGGAGGTTCTGGCGCTTCGCGGGCAAGAGCTTCAGCACGCGGCGAATATCGCGAATGAAGCCCATGTCGAGCATGCGATCGGCTTCATCGAGCACGAGCATTTCGACGTGGCTCAGATCGACCGTGCGCTGCTCGGCGTGATCCAGCAAGCGGCCCGGCGTCGCAACCAGGATGTCGACCCCGCGGCGCAACGCATCGATCTGCGGATTGATGCTCACGCCGCCGAAGATCACGGCAGTGCGCAGCCGCAAGTACTTGGCGTACGCCTTCACGCTATCGCCGACCTGCGCAGCGAGCTCGCGCGTCGGCACGAGCACGAGCGCACGCGGCGTGCGCGGAGGATTCGAATTCGCGCTCAGCCGCTGCAGCAGCGGCAGCGTGAATCCCGCAGTCTTCCCGGTGCCCGTCTGCGAGCCCGCGAGAATGTCGCGGCCCGCCAGAATTTCGGGGATGACTTTGGATTGCACCGGCGTCGGCTCGACATACTTGCGGTCGGCGAGCGCGCGAACGAGTTCAGGCATGAGCCCGAGAGCAGCAAAAGGCATTGCGATTGTTCCTCTACCTGCCTAACTCGAGACGCGAGGTCCGAGGTCCAGTAGAGGCGGGAGACTGTGAGTGGAGCGGTCCGCAAAGACCGTCAAAGCCACGGAGGTTGAATCAGCTGACCGGACGGCAGCCGCGTGGCGCGCACTGTACAGGCTTTGGGAAAGGAAGGCGATAGTGGATCGAGCCTCACACCGCGCGCGTGCGCTCCTCGCCGCAGCGCGTGCAGCGCTCCGCCGTCACCAGCTTGCCTTGCTTCACGTCGAATTTGCGCGCGGCGAGCACTTCCCATTTGTGAAAGCCCGAGCTGCACAGCGTCTTGCCTTCGGCGCGCTTCTGCTTGAACTTGCGGATGGAGGTGACGTTCGACATGGGCGCGCGTCAATGCGTCATCGCATATGTCAGCACGTTCACGCCGACCATGTACGAGCGGGTCGAGAACGTCTCGAAATACCATTCGCCGTAAGCTTCGCGCTCCCAGCCGTCGCCGATGTCCGTGTTGTGAGTCGCGATCACCATGAGCCGGCCTTGCTTGTCGGCCCACGCGCGCATCTCAGGAACCTCGAGCGAGCCCGGCGGATATTTGTGCGCACCGGCCGGCTCCGCGGTTTCGCCGCCGACGCTCGCGAACGGCAGGGCCGGAATCTGCGGCAGGCCGTCGGGAAGATCGTAGACCGTGTGAAAGATCGGATGATCGTTCGGCAGCACGCGCCATTCCTGATCCGGCAGCACCCGCCGCATCACGTTCGCGAACTGCTGCCATTCGGCGTCGCCCCAGAAATCGTCGACCCAGACCATGCCGCCGTTCGCAAGATAATTGCGCAAGGCTTCGATCTCCTGGTTCGACATCGTCATGTAGCCGGGATCGGACATGTACAGAAGCGGAAAGTCGCCGAGATCCTTCGCGAGGAAGGTGCGGCTCGCCGCCTTCGGATTCACCGAGATGCGAGTGAGCTGCGCGAGGCGGTGGCTGAAGTTGTCGTCACCTTCGGGAAAGTCGGTTTCCCAGCGCGCCCACATGCGGCCGTCGTAGGCGTAATACGCCTCGCCCATGCCGCCTTCGCTTTCGTAGATCGCGCGCACGAAATTGAGCTGCGAGAGGTTCGGCTTCACGCCCGAGCGCCCGCCGTCGCCGGCCGGAAATTCCGAGTCCGCGACCGCGAGCAGCGAGACGAGGGGAACGAGCAGCAGTGAACGTGAGATCGCGTGGCGCATGGAACGAATCGAAGGCTCGCGGTCAGGAGCCTCCGAGCCTGCGATAGTACTCTGCCACGGCCTCGCGATACTCGGTCGCATCGGCGCTTTGCACGGCGGTTCTGGGCGGCGCACCCGGGTTCGCCTTCTGCGCGGCGGCAAGCGTCGCAAGCTCGAGTTGATCCACGAGCTTCGCCATGGCTTCGGGATGCGTCGCGATCGGATTGCCGGCCAGCCGGCGCAGGTCATGCGCCATGCGCTGCAGCGCGCGCAGCTCCGCTTCGCTCATCTGTCCGCGGCCCATGCGCTGGGCCAGCTCTTCCACGCGCTCGCTCAGCTCGCGCGCGTCGCGCAGACGGCCGATTCCCTGCTCCAATGCGGGCAACGTTCCATAACGATTCGCGGCTGGATCCCATGCGGACAAGCCGTTCGGCCCGCCGCCGCCGATGTTCGTCGCGGGGCTGCGCGTATTCGCCTGCGCATTCGAAGATCGGCCTTGCTGCGGCTGGCCCGAGGCATCGCTGCCGCGATTGCCGCCGCCTTGATCGCTGCGCGAGCCTTGCTGCTCGTTGCCGTTCTGGTTCTGCTGCTGATCGAGCTGAGCGAGCCGCTCACCTTCGCGCGCGCCCTGCTGTGACTGCTCACGCTGCTCGCGCCGCGCTTCTTCCAACGCGCGGCGCAGCTCGCCGATCTGCGCGAGCAATTCTTCCGGATTCGCCTGCGTGCCCTGCTGCTTCTTGTCGTTCGCAGCAAGCGCGGCCGCATCGCGCAGATCCTTCTCGAGATTCTCGAGCCCTTCGGTGATCAAGCCTTCGCGCGGCGCGGCATCACGCGCGCGCCCGTACAAAACTTCGGCGGCGCTGCGGTTGATGCGGAACGAGATGCCGGAGCTTTCGAGCTCGTTCACGATCTCGCCGAGCTTGCGCGCGCCTTCAGGCGTCTCGCCGCGATGCTTGTGGACCGATTCGCGCATCTCACGCTGCAGCGCCTCGAGCTCGCTCGCCATCTGCTGCTTCTCCGCCGCGATTTCCGCGGCGCTGCGCGGATCGATCACGCCGCGGCGACGTCCCGCCGATTGCGCCGTCCCCAACGCTTTGTTGAGGTTCGACTCGATCTCGCGCTGCTTGTCGGACAGCTCCTGCGTGCGGTCCGCGTATTGCTCGATTTCCTTGTCGAGCGCGCCGCCTTGCTTCGGACGGTCCATCTGCTTGAGCGCGCGATTCAAGTTCTCGCTCGCTTCGCGCGCGGCGCGCGTCACGTCGTCGTCGCGGTTCTGTTGATTC
>Ga0164243_10010066_pt1 | contig 13639 bp, 16 predicted proteins | sample OricompcompostOP_FD_108781 | JGI IMG/M metagenome (GOLD analysis project Ga0164243, IMG submission 108781) | Organic Plus compost microbial communities from Emeryville, California, USA - Original compost - Organic plus compost (OP) | ecosystem: Engineered > Solid waste > Mixed feedstock >... | reverse complement strand
CGCGTTCGATCAAAGCTTGTACCAGGGTGGGGGTCAGCGGCGTTTCGGCTGGGATTCCCGGTGCTGGCAGCTCTGCACCGGCGGTCTGTTTCTGGATAAAGCGGATCGCCCAGTCCCGGCCCTTCTTGCTGAAGCGTTCGGCATCCGCCAGCGGTTCAAGGAATCCGACGGCCTCCAGCTCGGCGATGGCCGGTTTGAGCTTGCGGGCGATCTGGGTGCCGCCTTCGTAGTTGCGGCCCAGCCCCATATGCTCGTAAGCAAATTCCTTGAGGTCAAAAATCCACTCCGGGCGGCTCCAGAAGCGTTTGCCCAGGAAGCGGTACATGCGGAGGGCAGTTGGATGTTCCAGCCGCATGCAGAGCTGGAAATCCAGGTCACGGATGAAGCCTGCCTGGAAACTGTCGAAAATCACCTCGTTCCAGACGATGCGGGAGGGAAACAGCCCGCCCTGGCCGTCCGTTCCCCGGCTGTCGTTGATCTCGACCGTGTCGATGATGTGAAACGCCTTGGTGATGTAGGCTTTCTGGCGGCTGTCCCACCAGGCATTGTCATAGACGTAGTTCACCGACTGGATGCGGAGCAAAGAGAGTTTGATCCGGTCGTAGCTCTTGCCCTCGTTAGGCCAGCCCAGCAGCTTGATTAGCTCAAGCCGGGTGAACTCGACCTCGCGTTTCTGGAAGTTGCCGTGCTGTTTGGTGAGCTGGATCAGGGCCAGGATCACCAGATCGTCGGTGGCGGTCGGCAGGCCGTATTCCTCGGAACCTTCGATCAAGCGACGGCGAGTGATCAGGCGTTTACGCTTTTCGTCGTAATACTGATCCTCGAACTTGATTATTTTTTGATGCTTGGGAACCTTGTCGGTAAGCAAGGCAATCGGGAACTCGGCAAGGTTCATCTCGTCCTTGCCGACGGGGGAGGATGCCAACGCATCCGTGTCAGTTGCCCGATTTTTTTTCTTCATGCCAAGATCGCAAAAGCAACAACTACAGGGTCTGTTCCGGCAGCTCCGCAGTTGTTGTGTTTAACAAGGTTATAGAGTTTAGTAGTTACCCTAAAAAAAGTCGTTTGTCTATAACGACTTACGGCGAATTTCCTGCCCAGAAACCCGTATATTCCTGCCCAGAAACCCGTATATTCCTGCCCAGAGGCACGTATATTCCTGCCCAGAAACCCGTATGTTCCTGCCCAGAGGCACGTATCGAGGCCGATTTCCTGCCCAGAGGCACGTATTCCACTGTGAAAACCCTGCCCAGAGGCACGTATAGGCTGTTAGTCTGGGTGATTTGGGTGGATTAGAAAATCATGCGTTGACCTCCAAAATTGCCGTAATCAGAAGTGAAATCAGTGTGTTACGGTAATTCCTGCCCAGAAGCACGTATACAGATGACCGATTCGCCGTCTGGTGACTCGAAACCCCAACTTGTACCACCAAAAAACCTTTCAAGATAGATAGTTGCGGCGATTCCTGCCCAGAAACACGAATGCCAAACAGGCGATTGGGTGGATGCAGCGAAAGCGGTGTTCCCGTGTTCGCCGGGCGACGATGGCTTATGGCGGAGGGGCATGAAACGGATTTCAACCCTTCGGTTGAGGGCGGCGGCGATGCGGCGGAGCATGGGCAGGGAATGGCCTTCGTAGTCGGCATCCTCCAGGCGGCAGATGACGGATGCGGTGGTGCCGACCAACTCGGCTAGTTGCCGCTGGCTAAGGCCCGCCTGGGTGCGAATCTGGTAAATCTTGCGGGCTACCTCGTCATTGGCCCTGGCTTCCTCCAGGGCGGCGAGCTGTTCGGGCTGCCCCTCGAAATAACGGCGGTGCATGATCTCGATGGCATCGCTGGTCGGCTGGCGTTTCTTCGGCATATCAAGTCTATCGCCAGTTGAGGAGCGTCAGCGGGTAACCCAGCATCTGAATCCGCTGGAAATGGGCCGTGTTGCCGGTGACCAACTCCAGGCCGTGATGCAGAGCGATCGCGGCAATCATCGGATCGGCGGTGCCGATGGGCTGGCCGATGCGTTCAAGCTCTCCGCCGATGCGGCCTGCCAGCTCCGCCGCTGGCTGATCGAAGGGGATGACCTCATTCGACGCCATGGCGGTCAGGAACATTTGCAGCTGCTTCGTCGCCTGCTTCTTCTGGTAGCCGCGAACGGCTTCCATGAAGGTAACGGCGGAGATGGTGTAGCTGGGGAACGCCTGAAGATAGGCGTTTGCCTTGGCAACCACGGTCGGGTTGATGCCTTTGATGATTTCCGACAGGGTATCGGTGTCGAGCAGAACCTTGTTCAAAGATCGAAATCCCGCCCTTTATCTTCCTGGCGATGCCGGTAGGCGTCAGCCGTGATTTCATCCATCAAATCGGCGTCGTCACGCATCAGGCCCAAGAGCGGGTTGGACGGCAAGCCGGGGATTTGCACGGGTGACGGCTTCTGCTTAAGCTCCCGCAGCAACAGGCGGGCGGCTTCGGCCATGGCGGCGTCGAGCGAGGCGAAATGCCCGCTATGCACCGCCGCTTCCAGGGAAGATTCTAACTCCTTGGGTATATGAATGGTCATGTGTTAATTCTCCTTGTGCCACGTTACCACCAAACGGCGGATTTGCCAAGCGGCGGTAGCCGGACGGCCGCATAAGCGGCCGGTTTCTCTCATCATACGGCCAGGAGCCGAATTGGCCCAGATAGTCGGCTTGCTCGTCAACGTCCCTGTCGGCTGCCGGGGTGAGCCGGAATCGTGGCGTCATTGCGGGCGGAGGGCTTTGCCAAGCCGCTCGGCCAGATTTTGCTTCTTCGCTTCCCAATATTCCGGCGTGATCGGGATGGGGGCGCCGGAATCCAGCCCTTCCAACAAGAGGGCGTCGATTCGTTCTTCCGCCTTACGCTTCTGGTCGGCACGGATCAACTCGCGGATATATTCGCTCACGCTGCTGTATCCGCCTTCCGTCACCCGATCCTGCACGAAGCTTTTCATGGATTCCGGCAAAGCGACGTTCATTGTGTCCATAAGATCACCTCCTTTTACCAGTTTACCCAGCTTGGCAATTTTTGTCAATCTGTTGCCAAGGCACGCACGCATGTCCAAGAGAGCCGCTTAGGGGGAAATAATCCCCTTTATTTCCCCCTAAGGCCGTGCCAGGACGATGGCAGCAAAATCCACCCATGCAATAACCGCGAAAGCCGTTGCATGACACAGTAAGCTGTCGTATGATTCCAGAATTGGCAACATCATGAGGTGATTATGAATAAATCGGTAACGTTTCGCCTGGCCGAAGACAAGCTTCAGGAAATCGACCAGTTGGCTACGATGATGGATCGTGACCGTTCCTATCTCATCAACGAGGCCGTGGAGGGATATCTGGAAATCCAGCGGTGGCAACTCGAAGGCATCGACCAGGCCATCGCCGAGGCCGACGCCGGGCGTTTCGCCACGGACGAAGAAGTCAAAAGGGTATTCGTCGCCTTGAAAGGGGCCGCATCCGCGTGAGAATCCGCTGGCTCACGCTGGCATTGCTCGACATGGAGCATGTCGGCGAGTACATCCGGCAGGAGAATCCGGGGGCGTCGGAGCGGGTCATTGGCCGCATCGAAGCGGTTATCGACCACCTGGCGAATCATCCCGGCATGGGGCGGCAAGGGAGCCGTCCTGGTACACGCGAGCTGATCCTATCCGATCTGCCGTACCGCATCGTGTATCGCGTGCGGGGCGACGAAGTGCAGATTCTTCGCGTCTACCACGTCAAACGGAAATGGTTCAGCACCCACTAGGAGGCACGATGGAAGGCGAAATCGTTCCGGCGAAAGCACTGACGCCGTATCCCGCGACGGGCCGGACAGCAGCGTTGCCGTCGCTGGTCGAGCGGGCAGGGGGGGCGGCACGCTTCGCCTGGGATGAATTTTTCTACGCCGAACACCACAACCCCCATACCCAGAAAGCCTATCTGCGGGAAGTGCGGCGATTCCTGAGCTGGTGCGAGGGGCAGGGGGTGGAGCTGCCGACGATCACGCCCGGCCAAGTCGGGCAGTATGTGGTCGGCCTGGGCGGCTCACCGGCTAAGCGAAATCTCGCTTTGTCGGCATTACGCGGCTTCTTTGACCGGCTGGTGCAGCGGCACGTCTGCATCCTGAATCCGGCCGCGTCGGTGAAGGGCGTCAAGGATACGGTGGTCGAGGGCAAGACGCCCGAAATCAGCATCGAGCAGGCCCGCACGCTCTTGGCGTCGGTGGATGTGTCGCATGTCGTCGGCCTTCGTGACCGGGCGATTCTGGCCACGCTGGCCTATACCGCCTGCCGGGCCGGGGCGGTGGCCAAGCTGCGGCTGCAAGACTTCCAGAGCGACGGCACGCAATCGCTACTGCGGTTTCAGGAGAAGGGCGGCAAGAGCCGGGAAATCCCGGTGCGGCACGATCTGGATGGCTTTATCCGGGCCTATCTCGATGCCGCTGGCATCGCGGGCGAGGCCAAGGATTCGCCGCTGTTCCGGGCTTCCAACGGTCGTAGTAAGATACTGACTGCCGGGCCGCTCACCAGCAAGCGAATCTGCGAGCTGGTGAAGCGGCGACTGAAAGACGCCGGGCTGCCGTCGCGGATTTCCCCGCACAGTTTCCGGGTGACCGCGATTACCGATCTGCTGACGCAGGGCGTGCCGCTGGAGGATGTGCAGTATCTGGCCGGGCACGCGGAGCCGCGAACGACGGGGCTTTACGACCGGCGGCAGAAGCGGGTGACGCGGAATATCGTCGAGCGGATTTCAATCTGAGTCTGCGGGATGATCCTCCGCTTTGCCACGGCGGCGGAGCGAATAGCCGCCGATGGCGGCAAGGCCGGTGCCCAGCGGGATCATGCTCGTGGGTTCGGGGATGGAAGCAACGCCGGGGCTGGCGATCTGTCCCCCGTCGGTTTCAAGGTGGGGCGGGCTATCGCTTATTCCCGTGGTGACGTAATCTTGAAGACTGGGGGCGAGAATGCTGGTGAATGAGAATACCAAGCTCCCTCCAGGATGAATGTCGAAGGATGAGCCAGTCGATTCCCATGTGATGGTACCGTCGCCGCTAGTGTACCCAATATCTCTCCACCCAAGGGGTTGGGAAATTGAGTGAAGATCAGCATGCGGGTCAACAAACAGGGTGAAATTGGCCGCTGACAGATCGCTGCTTGCATTGTTATATAGCGTGTACTCGTAGAGGAGTGGCCCACCGGGGGTAGTGGTTTGAGCGGAGGTCACAGTTGTGACAAAATCGGCCGATGCCGTGGATGCAATTAATGATTGCATCAAGCCAGTCGCCGCAATCGCGAGTCGCCGTGCGTGTTTGTTCATCGTTGCAAATCTCCATCAAAATCAGGACAAAGGCAGGCTCGTTTCCACGATGGTCTCAAGTTTTGTGGCATACTCGGCCACCACGGCACCAATCTTTGGGCCGTCTGGATTCTTTTTATCAAACGGCGAATTCTTGTCTCCATTAATAATAGATCGTGCGTTGAAATAATCCGTTTTCTGGTCGGTGATGTATCGAGACAGGGGAATTCCGGTGTAGGAGCCTGTCCGCATCCCGTAGGACATCAGATTGTAGGCGACGATTGGGGTGAAGGCGAGATCGGGGTTATTGAGCAGGTCGTACCCGGTGATCAACCCCATTTTCGTGTAATTATTTCTCCCGGTCGTGTGAGCGTATCCGCGACCTCGATATAGATATCCGTCGCCTTTTTTTGTATTCCCCAAGTTGACTCCAGTGCGAGTGCCAGGTTCATACATGTTAAAATAACTAATAGAAACGCTTCGCCCATTGGCCAGCACGCCTTCGTCATTTGGAATCCAGGCATTTCCAGTCTCGTGCTTAGTTGTGGCCAGCAAATAGGCGATCCACTGATCGTTGCCCATATAACGATCTAATTCAATGAATGTCAACAAGGTGTTCAGGCCGTCGATTTGCGACTGTGTAAGTCGTTCCCTGAATTCCTGCTTGTACGAGTTGAAAAACGCCGTCCGATCAAACACGCGATAGCGTACCGGTGCAGTGTTATTTGCCTCATTAGGTTCCGGAATAAGGTTCTGAGGATCGGCCACCACCAGCAGATAGGGGCGATCCGGGGTGATGGCCGGGGTAAATCCAAGCTTGAACGTGGCGGTTCCGGTCGAGTTCGTTGCCGGAGCGACATCCTGGGTGGCAATGAGCGTATCGGATGGGTCGAATTGCAAATCGTGAGAAAGATAGAGGCCCGCTGTGAAAGCACTCGTGGTGCCCGTTGTGGTGTACACGAAGCTAATGCTTGAATCACCGGCGTGAAAATCGGCGGCGACCAACTCAATGTCGAACGGCAGCCATCGAACTGCTGCTACGTTGTTGGTTTTATCGGCCTCCTGTACTGATTTCCCTGGATCGGCCACCACTAGCAGATAGGGGCGGGTTGGATCAAGAGCCAGCGTGGACAAGTCGAAAGAGCCGGTATTCGTCGAGTTTGCGGAGGGATTTACCGTCACTCCCGTAACAAGCTCGTCGGAGGCATCGAACGCCTGATCGGCGGATCGGTACAGGGCAACGGTGAATGGGCCGGGATTTCCCGTGGTCGCATACGAATAGGTAAGCACCGATCCCGTGACGCTGGCCGAGGTCACAGCGATATCGGGAGCAACCGGCGGTGAGCTGGTGCGTACAACATTGATGTCGAATTTGTAAGGAATTGCCTGGAGAGGTGATGACGGGCTAATAACACCTGCCATCGTGATGTCGAAAGAAGCCGTCGAGTGGATCAGACCAGCCCGCGTGCTGAACACGGTGGGGGTGTTGTGGTTGAACAGTAGTTGAAACCCGCCGTGATTGTTGGCTACCGCTGCCCCATTTCCGCCAGAGATCGATAAAACAGCGATCGTATTCACATCATTGTCTGAGTCGAGGTTGATGGTCGCCGTCGTTGACGCATCCAACTGAATGGTCACGCGGAAGGTGTCGTTCGCCGTCGAGGTTTTGGTGAATTCTCCGGTGAGCATATAGAGATCTGGCTTATCGATTGTCACATACGTAGGCTGCGGCGAGCCGCTTGTCTGGTACGGGATGTACGTCGTCAGCAATGCCCGGCCTTCAAGGAGTTCCAAGCCCAATTGTCGGCTTGCCGCCCGACGCCTGCTTTTACGCCTGGCCACGGAGATGAGCGGGGAGATGATGCGGTCGAAGATATGTCGCATGGGCTGTCTCCCGGCTCGATGTCCTCGCTGATTCGCCGTCACCACATCCAGAATCAGGAGGAATCGTGATGCGTGTCAAGATGGCTGTGAGAAAAAAATCGCGGCGATTTACCTGAAAAAATACACCGATATCGCACAGTCGCGGCCTGTGCCGTAGAACTGTGAAAGTAACCGTGACGAAAGGCAGGTCGGCGATCACGCGAGGGGATGGGTCATGGCCATGAGCCGGAAGCATTACAGCGACGAACTCGTCCTGACCGCCGCCGAGCTGTTTCTTAACGGCGAGTCGGCGCCGGAGATCAAAAACAAGCTGAACGACCGATTCGGGGAACAGATCACACGGGAACAGGTGTATGTGCTGATGCGAGTGGCCCGCGAACGCGGCATGTTGCAGGTGGTGGGGCCGCAGGATGCCAGCCTGGAACGCGACATCGCCGAACGATTCCGCTGCGACGCGGGCGGCATCACGGTGGTATGCACCGACGCCGACCGGACAGGCGGGCATGTGGCGGCGGCGGCGGCTAACGCGGTGCTTGAACTGCTTAAAATCGTGGCCAAAAAGAAGCGGGCCGGTGAGGTCGTGGGCTTGGGTCTAGGGCCGGGGCCAACCATGCTCGCCGCCTGTGAGGCGTTAGGCCGGTTGATCGGCAATGACCCGGAAGCCCCGGATTCCCTCAAGCTGTTTTCGCTGGTCTGCGGCACGCTGGCACACCGGGCCAAGTTTGAACCCACCAGTTTCTTCAATCTCTTTCCGGCCAGCCATGTCAGGGCGTGCGTGGGCATGTTCGCCCCCATCGTCGTGCGGCAGTCCGAACTCGAAGGGCTGAAAACCCTGCCCGGCGTCTGCGAGGCGTTTGCGGAGCGTGGGGAGATCGACGTTGTCTTTGCGTCCATCGGCGAGCTGGCGGACGCCCGCAGCGTCATCGGCAAGACGTTCGAGCGGAGCGGCAGGAGCCTGGATTTTCTCGATGAGCGTGGCGATTTCGCGGGCCTCATCCTGCATCGGCCCTACTCAGCCACGGGGGCCGTCACCCAGAAGGGAAATCAGTGGCGGGCGTTGTCGCTGTTCGAGGTTGCCGAACTGGCAAGTTTCGCCGGAAACAAAGATAAATACGTGGTGCTGGTAGCAAACCAAGCCCGCGAGTGCGGAGCGGATATTAGCGGGGAACTGCTGCCGATACTGGCGAATCCCAAGCTTCGCTTCTGGAATCGCTTGGTGCTGGATGTGGCGACGGCGAGAGGGTTGCTGAAACGCGGGAATACTGCCGCTGGCCCTGTGTCGGACGACTGACTTTCAGGCGTTCGCACGCGGCGGCGGGAAAGCGTTTTCACGGTGGAATCCGTCTCGCATTTTCCTTAGGGCTGGCCTAAGGGGACAAGTCTGCTACTTTTCTATGCATGTTCGCTTATGCGAAAAACGGGCTTGTTTTAGTCTAGGTTGACCATATGATTCGGCATGCCTGCAACGATCACATAGGGTTCTCCTATGCTGCGACTTCACACGGCGAAATCCTCCGCCGCTGTTAAGCAATACTTCGAGTTGAGCGACTACCTGGCCTCCGATCAGGCACAGGAAACGGTCGGCCATTGGGTCGGAAAATTCGCCGAAGCCATGGGCCTGATCGGCACGGTGACCAAAGAAGCGTTCGACCGGCTGTGCGACAATCTGCACCCGATCACGGGCGAGCAACTGACGCTGCGGAACAACGACGAAAGGCGGATCGGCACGGACAACGTGTTCTCCGGCGTCAAGTCGTTCAGCATCATCGAAGCCCTGGCCGATGCCGAGGAGCGGCAGCGGCTGTACCAGGCGTTCGATGCGGCGATCAACGAAACCGTGGCCGACGACATCGAGCCGGACATGAAGACGCGGACCCGCAAAGGCGGGCAGGACAGCGACCGCGTCACCGGCAACCTGGTCGCCGCCGGGTACGATCACCTGACGGCTCGGCCGGTAGACGAAAACACGCCGCCTGATATGCATAGACACCGGCACCTGTTCGTATTCAACGCTACGCATGACGCGGAGGAGATGGCGGCGAAGGCCACCCAGCTCGGCGACATCTTCCGCGACCGGCCTTACTATCAGGCGGTGTTCTACGCTCGCCTGACGGAGAAGCTGAAAGCGTTGGGCTACGGCATCGACAAGCGGGAGGGCGGCTCCTGGGAAGTGGCGGGCGTGCCGCAGTCGATGATCGACACATTTTCCAAGCGAACGGATGAAGTCGAGGCGGAGGCGGAGCGGCTGGGCATCGACGACCCCAGCCGCAAGGCGGAGTTGGGCGGTAAGACGCGAAACAAGAAGCAGAAGGATTTGACCTACGGCGAGCTGCGGGAAGCGTGGTTTGCCCAGCTCGATGACGCGGAACGCGAGGCTTTGGCGACGGTGTATGCGTCGGCCAAGGTCAACCGCGAGCAAGCCGCCGACAGGGACAAGGTGACGCCAGCGGCGGCGGTGGCCTACGCACTGGCTCACTGCTCGGAACAGTTGAGCGTGACGCCGGAGCGGGAAATCAAGCGGGTGGCTCTCCTGTACGGTTTGGGCGACGTGCGGCCCAAAGATATCGACCGCGAGATGCAGGAGCCTTGCCACGGGCTGATGCAGGCCGACATCGACGGCAGGCGGATGGCGACTACGCACGCCTTGCAGGCGGAGGAGGACGGCATTATCGGCTTTGCCGCCCGTGGCATCGGGGCGGTGGCTCCGGTCGGCGTGGCGGAAGGCTTGGATCGGCTGCGGAGCGACGGCAAGCCGCTCAACGATGGCCAGTGGCAGGCGGTGACGGGCCTGCTCGGCTCGGAAAACCGCGTCAATATTGTGCAGGGGCCAGCCGGGGCGGGCAAAACCGACATGCTCAGTAAGTACCGCGACGGCATGGGGCTGGCCGGGAAATCGGTCATGTTCCTGGCCAGCTCGGCGGATGCGGTTTCGGTGCTGCATAAGGACGGTTTCGCGGACGCCCGGACGGTGGCCCATTTCCTGCTCGATGAGAAGATGCAGCGTGCCGCCGCTGGCGGCACCCTGGTCATTGATGAAACCTCGATGCTGGGGCATAAGGACGCCGTGCGGCTGTTCGCCGTGGCCAAGGAGCGGGATGTACGCCTGGTGTTCGTCGGCGACCCGATGCAGCACGGCAGCGTGCCGCGTGGCGCCCTGATGCGGATTCTGACCGATTACGCAGGCGTGAAGCCGTTCCGGCTGACCCGGATCATGCGGCAGCGGGATGAACGCTACCTCGATGCGGCCAAGCTGCTGTCGCAAGGGCTGACGGGCGAGGGCTTCGACGCCCTGGATGCGATGGACTGGGTTAAGGAAAGGGAGGACGCCGGGGAGCGTTACCGCGAGCTGGCGGCGGAGTATGTGCAGGCCCGCCAGGACAAGGAAACGGTGCTGGTGGTGTCGCCGACGCACCGCGAGGCGGCGGCGATCACCGCCGCCATCCGCGACGGCCTGCGGGAAGCCAAGCTGATCGGGGCCGAAGATCAGCCCTACACGCATCTGGTGCCGGTGCAGCTTTCGGAAGCCGAACGCGGCTTGACGCGAAACTACCGGAAGGGCGACATCCTCCAGTTTCACCAGAACGCCAAAGGCGGTTTCGTCAAAGGCGACCGTTTCACCGTCACCGATCCGGCGACGGTGCCGGTGGAGCTGGCCAGCAAGTTCAGCGTCTACAGGCCGCACAGCATCGGCCTGGCGGTCGGCGACGACATTAGGTTTACCAGCAAGGTGTGGACGGTAGACCGCAAGCACAAGCTGGATAACGGGACACACCGCACCATCGCCGAAATCAGGCCGGATGGCAGCCTGCGGCTCGATAACGGCTGGGTTGTCTCCAAGGATGCCGGACACTTCCGGCATGGCGTGGTGGAAACGTCGTTCGGCAGCCAGGGCAAGACCGTGCAGCGGGTGATTCTCGGCATGGCCGCTGGCTCGGCTGGGGCGATGAATCAGGAGCAGATGTACGTGTCGGCCACGCGGGGCAAGCTGCGGTTGAGCCTGTACACCGACGACAAGGACGCCGTGAAGCGGGCGATACCGCGTAGCAGCCAGAAGCTGGCGGCGGTCGATCTGCGGCCAAAGACGCCGGAGCCGTTCCGCCAGCTCAAGGAGCGTGAGCGGCGGCAGGCCGCGAACGCGGGACTGCGGCAGAAGAAACCACCCGTGCCGCTGATGATTCAGCTTAAGGACAGGCTGCGGCGGCAGGCCGCTGCCGCCATTCAGCGAATCGGGCAGCCGGTGGGCATGCGGCTTAACCGGCTGCATGACCGCTTACGGCGGCACGCCTGCGGCAGACTACCGGCGTTCGTGCCGGTGGCGGCCAGAACCCCGTCAACTCCGACGCACGCGCAGCGTGCGGAGGCCCGACGCAACGAGAGGAGCCAGCACCATGGGCGATAGAACAGCCGAAATTCTCGGCATGGATCGGGAAATCGACGTGGATTCGATTGATGTCCTGCTCCGTAAAAAATCCCTGGAGGTTTCGGGCAAGCCTGTCCGTAACGCGGAGCCTGCGGCGGCTGTCGAGGATCTGCCGGGGCTGGAAGGCGTGCAGCCGCTGCCGATGCCGGGCGATCCCTACAAAGCCTTCGCCCGGCCCGCCAACGGTGCCCTACCTTCGCTTAGTCTCGTCATCGGCACGGAGGTTTTCACCTATCCCTATCCCGGCGTCATCGAAGGGCCGCACCGGCTGAGCCTCGATGACGCCGGAAGCAGTTACGTCATCGTCCAGCGGATCGCTGGCGTGACGCCGATTGAGATCCGGTATGAAGGCAGGAACCTCGAACACATGCACAGCTATCTGGCGTATCACCGCATCGCCTGGGTGCGGGAGTTTCCGGCGGGCAAGTTTCCCAAGGAGCCTGACGGGCCGATCGTGACGCGAATCCTGATCCGGCGGAAGGTGCCGGGGGAAAAAGAGCTGTAAGGCGTCCTGCGGGCCGCCGCCGTTTTAATAAAGTGTTGTGCAATTATGCACGCTCCACCATTCTGGTGAAACCATGTCACAGCGGGTACATTTGTCAGACAAGCTCATTAAGGATGCCCGGCAGCACGCCGGGATCAACAGCCGGTCGCTGCCCGAACAGATTGAATACTGGTCACGCATCGGCAAGATCGCCGAGGAAAACCCCGATCTGCCGTATGCGTTCATCAAGGAGCTTCTGCTGTCCAGGCAGGAAGCCGACGACGGCCAACTGACCGATTACCCGTTACGCAACCCCTGACCAGCTCCGGCGAATAAGAGCTAGGCGGAATGCGGAAACATGCCAAGCGTCGGCAAGTTCTTGATAGCCTTGCCCGCTTTGCGTTCGGCCATCCGCAAATCATAGAGCGTTTGCAGGTTCATCCAAAATTCGGCACTGGTGCCGAAGAAATGCCCCAGCCGTAACGCGGTATCGCCGGTGATCGCCCGGTCGCCATGCAGTATCTCGGTAATGCGGTTGGGCGGCACCCCTACCTGACGGGCCAAGCCCGCCGCACTCAAATTCAGGGCTTCAAGCTGTTCGGCCAGATGTTCACCGGGATGGATGGGCGTGCGTGTCATGCGTGTTCCTCAATGGTAATCGACAATTTCAACATTTACAGGGCCGGGCGAGCCCTCCGGCCACTCAAAGCACATCCGCCATTGATCGTTGATGCGAACGCTCCACTGCCCTTTCCGGTTGCCTTTGAGGGCTTCCAGCCGGTTGCCGGGCAGCTCCAAATCCCTTAACAAAACAGCAGCATCGAGCTGGTCAAGCTTCAGCTCGGCCCGACGCTCGATGGCGGCGAAAGCCTTGATCCGCTTTCCCTGGGCGAACTCTCGCGTGCGTTTGTCCCTGTAACTCACTATCACATTTTATAGAAAAGCACATTTTATGCTTTACGTAAAGCATAAAAACAGGCCAGCGGCTTCGGCGGTGCGGTCAGAGCTGGTAAGGAACGCGGATGTCCGGCTCGGCGGCGGGAAAGTCTTTGGTGTTCCGCGTGACCAGCAGCGTGTTCTTGCTCCGGGCGGTCGCCCAAATGATCGCGTCGGGCAGCTTGACGCGGTGCTGGCGGCGTATCTGAAAGCTCAGGTCGGCCACCTCGCGGTCAACGGCGATGCAGGTGAATCCTTCGAGAAACCGCCGCAGCGTCTGCTGCTCGCCCGGATCGCGGGAACCGGCCATCACCTCAATCCAGGTGATGGTGCTGATACAGGCGTCGGCAAAACGCGACAGCTCGGCTTGGGCCTGGGGAATGCCGCTCAGGTAGTCGATCAGGATATTGGTGTCGAAAACGGGGGTCACTCGCCCCATTCCTGGCGTAGTGTCTGCTGGTAGGCAACGCCGTCGATGCTCCGGCGTTTCCACAGGCCGTAAGCTTCTTCAGGCTGTCCCCGATTCTGTTGCAGGAACAAGGCAATGCCCTGGCGTATCGCTTCGGCCCGCGAAATGCGGTTCCGCTGGCAGATTTCAGCGAGAGGGGCGGCCTGGTCGTCCGGTATAT
>Ga0164243_10010065_pt1 | contig 13640 bp, 12 predicted proteins | sample OricompcompostOP_FD_108781 | JGI IMG/M metagenome (GOLD analysis project Ga0164243, IMG submission 108781) | Organic Plus compost microbial communities from Emeryville, California, USA - Original compost - Organic plus compost (OP) | ecosystem: Engineered > Solid waste > Mixed feedstock >... | reverse complement strand
TTCGCCGTCGTCGGGGAGCAGGTCGTGGACCAGACGTCCCAGGCGGATCGCCTCGCCGGTCAGTTCCACCCTGATCGGATCGCCCGAACCGGACAGATACCCCTCGTTGAAGATCAGGTAGAGGACGGCCAGCACAGCGGCACGGCGGTCGGTCACGTCGCCGGTGTCAGGGACGCGGAACGGGATCCGTGCGGACTTGATCTTGGCCTTCGCTCGCGTGATGCGCTGCGCCATCGTGGTCTCGGGCACCAGGAAGGCGCGCGCGATCTCGGCGACCGTCAGCCCTCCAAGCAGACGGAGGGTGAGCGCCACCCGTGCCTCGGTCGCCAGCGCCGGGTGACAGCACACGAAGATCAACCGGAGGCGGTCGTCCTCGACGATGCCGGTCGGCTCGTGGGGTGCGGGGTCGTCGATCATCACAGCGGCCTGATGTTTCGCATCGCGCAGATTCTCCCGGCGGATCCGGTCGATCGCTCGCCGGTTGGCCGTCGTGGTGAGCCAGCCACCCGGGTTCGCAGGGACGCCGTCGGTGGGCCACCGCTCGAGCGCGGTGAGCAGGGCCTCACCGGCTGCGTCCTCGGCGATGTCCAGATCACCGAATCGGCGTGCCAGTGAGGCCACCACCCGTCCGTACTCGTCGCGGTAGATCCGTTCGATCCGCGCGGTGAGTGAGTCGTCGGTCACTCGATCGTCTGCTATTGGGCCGTCGGATCGCCCTGGAGCGGTCGGACCTCGAGCCGTCCCTGGCAGGCCTTCGAGGCGCGGGCGGCCAACGTGAGTGCGGCGTCCAGGTCGGGAGCCTCGATGACCCAGAAGCCACCGAGGAACTCCTTGGACTCGGCGAACGGACCATCGGTGACGACCACGTCGTCACCGGTGCCGTCGACCACGGTCGCGTCGGTGATGTTCGTCAGGCCACCGCCGAACACCCAGTGGCCATCGGCCTGGAGCTGTTCGTTGAACGTGCCCACGTCGGCGAACGTCTGTTGGATCGCCGGATCGCTGTAGTCCACATCCTCGTAATCGGCGGACGTGGCGGGAACGGAGAGCAGGTACTGAGCCATGATCGTGCCTTTCGTCGGTACTTTCGGACCGCCTTTCTGGCAGCCTCTCATCATGACCACGAACGGGACGACCCCGATACGACAGGTGGGCCGGAAAACTTTCAGGGAATGCGGCTCTTGTGACTCAGCTGTGGGTCGATGGCCGACCAGCGGTGGCGGCGAACGTCACGATCCTGGTTGCGTCATGGGCTGATGAGGACGGTGGGTGGGCCTGTGGTCGCCGGCGCCGGTTGGGACGGAGTTCACGCATACAGGGTCCGTATACCGGCCTGGGTGCGTGGACTCGGTCCTACGGCAGTCACGGAAACGCCAGAAGAGTCAGGAATCGTCGCGACCGGTGTCGACCGCCCCGGCGTGGCGCGGCGCCGACGCGGCCTGCGCCTCCGATGGCGGCCTGTTCCCGGGTGCGAGCCAGACCGCGATCGCGGTGGTGACCGGGACCGCCAGCACCAGGCCGATCGCGCCGACCAGGGTGCGGACGACCTCCTGGCCGATCTGCTCGGTGGTGGCGACATCGGCCAGGCTCTGCTGATATGCGGTGACCAGCAGCAGGATCACCATGGCCGATCCGGCGTAGGCGAACACGAGGGTGTAGACGCTGGAGGCGATGTGGTCGCGTCCGATCCGCATGGCCGACGCGAACAGGGAGCGCCGGTTCATCTCCGGCTGCAGGGTCCGCAGTTCCCACACCGCACTGGCCTGGGTCACGGTCACGTCGTTGAGGACGCCCAGACCGGCGATCACCATCGTGGCGGCGGCGATGGCCGACAGGTTCAGCGTCGGGACGGTCGCGATCAGCAGCTGATCATCCTCCGATCCGATACCTGTGATGTTGGTCCAGCCGGTTGCGACCAGGCCGATGGACGCCGTCGCGGCGATGCCGAACAATGTGCCGAAGAGTGCCGACGTCGTGCGGATCGAGATCCCGTGAGCGAGATAGAGCACCGCGATCATGATGACGGTCGAACCGACGATCGCAGTGGCGAGCGGTGACTTCCCGGCCAACAGCGCAGGCAGCATGAATTGCGTCAACGCGACCATCGTGACGCCGATGCCGACCAGCGCGAACAGGCCGCGCCACCGCGCGACGGCCACGACCAGGACCGCGAAGATCAACGCGAGTGCCGTCAGAGGGACGCCGCGACGGAAGTCGATGAACTCATAGGACGCCTCCTGGCCTTGGGGCTGCAGTTTGAGCAGCCGCACGTGGTCCCCGACGTCGATCCCGGCGGTGTAACGGGCCGAATCCAGGTCGAACGTGGCGACGTCGTCGTCGACGTGCGCCTCGACATGGGCACAGTCGCCGTCGACGGTCGGGATGTTGTCCGGACCCGGGCCGCCGCTGCCGCAGTCGAACGCCTCGACGTGACTGACGGTGCCGTTCACCTGAGTGACGTCCTCGCCGGAGTAGGGGTTGCGGTCGTGCGGCACCTCGTCCGATCCGGGCCAGAGATGGATCATCGCGGCAACGGCGCCGGCAGCGATCAGGACGACGACCAGCGCCAGGATCGCTCCGAGCCCTCGTCGTGGTGGTCCGTCGTCGATGGGGTCCAGGGTGTTCACATGTGAATGGGCCACGCGTCTCAGCCTGCCAGGTCATCGCCCCCGAATCGGCGTACGTCCACGGCGCGGTCGAGCAACAGATTGTCCAGGAAGCGTTCGTCGTGGCTGACCACGAGCAGTGCGCCACCGTACGATTCGAGCGCCTCGACCAGGTGCCGGATGCTCGCTAGGTCGAGGTTGTTCGTCGGTTCGTCCAGAACGAGCAGCTGAGGTGCGACATCGGCGTTCAGGACGCACGCCAGGGTCGCGCGCAGACGTTCGCCGCCGGACAGCGTGCCCACCAGTTGATCGGCGCGCCGTGCCCGGAACAGCAGACGGGCGAGCGCCGAACGCAACTCCGTCTCGGACTTCGACGGTGCTGCGGCGCGGAGGTTGTCGACGACCGACAGGCTCGGATCGAGCAGGTGGTCGAGCCGCTGAGGAAGGTACCGGGCCGGCACCCTGACCCTGACCTCACCCGCCAATGGTTCGGTCATGCCGAGCGCGGTGCGCAGCAGCGTCGACTTGCCCGAACCGTTGGGTCCGTTGATCGCGACGCGCTCGGGGCCGCGGATGTCCAGGTCGACGGTCAGGTCGACGTGGGGGAGCAGTACCTGTTCCATCGTCAGGACGATGCGCCCGGTCGGCACCACCGTGTCAGGCAGGTCCAACCTGATCTCGCGGTCGTCACGGACCTTCGCCTCGGCGTGTTCCAACCGTGAACGTGCGTCGTCGACATCGCCCTGGTGTTGTCCCCGCAGTCGTGCAGCGGACACCTCGGCAGCTCGCTTGCGTGCGCCCATGACGATCTTCGGCTCGCGCTTCTGCTCCTTCATCTTCTGCCCGTAGCGTCGTCGACGGGCGAGTTTGACCTCGGCATCGACCAGTTCGCGGCGCTGTTTGCGCAGGTCGGACGCAGCGTCGCGCACTTCGCGTTCGGCCACCTCCTGCTCGGCCGCGACGGTGGACGCGTAGTCGTCGTAGCCGCCGGCGAACCAGCGGATCGTGCCGCCGCGCACCTCACCGATCCGGTCGACGTGGCCCAGGAGTTCTCGGTCGTGACTGGCCACGAGGAGCAGACCGTTGAACTGATCGACGACGTCCAGGAGCCGCTCGCGGGCGTGCCGGTCCAGGTTGTTGCTGGGCTCGTCGAGCAGCAGGATGTCGGGCCTGGTCAACAGGCGTCCGCCGAGTGCCAGCAGCGTGAGTTCACCTCCCGACAGGCCGTCCACGCTCCGATCCAGAGTCAGACGGCTCAGGCCGAGCCGGCCGAGGACCACCGCGGCGCGCTCCTCGACGTCCCAGTCGTCGCCGATCGTGTCGAAGTGCTCCTGGTCGGTGTTGCCGGATTCGATCGCTCGCAGCGCGCGGACCTGGTCGGCCACGCCGAGCACCGCGGCGACCGTGTCGCCGGTGACGGAGTCCTGTGGAAGGTACGCGATCCGGCCCGGCGTCGTGACGCTGCCCGAGGTGGCGGCGAGATCACCGGCGATGAGTCGAAGCAGGGTCGACTTGCCCGAACCGTTCGCCCCGATCAGGCCGTAACGGCCCGGTCCGAGGTCGGTGGTGATGCCGGCCAACGGGGTGTCGCCGTCGGGCCAGGTGAGGGTGAGGTCGTGAAAGGACAGGGTCGCCTGCATGAGCAGCTCCGGATGAGGTCGTCTGGGTGCCGGAGCCGGGCAGATGGCCTCGGGCTCGACGGCGGGACAGCCTCAGAGCTTCATGGTGTGGGCGAACCTCCACGTGGAGAACAGGACCGATGCAGGATATCAGTCGCGTGACCGACTGCAACCCACCGTGGACATCCCGCACTCACGGCGTGCTGACCGTGGTGCGTGCAGGAACACCATGAGGTCATGGTGTTCCTGTGACGGGTGGGGCGGGTAACGTCGCGGCATGGGAGTCATCGGATTCGCGAACCAGGAGGATTCGGCCGAGCTGATCAAGGCGCTGGTCGATGAGGGCTACACGGCCGATCTGCAGGCGGGAAGCGTCGACGCCCCCGCCCCGTGGGTGCTCACGGTCGAGCCGTTCGACGACCGCGTCGTGGAGATGGTCGACGTCTACGGAGGTTGGATCCCCGGCGACGAGCAAGCGCCGGAGTAGGTGGTCTCTTGTGACGCACGTGTGAGCCCGTTCCTTGGGCCGACGTGCGCGCCGGAATCCGGCCCAGGATCACGGAGGTGTCAGGAGAGCCGAGTTCGCACTTCAGCCCAGGTGTTCTCTGAGGAACGCCACCTGGAGCAGTTTGAGGTTCTCGGCGACCTCCTCCTGCGGTGTCATGTGGGTCACGCCGGAGAGTGGGAGCACGGTGTGAGGCTTCCCGGCGGCCAGCAGGGCTGACGACAACCGCAGCGTGTGGGCCGCGACGACGTTGTCGTCGGCCAGGCCGTGGATCAACATCAGCGGCCGTTCGAGGCCGGACGCCAGGGGCAGCAGCGAGTTGTCGTCGTAGATCTCGGGCCGGATGGTCGGATCACCCAGATAGCGCTCGGTGTAGCAGGTGTCGTAGAGGCGCCACTCCGTGACGGGCGCTCCGGCGACCGCGGCATGGAACCGATCCGGTCGCTTCAGGACCGCGAGCGCCGACAGGTACCCGCCGTACGACCAGCCGGTGATGCCGACGCGGGCAGCGTCGACATCGTCGGGGAACGCCTCGGTGACGGCCGCGAGGGCATCGACCTGGTCCTGCAATGTGATGTCGGCGAACGAGTCGAGGATCTCGCGCTCCCAGGCGTGGCCGCGTCCCGGTGTGCCGCGGCCGTCGGTCACGATGACGCAGAAGCCCTGGTCGGCCAGCCACTGCGGTTCCAAGAACATGCGGGCCGACGCCATGACGCGCTGGGCGTGCGGGCCGCCATAAGGATCCATCACGACCGGCAGGCGTTCAGAACCAGGTCGGTGATCGCGCGGGAACAGGACCGCGGTGCGCAGATCACGGACGCCGACGCTCAGCAGCCGTACCGTGGGATCGAACGGCGCAGCCTCGGCAACCGATGCGATCTCGACCGGATCACCGTGTTCGGGGTGCACGGTGGTCGTGGTGCCGACCCGGTCCAGACCCGACCGGGTGATGACGGTCGTCCCGCCTCCGATCACCGCGCCATGGACCGCCTGACCTGTCGTGACCTCGGCCAACGAACCGTCGTACCCGATGCGGACGACCTGGACCTCGGTCGGCTCGGCCGATGCGGTGGCGATGACGCAGTCGTCGAACCACTCGGTGATGCCGCGCACCTGCCACCCGTCCGGGCTCACCGCCGTGCCGTCGACGACGACCCGGCGCCAGCCGTCGACGTCCTCGACCGTGACGAGACGGCCATCGGCGACGCGACGCGGAGCGGACGACAACTCGACCCAGGCCGGATCGGTCAGTTCGCGCAGCACCGTGGTGGCGCCGGTCCCAGGATCGACTCCCAGAATCAGAGACGTCCGCTGATCTCGACTGAGGACCTGGATCACGGGATCGCCGTGCTCGGCCCACGAGACGCGTGCGAGGTAGTCGAACCGTTCGCGATCCCACTGCACCTCGACCCGGTCGCCGTCCAGCCCGATCAGCCACAACGACACAGCGGGATTCGGGGTGCCGGCCGCGGGATAACGCTGCGGGACGGCCTCGCTGCCCGGGTTCGCGGGGTCGGCGATGTGCCACACCTGCACGGGGGACTCATCGGTGCGCTGAACCAGAAGGTGGGTGCCGTCGGGGGACCACCAGAACCCGCGGTACCGGTCCATCTCCTCGGCGGCCAGGAAGTCGGCCTGGCCCCACGTGACGTGGTCGCCGTCCGGCTCGACCAGGGCCCGGTCGTCTTCGCCGTTCAGTTCGATGACCCGCAGCGCACCGTCGGCGGCGTAGGCGATGCGACGTCCCGTCGGGTCCAGATGGGGATCGATCACCGCGCTTCCACCCGTCGGGAGCGCACGCGTGGACTTCACACCCAGGTGCGTCGCCCACAGCCGACCGGACAGCGCGAAGCACGCCCATCGGCCCGTGGGGTCGGCGTCGTAGCCGACGATGCCACCGGCGGACTCGCGTGACCGCTCACGACGGGCGCGCTCCTGCGGTGAGAGTTCCTCGTCCCCTTCCAGCAGCGTGTCGGGGTCGACGAGCACCGACTCGGTGCCGGTCGCGACGTCCAGTTCCCACAGTCGGCCGGTCCGCGTGACACCGTCCGGAGTGCGGACGAAACGGACGGTCCGGCCGTCGGGCGACACCGTGATGTTGCGGGGTACCCCGAGGGTGAAGCGAAGCGTACGGGCGGCCAGGCGCGGATACGACACGGTCATGTTCCGATCCTCTCAGTAGCCTGGTCCCATGACACTGCCCGACCGGCGTCTGCTGCTGGTACACGCCCATCCCGACGACGAGACCATCGGCAACGGAGCGACGATGGCCAAGTATGTGGCCGACGGCGCACACGTCACGCTGGTCACCTGCACGGCCGGCGAGGAGGGCGAGGTCCTGGTACCCGAGCTGGAGCACCTGGCCGCTCAGCACGACGACGCGCTCGGTCCGCATCGCGTCCAGGAGTTGAAGGCAGCGATGGCCGAACTGGGCGTCACCGACCACCGGTTCCTCGGCGGCGCCGGCCATTTCCGCGACTCGGGGATGAAGTGGGCCGAGGACGGCCGGGCGACCGTCGCCGACGAGACCCGGCCGGACACGTTCTGGCATGCAGATCTGGCCGAAGCGGCCGATCTGCTCGTCGAGATCATCCGTGAGATCCGTCCGCAGGTCGTGGTGACGTACGACCAGATCGGCGGCTACGGACATCCCGATCATGTCCAGGCGCACCGCGTCGCGACCTACGCGGTCGCGCTCGCGGGGGTGCGGTCCTACCGGCCCGATCTGGGTGAGGCCTGGAGTGTGGCGAAGGTCTACTGGACCGCGATGTCTCGAAGCCAGATGGCCGACGGCATCCGGGCACTGCGCGCTGCGGGCGACGAGACCTCGTTCGAGGGGATGGATCCGGACAACCTCGCCTGGGGATCTCCGGACTCCGAACTCGACGCCGTGATCGAGGCCCCCGAGCACGCCGAGGCCAAGATGGCTGCCCTGAAGGCGCACGCCACGCAGATTACGGTCGACGGGCCGTTCTTCGCCCTGTCGAACAATCTGGGCAATCAGGTGTGGGCCACCGAGCACTACCGGCTCGCGCAGGGCGAGCGCGGCCCGGTCGGCGACGACGGATTCGAACACGACCTGTTCGCCGGCCTGTGAGGTGATCCGCGTCGGCCTGCTCCTGATCGGAGCGTGGACGGGTCTTGTCGGCATGATCGTGCACCGTCAGACGGTGGTCGTCGGCGATGTCGTGTGGCCGTGGGGCCTGGGTCTGGTCCTGATCGTGACCGCGGTCGTCGTCCGGGCCGCGAGTGGACTGTTCCGTGTCGGCGCAGCCTGGTTCGCCCTGGGGTGGGCACTGATCCTGATGGTCGAACGGATCATCGGGAGGTCGTCATATCTGGTCGCCACCGATTGGATCGGTTGGACGTTCATGCTCGGCGGGCTCGGGGTCATCGGCCTGGAGGTTCTGCGCGGATCCAGATGAGTTGTTCCCAGGGGTGCCGTCAGGCAACGCCCCTGGAAATGGCTCATCTAGGGTTGGGGGTGTGACGGTGGCCGTGGATCAGCGCGAGTTCCGGGATGCATTGTCCCGTTTCGCCAGCGGAGTGACGGTCGTGTCGACCGTGCACGACGGCGTGGACCACCTGATGACCGCCAGCGCTTTCACGTCTGTCTCGCTGGAGCCGCCGCAGGTCTTGGTGTGCTCACACCGCACCAGCCGGTTCCACGACGCGGTCCTGGAGTCGAGGACGTGGGGTGTGTCGATCCTGGCCGAGGAGGGCATGAAGGCATCCGCGTGGTTCGCCCACCGAGGCCGCCCCCTGGAACGACAGCTCGAGGGCATCGCCCATCACCGCGGTCCCAGCGGCGTCGCGCTGCTGGACGAGGCACTGTCCTGGCTGGAATGCACGACCGTCGCCGCCCATGACGGCGGTGACCACACGATCCTGGTCGGATCGGTCGTCGGCGCTGCGGTGCGCGACACCCTGGACGATCCGTTGCTGTACTACCGCTCGCACTACGGGACCATGGTGCGACTGGATCAGTCCGAGAAGACCCTGTACGAGGGGGACGCATGACGCGCCCAGACGACGACAAACCCACTCCTGACGAACCCGACGACCTGTTCGCCGAGGTCGACGCCGCGATCTCCACACCTCCGCGGCGCGACAGCGAGACCTTCGGCGTGACCGCTGAGGACGCCGCTCAACCGGCCGAGGTCGTCGAGGACGCCGAGGAGATCGACCTCGAAGAGGACGAGGCGGCCGCTGACAGCGTCGCGAGTGCGTCCGGGGAGGATGGCGCACCCGAACCGGACGTCGACGAAACGGTCGTGCAGCCACCACCGCCGCAGACCGATCCGGTCACGACCCTCCCGCCGCCGGACAGTGAAGCGACCACGGTGCAACCGCCGGTTTCGGTCTACGACGATCTGTTCGCGCCCCCTGCGGAGCCGCCGACCGCCGACGAGCCGTCCACCGACGAAGAGGAGCCGCCGCGATCGCACCGCGGACGCCGGATCCTGATCGGCGCGGTGCTGCTGCTCGGCCTGGCGTATGTGGGCGGCTATTTCCTGACCGGCATGCGGATGCCGGCGAATGCCACCATCGCGGGTGTTGACGTGTCCGGCACGTCGCCGAAGAAGGCGCGTTCGCTGCTGACCAGCGAACTCACGCCGCACACCGAGAAGGACATCACGCTGACGCACGACCAGCAGGAGTTCACCATCAAGCCGGCCGACGCGGGCCTGTCGCTGGACGTCGACGAATCGGTCCGCGCTGCCGGCGGTGAATCCAGCTGGGACCCCCGCGACATGGCAGCCCTGTTCTTCGGCACCCACGACCACGACGCCGTGGTGGACGCCGAGAGCACCAAACTCGCCGCCGTGCTGGGCTCGATCGGTGAGACGGTCGACGTCCCGGTCGTCCAACCACAGATCACGTTCCCGGACGGTGAGCCCACCGCTCGACAGCCCGAGGAGGGCACGGTCGTCGACAAGACCGGGACGACCGAGCTGATCAAGCACCTGTTCGTCGGCGATGCCGACGAGTCCGCCGTCGTGATGAAGACGGTGCAGCCAGCCGTCGACGCCGAGGGCCTGCAGGAGGCGATGGACGGCATCGCTCAGACGATCGTCAGCGGTCCGGTGACGATCGAGGTCGGCGAGAAGTCGATCGATCTGCCGGTGTCGGCTTATGCTCCGGCGACGGTCGTCCGGGTCGAGGGCGATGAACTCAAGCCCTACATCGATCCCAAGACGCTGGCCGAACCGCTCCTGGACTCCACCACGGGTATCGGCAAGAAGGCCGTCGACGCGACGGTCGAGTTGAAGAACGGCAAACCCGTCGTCGTACCCGGCAAGGAGGGCGTGGGCCTGCATCCGGAGGAGATGGCCGAGAAGTTGCTGCCCGCGATCGCGACCACCGGTGACGAACGCAGTGTGTCGATCGAGGCCAAGGTCGTCGATCCGCTGTTCACCACCGAGGACGCCGAGAAACTCAAGATCACCGAGAAGATCAGTTCGTTCACGACCGAATATCCGCCCGCGGCCTACCGTGACACCAATCAGGGACGCGCGGCCGAACTGATCGACGGCACCATCATCAAGCCCGGCGAGACGTTCAGCTTCAACAAGGTCGTGGGCGAGCGCACGCGGGCCAACGGCTTCGTCTCCGGCACGGTCATCAACGGCGGCGTCTTCCGCGAGGAACTGGGCGGCGGTGTGTCGCAGGTCGCGACGACGATGTACAACGCGGGGTTCTTCGGCGGCATGGACGATGTCGAACACCATCCGCATGCGTTCTACATCAGCCGGTACCCGGTGGGCCGTGAGGCGACGGTGTACTGGGGCAGCCTGGACCTGCGCTGGAAGAACTCGACCAAGTACGGTGTCCTGATCCACGCCTGGGTCGACAAGAGCGGTCCTGGGCGCAACGGCAGGATGAACGTCGAACTGTGGAGCACGAAGGTCTACGACATCAAGGCCGGCCAGTCGGCCAAGCGCAACTTCCGGTCGCCCGGCACCCGGTACGACGACACCAACCGATGTGTCCCGCAGGCGCCGATCCAAGGCTTCGACATCGACATCTACCGGACGTTCTACAAGGGCGGCAAGAAGGTCAAGACCGAGACCGACACCGCCGTCTACCAGGCCGCCGATCATGTGATCTGCGGCAAGAAACCGAAGGCGGACGACGCGGACGACGACTGATCCCCGCGATTTGTGAAGGAATCGTTCAGTCGGGGCCACGAGGTGACCGACGACGTCACATTTCGCGGGGCGTCAGATAGCGGTACTCGTGGTGCGTCGTGAACCCGAACGGCCGGTACAGGGCGATGGCCGCGTGGTTGTCAGGCATCGTCTGCAGGTAGGCCTTGTCGGCGCCGCGTTCGGCCGCCCAGGCCAATGACGTCGTGACGATACGTCGGGCGAGCCCCTGACGTCGGTGGCCGGGCAGCACCTCGACGGCTGCCAGGCCCGCCCATTCGCCGGTCACGACCACGCGACCGATCGCGACCGTCGGTGATCCGATCGAGACGAACCCGACGGTCCGGGGGCCGGACAGCACCTGTTGCGCGGTCTTGAACTGAGTGGGTTCCACCCTCGGATACAGGGCGAGCCAGTCGGCCGTGAGCCGGGTTCTCACGTGGACGTCGGGGTCGGCGGCGGCCTCGTTCAGATCGGCGACCTGCACGATCGCGCCGGGCCGTGCGCCCTCGACCGGGCGCCATCGCCGATCGAGGAACGCGCGTTCGTCGTCGGAGCCGACGAGCACCTGCGCCAAGGGCGGCAGACCTCGGGAATCGTAGAACGCGATGACGCGGTCGATCGCGGCGTCGATCGTGGTTCCGGGATCGCCGACGACGAGCGCGGAGTTCGCGCGGCCCGTGAACCCGCCCGATGCGCGCAACTCCCAGCCGCCCAGTGGTTCGGACTCGATCGCGGGCCAACCGCGAGACGTGATCCGCGCGAGCGTTCCGGCCTCCACACGGTGCGCGGGCCGACTGCGCAATGGCCGGTCTGGAACGATCCGCCACACGATGATCGAGGCCGGGTCGACATCGACGATCACGCCATCACGCTGCTCGATCGAGATGGTCGCGGCCACGCCGGCCACGCGGCCGACCACGTCACGCGCGCCGTCACCGTCACGGTGGCGCACAGTGACACGTCGTCCGATCGCGTCCGAGGTCAATTGCACCCTGTCAGACTAGGGACCACCCGGCCTGTGACGCCCGTCACGCACAAGCGTCCGTTAGGTGGACCTCATGTGCAGAAGGTTGGTCCGGGCCGCGATACTTGAGCGGACCGTCGAAGGAGAGTCGAGCCAGTGACCTACGTGATCGCCCAGCCGTGTGTGGACGTCAAGGACCGCGCCTGTGTCGACGAGTGTCCGGTCGACTGCATCTACGAGGGCAAGCGGATGCTGTACATCCATCCCGACGAATGCGTCGACTGCGGCGCGTGCGAACCGGTGTGCCCGGTCGAGGCCATCTTCTACGAGGACGACACCCCCGATGAATGGAAGGAGTACTACGACGCGAACGTGCACTTCTTCGATGATCTGGGCTCCCCGGGTGGTGCGGCCAAACTCGGCGAGTTGGACCTGGACCACCCGATCATCGCGGCCCTGCCGCCTCAGAACCAGGAATGATGGACGGGCCGGTCTCGGCGCGGTTCCCGGACTTCCCGTGGGACACGCTGGCCGACGCGAAGGCCCGCGCCGTCGCACATCCTGACGGCATCGTCGATCTGTCCATCGGCACTCCGGTCGACTCAGCGCCCAGGATCGTGCAGGACGCGCTCGCGGCTGCCGCGGACGCTCACGGCTATCCGACCGTGTGGGGTCCCGAGTCGCTGCGGTCCGCGGTCGTCTCGTGGCTGGACCGGCGCTTCGGCATCACCGGCATCGCGCCGGACATCGTCCTGCCGACGATCGGCTCGAAGGAACTGATCGCCAATCTGTGCATCCAGTTGGGCATCGGCGACGGGGATCTGGTGGGACTGCCGGAACTGGCGTATCCGACGTACGAGGTCGGCGCCCGCTACGCCGGCGCCACTCCGGTCCTGACCGATTCGATCACGACGTTCGGACCACAACGTCCTGCTCTGGTGTTCATCAACTCGCCGGCCAATCCGCACGGTCAGGTGTTCGGCAAGGAGCATCTGCGCAAGTGGGTCGAGTTCGCGCGGGAGCGTGACACGATCCTGGTCTCGGACGAGTGCTATCTGGAGTTCGTCTGGGAGGGGCAGGCCGCATCCGTGCTCGATCCGGAGGTCAACGGCGGGTCGCTGGACAACATTCTGGCGCTGAACTCACTGTCCAAGCGCTCCAATCTGGCCGGTTACCGTGATGCGTTCGTGGTGGGCGACCGGGCGCTGGTGCACGAGCTCCTGGCGGTCCGTAAGCACTTGGGCTTCATGCTGCCCACGCCGGTCGCTGCGGCGATGGAGGTGGCACTCGCAGACGACACCCACGTCGACGAGCAGCGTGGGCGCTACCAGGCCCGCCGTGCCACGTTGCGGTCGGCGTTGGAATCGGCAGGCTTCGAGATCACGCACTCCGAGGGTGGGCTGTACCTGTGGGCCACGCAGGGACGACCGTGCCGAGAGAGCATCGACTGGCTCGCCGATCGCGGCATCCTGGTCGCCTCGGGGGATTTCTACGGCCCCCGCGGGGCCGAGCACGTGCGCATCGCGTTCACTGCCACCGACGAACGCATCGCCTCCGCCGCCGACCGTCTGGAGTTGTGACGGTTTACCAGGTTGACCTGGTAAACCGTCACTTCACCACGTGAATTCGTGTGGTGAAGTGCTCGAACACCACGTTGACCTGGTAAACCGCGGCCCTGTCAGTTGGTGGAGGCGACGACGGTCGAGGTGAAGGACTTCGGGTCGTCGGTCCAGCCCTGATCGGAGTCCTCGGCGGTCCACAGATTTCCGTCGAAACGTACCTGGGTCAGCCCGA
>Ga0164243_10010062_pt1 | contig 13643 bp, 11 predicted proteins | sample OricompcompostOP_FD_108781 | JGI IMG/M metagenome (GOLD analysis project Ga0164243, IMG submission 108781) | Organic Plus compost microbial communities from Emeryville, California, USA - Original compost - Organic plus compost (OP) | ecosystem: Engineered > Solid waste > Mixed feedstock >... | reverse complement strand
TCTATCATATATCGCCCTATAGTACCCTGTCAAGGCATAATTTTGTTCCCATTTGCCTTGACAATGATTGGTGAGTTAGGTATAGTAGTACTTGCATCATCCGATGAACCACACGTGACAACCGACCTGGTTGATTGCGGTTACAAGGAAAGAAGGAAATCACAATGGCAAAGGCCGTTGCTAAGAAGCAGACCGCCGCCAAGGCGAAGACCAAGGCTGCTGCGAAGCCTGCTCCCAAGGCTGAGGCGTCTGCCGCCGACGAGATCTTTGGTGTCGCCGACGTCGCAGAGCTCATCAAGATCCGCACCGGCAAGGTCGTCAAGACGCGCGACCTCCGTACCCTCCTCCGGAAGATGGCTCGAGACGGCCGTCTCGATCGAGAGATCATCGCCGGCAACCGAGCTCGCTGGGAGTTCGACGGTGAGGATGACCCCCGCGTCGAGCGCATCCTCGAGGCCTTCGAGGCCGGCGAGCTCGAGGCCGACAAGCAGGAGAAGCTCCAGGCTCTGAAGGAGCGCAAGGCGGCTCAGCGCAAGGCCAAGCAGGAGGCCGAGGCTGAGGAGGCCGACGACGAGGATGAGGAACTCGAGGACGACGACGAGTAATCCTCATCCAACATAGGGTTCGCCCCCTGGGGATTTTGACTACTCCCTCCAGGGGGCGACTCTTTGTGTGTCGTTTTAAGCGCTCGATATTCGCGGTGACCTTATCACTCGATCATTATGGTGATGGGCGATTTGGAAGCTCTCTGAGCGCGCCCTATCAGCAGTCCCGAATTGATCACTGCGACGATTCACCGATCAGTGCTTGGATTGCCGTCTTCATGTGTTCATCTGTCACAGCCCCAGGGTTCACCCCAGGCAAAGGAGGCAAGGCACTAACCTGCTGCTGACGAGTCTCATAGGCATAAGCGTAAACATCGGCAATGTTCTGCTCTCCTTCGACAGGCATGGAAATGAGTCGACCCATGTTACTCTGGACCCAGTTTGCAGCAGAAGGAATGCCTTCCATCTCCGCCGTAGCGATCAGTCGCTGAAGAAGATCACTATCTCCTCTAGCGGCGATGTGCTGAGCAGTAGTTGCCATGATTTCCCTTTCTTATGTGAACTAAGCATAAAGCTCTATGATAACAATGCCGGGAGCACCTGCGCCTCCTAGTTGCGCTGAACCACTCGCGTTTCCGCAGGCTCCACTTCCGCCGCCCCCATAATTCTTACCAGGCTCCCCAGCAAGTGAACCCCCACCTGCGCCTGTATACTTCATGGCCGCGCCACCCCCTAGCTGTGAAGATCCGCCAAATCCACCATGACCAATAGTGTTGAAGCCTTGACCAAGTCCTCCCGCTTGACCGCCGATCTGAATGTCGCCGGCAGTACCGGAACCCCCACCTCCACCAGTTGCTGCTGCTGCGACGTTTGCTGTGGCATAACTGTTCTTGAAACCTCCGCCGCCTCCACCACTAGCTGATACGAGAGAACCGAAAGAAGAAGTTCCTCCCGCTCCTCCTCCAGCACCAGCATTCGGGGTTCCCCCCGCACCAACGGTCACTGCGATAGAAGAGTTAAGTCCAGCGATATCCGTGATGAACGACTCAGCATATCCGCCACCGCCTCCGCCACCTCCGGCAGAATGAGTACCCGCAGCAGTTGCGTTACAGGAACCCCCTGCTCCGCCACCAGCCTGTACCTTGACTCGGATAGCCTTAAGCCAAGGATAATCACCCTTTTTGAAAGTTGTGTCTGAGGTAATGTAGAGGATATCTTGCAGAGAGATTAGACTTTGGCCGGCTCGGTAGTAGTTATCGGCATAGATGCTACCCTTAACGTCTAGTGTACCGTTCTCTCGATACTTTCCAATTCCCACACCATCGCCGGCATCCCAGTGCATGAAGATGGCTGCCACCGGGACCGTAATGATGATAGCAGTGGTAACGAAGTCATCGTAAACTTCTACTAGAACTTCGTAAGCTTCGGTAATAGAGTAAGTATTGAGCAACGCATAGCTATTAAAAGTCAAGCCCCCAGGAGTGACTGTAGTCTTAAGCGTCCAAGTTGAACTCCCACGAGACCGAGTAAAGATCCTATAGTTCAGAGCATTACGCTGAGTAGTGTTCACCAAAGAACTAACTGAAGCGTTGATATTTACTCTAAAGTAGGTACCTTCGTCATTGACGACACCAGTACTCAATGCTCGTTGAACACTAACCGCATTAAGAACTGGAGGTGCCCAAGCTAGTAGAGTGATATTTACAGTTTCTTGTTTAGTTCTACCTCGGGAATCGGTTACTGTACCTCTAAGAGTAACAGTACCAGATGCTTGAATCGGCGTTGAAACTCCGTTAACCGCATTGATAGTTTGAAGTACAGTACCACTCTTAATTACTTCAATCTTATAACCAACAATGGTTGAAGAAAAAGCCCCTACTGCCCCAGTAATTGCTAGATTAAGCTTAGTTATACCTTGAACATAAGCGCCAACATTTGATGCTACACCGGGGGTAGCCTCTGAATGGGTGATGGTACCAAAGTCAGGTACAACACTAGTGGGTACCTTAACAGTCATCGCCTTAGTTGTAGTACCGATAAGTGTACCACCACTATAAGTACGAGTACGAATGGTTACTGTACCAGAAGTCGAATTGGGGAACGAGTTGTTGAGCGAGTCCGGGATATCCCAGCTAGTTGATGCCCCAACCCCAGAGGCGATCACTATGTAAGCTCCCCCATTAACCGAGTAAGCAATCTCGTGAGTGAAGCTTGAAGATGCTCGGTTAGTATTGATCGTAACAGAAGTACCGATATCAGGCGAAGCCGGACTGAAGGATGGTGTGGAAGCTCGAGGGATTGTGGTCTGAGCAAAGCTACCAGAACAGCTTGCAGAACCAATAGTAGTACCACCCCCAGCAGAAGCTGAGAACGAAGTGGTTTTTGTACCATCCGCATTATGACTAATGTTACGAGTAGTAGAAGAAAGAACCAGAACATCGTAATTACGGAAGTCATAGGTAGTACTACCAGAAGCTGTTTGACCAGCGACATTCCAAGACCAAGTCAGAGGTGCGTTAGACCAGGATCCCCAGTTGGGAGACTCATTGATACGAAGATCTACCGAGTCCGTTGAATAATTACCCGCGATGTTCTGAGAAACCTGATTGACCGTGTGAACCAGGCTATACTGGGATCGGTTGCTAAATACTCCCGAAGCAGCAGGCATTACAGGGCCCTAACTACTGTGCCGTCTTCGAACTTTTCAATCTGGTGATTACCCAGAGTAACTCGTTCACCGACGAACTGGTTGACATAAAGTGTACCAGAGTTCCAATATGAGACGACATTGTCGTTCTCAAGCATTTCAATTCTATCATTACGAACGGCAGTCGCAAAAACAGACCCAGGTGCAGAGATAACAGCTCCGGTAGGACCGAAGTTATAATACGTCTGCATTTCTTCTAGGTTACTCTGAGTATTCTGGACTTCACCTTCCACACCAGCAATTTGTTCTTGCGTGGCGATGATGGTAACGTTACCAGCGATGTTAAGTTCTTCACCTACTGCAGGCGAGATATGGTTAGTCTCGATGGCCCCAGCAAGAATGTGGTTAGACTCAATAGACCCAGCAGCGATTTCGTTAGCAGTGACCGCATCAGCCGCGATTTTCTCAGTAACAATGGCTCCGGCCTGGATGTGTTCCGTTGCAATCGCACCAGCCTGGATATGTTCTGCGACAATGGCTCCCGCTGCAACCTTATCGGCAGTAACGGAGCCAGCGACGATGTCAACCTCACTGCTCATCTTCAGCACTCTGAAGTCATCGACGAAATAGACTGAAGTATTACTATCGTCGTAGATCCAGACTCGAGGCTTGAAGTAGTTCACTCCCGCGGGAACTGTCCAGTTACCCGTGATCGTCAGGTATCCGGTACCATCGAGTTCACCTGACGGTACAACATCGTCAATCGTGCCCAGAGCTTCGGTAGCTCCATACATCACCTGAATGGCAAGACCATTCTCCGGCACTGTTGTCTGAGGATCGATGTATACTCGGAAGTAGAAACTGTCGCCTGGCTGACAAGGCATCGAACGGTTGTATCGGAAACCTTCTCGTTCGGCTGACGTTGCTGGCAGGCGAAGATGACGATCCCCTGTTCTAGGGGAAGTTGTGACGTTTGTTACACCACTACCGAGAGTCCAAAACTCTTCAGTGTTAAGCTCGAAACTCGGGTCACTGAGCATATTCGATTGTTCTCGCGCAGCAATGCCGGCTTCTTTGGCCGCATCGATCGCTTCTCCAATCGACTCATCAAGATCACCGAGGTCAACGCCCGTGATTGTCGTGCTGGCGATTCCTGACGGCTCTGATTCAATCCCAGCACCATCCACCGCGATCAGTCGCACATATCGCACCTCGCCGACTGTCTCGTTAGGAATGGTGATCTGACGACCGTCACGAGAAAGGCTAGGCCCCTTGCGAGTCCATCCCGTGGATCCATCCTCGCTAACCTCAGCATAGACGTATCGGAACTGGGGGGCAGGAGGATCGCTAGCTAGAAGGCCATTCCACTCAACCGTAAGCAGACCGAGGCTGCTGCTAACAGTGGGAGTATCAGGAGCGGGCAGGGGATCAGTAGGCCCAGACATCACGTGAGTGATGGGATCAGAGGGGATAGATCGCTGTCCGTTAATATTGATAGCGTAGACTTGGAAGTCATAGCTAGTACCGGGAACGAAACCCGGGATAGTCGCCTTCGGTTCGCCTACCCTCATGATCACTGTGAAGGCTTCGAGCGGATCGTCAGTAGCCTTACTGTGAACTTCATAGAACTGAGGTACTGTCTCACTACCATCAGTATTAGAGGTAACTGGCTGCCATACCAGACTCACTTCAGAAAGAGGATTCACCCCATTGGCAGACCAATAGCCTACAGAGAAGGCTTCAAGGTCAGTGGGCTCGCGAGGGATGAGCTGTATCAGATTATCTTCACTACCGGGTAGCACCTCGGGTAGAGTGGGTGATACAGTTCCCACACCCCCCGCATTGCTGTACGAGCCTCCGGCCCCGCCACCCCCGAGCTTCTCGATGATCTTATTGATCCGGTTCTCATTATCCCGGAAGATCGTATCGAACTCGATAGTATAGAGTACCTCGCCGGCAGGACCCTCAGTCAGAGAGATCGACTCAATCCGCCTCTTGACCAGCAGATTGTTACGATCAGGAGCAAGAACCCAGTCACCAACATTGAAGTCTACGAACGGGATCTTATCGGCGGAGCTAAGATAGACGGTATAGCTTGCTCCCTCTTCCTCCTGAGCACGCTGCTTCAGAATGACCTGAGCGAGCGTTCGAGATACTGCCTCAGAAACCCCAGTATCGAGAGTATCCTCGACCAAGCCATACTTAGAAATCGAGACAGTATCATTCTCCGGTGTGGAGACCCACCCCTGATCAGTCTTGATTGCCAGAGAGTTGACGATTTTACTCTGTCTCTTCGATGATGCCTGAGTTAGGTTCTTACCTCGACGGAAGATAATAGGTGACTCTAGTACTGAGATGCCATCGACATCGTACTTATAGACCGATCGATCAACCCCCCGTTCCTTAACTGCATGTAGTTCCAGAGTATCAGGGTCTACCCAGATGTCACAAAGAAGCTCCTCGGCTTTTTCGATGACATTGTAGAGCTTATCACCGATACGGAAACTCCAGTCGAGTTTATCCTCCCAAGGATCTCCGTTAGAATCTACACTGCCCGTAAAGGTTGGCGTGAGCATCGATAGCGAGGTGACTCCTCGGTCGATAGCTTCTTGCATCAGGGTGAGGATGATATCGCCGATGGTCCACCCGGGAGGCTCTTCAGGATAAGGCAGAACTTTCCAAGTAATACCATTGCTAGCCATCGCATTGGCTGCATTCAGTTCCTTCTGGAGAAGATTTCGATCCTGAACCGCTTTCTGGTACGCAGCCAGTGCAGTAGCCTTAGCAGCGGCTTGTTTCTTCTGTGTGTTATTACCGCTGGCATCACCAGCCGGCAGAGCGTTATAAGCGCTCAGTCTAGCAGAAACGACGGAGTTTGCCGCAGCCACCGCTGATGTCAGTGTAGAAACTGACATTCCTGTGTAAGTTACGATGTTGTTGGATTCGGGAATCTCTTGACGGAGGATTGTATGAGTACCTGACTGAGTACCAGAGGTGTCGATGGCAGGACCACCAACAGAGTTAGCCAACCGGAAAGTATTGGCTGTGGCATCTCGAACATAGTAATCTTTGTTCGGCGAAAGACCAACCGGCAAAGCTCCCGTAGTAGTAAGATAAACCTTTGTTCCATTGGTCAGACCATGAGCAGTTCTCGAGAAAACTGCATCGACTCCAATTGAGATGGTAACCGTACCCACCGAGACAGGAGCTACTCGAGGCTGTACTCGATAGAGTGCTGCAATAACCCCGGCAGCACTACGAACGTTAGTAGCGCGAATACCAATGACATGAGCACCTGCGTTCAGGTCAAAGGTAATCCTCTTAGCTTCTTTCCAACCATCAATAGGCCCCTCGTAAGTAGCCTTTTCTTCCCCATCTACAAAGACGGAATAGTTATCATCGACCGCGATGTAAAGCACATAAGAACCAGGAGTGGCTACATTCAGAGTAAGTCTAAAATAACATGTGCCTATGGGAGCACTAGGATTTGAGTTTGCAGTTCCCCACACCCAGTAAGCTTGAGAAGCTCCTTCGGGCCACTTATCAGGGCCATAAGTCCAAGCACGAGAAGCGACTTTCCATCCCGTACTAATAGGCTCAATCCAGTCTGATGGGTTATACCAAGCACCTTCGTTGGCTGAGAAATTGAAGTACCGAGTTTCTCCCGACTGAGGACTGAGGCCCCCCCAGGGGTCGATTCGAGCATCCTTGAAGATCGTCTTAAGACCTTCACCAGCGATCTGATTGGCCTGACCTGCGTACTCCTTATCGTTGATCGTGATGCGTTCTTCATCGGCGAGTCGGAAAGCGGCTACAACATTGCCGTTAACTCGGGCCTTACAGATGTTACGACCGTCGATCAACTCAGGCTTACTGATGATCTGGCTGTCATCAGGACGAACGGAGAATGAACCGCCACCGATTGCCTTACGTTCATCGAGAAACTGAGGATTAATTCGGCCTCGGATAGTACCGAGCTTAACCGAGGGATCCTCATAGCTGTAGATCTCGAGCTGGATACCCTCTTTGGCCATTATACCCAGGCCCCTCTCACCTGAAGACTAACTGCCCCGATTCCAGAACTGGAGCTGAGATTCACAATATTATCACCCGGCTGTAGAATAAGCCAATAAGGTGAGCCAGTGTGTCGAACATCAGCTTCTGCATCGTAGTTAGGTCCCGCGGCAGGGTCCATGGTTGCAGCGTAGTTCTTCACGTCAATCGTGACTACCTCGCCAGAAGATACATTATCATGGAACTCCATCTGGTGATCATCACCAGGCGACTTCACTCGAACAATGGTGTTATTGCGAGCTCCATTGATCGTGGCAATGATGTGGGTTGTTGGAGCATTACCCCGAACATTGATAGTCTGATCTCCATTTACGAGGTTAAATGTCTGTACAGTGTCATCATAGAAGAATGGGTCAGCGAGCCTAAGATCGACTACGAATCGACCCGCTGCCTTGCCAATCATCTCTGGGGCAAGCCCACCAGCATATTCTGCCAAAGCAGTTGCAGACCTCAAGATACCATTATCGTAAAACCTCTTAGTGAGTTCGAACTGTTGGCCAGGTCGCCAAAGAAGACGAACAATGTTTTTCCAGTTCTCATCGAAGTTCTGTCGAGTTGTTCCCGTAGTACCAGCATCAGCGGTATCACTGACTCCTCGAAGCCACATACCCAAGTTCAGTACCTGCTCATCAGGAATCTTCGGCACCCAAGTACGACCTCGCTGGTAAGGGATGGTGACATTCTCACCACGAACCGGTGGAGGCTTCAGAATGCCGCCAAGAGACTGAATCGACCTCACGAAGGTGTGGAGGCTTTCCCCATCTACTGACCAGTAAGTAGCAGTATTGTTTGGCATGTTACCCTACCATGTAAGACAGCTTGCGAACTGCGTTAGGCAGCGATTCGGACGAGGGCTCGGGTTCTGGGTTGTTGATTTCCAGATTCTCGATATTGAAGGTATCCTTCTCTGCGATCGTACCAAGCTGTGTCGAAAGAGCTGCGAGTTGAGACTGAAGCGAGGGTGCTTCCACACCCAGCGCAGTGCCAACATTGAGACTTGCATCGAGTGCAGCGGCAGCACCAACTGTGTCGTAGAACGAGGTGAGGTCAGAAGCAACCCCCATCATCTCGCGAACAAGAGCACGACGTTCGTTATGAATACCCTCGATAAGACCAAGGATGGTATTGACACCGAAGCCTTCCATCAGTCGAGAAGGCGAGTGAATCCCGAGGAAGCCCTTGACGAAGTCGATAGCTCCACCAACTACGTTCATGACCGAATCGACCACGGCCTTAGCCATGTTCATAACACCCTTGATCAGACCCTGGATCATCTGAGTACCAAGGTTGATCAGAGCCCCAACCAACTGAGGAATGATCTTCGGAATCGCCTGGACGATCGCCATAAACAGCTTGATACCGGCTTCAATAAGTTTCGGAATCATGCTGATGAGAGCCGATACGATCTTAGGAATAAGACCGATAACTCCATTGATCAGTGCCGGCAGAATACGAGGTAGTGCGTCGATGATACCCGTGAAGAGCTGGATAGCTCCGTCCAGAATAACCGGGATCATACTGATGAGCGCACCTACTAGAACTGGAATAAGCTCGATCAGTGTAGTGATAAGGAGCGGGGCGATTTCGAACACTGCTTCGATAAGAGCCATGAACAGCGTAATCGCAGCCTCCAGAAGAACTGGAAGCATAGTAATCATGGCGTCGATAAGCTGTGTAATGAGAAGCAAAACTCCCTCAACCAGAGGAGGAAGAATCTGGGGGAAGGCCAGAACCAACATCTGGAGAAGCTGAACAAAGGCCTCCACCAGAATCGGAATCGCGCCTACCAGGCCCGTAATGATTGCTACTACTAGTTGGATACCTGCCGCCAACAGCATAGGCAGAACTAGAGCAATACCTTGGATGAGCCCCTGAAGTAGTGTCACAGCTGCCTGTACGAACATAGGCAGCATGCCGATCAGCGCAAGGACCAAAGTCATCACACCGTTGATTACAGCGGGGATGATCGTAGGCAGAGCCTGAACTATGCCTTCCAGAAGGCTAAGAACCAGCTGTAGACCAACGGGAACCAGTTCAACCGCAAGACCTACGAGTGTTGTAATGATCGTCGTAACCAGACTTACCAGAGTCTGAATGACGATGGGAATGGCCTGAGCGATAGCAGGAACAAGCTGACCAACAATATCGATGATTCCCGAGATTCCGGTAGAGTTAGTACCAATACCGGAGAATGCTTCTGCTAGTCCCTGAAGTCCCTGTGTGATGATCGGCAGCAGAGGTGCCAGAATCGTCATGAGGAAGTCACCGATGGCTACCAGAATAGGAAGAATCACCTGTAGTGCACTGGCGAGCCACCCACTGAGAATTCCTGCGAATTGCTGGAGCAGGGGCAGCACCATTGCTACACCCTGCTGAAAAAGGGCCATTAGTTGGGACCAGATCGCCTGGCCCTGCTCAGTTTGCGTAAAGAAATAGGCCAGCGCAGCAGAGATTAGCGTGAGGATCACCAGGATCGGTCCTAGCGGCCCAGGCAGGAAGGACAGCATCAGAAATCGAATGATCGGAGCGAGAGCCTTAGCGATCTTCCTGAGTGCTCCGAACGCATCCGACATTCGTATTGCTAGACCAATGATATTCAGCAATGAGCCGGCAAAAACACCAAGTGTACCAATGAGGATCAGGAGTGCTGAAACAATGGCGATAGTGTACAAGATCGCAGTTTGAACCTGAGGATTAAGGTCCATAAACCACTGAACGATTTGTGTAATACCCTGAACGATACCTCGAGCAAAGCTCTGGAAACTACCTCCAGCATTGATACTCAGAGTCTCAAGGTTACCTCGCAGAATCTCGATGTCACCACTGAGGTTATCAAGTCGTTTTGAAGCTACGTCAAGAGCCGTAGTCTTATTGATTTCCTCAGTGATTCGAGCGATACCATCAGCGCCCGCATCGAGAAGGTTAAGGATGGTGGGCAGCGAAGTAATCGGAAAGATCTGCCCCAGAATATCCATCTTCTCACTAGTACTAAGACCAGACAGAGAATCATTTAGAATAGTCAGAAGCTCTGGGATCGGTTTCAGACCGCCCTGAGCACTGATGAGTTTATTGGTACCATCGTCAAGAATGATACCAAGCTCGGCAAGTGCTTTACTACCTTTTTTAGTAGGAGCAAGCAGCTTATCGAACATCTGACGGAGGCCGGTACCAGCTTTGCTCCCCTTGATACCGCGCTCACCGAGAAGCGCGATGGCCGCATTCACATCTTCAAAGCTGATACCGGCAGTCTTTGCGGATGCACCCGCATAAGTCATTGTGGTAATGAGGTCTTGCACATCGATGGACGACGCGTTAGCCGCACCAGCGAGTTTATCAACCACATTCACCGCGCCTTCAGCAGAGATACTGAAGGTATTGAGGATTGTGGTCAGCGAGGTAGCAGCCTCAGCAAGAGGCATATCAGTCGCTGCACCGAGGTTAGCTACAGCTTCACCGATGCCGGCAAGGAGATCCTCAACTCCCACACCCGCCTTGGCCAAGTCAGTGAAGCTGTCCGCGATCTGATCTGCGGAATAGATTGTATCCTGACCGATCTGAAGAGCCTTTTGACGGATGGCCTCCATCTGATCAACGGTAGCGTCAGAGACAGCTCCGAAGAAGTCAAGCTTACGTTCGAACTCAGCAGCAGCCATAGTGGCCGCAACAAGACCGCCAGCCATCGCGAGGCCAGCACCGGCGACAATAGCGCCAGCCGTCGCGATAGCACCGCCACCGGTCTGCAGTGCTGTGACTGTAGAAACATGCTCCTGACGAACGGCGGTGTATGCACTAAGAGCCTGTTTCACATCGAGGATCATTTGACCCCGAATGGTACCGAGACTCTGTGACATTGTCACCCCTTAGATCGTTCAAAGAGCAGGGCAGGATCAGCGTAGAGGCCCTTAGCATCACTGCCTTCGAGATACTTCTTCAGGACCCTCTTGCGAGCAGACTCGATTGCTGCCTGACCCTTTTGTTTCTTCTGACCAGCCTTTTCTAGTTCATTCTGAATAACTGTACCAAAATACCAGGTTGCCTGATCTAGGCAATAGGCCTCATAACTACCCGGCGTCAACCCCAGAATCTGCGACGGAGTGACCGACAACCCCTGAGACTCTTGCCAGAGAAGCCACATTGATTTCGCGTTCGCGACGAAAGGTCTCCAGGTCCTTCACTCCCCCGGAAATGAGACCGAAGAGATAGGCCTTGTCATCATCAGGAACTTCGTCGACATAAAGACGGTCTTCGTACCGAAGGTCCTCGGGATCATCAACCGGGTCGTCCGGGTGTGCCGCATTCCAGGCTTCGACCATAGCCTCGTCAGGAACCGGGTAGATCTTGGGCTCGATAATGCACTTCAGCGCGACGGCGTCGTACATACTCATGAGCTCGTTGACCATATCGGGGTTCTCATTGAGCTGTTTGACGACAGTCTCTTCCATGTCAGCCTGAGCACCCTTACCACCCTTGAGTGCCTTCTCGACGACAGGCATGAGCGCGTTGGGAATCTTGCCACTTGCGAGAAAGACTCGAAGGCCTCCTGGGTTTCGCCATCGAACGATGAATCCGGAGGGGAGTTCGATCACTCCGCCGACCCGGCTCTTGAAATCGCCGATCTGTGAGATTCGAGCCTGTTCAGCTTTGGCTGCAGCCTTACGAGTTGCCATGGGGTCCTCCTGGGGATCTAAGTTATGGCATTTGTTGTTTCGTTGTTGAGCAAGTCACGCAGTTCGTTGCGTATTGCGTTGCGTGCATACCCCTCCAGGGTATAATGCACGCATCACATCAAGCAACTACCTACGATACTATGCTTGTTCTTGCGGGCTACTCTCTCATTCCTAAGGGTTAGGAGATAGTGAGCGGGACCGCAGTCTCGTTGTGAATGAAGTCGTAAAGCTTCTCATCGTCGAGGTTGCCGTAGCCCTTGCCCGACGCCGAAGTGAGCTGGAACGACCCGTTCTCGAGGTTGGCCTCAAGATCGCCATCCGCCTTGCAGCGATAGACCACCATGTGGAAGTCACCGCCATTATCACTGATGGCTCGACCGTAGACGTTGAAGTACGGACGCGAATCCGAAGTCTTCTTGGTCAGCGTACGAACTTCAGCAGGAGTGGTTCCCGACGAAGCGATGGTACCGCCAGCGAGTGCCTTCCAAACATCGAGCGAAATACCACCACCCTCGAGCTCCCAGTCGACGGTCGGACCTGAGCCGTGCGATGCGATCGTACGGTCGTCGCCCTGCAGCTCTTCGAACTCCTCAGTCTCACCGAAGCTGAACGTACGCGAAGCGGGGAGAAACACTGCATCTGCAGTAACCTCCTCGCCGGCGGCATCCAGTGGAACGATCTTGACCTGACGAAGACCGAACGGCAGAGCATATCCTGCGAGTGCCATGTCTTTCCTTTCATGGTCGAGGTTCTCGGAACCTCTTAGTTTCAACTACCTCGCCGGTATCGAGCGAGATGGTGTGGAGGACGACTACCCCTCGTTGATATCCGCACCCCTTACGGTGGCACTTCACCTCGATGGTGGTGTGGTCGTCAGAGATGATCCCAAAGAGATCCCCCTTGCAGCGAAGTTGAGTCGCCATCTTCACTGCCTCCTAATCGACTTTTTAACTTGACATCGAGTAATTTATCATGCGGCTCGTTTGGGGCGATTTGAGGCGCTTCCCAGCGCCTCCTACGAGCAAACCCCTTTATGCGCGCATAATCGAATTACTTCTTGGCCGTCTCGGCCTTCTCTTCCTCAACTCGGAACTTGCCGAAGAGCTTCACGTTCTCCATGAGAGCCTTGGCGACTTCCGGGCTGACCTCCGCGGCCTGACCCTTGACGAAGGTGGTCTTAGTGAATCCCTCCACACCGGCCTTCTTCAGGTCGTCAGCCGAGAGAATGCGCTGGTCATCCCGACCAACGAACGTAACTTTTGCCATCATGTCTCCTTGGTAATTAGTTGGAGCCGTGCATACTTGAACACGGTATTGAGAGTTTCATCATTGAGGTCTTGACTAACCTCGATGAACCTTGCAGTAATAACCCCATGCTCTGCTGAGCCTTGATTGTGAACTGCAAGCTTAACCTGATGGAGAACCTCGTCAATTCGAGTATAATCCCCAGTTTCCTGGTCGGTGAAGTCATGAACCCAAACTTGAGCGAACTGACGATATGTATCTTTCTCATCGGGCATAACTTCAGCGAGGTCTTCAGTTGTCTTAAAGCCGAGCTTGTAGACAATGAATGGGTGGTCTTCCTGATTAGAAGTCATAGACTTCTTAGCGAAGACCCGAGGATTGATTGGTCCACCGATGAGACTAACGAGACCGGGGAAAGTGGTTAGCTGTTGATAGAGCCAGATACGGGGAGTACTCATTGGTTTC
>Ga0164243_10010061_pt1 | contig 13643 bp, 12 predicted proteins | sample OricompcompostOP_FD_108781 | JGI IMG/M metagenome (GOLD analysis project Ga0164243, IMG submission 108781) | Organic Plus compost microbial communities from Emeryville, California, USA - Original compost - Organic plus compost (OP) | ecosystem: Engineered > Solid waste > Mixed feedstock >... | reverse complement strand
TAGCGTGGGCCGTCACGGCCGAGGGAGGACCGCCATGACCGCCTCGCTCTCGTTCAGCGAAATCAAGGCCCGGCAGCACAAGACGTGGAGCAGCGGCGACTACGGACGCATCGCCTGGCTCACCGTGCCGCTGGCCGAGACGCTGTGCACCGCCACCGATCTGCGCCCGGGCGCGGAGGTGCTCGACGTCGCGACCGGGACGGGGCACGTCGCGCTCGCCGCGGCCCGGCGGTTCTGCCGCGTCACCGGCATCGACTACGTGCCCGCGTTGATCGCGGCGGCGCGGCGCCGCGCCGCCGCGGAGGACCTGCCGGTCGTTTTCCAGGAGGCCGACGCGGAGCAGTTGCCGTTCGACGACGGGACGTTCGATGCCGTGCTGTCCGCGATCGGGGTCATGTTCACCGCCGACCACCAGCGCGCCGCCGACGAACTGGTCCGCGTCTGCCGCTCCGGTGGCCGCATCGGCGTGGCCAGCTGGACGCCGACCGGGTTCGTCGGGCGGCTGCTCGCGACCGTCGGCAAGCACGTCCCGCCGCCACCGGGCAGCCTCCCGCCCACCCGGTGGGGCGATGCGGACACGGTGCACGCCCTGTTCGGCGACCGCGTCGCCGGCCTGACGTGCACGACGACAGTGGTGCGGCAGAAGTTCCTCTCCCCCGAGCACTTCGCCGACTTCTTCATCGCCCACTACGGTCCGACGCACGCCGCCGCGCAGCGGCTCGACGGTCCGGGGCGGCAGGCGTTCCGCGCCGACCTGGTGGCGATGGCGCGCGAGGCCGACGTCGCGGGCGACGGAACGTGCGCGCTGGACTGGGAGTACCTGCTGGCGGTCGCCACCACTGCGGCCGGAAAAGCCTAGGTCCCGTCGTGCAGCACCTCGCGCTCGCGGAGGTGGTCGACGAGCTGCCCGCCGACGTGCTCGATGTGCGCCGTCATCGCCTTGCGTGCCCCCTCCGGGTCACGCGCCCGCAGCGCCTGGAAGATCGACGAGTGGTCGTGGGCCGACGCCGAGGACCAGCCGTCGATCGAGGCGAAGTAGCCCAGCGGCACGTAGTTCACCGTGACCCCGAGCAGGACCGCGAGCCGTCCCGAGTCGGAGGCCTTGTTGATGGTGCGGTGGATCCGGTAGTTCAACGTCTCGACCAGTTCGAGATCCCCGTCGCGTTCGGCCTGTTCCAGCTGGGCCTGGATCTCCTCCAGCTCGTCGAGGGTCTCCTCGCCCAGCTCGGTGGCCGCGCGCGCGGCCAGCTCACCGGCGATGAAGGCCTGCACGCGGAAAAGGTCGCTGACGTCCTGGCTGGTCAACGGCACGACGCGGTAGCCGCGGCGGGGCTCCCACCGCACCGAACCCTCACTGCCGAGCAGCATCAGCGCCTCGCGCACCGGCGTGGGGCTGACGCCCAGCTCGTCGGCCAGCCGTTCCGTGCGGATGTACTCACCCGCACGGAACTGGCCGACCATGATGCCCTCACGGATGTAGGCGGCCACCTTTTCGCTGAGCTGCTGTTTGGTGTCGAACGTGGTGCGCCGAAGGGTCCCCCCTCGGCGGTCTGCTGAGCTCATGACGACCTCGCGCCTCGAATCCGTAATCCCAGGGCATCGTATAGCCCGCCGTCCTCAGGACTCGGCGGTGGCGGTCGTCCTGGCGCGGCTCGCCTCGGCCGCGGCGGCCGTGGCGTTCCCCGTGCTCTCGGCACGTTTCGCCAGTTCACGGTAGGTCAGCGGGCGCTTCTCGAACGCACCTTCGTGTGCCGCGATCGCCTCCCGGCGTGTCGCGTGCTCGGGGTTGCTCGCCTCGAACTCGCGACGGCGCTCCAGCCTGCGCCGCCACTGCGCGACGTACTCGCGGTCACCGCCGCGGGTGCCCTCCCACGACGTCGGTGCGCCCGCCTCGCCGGGTGGTGGGGCGGCCCGGCCCCCGATCGCGATCCGGCCGGGCAGTCGCAGTGTTTCGCCGCCGCAGTGCGGGCACGGCGGGTTCGGGGCACGCCAGCTGGTGACGAGCCGTTCGAACCGGGTTCCGCACTCGGCGCGGTACTCGAACAGGGGCATGGAAACCTCCGGGGGGGTGGGGCCCCGGCCCGTGGGGCCGGGGCCGTCAGCGATCAGGAGTAGTAGTTGCCGACACCGGTCTTGAGCCGGCCCACCTGCTCGGGGTCGTGTCCGAACACGACGGTGGCGTTCGTCTGCTCGGCGATCCCGCGGATCTTGTCCACCGACTCAAACCACGCCACCGTGTCGTACACGATGCCCGCCGCGATCGCGGGCGGCCCGTAGCTCTCGCTGCGGTACAGGGAGTCCGACGTGAACAGCATGGTGCCGCTGTCGGCCAGGTCGACCTGCAGCGACAGCGTGCCCCAGGTGTGGCCCGGGGTGCGCAGCAGCTTCACGCCGGGCAGCAGCTCGGTGTCCTCGTTGATCGTGGTCAGCTCGAGCCCGTCGTAGTCGGACTTGATGTGCGCCCCCTTGTTGTAGCCGTCGAAGCTGAACGCGCCCTTCTTCTCCGCCTCGTCCACGATGATCGTGGTGCCCGTGTTCGCCCACAGTTGCGCGTTCGCGGCGTGGTCCATGTGCAGGTGTGACAGGAGCAGGTAGTCGATGTCGCCCGGTTCGAGGTTGAGCTGCTTGAGCCGGGAGTCGACCCACATGTCCTCGGTGACGTTGTCGACGGGGAAGAACTTGTCGAAACCGGTCGGACCCCAGCGCTGCTCCCAGTCGCGCGGAACGCCGGCGTCCCACAACAGCTTCTTGCCGTCGGGGTGTTCGATGTAGACGACGTGCGTGGGCAGTTCGACCCAGTCGCGCAGCTTCTCCTTGTTGTCCGAGCTGGCCATCCGGGACGGGTCGATCAGCAGCCAGGTGAGGTCGGCGTGCATCGCACCGGTGGGCAGGATCGTGACCTTGATCTTGTCGCTGTCACTCATCGTCGAGTGTGTCCTTTCGGTTGTGGTTGCGACGGTTCTCAGGCGACGGGCTTGGCGGAGGTGAGGCCGATGCGCTCGGTGATCCCGGGCAGGCCGGCACCCTCGTAGAGGGCGCGCAGTTCCTTCTTGTTGAACTTGCCGACACTGGTCTTGGGAATTTCCGCGACCATCAGGAACTCGTCCGGGATCCACCACTTGGCGAACTGACCGGCGAGGTGCTCGCGAAGCTCGTCGCCGGTGACCGATTCGTCCGAGGGCACGACGCACGCCAGCGGCCGTTCGAGCCACTTCTCGTGCGGAATGGACACGACGGTCGCCTCGCGCACCTTGGGGTGCGCCATGAGCGCGTTCTCCAGGTCGATCGAGGAGATCCACTCCCCACCGGATTTGATGAGGTCCTTGGAGCGGTCCTTGAGGATCACGTAGCCGTTCGGATCGATGGCGCCCACGTCACCGGTGCGGAACCAGCCGCCGACCATGCTTTCCTTGGTGCGCTCGTCCTCGTAGTACTCGCTGGCGGTGAACGGCGAACGCACCCAGAAGTCCCCGACGCTCTGCCCGTCCCAGGGCAGTTCACCGCCGGACTCGTCGAGGATCTTGATCTTCATCAGCGGGATCGGCTGCCCCTGCTTCTGCCGGATGTCGTAGATCTCCTCCTCGTCGCGGTCGGCGAGGGTGCTCTTCACCGAGTTGAAGCAGATCTGCGGCGTGCACTCGGTCATGCCGTAGCCCTGCACCACGTAGGTGCCGTACCGCTGCGACCACCACTTCATGACCGCGCGGGAGGGCGCCTGGCCACCCAGCCACATCGTCTTCAGCGAGGACAGGTCCCAGTCCCGATCGGACGCGAGCACGTAGTCGCGCATCATCGTGCCGATCGTGACCGCCGCGTTCATCCCGGTCACCCCGAGGTCGGACACCATGCGCACGTAATCGCCGTCGAGCGGGTGGATGCCCGGAAGGACGAGCGTGGCGCCCTGCAGCAGCGCGGTGTGCGGGATGTTCCAGCCGTTGCAGTGGAACATCGGTGCGACCTCGAGCCACACCTGGTCCTCGCTCATGTTGAGCTTGTCGTGCATCGCCAGGCACATCGCCTGCAGCACCATCGCCCGGTGCGTGTAGACCACGCCCTTGGGGTCCCCGGTGGTGGCCGACGTGTAGCACATGGCCGATGCGGTCTTCTCGTCGAACTCCGGCAGCTCGAAGTTCTCGTCACCGCGCGCGAGGAGGTCTTCGTAGCGGTGGACCGGGGACAAGGTGGTCTCCGGCAGCGGGCCGTCGCCCATGACGACGAACGCCCGCACGGTCGGGATGCCGCGCGCCACCAGGTCCTCGACGAGGGGGATCTGGTCCTCGTCGATGATCAGAACCGAGTCCTTCGCGTGGTTGATCAGGTACTGCTGCTGTTCCGGGAACAACCGCATGTTGATCGTGTGCAGCGTGGCGCCGATGCCGGGTACCCCGAAGTACGTTTCGAAGTGGCGGTAGTGGTTCCAGGCGATCGTGCCGACCCGGTCGCCGGGCTTCACGCCGAAGTCCAGCAGAGCGCTGGCCAGCCTGCGCACCCGCTTGGCGTAGTCGGCGTAGGTGTAGCGGTGGTACTCCCCCGGCCCCGTCCGGGTGATGATCTCCTTGTCGTGGTAGAGCCGTTCAGTCCGCCAGAGCAGCGCGCTGAGCAGCAGTGGCTCGTCCATCATCAGGCCGTCCACACTGACCTCCGTGTGATGTGGGTAACCGACGGCTGCCATATTGCAGATTCTATAGAATAGAGTCAAGATAGTTTGCGATAGTGTTGCCCGAGCGGGTGAGGAACCCGCCGAGGCAACCGAGGCGACGACGCTGCGCCACGTGAGGAGAAGCAACCGTGATCGACCGCAATACGACCTATGTGGACGGTGCCTGGCACCCCGGCGACGGGGGCACGATCGAGGTGGAGAACCCGACCACCGGCGAGGTGATCGCCGTCGTCCCGGACGGCACCGCCGAGGACGTCGACCGGGCCGTGCGGGCCGCGCGGGCCGCGTTCCCGGCGTGGTCGAGCACCACCCGCGCCGAGCGGGCGCGCTACCTGCGCCGCCTGCACGAGGGGCTGGCCAAGCGGGCCGACGAGATCGCCGAAACGATCGCCACCGACGTCGGCACCCCGCTGCGGATCGCGACGCGCATCCAGGCCGCGCTCCCCCAGACCGACGTGTCGACCTACGTGGACCTGCTGGAGCAGGACGAGCCCGAGGAGAAGGTCGGCAACACCCTGGTGGTCCGTGAGGCGGCGGGCGTGGTGGCGGCGATCACGCCGTGGAACTACCCACTGCACCAGATCACCTGCAAGATCGCCCCCGCGCTCGCGGCGGGCTGCACCGTCGTGGTCAAGCCCAGCGAGGTCGCGCCGCTGTCGGCCTACCAGCTCTTCGCGGCGATCGACGAGGCGGGGTTCCCCCCGGGCGTGATCAACCTGGTGAGCGGCCGCGGCCCGGTCGTCGGCGAGGCGCTGGCCACCCACCCCGAGGTCGACGTCGTGTCCTTCACCGGCTCCGTGCGCGCGGGCTCGCGCGTGGCCGAACTGGCGGCGCGTTCGATCAAGCGGGTCACGCTGGAGCTCGGTGGCAAGTCGGCCAACGTGATCCTCGACGACGCCGACCTCGGGACCGCGGTGAAGGTGGGCGTCGCCAACGCGTTCCTCAACGGTGGGCAGACCTGCACCGCCTGGACCCGCATGCTCGTTCCCGCCGACCGCCACGGGGAAGCCCTGGAACTGGCGAAGACCTTCGCCGAGGGCTTCGCGCCCGGCGACCCGCTCGAGGCGAAGACCAAGCTCGGCCCGCTGGTGTCCGCGGCGCAACGCGACCGGGTGCGCGGGTACATCGAGCAGGGCATCACCTCCGGCGCCCGGCTGGTCACCGGTGGCGTCGAGGCCCCGGACGGTCTGGACCGGGGCTACTTCGTGCGCCCCACCGTGTTCGGCGGCGTCGACCCGGATTCGGTGATCGCGCAGGAGGAGATCTTCGGCCCGGTGCTGTCGGTCATCCCGTTCCGCGACGAGAACGACGCGCTGGCGATCGCCAACAACTCGAAGTACGGCCTGCACGGCGCGGTGTGGTCGGCCGATCAGGACCGCGCGCTGGCGTTCGCCCGCCAGGTGCGCACCGGCCAGATCGACGTCAACGGCGGCGCCTACAACCCGCTCGCCCCCTTCGGCGGCTACAAGCAGTCCGGGATCGGACGCGAGATGGGACGCCAGGGACTGGACGAGTTCCTGGAGATCAAGTCCATCCAGCTCTGACATCCCGCCGAGTCCGCAAGGAGCCTCTCGTGGTCCAAGCCGTTGTCGTGCCCGCGCCCCACGCGCGGCCCGAAGTCCGTGACATCGCCCAGCCCGCGCTCGGACCGGACGACGTCCGCGTCCGCATCGCGGCCGGCGGCGTCTGCCACTCCGACCTGTCCATGGTGAACGGAACCCTCGCCCCGTCCTTCCCCCTCGTGCTCGGGCACGAGGCCTCCGGGGTGGTCGCCGAGGCCGGCACGCGGGTGACCGCGTTGTCCGAAGGCGACCGGGTCGTGCTGAACTGGGCCGCGGCGTGCGGTGACTGCTGGTTCTGCGGCCAGGGCGAACCGTGGCTGTGCAGCGCGGTGGAGGGCGTGGCCAGTCTGCCGGGCGGAACGCTCGACGACGGCACGGCCCTGCACAACTGCATGGGCGTCGGTGCGTTCGCCGAGGAGGTCGTGCTGCCCGCGCGCGCGGTCGTGCCGCTGCCCGACGGGGTGCCGCTGGACTTCGCCGCGCTGCTCGGGTGCGCGGTGCTCACCGGCGTCGGCGCGGTGCGCAACACCGCGCGCGTCCAGCCGGGCCAGTCGGTTCTGGTCATCGGGCTGGGCGGCATCGGCCTGTCCGCGGTGCTCGGGGCCCGGCTCGCCGGGGCCACCGAGATCATCGCGGTGGACGTGTCGCCGGAGAAGGAGGACCTCGCCCGCGCCGCGGGTGCGACCGACTTCGTGCTCAGCCACCCCAAGCTGGGCAAGGACGTGCGGGCGCGCACCGGCGGTCGTGGCGCCGACCACGCGTTCGAGTGTGTGGGCGCAGCGGCCACGATCCGGCTCGCCTGGTCGGCCACCCGGCGCGGCGGCACCTGCACGGTGGTGGGCGTGGGCAAGAAGGACGACCCGGTCACGTTCAGCCCGCTGGAGCTCTTCCACTTCAACCGCACGCTGACCAGTTCCATCTACGGGTCCGCCGATCCGGACCGCGACATCCCGGAACTGAGCAAGCACGTCGTGGACGGCGGCCTCGACCTGGCACCGCTGGTGACCCACCGCATCGGGCTTGCCGACGTGCCCGAGGCGTTCGAGCGGATGGCCGCCGGGCAGGGGGCCCGGTCGCTGATCGAACTGGCCGGGGCATGACCGGTCCACTCGAGCGGCCGCTGGCCGGGATGCGCGTTCTCGAACTCTCCAGTTTCGTGGCCTCCCCGCTGGGTGGGATGACGCTGGCCCAGCTCGGGGCCGACGTCATCCGCGTCGACCCGCTCGGCGGGGCGCCCGACCGGCATCGCTGGCCGCTGGCTCCGAACGGGGAAAGCCTGTACTGGGCCGGGCTCAACCAGGGCAAACGGTCGGTGACGGTCGACCTGCGCTCCCCCGAGGGGACCGCACTGGTGGCCGACCTCGCCACCGAGTGCGGCATCGTGCTCACCAACGCGCGAGCGCGGCCCGGGCTCTCCCCCGACGAGCTGTTCGCCCATCGGCCGGATCTGATCCACGTGCAGCTGCTCGGCCGTCGCGACGGGGGCACCGCCGTCGACTACACGGTCAACGCCGGGTGCGGATTTCCCCTGGTCACCGGTCCGGACGACCACGCGGACCCGGTCAACCACGTGCTGCCCGCGTGGGACGTCACCACCGGTCTCTACCTCGCCGTCGGCTTGCTGGCCGCCGAGCGCCGCCGTGCCCGCACCGGGGCGGGCACGGCCCTGCGGGTGGCGCTGGAGGACGTCGCGCTGGCCACCGCGGGCAACCTCGGCTACCTCGCCGAGGCACAGCTGCACGAATCGCCGCGCGGGCGGATCGGCAACCAGGTGTACGGCGACTTCGGCCGGGACTTCCGCACCGCCGACGGCGACCGGCTGATGGTCGTGGTCCTCACCCCGCGCCACTGGCGCGACCTGCTGGCGGCCACCGGCACCACGGAGGTCGCGGCCGCGCTGGAGGGCGCCCTGGACGCGGACTTCACGCGGGCCGAAGACCGCTACCGGCACCGCGAAGTCCTCGGCGGCCTGTTCGCAGCCTGGTTCGAGGCGCGCAAGTCCGCCGAGGTCGAGGACGCGCTGCGGCCTGCGTCGGTGCTGTGGACCCGCTACCGCACCTTCACCGAGCTGGTCCGCGATCCGGCGCTGGCCCGGCACCCGCTGTTCGACCGGGTCGACCAGCCGGGGATCGGCGGCTACCTCGCCCCGGGGGCGCCACTGGTGTTCGACGACCACCAGCCGCCGCCCGCACCCGCCCCGGACCTCGGCGCGCACACCGACGAGGTGCTCGGCGACCTGCTGGCGCTGGCGCCGGAGCGGGTCGCCGACCTCCGGGCGCGCGGTGTGGTCGGCCGCTGAACCATCATGGAACGTGACGATGCGAGGAGGGACGCCCGATGAGCGGGTTGAGTGAGGACGAAGCCGCGATCGTCGCGCTGGTGCGCGAGTGGGTCGACCGCGAGGTGCGGCCCGTCGTGCAGGAACTGGAGCACGCGAACACCTACCCGGACACGCTCATCGACCAGATGAAGCAGATGGGCATCTTCGGGCTGGCGATCCCGCAACCGTGGGGGGATGCCGCGGTGTCGGCCGAGTGCTATTCGGCGGTCACCGAGGAGCTGGCGCGCGGCTGGATGAGCCTCGCCGGCGCGATGGGCGGGCACACCGTGGTCGCCAAGCTGCTCCTCGCCTACGGCACGCGCGAGCAGCAGGACACCTACCTGCCACGCATGGCCACCGGCGAGCTGCGGGCCACGATGGCGCTCACCGAGCCCGGCGGCGGTTCGGATTTGCAGGCCCTGCGCACCAGCGCCCGCCGCGACGGCGAGTCCTACGTGATCAACGGGTCGAAGACGTGGATCACCAACGCCCGCCGGTCCGATCTGGTGGCGCTGCTGTGCAAGACGGACCCGAAGGCCGATCCGCCGCACAAGGGCATCAGCGTGCTGCTGGTGGAGAAGGGCCCGGGGTTCTCGGTGTCGCGGGACCTGCCGAAGCTGGGCTACAAGGGCGTGGAGAGCTGCGAGCTGTCGTTCGACGACGTGCGGGTGCCCGCCACCGCCGTGCTCGGCGGCACCGAGGGCAACGGGTTCGCTCAGATGATGCGCGGCCTGGAGATCGGTCGCATCCAGGTGGCGTCCCGGGCGCTGGGCGTCGGCCGCGCCGCGCTGGAGGATTCGCTGCGTTACGCGCAGGAACGCGAGACGTTCGGCAAACCGATCTGGCAGCACCAGTCGATCGGTAACTACCTGGCCGACATGGCGACCAAACTGGAGGCCGCCCGGCAGCTGGTGCACCACGCCGCACGGCGCTACGACTCCGGGGAGCGCGCTGACATGGAGTGCGGCATGGCCAAGCTGTTCGCGTCGGAGACGGCGATGGAGGTGGCGCTCAACGCGGTGCGGATCCACGGTGGGTACGGCTATTCCACCGAGTTCGACGTCGAACGGTACTTCCGCGATGCGCCGCTGATGATCGTCGGTGAAGGCACCAACGAGATCCAGCGCAACGTGATCGCCCGCCAGCTGGTCAACCGCCACCGCGTCTGAGGAAGGAACCATGGCGCAACCCCGTTCCGAGGAGTTCGTCGAACGCACCGAGGTCCTCCTGCCCGGCCCCGCGCAGGCGCTCGGCTCACTGCTGGGTGTTCCCGTCCCCGACCTCGACGCGGGCGAGGGGCTGCCGCTGCTGTGGCACTGGATCTACCTGCTCGACCGGCCGGCACAGGAGGACCTGGGCCCGGACGGGCACCCGTTCCGCAACTGCGTGCCCGCTCCCCCTGGCCCGGGGCGTCGCCGGATGTGGGCGGGAGGTGAGGTGCGCACGCGCGGTGCGCTGCGCTGCGGTGAACCCGCCACGCGGCGCACCCGGGTGGCGTCGGTGCAGGAGAAGCAGGGCCGGTCGGGCCCGCTGACGTTCGTCGCGGTCGAACACCTCGTCGAACAGGCCGGTCGGGTGGTGGTGGCGGAACGGCAGGACATCGTCTACCGGCCGGAGACCGCGGCCGCGCTCGCCGCGCCGGAGTCGGCGGTGGTGCCCGCGCAGCCGGACGAGTGGGCGCTGGACGTCACGCCCACGCTGCTGTTCCGGTTCTCGGCGCTCACCTACAACGCGCACCGCATCCACTACGACCGGGACTACGCGCGCGACGTCGAGGGCTACCCGGGGCTGCTCACGCACGGGCCGTTGCAGGCGATCGCGATGGCCGAGGCCGCCCGTGCGGCGGGCTGCGCGGGTGATCAGGTGTTCAGCTACCGCCTGGTGTCGCCGTTGTTCGACCACCAGGGTCTGGTGGCCAAGGCGGTCGGCGACGGCGCGGACACGGCCACGTCGGTGCGGGACGTGTACGGGCGCCGGACGGCGACGGGCGTGCTGCGGAGTGCGGAATGAGCGTCGCGGCGGGACGGAGTTTCCTGTTCGTTCCGGGCCACCGGCCGGACCGGTTCGTCAAGGCCGCGGCCGCCGGGTGCGACGCGGTGGTGCTGGACCTGGAGGACGCGGTCGCCCCGGACCACAAGGCCGAGGCGCGGGAGCACGTCCGGGCCTGGCTGTCCGCGGGCAACCGGGCGGTGGTGCGGGTCAACGGCGCGGGCACGCCCTGGTTCGACGACGACCTGGCCGCCGTGGCGGGGCGGGCGGTGGCGGTGATGGTGCCCAAGGCCGAGGACCGGGCGACGCTGGAGGCGGTCGGCGCGCCGGTGATCCCACTGGTGGAAACCGCGCTGGGCGTCGCGAACGCGGTGGCGCTGTGTTCGGCGGAGCCGGTGGTGCGGCCCGCGTTCGGCAGCGTGGACCTGGCCGCGCAGCTCGGCGTGGACCACCGGTCGGTCGAAGCGCTGCGGCACGCGCGGTCCGCGCTGGTCCTCGCCGCGGCCGCGGCCGGGCGCAGCGCGCCCATCGACGGCGTCACCACCGCGCTGGACGACGATGCGGCGCTGCGGTCGGACCTCGCGCACGCGATCGAGCTGGGCTTCACCGCGAAGTTGTGCATCCACCCGCGCCAGGTCGGCCCCGTGCACGAGGCATTCGCCCCCGCCGAAGCCGACCTGCAGTGGGCGCGCGACGTGCTGGCCGCCGCGGCCGACAGGTCGGTCACAGTCCACAACGGACAGATGGTGGACCGGCCGGTGCTCCTGCGTGCGCAGGCGATCCTGGAGCGCGCCCGGCAGGCCTGAGGCCGGGACAGGCGGCACACCGGCCGGTGCCCGGACGTCCACGGACACCCCGTCACGCGACCGGCGTCACCCCGGCCGGCTCCCCGGCCCACCGCCGCAGCGCCGCGTCCAGGCCGTCGGGGTCGGCGTCGTCCCGGGCCCAGGCGATCACGCCGTCCGGGCGGACGAGCACACCGGCGGGTGCCGCCGGGGCGTCGGCCACCGGGTGCACCCGCGCGCCCCACTGCGTGGCCACCCGAGCGAGAGCGGCGTCCGGGGTGCGGTCGAGCAGCACGAACCCGCCGTCGTGGGCGTGGTCGGCCAGACGGGAGCCGTCGGCGAGCCTCAGGTCCGGGGCGTAGCGCCCGGTCAGGGGGTGGCCGCCCGCCGGGCCGCCCCGCTGATCGGCCCCGGAGATCTTCTTCACCGCGTACGTCGTGCCGTCGCGGGTGGCGAGCAGGTCGGCCACGATCCCGCGCAGCGCCGCGGACTTCGGATCACCGCGCAGCACACCGATTTGGCCCCGCGTCCAGTCCAGCACCCACGCCCCGACCGGTCGGCGCTCGGCGTCGTAGGTGTCCAGCAGTCCCGCGGGCGCCCACCCGACGATCACCGCGCCGAGCTTCCACCCGAGGTTCACCGCGTCACCGACGCCGAGGTTGAGCCCCTGGCCCCCGAAGGGCGGGTGGACGTGCGCGGCGTCGCCGGCGAGGAAGATCCGCCCGGAGCGGTAGGTGGCCGCCTGGCGGGTGTTGTCGGTCCAGCGGGTCGGGGTGGCGCGCAGCCCGGTGATCGTGACGTCGGCCCCGGAGACGCGTCGCAGGCTCGCCTGCACGTCCTCGAGTGTGGGCGCCGTTGCGCGGTCAGCCGTGGTCGCGCCGAACTCGACGGTCGCGATGCGGCCCGGCTGCGGGCCGTGGCGGTAGGCGCCCGCGGGCGACCACGTCCAGCCGTCTCCGAGCAGGTGCGCGTCGGGGATGTCGGCGATCGCCTGGTAGCCGGTGAGCTCGGGATCGGTGCCGGGGAAGGCGATCCCGGCGAGCCCGCGCACGACGCTGTGCCCGCCGTCGCAGCCGGCCAGCCACGCGCTGCGCACCGGCCCGGCGGTGGTCTCGGCGACCACGGTGTCGCCGGTCGTGGTGAGTCCGGTGACCTCGACCCCCCGGCGCACCTCGACACCCAGCCGCGCCGCGTGCTCGGCGAGCAGCGCCTCCAGTTCGCGCTGCGGCACCATCCGCGCCGCACCGGCGGCCGTGTGCGCGGCGAGGTCGGGATCGTTCCAGTCCACGAGATCCGGATCGAGCACCATGCCCGCGAAGTGCCCGGTGAACCGGGATCCGAACGGTCCGAGCCGCGCGAGCGTCTCCCGCTGCGCGCGTTCGGCGGCGGGCAGCAGACCGCGGCGGTCCAGCGCCTCGGCCGTCGGGAGGTTGATCGACTGCGCCTTCAGCGCCGGGTCGGGGCCGGTGCGCTTCTCGAGCACCACCACCGAGGCGCCGGCGAGGGCGAGTTCCGCGGCGAGCATGAGGCCCACGGGCCCGGCGCCGACCACGGTCACGTCATGAGGTGTTGACACGAACACCGTTCTATATACGAACACCGTTCGAGTCAAGGTACAGTGGCGGAGTGAACGCGACAGAGCGACGAGCGGCGCGCCACCTGCCACCGTCCGGCGGCACCTCCCCCGCCCGGCGCCGCCGCACCGTGCTGATCACACCCGAGCAGATCGTGGACACCGCGCTGGGCCTCATCGCCGCCGAGGGCTACGAGGCGCTGACCATGCGGCGGCTGGCGAGCGCCCTCGACACCGGCCCCGCCTCGCTCTACGCGCACGTGGTGAACAAGGCCGACCTCGACGAGCTGCTGATCGGGCGGCTGTCCGGCGAGATCGCGTTGCCCGAGCCCGACCCGGCGCGGTGGCGCGAGCAGATCCGCGGCGTGTGCGTCCAGCTGCGCGACCGCTACCTCGCCTACCCCGGGATCTCCCGGGCTGCGCTCGCGATGGCGCCGACGAACCTGGAGGCCCTGCGCGTGGCCGAGGGCATGCTCGGCATCGTCCTCGCCGGCGGGATCGCCCCGCGGACGGCGGCCTGGGCGGTGGACTCGCTCCTGCTCTACGTGGCGGCCTACTGCCTGGAGTGGTCGATCGCGCGCAGGAAGACCGGGCAGGACGGCGCCTGGGTGGTCGACCGCGACGAGCTGGTGCGCCGGTTCGCCGCCCTGCCCGCCGACGACTTCCCGCACACCCGGCGCCACGCTCCGGACGTCGCGGCGGGCCAGGGGCACGAACGGTTCGACTTCACGCTCCACCTCATGGTCGAGGGGCT
>Ga0164243_10010060_pt1 | contig 13643 bp, 12 predicted proteins | sample OricompcompostOP_FD_108781 | JGI IMG/M metagenome (GOLD analysis project Ga0164243, IMG submission 108781) | Organic Plus compost microbial communities from Emeryville, California, USA - Original compost - Organic plus compost (OP) | ecosystem: Engineered > Solid waste > Mixed feedstock >... | reverse complement strand
TCCGTCACCGCCGGGCTTCGCGTCCCTCGTCCCGAGGTGAAGGCAGTAAAACGCGAGGGGTGAACCGAGCTACGCTGCTTTCCGCTTTGCCAGGAAATCGCCCATGCGGTCGAGCGCCTTCACGATATTCTCGGTGGAATTGGCATAGGAAAGCCGCAGATAGCCCTCGCCAAGGATGCCGAAGTCGGGGCCGCCGATGGTGGCGACGCCGGTCTCGTCAAGCAATGCAGTCGCGAGATCCTTCGCTTTCCAGCCGGTGTTCTTGATATTCGGAAACGCGTAGAACGCGCCCTTCGGGGTCGCGCAGGATACGCCCGGCAGCTTGTTCAAGCCCGCGACAACAACCTTCCGCCGCTTGTCGAACTCCGCGACCATCGCCGTCACCGCGTCCTGCGGGCCGGTGAGCGCGGCCAGGCCCGCAAACTGCGCCGATGCATTCACGCACGAGTGCAGGTTCACCGCGAGCTTGCGGGCATAATCGTAAAGCTTGCCGGGCCATACCGCGTAGCCAAGGCGCCAGCCGGTCATGGCGTACGTCTTCGACCAGCCGTTCAGGAGGATCAACCGGTCGCGGATCGAAGGGTAGGTGAGCAGGCAGACGTGCTTCTCGCCGTCATAGACCATGTGGTCGTAGATCTCGTCCGACATGATCGCCACGTCCGGAAACTTCTCGAGCCCCGTAACCAGCTTGTCGACCTCGCTCTTGGGCGTGACGCCCCCGGTCGGATTGGCGGGCGAATTGACGATCAGCAGCCGCGTTTGCGGCGTGATGAGTTTCAATGTCTCTTCCGCCGAGAACGCGAAGCCGTTCTCCTCGCGGATCGGCACCGGCACCGGGCGCGCCCCAGTAAACTCGATCATCGAGCGATAGATTGGGAAGCCGGGATCGGGATAGAGGATATCCACGCCCGGCTCACCGAACATCATGATCGACATGAACATGGTCGGCTTGCCGCCCGGCAGGATCATTACTTCGTCGGGCGACACAGTCACATTGAAACGCTTGTGCAGGTCGGCGGCGACCGCTTCGCGCAACGGCAGAATGCCGTTGGCGGGTGTGTAGCCGTGGTGGCCGTCGCGCAGCGCCTTGATTGCCGCCTCGACAATGAAGTCAGGCGTGCGGAAATCCGGCTGGCCGATACCGAGATTGATGATGTCCTTGCCTTGCGCAGCGAGCGCAGTGGCGCGTGCCAGGACGGCAAAGGCGTTTTCCTCGCCGATCCGGTCGAAGGCGGCAATGGTCTTGAGCATCGGGTTTCCTTCCAAACCTTGGCCGGAGCGCTGATCCATCCTCTCCCGCAAAGAGTGAGGATGGCGTGCGTGACAGACGGGCATCCTTATCGCGTACTCATCAGGCGAATTGCAATGGCGGAAAGGGGCTATTCGGGGCGCGGTTTACGCCGTCCGACCTGTATTTCGGCCATTCGCATGACCTCGAAGATGATGGCAACTGACCAGCCGATCAGCAGCAGACCGTTAAGGGCTGTGAGTGGACCGATCAGCTTCTGGTTTTCCTGGACAATGGGGTCGCCGTAGCCGAGCGCCGTATAGTTCTCGAACGCGAACTCGAATAGGTCCGTATTCACGACCTCAATTCCACCCCAGCGGTAATAGACGGCCCATACCGTGATTTCGATTACGTGACCGCACATCAGCACGATCGTCGTCACGAACAGCAATGCAGTCAGGCGCCAGAACACATCGAGATGATCGGTGGCGTTTGCGGTACGTCGCGTCGCAACGATGATAACGCCGGTCATCAGGGCGTGAATTGCGAAGTTGATGAAGCTGACGATGAAGCCTGGAAAGAGCTGGCTGAGCATGATTGGCTGAGGCCGCAATGAAGACCGGCGCACTTGAGCGCATTATACAGGATATGCCAAGCGCCGGCAGGGCCCGACGCTCATGTCGACCGGACATATCGCGTTGCTGCCGGCCGATTCAATTTCCGCAAATTGCAATGTAGAACACGGTGACCATGCATTTCCCGAAACCCCTATTATCGGCGACACTCGTCAGGCGCTACAAGCGCTTCCTGGCGGATGTGGTGCTACCCGGCGGCGAAGAGATTACCGTGCATGTCGCTAATCCGGGCGCGATGACCGGGCTCGCCAATCCGGGCGCGCACGTTTGGCTGTCAAAGTCGGACAATGCCGCGCGCAAGCTTCCCTATTCGTGGGAACTGGTCGAGGCGGATTTCGGCAGCGGACCGGAGCTTGCCGGCGTCAACACGGCGCATCCCAATACGATCGTTGCCGAGGCGATTGCGGCGCGGGCGATTCCGGAACTGGCGGGCTATTCGATCGTGCGGCGCGAGGTGAAATACGGAAAGAATTCGCGTGTCGATTTTCTGCTGGAGGAGCCGGGCCAGCCGGATTGCTATGTGGAGATCAAGAACGTCCATCTGATGCGGCGGCGCGGGCTCGCGGAATTTCCGGATTCGGTCACGGCGCGCGGCGCCAAACATCTCGCGGAATTATCCGACATGGTGGCTACCGGGAAGCGGGCAATAATGCTGTTCCTGATCCAGATCGGTTCGGCGACCTCATTCGACGTCGCGCGCGATATCGACAAGGCTTATGATGCGGCTTTCGTCGCAGCGCGGGCTGCGGGCGTCGAGGCGCTGGCCTACAAATGCGCCGTCACGACGGAGAGTATTACGCTGGCGGAGCCGGTGAAGATTGCGCGATAGGATTGCCTCAAGTCCGCAGATGAGGCCTTAGGTCGCTTGCTGCAACACGACATTCTGTCTGGTGCGTAGCGCCACGGCGTAGCCTTTCGCTGCGAACAGCGCGAACAGATTCGTCTTCCACTCATGCCGGGAATCCTCAATCAGGATCATCCGCGGCAACAACGACTCCGGCGCATCGCGGAAGAATGGCGCGAGCACCGCATCCTCCATCCCCTCGACGTCGATCTTGAGCGCGTCGATGCGGCTAAAGCCCTTCTCCGTCAAAAGCGCGAGCAGGGGCTTTAGCGGGACGCTCACCGCGCCGGCGGTTCCAGCGGCCTGTACACGCGTGCCGCCGCGGTCGCGCCGGTTGAGTGCGATCGCCGCTTCGCCGATGTGGTCGCCCAGCGCGACCGCCACCGGCTCGATCGGCAGCGGGGGGTTGCTGCCGATGTTGAAGGCCAGTCTGGCGAAATTTCCAGGCTCCGGCTCGACGGCGAGAATGCGCGCGCCCGGTCCGGCCGTGGCCGCGACAAACAGGGAAAACAGCCCCACATTGGCCCCAATATCGACGAAGCGGAATGGCCGGTCTTCCGCCCGGGCGCGTCCGATCTCCGCTGCGAGCGCCGCCAATTCCTCCGGCTCGTACATCTGGGGGGTGAAGAGGAGGTTCTTCTCGCAGCCATTGTCGAGCGGATGGAGCCGCACCTTCAGCCCCCAGCGTTCCACGTCCAGCGCTCCGGCGGAAAGCCGCAGGGTTACGAGCTTGCGCAGCAAAATGGCGAGCCGCAGCCCCAGCCGGTTGACCGGCATGGCGGACGTAAGGGCAATGATAGCCCGGTCGACGAGGCCGGGCGTCAGCGTCCCGAAAGGGGCGGAATTGGCAGTCATAGGGAAGGCGGGTCTCTCAAGAACAGGGACTACTACCACAATGGCGATGCAGGTGCCCCATCTTGGTCCTTGCATGGCCCGGACCAGCGATTAAATTGACAGAAACACTGACATTCTCGCCCAAGGTTCCACCGTAATGACTTATATCGATGCCACCCTCGCGCCGCCGCGTAAAACCGGCCAGATCCGGCTTTACGGCAAGGAAGGGTTTGAGGGCATGCGCAGGGCCGGGCGGCTGGTGGCGGACTGCCTCGACCGGCTGGGTCCGCTGGTGGTCCCTGGGACACCGACCGAGAAGATCGATCAGTTCGTGTTCGAGTTCGCGCTGGACCATGGCGCGCTGCCTGCGACACTGATGTACCGCGGCTATACGAAGTCTGTCTGTACCTCGATCAATCACGTCGTCTGCCACGGCATCCCGAACGACAAGCCGCTTAAGGAAGGCGACATCGTCAATATCGACGTGACATTCATCCTCGACGGCTGGCACGGAGACTCAAGCCGCATGTATGCGGTCGGGCAGATTCCGCGTCGCGCCGAACGTCTGATCGACGTCACTTATGAGGCGATGATGCGTGGCATTTCAGTGATCCGGCCGGGCGCGACCACGGGCGACATCGGCGCCGCCATCCAGACCTACGTCGAAGGTCAGCACATGAGCGTGGTCCGCGACTTCTGCGGCCACGGCGTCGGGCTCCTGTTCCACGACGAGCCGAATATTATCCATGTGGGCCGCCCGGGCGACGGGGTAGTGCTGAAGCCCGGCATGTTGTTCACGGTGGAACCGATGATCAATCTCGGCCGTCCGCATGTGAAGGTCCTTTCCGACGGCTGGACCGCGGTGACGCGCGACCGCTCGCTTTCGGCGCAGTTCGAGCATGCGGTGGGCGTGACCGAGACCGGCGTCGAGATTTTCACGATTTCTCCCGCCGGTCTGCACAAGCCGGTGTTCACCACGGCGTAATTATTCCGCCGCCACGGCGTGGCGATTGGCAGGCCGCTTGAGGTCCAGGTGGTCGCGCAGGGTTGATCCCTCATATTCCGTGCGGAACAGGCCGCGGCGCTGCAACTCCGGCACGACCATGTCGACAAAGTCGTCAAAGCCACCCGGCAGATAGGCCGGCTGGATCAGGAAACCGTCGACGCCTTCCTTGAGGAACCATTCTTCCATGTTGTCCGCGATCGTCTGCGGCGAGCCTTTCAAGGTGCGCTGACCACGGGCGCCGCCGTACCATTGGTAGAGTTGCCGGATCGTCAAATTCTCGGCTTTCGCCTTGTCCAGCACCCGCTGATGGGATGAGCCCGGGCTGGGAGCAGGGAGCAGATGGTAGGGAAGGTAGCCGTCGACGTCGTAGGGGCTTAGATCGAAATTATTGAGAGCGCTGGAGAGCAACTGCCTGCCGACATCGGGATGGATCAGCGACTGAAGAAACTGATGCTTCTCCTCTGCTTCCTCGTCCGTGCGGCCGACAATTGCATTCAGCCCCGGCATGATCCTGATCTCGTCCGGCCTGCGGCCATATTTTTCGGCGCGGGTCTTGATCTCCGTGGAAAACGCTTGCGCCTGCTGTAGTGTTTGCAGCGGTGTGAACACGATCTCTGCGATGCGCGACGCAAAATCCTTTCCGGTGTTGGAAGCGCCGGCTTGCGCCAGCACGGGATAGCCTTGCGGAGGACGTTCGATATTGAGCGGCCCGCGGACCTTGAAATGGTCTCCCCTGTGGTTCAGCGGATGAAGCTTCGCCGGGTCGAAGTAAAGTTCCTGCGTCCGGTCACGCACGAAGGCGTCGTCTTCCCAGCTGTCCCACAAGCCCTTGCAGACTCCGACGAATTCGATGGCGCGGTCGTAGCGTTCCTCGTGCTCGATCAGGCTTTCCGCATTGAAGTTGAACGCTTCCGCCGGATTGAACGAGGTGACGACGTTCCAACCGGCGCGGCCGTTGCTGATCATGTCGAGCGAAGCGAAGCGGCGCGCGATATTGTACGGCTCGTTATAGCTTGTGGTTGCAGTCGCCACGAGACCGATATTGCGGGTCACCACCGCCAGCGCAGACATGAGCGTCGTTGGCTCGAAAAAGGTCATGTATTGCGGCCAGCGTTTCAGCGCATCCAGGTTGCCGGCGCGTGAGGCAACGGAATCCGCGAGAAATATGAGATCGAATTTTCCACGCTCTGCTGTCTTGGCCAGTTCGGCGTAATGACGAAAATTGCGGCCGGCGTCGATTTGCGATTCCGGATGTAACCATGAAGCGATGTGATTTCCGGTCGGATGAAAGAAGCCGCCGAGCCTCATCTGCTTGCGTCGCGCCATCGCCGATCTTTCTTGCGGTTCATGCGATAAAAACATCACCCCTTGTTCGATGTCTGCCTCAGCAAAATCGATGCCGATACGGACTCCAAGGGTTGCCGGAGCAACAGGTCCGGTATCCATTTTCCGATGATATTGAGGGTGTTCGAGGCTTGCTCATGGCTGCGAAATCAAAGGGCCGCTTTCGCATCCAATCCTGCTTCCGCCGCGCCGCCGGGAGTGTGTTCTGAAATCCGCGCAAGCGCCAAGGCCAGACGCTCGGCAGGGGTATATTGGCGGTGCGCGGCCGGGCATGCGCCGACGAGGCTGTCTTTCCTTCCGAGGGGTTAGCTCGCCCGTCCGCCCAAGGAGGCGCAGTGAGTTTCGAGACAGGGGTTATTGCCAGTGGTATCTGATAGCGGCAAGCTATTCCGATGCACCAGAAGATGAACGCTGCCAGCGGCGACGATCCGCCCGATAACCTCGCTCCGGCTCCGCATTATCACGGTCACCGCCAGCGGTTGCGTGAGCGTTTTCGCGCCGCCGGCGGCGACGCCATCAGCGACTACGAGCTTCTCGAATTGGTGCTGTTCCGCGCCATTCCGCAGCGGGACGTGAAGCCGCTGGCCAAATCCCTGATCGAAAAATTTGGCTCGTTCGGTGAGGTCATCGCCGCACCCGTGAGCCGTCTCGCGGAAGTGAAGGGGCTGGGCGACGCCGCGATCACCGAGCTCAAGGTTGTCGCCGCCGCGGCACAGCGGCTCACCCGCGGGGAGGTGAAGCGCCGTCCGGTGCTCTCCTCGTGGTCTGCCGTGCTCGACTATTGCCGCGCTGCGATGGCTTTTGCGGATAAAGAGCAGTTCCGCATCCTCTTCCTCGACAAGCGCAACCAGCTCATCACGGACGAATTGCAGCAGCAGGGCACAGTCGACCACACGCCGGTCTATCCGCGCGAGGTCGTCAAGCGCGCGCTCGAACTCTCCGCCACTGCCGTTATTCTCGTGCACAATCACCCTTCGGGTGATCCGACGCCGTCACAGGCCGATATCCAGATGACCAAGGCGATTGTCGACATCGCCAAGCCGCTTGGGATTGCCGTGCATGATCACATCATTGTCGGCAAGGAAGGGCACGCGAGCCTCAAGGGACTGCGGCTGATCTAGCGAAACGTTACCGTAGAGACATCCAAAAATCGCTCTCAACTTGATGAAGCCTTAGGTTAAGGGCCGAAGCGGCGTGTTGACATTATACGTGCCACACGGCTGTGAAGGCCAAAGACTGTATTTTCACCGCCTATCCCGAGCGGCGAGGCGGGGAATAAACGCCTCGGGCGAGCGCCTTCCTTCAAGTGGGCAAAAGTGGGCATCGGGTCCGTAACTCTGCGGCAGGCCGATCCCCTTGCGCGCCGATCAGGATTCTGCACCATACCAGTTGACTTGATCAACCAATCTGGCGCATGTGCCGGCAAGGGACTAATCTTGGACCGTTGAAAAACTGCCGGTCGCATTTGGGAGAAGACACCATGGCCGCCAAGAATCTCGAAGAACTGCTCAAGACCGTGAATACGGTCGATCTGCTGCGCAATCAGCAGACCGGGCCGAACGTTTACCCCGGTGTACCGGCGGAATATACCAATTGGCGCGACGAACAGCAGGCTTGGCAGAAGACCGCTATCCTGTTCAATCAATCCTACCATATGGCCGATTTGGCGGTCGAAGGGCCGGACGCTTTCAAGCTCCTGTCCTATCTCGCTCCCAACAGCTTCAAGGGATATGAACCGGGCAAGGCAAAGCAGTTTGTGCCTGTCACACCGGATGGTTACGTCATCGGCGACGTCATCCTGTTCTATCTCGGGCCCAACAAGTTCAATCTCGTCGGCCGTATCCCCGCTCTCAATTGGGTGATGTTCCACGCCGAGACCGGGAAGTACGACGTGAAGGTCGAGCTCGACCAGCGCTCGGCGCTGCGCGCGGACGGCAAGCGCAAGTCGTACCGTTTTCAGGTCCAGGGCCCGAACGCCATGAAGGTGATCGAAAAGGCCATCGGCAAGACGCCGCCGGAACTGAAGTTTTTCAACATGACGACGCTGACGATCGGCGGCAAGCAGGTCGGCGCGTTGCGTCACGGCATGGCGGGCCAGCCGGGCTGGGAACTGTACGGGGCGTGGGAAGACTACGAGGCCGTGCACACGGCGCTCGTCAAAGCGGGTGAGGATTTCGGCATGCGCCTCTCGGGCGCGCGTGCCTACTCATCGAACACGCTGGAGTCGGGCTGGATCCCCTCGCCGCTGCCGGCGATCTATACAGGTGCGTCGCTGAAGGCCTATCGCGAATGGCTCCCGGCAAACGGCTATGAAGGCACGTGCTCGCTCGGCGGCAGCTTCTATTCGGACAATATCGAAGACTACTACTTCACCCCGTGGGATATGGCCTATGGCGGATTCATGAAGTTCGATCACGACTTCATCGGCCGCGAAGCGCTCGAGAAGATGTCGAAGAACAATCACCGGGTGAAGGTGACGCTGGCGCTTGACGACAACGATGTGACCCGCACCCTCGCCACCGTCTTCCAGAAGCATAACCGGGCGAAGTTTATTGAGTGGCCGTCGGCGGTCTACACGATGCATCCGTTCGACAAGGTGACGGTGGATGGCAAGACGGTCGGCGTCTCGACCTGGATCGGCTACAGCTCGAACGAAGGCAAGATGCTGACGCTGGCCGTGCTCGACGCGGAATACGCGGAGCCCGGCACGGAAGTCGAGTTTGTGTGGGGCGAGGAAGACGGCGGCTCGAAGAAGCCGACGGTCGAACGCCACACCCAGACCCACATCCGCGCCACGGTCAGCCCGGTGCCGTATGTCGAAGTCGTGCGCAAGGGTTATGCGCCGGGCGGCTGGCGCAAGGCGTACACGTAAGAGGTCATTGAGCCGTGTGGGACGCTGCCAAAAATGCGCATACGTACCCCGACGCATACGTACCCCAAACTGACACACGCAGCCGCCCGGAACCCGTTCCGGGCGCTTTTTTTAAGTGAAGCTTCGCTTCGTGGCGCCGTCGGCGGGATGACGCGTTTCTTGCATGACACGGGGCATCGACCCCCATTTGGCATCGAATTGTCGGAAAATGTCGGCTTTGAAACTGTATATGACGCCCGGTTCGTGTTCGACCGGCATCCACATTATTCTGGAAGAACTTGAAGAAGTATTCGAAGCCTACGTTGTTAATCTGCCGGCAGGGGATCATTTCAAGCCGGACTACGTCGCGATCAATCCAAAGTCGACAATCCCGGCGTTGGTGCGTTCAGATGGCAGCGTTCTGACAGAAGTTCCGGCTATCGCCTTCTGGCTTGGGAAAAGCCGGGCGCGCGGGCGGCTTTGGCCGCAGACGCTGGACGCCGAAACGCGCGCGTTCGAACTGATGTCATATGTGGCCGGAACGATCCACGGCCAGGGTTTTGCCCGCATCTTCGCAACGTCGACTTTTGCCGGAGATCCGGCCGACCATCCCGAGGTGCAGGCTCTTGGGCGCCGTATCGTCGAGCAGGGTTTTTCCATTCTGGATACGGCCGTGCCCGCCGGGGGCTTTGCCGTCGGTGGATTCTCGGTCGTCGATCCGGTGCTGTTTTATGTCGAGTTCTGGGCCGACAAGACGCAGATTCCATTGCCGTCAAAGCTTGCCGCGCACTATCAGAAGATGCTGGCACGGCCTGCGGTTCGGCGCGTCCTTCAGGAGGAAGGCTACGACCTTAGCAAGCTCGGCAAGCTATAGAGGCCGGTCGAGCTGACAGGTCGCGCCTGGATTCGGCGCTTGCCCTATTCCGAAAAGCCACTTCAAGCCCAAATACGCCGGTCACTTCAGCGGTACGGTTCCCTTCACCGCGTTGGCGCGGGCGCTGCAGGTGATCGGTCCCGTGCCGTCTGTCTGCAGTCGCACCTTCACCCGCGCTTTCAGCGCTTCGATCTCGGCGGCCGGCATCTTTGTGACGACGTTCCTCAAACTGTTGCTGGACTGGCTGACGGTCCACATCTCCTCGAAGTTGGAAAACGTGCGTTGAACGGTAATGGTGCGTGTCTCCACGCCTTTTAGTCCTGCATCGGTCCAAAGCCTTTGCATCTCTTCCATGCGCGACGCGTCCGCACTCGGCGGCATGGAAGGCTCGGCGCCGACGGCGCGAAGTTCGGCATGGATAGGGTCGAGCGGAAATCCGCCGCCGGGCATGTCCCATGCATAGGCCGCGATGAGACCGCCCGGCGCCGTCACCCGCACCATCTCCCCGACGCCCTTTACCGGATCTGGCACGAAAAACAGCACCAGCGCCATTGTGGCAACATCGAAGTTATCCGTGGGGAAGGGCAGGTCCGTCGCGACGCCCTGGCGGAATTGGGCGATGCCCGCGGTGTGCCGCGCCCGTGCAAATGTGAGCTGCGCTTCGGAGGGGTCGATTCCTGTTACGGCCGCCGGCGCACAGCGTTCGACGATCAGCTCGGTAAAGGCGCCGTTGCCGCAGCCGACGTCGATCCATCGCAGTCCCGCCGCCGGCGCCAACCAGTCAAGGAAGACGTTGCCCGTGATCCGGCTCCACTTCCCCATCATTTGTTCGTAGGCGGCGCCGTCATTGAAGTGGATTTGTTGTTCTGTCATGTCGCGTTTCCCGGATGTGTACGCAATGATCGAAACAGACATGCGTCAAAACCGCAATCCCACCCGCGGCAGCGCAAGCCATCGCAAATGTTCGTGAACGGCGCCGTGTAATCGCATACGCAACGAAATCTAGACGTTTGGCCCGTTTGACTTGCAACCTTTCTAAGTCTTTGCAGCGCTTCCCTCTTACGGAGGCGCTGCCGCTGCTATCTCTCCGCCTGTCCATCCAACCTTGACTTGAAAGGACGACGATCATGAGCTCCATCACCACCAAGGACGGCACCACGATTTTCTACAAGGACTGGGGTAAGGGCCAGCCCATCGTATTCCACCATGGCTGGCCGCTCAGCGCGGACGACTGGGATGCGCAGATACTCTATTTCCTCCATCAGGGCTACCGCGTGATCGCACATGATCGCCGCGGACATGGTCGCTCGTCGCAGTCGTCGAGCGGCCATGAGATGGACACTTATGCCGCCGACGTCGCCGAGCTTACGGCCGCGCTCGACCTGCGCGACGCGATTCATATCGGTCACTCCACCGGGGGTGGTGAAGTTGCGCGCTACGTCGCGCGGTACGGCAAGGGCCGCGTCGCCAAGGCGGTGCTGATCAGCTCGGTACCGCCAATCATGGTCAAGACGCCGAACAATCCCGGCGGGCTGCCGCTCGAGGTGTTCGACGGATTTCGCAAGGCGCTGGCCGATAACCGTGCGCAGTTCTACCTCGATGTCGCAAGCGGCCCGTTTTACGGGTTCAACCGCCCGGGGGCGAAGCCGATCGAAGGAACCATCCGCAATTGGTGGCGCCAGGGCATGATGGGTGCGGCCAACGCGCACTACGAATGCATCAAGGCGTTCTCGGAAACCGATTTCACCGAAGATCTCAAGATGATCGACGTGCCGACGCTGGTCATGCACGGCGACGACGATCAGGTCGTGCCGATCGAGTCCGCCGCGCACATGTCGATCAAGTTGCTGAAGAAGGGTACGCTCAAGGTGTATCCTGGGTATCCGCACGGGGCCTTCACGATCCACGCGGATGTCATTAACCCGGACCTGCTGGCCTTTATCAAGGGATGACCGCTCCTGTTACTGTGCGGACGACGCAAGCCCGACGAGGCTACCTCCATCGATAGTCTCGCGGAGATTGCATCGCCTCACGTGCAATGACAGTGCAAAAACCCGCTGCGGGTGTGAGAGGTTCAGACGATCTTCCCCAGCGGGCCGTCCGGCAGTTTCGCAAGATCGAATGCATGCACATCCTGCAGCAGTTCGACAAACGCACGCGCACCGAATTCATACGCCGTTTCGCCAGCCTCGGCCTGGCCGGTCGTTGCGTCGCCGACGACACCGGACGGATGCAGGTCTTGCGCCATCCAGCCAAAGCCGGCGGGGCGGTGCGAACGCAACCACTTGAACGACTGCTCCATAGTGATCGTCGCTGGCACGGCGTTGGGCGCCTTGTCCATGCGCACGAGGTCGCGATAGGCCGCGAGCATCAGCGCGGTTTCAACGCCGCCGGCATGAATGCCGTGCTTCTGTTCGCGCGGGTCGAACGTGCCGTCCGGGTAACCGAAATTGTTCCAGGCGGTTGTCACGGCGAGCATGCCGTAGCGTGCGCGCAATTCGCGCGCTACCACGTCAAGCGTCGCGACATTGCCGCCGTGGCTGGTGATCAGCACCAGTTTGCGAACGCCTGAGCGCGCGACGCTGGCGCCGATCTCGAGCCAGACCGGGATCATGCTTTGCGCGCTCACCGTGATCGTGCCCGGATAGGCGGCATGTTCGGGCGAGACGCCGAAATCCTGCAGCGGCAGGAACGTTACTGGCAATTCTTTGGGCAGCAGGGGGCGGACACGGGCGAGATAAGCGCGCCCGATCATGGCATCGACGCCGACCGGAAGATGCGGCCCGTGTTGCTCGGTCGCCGCGACCGGCAGCACGGCAATCCAGCGCCGTGTGTCGCCTTCCGCAAAATCCTGCCATGTCATTTCGTTCCAGTCCGGTCTTGGCGTCATGTCGCTGCCCATGGTGTCATTGCGTTATCTGTGCGCAGTTTCAGGGTTCCCTCGGGGTAGCAAAACCGCGCGGTCATATCTATGGTCCGCTGCTGATCGACTGCATGGGCTTTGGAGCCGAGATATGACTTTCGCTTGCGCAACGATAATACGGGCGTCGCTGGCCGCTGCGGCGCTCACCGCTGCAACCGCAGTTTCCGCGGCGCAGACCTCCGTCGAGAAGCCACAGACCCTCGATAAAGTGTCGTTCGGCACCAATTGGGTGGCCGAGGCGGAGCACGGCGGTTTCTATCAGGCGGTGGCGGATGGCACCTATGCGAAATACGGGCTCGACGTGAACATCGTGTCGGGCGGGCCGCAGGTCAACAACCGTATACTGCTGCCAGTCGGCAAGCTCGACTTCTACATGAGCGCGAATTCGCTGCAATCCTTCGATGCGGTCGCGCAGAAGTTGCCGACGGTGACCATCGCCGCCCTTTTCCAGAAGGATCCGCAGGTTCTGATTGCGCACCCGGATCAAGGCATCAACGAATTCACCGATCTCAAAAAGCTGACTCTGTTTGTGTCGACCGAAGGCATGGCGTCCTATTTCCAGTGGCTGCGTAACGATTACGGTTTCAGCCCGGCGCAGGTGAAGCCCTATACGTTCAATCCGCAACCGTTCCTGGTGGACCGCAAATCGGCGATGCAGGGCTATGTGACCTCCGAGCCCTATGCGGTCGAGACCAAGGGCAAGTTCAAGCCGGTGATCTTCCTGCTCGCCGATCAGGGCTTCTCGACCTATTCGACGCTGATCGAGACGAGGCGCGAACTTGTCGAAAAGAAGCCCGACCTCGTGCAGCGCTTCATCGATGCCTCAATGATCGGCTGGTACAATTATCTCTACGGCGACAACAAGGCCGCGAACGCGCTGATCAGGAAGCACAATCCGGAAATGACCGATGCGTTGCTCGCCTATTCCATCGACAAGATGAAGGAATACGGGATCGTCGATTCCGGCGACTCGATGAAGCTCGGCATCGGTGCGATGACCGACGCCCGCATCAAGGATTTCTTCGACAAGATGGTGCGCGCGGGCATCGTGAAACCTGGTCTCGATTACAAGCGGGCCTATACGTTGCAATTCGTGAACAAGGG